>Ga0138256_10003411_pt1 | contig 16901 bp, 15 predicted proteins | sample KNB2016incub_MG_FD_105486 | JGI IMG/M metagenome (GOLD analysis project Ga0138256, IMG submission 105486) | Active sludge microbial communities from wastewater in Klosterneuburg, Austria - KNB2014incub_MG | ecosystem: Engineered > WWTP > Activated sludge > Unclassified | place: Austria... | reverse complement strand
GGATGGTGACGCCTTGTGCGCCGCCTTGAGCAAAGTTTATGGTCGCCCCTATCGCTGGAAGGCCCCACCACGACTGCTCATGCGCCTGCTCGCGCCTGAATTCTACAAAATGCGCCTGGGGTTCGAAGCATTCGGACGTCCACCCTTTCCGGCGACATTCGTCGAATCCATCGAAACTACACGCAAATTCCTCCCCGATGTCTGGTCGATCGAGGACTATGTTCGAGAAAAACGGCCGGGGCCCGGAAAGTGAAAATCGTCAGAACACCAGCGCTATCGCCACGGCTTCCTCGATGTTGTGAATCACTTGGTTTGGCATGAACATGGGCGAATACGTGACGCTCGCTTTCAACGCAAGTGGCGACGCAATCCACCATTCGAACTTGGCCGTACCTTCGGGAGCGAGCGGAAACCCGAGCGCATCTTGAGTGCCCTGATCCTGCGTGGTTTCGAATTGCGCATCCACGAGCTGTTGGCTCGCGGTAAACTGACCAAAGCGAACGCCGGCACCTACCACGATCGCAAACGGCCAAGCCGCTTCGCGGAAACGCACGTTGGCTCCAGCGGAAACCGATAGCTGAGCGAAATCAGGGGCGCCTTGATCGACACTCGTTTGCAAGCGTGCAATGACGGGGATCGAAACATGCGGTCCGAGATGCAATTCGGCACCCACCCGCGGGTAGATCCCCGGCACCCAACCACCTTTCCCAATGACTTGATACACCCCCGCGCCTGCTTCGACGTGCAAGCCCATGCCGAAGAGGCCATACGTGATTTTTTTGGGGGCTTCATCTTCGGCTCGGGCCGCGGTCGTTGCCAACGAGACGGCACCACAAAAGAGGCCGAACAGAGCGGATTTGAACAGGCGAATGGCAGTGCGCATGTCATTTTTTATCGGCAAACGCCGATTGCCGTCAAGTGCCAAGCACACGCTCGGGCATTTTTTTTCGGCGTGCGCGAACCATCCTGCACGGATGGTCAGCTTCGCAGATGTCACGGCGAAATGGGGATGCTGAACGAATCGCGCGTCGCGCCGGCGTCGTCGATGACCGTGCCGGAAAATTCCGCCTCCTTGACATCGATGACTCTTCTGTGTTCAAGAAGCAAGAGCGCATGCAATGACGATAGCGCATCTCTCGAGCGGATCGCCGTCGTGAAACGTCAAGGCTCGGACGTGAACTTGCCGGTACGCGTTTGTGCAAGAATGAACGAGCTTTCACTGTCGAAAATCGGATCCGCTGTGCCTTTTCGGCTGCGGATCATTTCAACGTTCACGTCGCACGTTTCCGGTTTGTCCGCTTTGGTCGACACGAGCGTGCCCGCGGTGATCGTGTGTGACCCGGGATCGCCGGGAACATCGATCGTGCGGTTGAAAATGCAAGTGCCAGTGAGCTCGATCGTGACGTCATCGTTCGACCCGGCAGGCGTCCAGGTGACCGTGAGGGGTTGCGCACGCGACGTCGTCACGTTTGGCAGGACCATCGCGAACGGTGCCGGCAGCGTTCCGCGACTCGAAGGCGCGTCGTCGTCCGCTTCGCGCTGCAAGTCGACCAGAAATTCCGTATCCACCGCCGCCGTATTGAACTCGGCCTCGTACGTGCCCGTGCCCTGCGATTGCATCTCGACGCGTTTGTCTCCCCCCGTTGCAAAAATCCTATCTCCGCCCGCGAGATCGACATACGTGTTGCTGCTGGAACCGCCCACTTTCAGCGTTGCAGTCACTGTGGTTGCCGAATCCGCGGTCGCGTCGGCTGTGATGATTGCCGCGATTCCTGCGGTTCGAATGTTTTTCGAATCGACCGTTTCGGTACATGCGCTCAGCAAGAGAAGGCTCACGCCAAACAGCCCCGTCTTAAGTTTGTCGCTCATGGTAAGTTACACTTTCTTGGTGATTGGCTCGACGTTTCGGTCTGCGCGCGTGCACGCGAGCGTGCCGGCAGGCCGAGCATCATCGTAGTCGAAACGGACGCGAATGCAGCAGCAAAATACGTGCTCGCGCGTCCTCGATGATCTCGGTCGGTTGGTTACCGCAGCTCCCGCTCGCACGAGTAACTTGGTACGAAGGTTCGTTTTTACGATCGATTGTCGTCGCTCAATAATGCGCGCGCGATCACGAGCTTCTGGATCTCCGTCGTGCCTTCGTAAATACGCAGTGGCCGAATCTCGCGATAAAGCTTCTCAACCTCGCTCCCTTCGAGCACGCCGAGACCGCCGTGAAGCTGCACCGCCTTGTCGATGATGCTTTGCGCGCTCTCCGTTGCATACATCTTCGCCATCGCCGCCTTATCCGAAACCCGCGCACCACTCGTGTCACGAAGATGCGCCGCTCGCGCCACGAGCAGCCGCGATGCCTCGAGCATCGTTGCCATTTCCGCCAAATGCGCCTTCACCATCTGCTGCTCCGCAAGCGGCGCACCAAATTGCCGACGTCGCTTCACATGCTCAATCGACGCCCGAAACGCCCGCGCCGCCATTCCATTCGCCGCCGCTCCCACCGAAATCCGAAACGCATCGAGCGTCTCCATGGCAATGCGAAATCCCCCTCCCACGTGCCCAATCACGTGCGCACCCAACACCCTGCATCCTTCGAGACGAAGTCGCCCGATCGGATGCGCAATGCTCAAGGCCAACGGCTCCAGCGTCAAACCCGGTGTGTGTTTCGGAACGTAAAACGCCGTAATGCCTTTTCCTTTGAGCGACGGATCGACGCTCGCAAAGACCACGTAATGATCCGCGATCGGAACGTTCGAGATGAACGTCTTCTCACCGTCCAGAATCCAATCCGCCCCATCGCGTCGCGCCATGGTTTGGAGAGACGCAACATCGCTTCCCGCCTCCGGTTCCGTCAGGGCAAACGCTCCCACGTGTTTGCCCCGCACGACCTCCGGAAGCACATCCGCAATCAAGTCCTGCGACCCACCGAGCACAATGGGATACGCTCCAAGACCCTGCACCGCAAAAATCGCATCGCCGAGCGGCGAGACCTGTCCAAGCGCTTCTCGCACCAGCACCAAACTTCGTACGTCGATGAACGAAATGTCTCCAGCCCGCCCCGACGCCGCTCCGCCGTACGCCTCCGGCACCACGTACGCGTAGAGCCCCAGCGGATCACCGAGCAGCGCCGCAACGCGTGCCGGATCTTCCAAGCCGGCAAGCACCTCGAGATGCCCCGTTTGCAGATGCGCCGCGAGTGACACGTGATGCGTATCGAAAAACGGCAACAGGTCCGGCACGGAGAGCGAAAACCGAGCGCTCTTCATGACGAGCTGCCCGTGATCGTTTCAGGTTCAACGATCTCCGCTCCGACAAACCGAGCCAAACGTTTGTCCCGGTTCGCCTCGTACGCTTCCCGAAAGTCCGGATGCGCCATGCACAACGCTTGCGCTTGAGCTTCCGCTTCGATCGCCGCGCCGAGCGTCATGCCGTGTTCGCTCTCCAGCATCTGCTTCGTCATCCGGTGCGCAAACGCTGGCCCCTTCGCAAGTCGTTCGGCCCATGCGCGCGCTGTCGGAAGAACGTCGTCCGCAGGCACGACGCGATTGGCAAGACCGATGCGATACGCTTCGTCTGCGTCTATCACTTCGCCGAAGAACAGCAGCTCCGCCGCCCTTCCGCGACCGACGATGCGTGGCAACAGAAACGACGCCCCCATGTCCGCACCAGACAAACCCACGCGTGGAAAGATGAACCCGACGCGCGCCTTGTCCGAAAAAATGCGCATGTCGCAGGCCGCCGCGATGACCGCTCCTGCACCGACCGCCACGCCATTGATCGCCCCGATCACCGGCTTTCGCACTTCGCAAATCGCTTGAATCAGCGCCCCGGTCGCCCGCGTGAACTCGAGCAACCCACTGATGTCCCGCGCAAACAGCTCCGCGATGATCCCTTCCACATCGCCGCCCGAACAGAACCCACGCCCCTTGCCCGTCAGCACAATCGCCCGCGCGTCGGTGGCGCCATCGAGCGCTCGGAACGTGCGTGCCAGCTCCCCGTACACATCGAACGTCAGCGCATTGAGACGCTCGGGACGGCTCAGCGTGATCTGCGCGATGCCCCGGGATACTTCGAGCTCAAAGGAATTTGCAGACAGCGTCACGGTTTGTCCCTTTCCTTCTCCGGTTCACGCTTCGTCCAGCACCGCGATCGTTTCGATCTCCAGCAGCGCGCCTTCTTCCAACAGCCCCGCCACGCCCACGAGCGCGATCGCCGGGTAATGCTTGCCCAACCTGTCTCGCCACAACCGACCAAGCTCCCGAACGCAGTTCCGGTACGCATCGATGTCGGTCACGTAAATCGTCATTTTGGCGATGTCCTCGGGTTTTCCCCCCGCCGCACGCACGATGGCGAGCACGTTGTCGAGCGCTTGGGCAAACTGCCCCGCGAAGTCCTTGTGCTCGAACACCTCGGCCGCGTTCCACCCGACTTGCCCCGCCACGTACAGCGTCCGGCCGCGCGCAACGACGCCGTTCGAGTACCCTTTGGGCCTCGCGAATCCTTCGGGCTGTATGAAAGTAAGTTTGTCGTTCATGAACCTGGCCTCTTTCTACTTCATCACCTGACCGCCATCGACGGCGATCGTTTGACCATGAATGCTACATCCGGCGGGAGCGCACAGCATCGCTACCACATGCGCGACTTCCTCGGGCTCCGTAAACCGCCCTCGAGGTGACATGTTTTCCAGCACCTTGCGCGCATCGTCGAGTGACCTCCCCGTCTTGTTCGCGATGCGTTCTACCGCGTCGCCGCTCATCCGCGTCCGTGTCCATCCAGGACAAACAGCGTTCACCGTGACCGGACTTCTTGCAACTTCCACCGCCAGTGCGCGCGTCATCCCCACCATCGCGTGTTTCGATGCGCAATAGCCGACGCTGTACGCGTAGCCCGTCAGCCCCGCGTTCGACGCGATGTTCACCACGCGCCCGAATCCCCGCTCGATCATCCCCGGAACGAACGCTCGACACAGCGCGAATGCGCTCGTGACGTTCACCTCCAGCAGCCTGTCCCAAAGCTCGTCATCCGTGCGCTCGTATGGCACGCTTTCCGCAAAACCCGCGTTGTTCACCAGCACATCGATGTCTTCCGACCGCACATTGATCGCGTCGACCGCGGCTCGGACACTCGACCGATCGGCCAAGTCCACACGAATCGCGATTCCGCCCAAAGAGAGCGCGGTTTCATCGATCTCCGACTCCGTTCGACCCGTAACGATGATGCGGGCCCCTTCGCTTGCCAAGCGTTCGGCGATCGCGCGGCCGATCCCACGACCGCCCCCCGTGATGAGAGCTGTTTTTCCCGCAAGCCACATGGCCCACGTATAGTTGGTTCGCTTCTGCGGTACAATGACCGCCGTGCAGTCTGGAGTGTGGCCAATTCGGGGGGATGATTCAATGCGCGCGCCAAGGCAACGATCCAATGCGCGAAACTTGGCACGCGCGTCGTTGTGGAGTGATCCGCCGAAACAACAACACGTCGAAATCGTGACATGGGGTAAGGAACCCCAAAATGTTCAAACAAGGGCTTTTCATCGCCGAGGTGCACAAATGATGCATAATGACCGCATGCGTTACACCATTCACCTTCCTTCGACCCTCACCTTGTTGTTCGGCCTCGGTCTTGTCGGCTGCGGTGGCCCACCGGACTCGGCTTCGCAGGTCTCCATCTGGATTGCTGCCGAACCCGTTGCGGAGCTGCCCCTTTCGGAGCTTGGTTCCGCCGCGTTTTTCGACCACCCTTGGCCGAGCGACCTGCGCCTCGCAAGTGGCAAGGTCAAACTCACGCATTTCCCCAATCCTCGATATTCCGGCAACATAACTTCTTACGTCAAGTACATGGATGGAAAGCTCGACGGGTTTTCCCCTGCGGCTGCGGGTTTCGTTCGTTTTGACGGCCCGATCGACATACCGGCGCTGCCGTCGCCGGACGCATCGTTGTCGCCCCAGGCGTCGGTCCAGCTCATCGATATCGACTTGGCTTCTCCGGATTACGGCAAGCGCACGCCCGTTTCTCTGCAATTCCATGAAAGTGCCGGCGTTTATTATCCCTCGAATACGCTTGCCTTCATGCCTTCTCCCGGGTTTCCGTTGCGGCCGCGCACGCGGTATGCTTTCGTTGTGACGAACGCAATGATCGGCGAGAACGCAGCGGTAATTGCGAAAAGCCAAGACTTGGCCGAAGCATTGGGAGAAAAACCTGCGCAACGGCCGGCGACCCAAGCTGCATACGCCGAACTCGAACCAGCCGTTCTCGAAATCGAAAAAGCCGGCATCGAGCGAAAGCGTATCGTTCATCTTGCCGTGTTTACCACCAACGACCCGACCGAAGAGCTTTTCGCCCTGCGCGATCACCTCCGCGCGAATGCACCCGCGCCCGATGTCGATCCGAACAGGTGGCGCATTGTATCCACCACCGACGTTTCCGCGGAATACACCGGCGTATATGGCCCATCCCCCAACTACCAACAGGGAAAGCTTCCTTTTGTCAGTCCCAAAGATGGCGGGGATTTCCATTACGAAAAAGGCGCTCCTGCCATTGTCGATACCTTCGACTTGCGCTTCTCGCTTGCGATCCCATCGTCCGACGAATGTCCTCCGCCCCCAAATGGTTATCCCATCGTTCTCTATGCGCACGGCACGGGCGGCAGCTATCGCAGCTATGCTCGTGACGGAACGGCGAGAAGCCTCGCGGAAAAGTGCATTGCGACCATGGGGGTCGACCAGATTTTCCACGGCAAACGCCCCGGATCGCCGCCCGACGATGCCCCCAATGCCGAAGCACTCCGCTTCTTCAATGTTGACAACGTCCTCGCTGCGCGAACGAGCAATCGGCAATCGGCCCTCGACGAAATCCAGCGAGCACGCCTGTTCACCGAAACGAAAATCGAAATACCCGCAGCCATCTCCATTTGGGGAGAGCCCATTCGATTCGACCCGTCACGCGTGATGTTTTTCGGTCACTCCCAAGGCGGATTGAATGGCCCCCTCTTCCTCGCCGCCGACGACCAAGCCCTCGGCGGCGTCCTCTCTGGCGCCGGCGCAATCATGTCCATTACCCTCACGCAAAAGACCGCACCTGCTCCGTCGGTCGCGGACATCGTCAAATCCGTCATGCTCGGGCTTCGACCGGAGGAATTCGGCGAGGTTGACATGTTCCATCCCGCCCTCTCGTTCGCCCAAATGCTCGTCGACGTCACCGATCCCATTCATTACGCGCGGTACATCATTCGAGAACCCCGTGCCGGCATGCCGCCGAAAAGCATCTACATGACCGTGGGCGTCGATTCGTCCGGTGTCGGCGATAGTTATGCGCCGCCAAGGGGCATTGAAATGCATGCCGTCGCAATGGGTTTGCCCCTCATCAACAACTCCGTGCAGCGAAGCATCCCCGAAATGCTTTGGCAGGGCGGACCGGGCCTCATCGAGCTACCCAACGTTCCCTTCGATATGCCCTTCACCGGCGTGTCCAACAATCTTGCCAATGGACAGGCCACCGGCGGACTCGCCCAATGGGCTCCTGCAAGCTACTCCGACGGCCACTTCGTCGTATTCGATGTTTCTGGTGCCAGATCCCAAGCCGACCTGTTCATTCAGACCCTCGGGTACCAGTCGACCGCCATGCTCGTTCAAACCGAATGAGCCAACGCGCCCGCATCACTCGAACTCGACCGGTTCATTCGAATCCGCAATACCGAGCATTCCCAGAATCTGCTCGACTTCTACCCGAGTTTCCCATTCCGGGCTCGTAGACAAGAACCCTTCGAGCTGCTTTTTCGCCGTCTTGCGATTGCCTCGAGCCGCATTCGCCAACGCTGCCGCATAAAGCGCGTCCCCGTTTCCCGGGACTTGCCGCAATGCCTCGTTTGCATGCGACAGCGCCCCCCTCACGTCACCCAGCTTGAGCAGCACATGCGATAGCGACACCCGCGCACCCAAATACCCCGGCCGCACGTGAATGGCTGCCCGGTACGCATCTCGTGATGCCTCGAACTCACCCATTTCGAACAGTGCATTGCCAAGGTAGTTGTATGCATACACATTCCTCGGATTGCTCTTGATCACGTTTCGCAGCGCCACGAGCGCTTCGACGAACCGCCCTTCGTTCATCAGTTCCGTTGCTTCTTCCACCGCGTCCCAGTGCGCTGCATCTTCCGCGTCTCGATTCGCCGTTGCCATCTGCCCAGCATACATCGTGACGGCTCCCTCGGCCGATCATTTTGCTAAAGTTTTTCCGCGCTTGAACTCGAGCCCGCTTCGTGCGAAGCTCCCCGCCGACGTCAGCGGAGATCGCATCATGATTCGACCCATCCCCATCGGCATCGACGATTTTCGAGTCCTCCGCGAAAAGAACCACGAGTACGTCGACAAGACCAACCTCATCACCCACCTCATCGATCGCGAGAACATCAAGGTTGTCCTGTTGCCTCGTCCGCGCAGGTTCGGCAAGACGCTCAACATGTCGACGTTGAAGTGGTTTTTCGAGAAGCGTGACGAAAACGTTTGGCATTTCTTCGAGGCTTTGCATGTCGCGCGAGCGGGCGTGGAAACGATTCAGCAAATGGCCGTGGCATTCGACGGAAAACGCGTGATGGTGTTGCCAAAGGGTGCAACACCCCCCAAGAAAAGAGGGACTGTTGGAAAGAAGGTCGTGGCCTCCATCCGAAAGACCGCCAAAAACGTCGCCACCAAAATGAAATCGAGCAAAGCCACGAAACGGTAATGCATTCCAAAAACGTCTCTGGCGATCATCGCTCCTTCGCCTTCGACCTCTGGGCCGCATTCGTTGTCGTCGCCCTCGGCCTCGCCTTCTGGCTCCCCGCCTTTTCTCGCACCGGCGGACACTTTCCCGTTCCCCTCGACGACGTTTACATCCACTTCGCCTTCGCCCGTTCCGCCGCTCTCGGACATCCCTTCGAATGGTCCATCGGCAATGGTTATTCCTCCGGCGGCACCAGCCTCACGTACCCGCTCGTCCTTGCCCCAGGTTGGCTCCTCGGATTCCGCGAAGACAAACTTGCTTGGTTTGCCGCCGCAATCACCTGCTTCGGCTTGTGGGACACATGTCGCTCCGTTCGCACGCTACTTCGCCCATTGCCCAATTCCGTCCTTTGGCTCGTGCCACTTCTTTTGCTCGCCGTCCCTCTCGCCGATTGGAGTTTCTACTCCGGCATGGAGACCGCCCTTTTTGCCGCCGTTCTCGGTCGGTTCGTCGCTGCTGCACATCGAAGTACCCTCGTCGACCCATTGCAACGAACGTCCGCTCAGTTTCTCGCCGGTCTTTGGGGCGCACTGCTCGTTGCCACCCGCCCCGAAGCCGCCGCCATCGTCGCTCCCATGGCCATTGCCATCACCTATGGCGCTCGATCCCTCGGCACATTCTCCTCGCTTGCCCGCACGCTTTTGCCCATGCTCGCATTTCTCGCCGCCCAAGCATGTGCCAATTTCATGCTCACCTCCGAGCTTGGTCAGGCTGGCGCCGTGCGCAAATTGGTTGGGACAAACCCCTACATCACCCCAGCGGAAGCGGCCATCGAAGTCCTCAAGAATCTCGTCGTATTGCGCACCCAAGCCTTCGATGCCGCCCTTGGAGGTTCTCCCTGGTCACTTGGCGTTGTCGTCTTGGCGCTCGTCGCTCTGTTTTCCCGACGCACTCGCCTCGTTGCATTGCCTCTTTTGCTGGGCGCAATCGGCATGCTTCTGCTCGTGTCACTCAATACCACCGCTCGCTATCAGAATTTCCGATATGCCGTGCCTTCGCTCCTCGCGTTTCTCATCACGGCAGCCATGGGGATTGCCGCACTTGCACGCACGGGACGTGCGGGACACGTGATCGCAATGCTTGCCGGGGCGATTGTCATTGCAGCACCCGCGCGGCATTTCCCACGCCAAATCGACCACTTTGCTCGCGCATCTGCCAACATCGAGGGACAACAAGCCACCGTTGCAAGACGTCTTCGCCGGCAAATCCCAACGCCGCGCCGAGTTTTCATTGGCGACGCAGGCGCCATTCCTTACTTATCGGGTCTGCCCGCGCTCGATGGATTGGGACTCGGCGGATATCACGATGTCCCTTTCGCTCGAGCTTCCGTGCATGGCGTCCCTGCCGTCATTGAGCTTGTCGAACGCTTGCCTGAAAGCGAGCGCCCCGATGTCTTGGCCATTTATTCGTCGTGGTGGCCCGACCTTGCTCAATCGTTTGGCAAAGAATTGTTTTCGGTCCACATCGACGACAACGTCATATGTGCGGCTCCCGATAAAGTCGTCTATGCAGCCGATTGGTCCACGCTCGCAAGATCCGGCGAAGTCCGTCCGGGAGCCATCGACGAAATCGACATCGCCGACCTCGTGAGCGAACGAGCGCACGAGTATGTTTTTCCGAGGCCCCAAGGCGGTTACGTCATTGGCGCCGCTTGGACGGAGGCCGATTCGCGAACGCGATACGATGCAGGGCGAATCATTCCGGAAGGACGAACCGAAGCGTTTACGCTTTCCCCATCGGTATCTCGAGGCCCCGCGACGTTCGTGTTGCGCACGGACATGGACGCACCCGCCACGATTCGCCTCGAGGTTTTACGCGCGAGCCATGTCGTATTTCGCGAAGAACGTGAGGTTCGTCCACGTGATTTCGCATCGTGGCGTGAAGTCGACTTTGATGTGGACGATGTACAGGGTGGGGATCGCGTTCGAGTCACCGCTGTCGTCAATGCATGGCGACATCATCACGCATGGCTCATTCGCAATTGAAGTCTGGCACGTTCACTTCGGCGGTGGTTCGATGAGCGGCGCGCATGTCGAAACTCCTGCGCCCACGATCCGGAAACCCACATTCGTCATGTACGAATTGTTGATCGTCCCTGTCGCGGGGTCGTATTTCGTCACGTTCGAATTCTCGAAGCTCGATGCCGCATAGAGGTAAAACGAACCTCCCCAGAACGAAAATGCCCAGGCCGAAGGTGTCGCCAGCCCTGTGATCTCTTTGGGATTCGTCACGCCGCCCGTTGCCTTGTCGATCTGGCCCAGATACACCGGGGTCGTCGTGAAATACCCATACAGTCGCCCATCGCCCGTACCCGTCAGTTCGGCGCTTTTCCCCGTAAAGGTTCCCGGCGAAAATTGAGCAATCGGATTCAGTGCGTTTGCAGCATTGATCTTTCCGAGCCCTGTGCCGCTCGTCCCGCTCACGAAAAGCGTTTCGCCTTGGCCATCGTCGTTCTTGGAGAACCCCATTCCGATGCGAGCCCATCCCGAACCAAGTTGCACCGTGGGAGCAGGTTCGCAATTCGCATCCTTTGTGCTCACTTTGAAAATGACGCCGCTCGTGTCGAACGTGTCCACGTAATTGACCCACGCGACGGCATCGCGATCCACCGCCATCGAATTCGGCGACATGCTCGTGTTGCAATTGAGCGTCCCGATCTTCGTGAACTGCTTCGCGGGCGGATCGAAGCTATACAGCTCGTTCGCGTCCGACAAAACGTAGACGAGTTTTGCTTCGTCGCTGCAATCGTCGATCGGGCCGTCTGTGCCGCCGTCCGTGGGTGGAATGAAACCGCCGCCTTCTCCTCCTTGAGTGTTATTTCCTTGCCCCGAGCCCCCATTTCCCCATCCCCCGTCGCCTCCCGAGCCTCCATCGGTGTTTGTTCCAAGCCCGGTCGACGATGCACTACAGCCGATCGACACGACGAACCCCAAGCCAACAAAAGCAAGCAATCTATGGGAAATCCACATGTGTACACCTCCGACGCCCGTCGAGTATAGCGGATGTGTTCGTGGTAGGGGCGAGAATGTTGCACTCGAAGTGCGTTGTATCCGCGCAGTCTGTTGCGCTTGGGGATGGCGATGAGGCGGCCCAAACGTCGCGCTAAACGAGGCCGAGGTGATTGGCGCGACGTACCATGTGACTCCGACGAACCGCTCGTTTGCGCACCGAAACTTTTCTTGCACCGCGGGCAAACTCATGTTAGACGCTTGCCATGGCTCAGTTCGCGCAGGACCGCAGTTGGAGTACGTTGAGAAGTGCGCAGGTGAGGTCTTCGTATCCTGCGGACTGGTACATGGAGGACAACGACCCCGTGTCACAGGATCCGGACCACCAGCAAGACGAATTCATGCTGCAGAGCAGGCTCCTTGCCTGGCAAAAGCGCACGAAGCAAGACCATTTGCTGATTGGTTGTGAAATGGCGTGTCGTTGGGATCGTCGACATCCGAGGGTTGGCGTCGCTCCCGACGTGTACGTCGTCGACAGACATCCAGCACGAGACAAGGAAACAGGGTACATTGGGAGCCTTCGGACGTGGGAGAGCGGCAATAGCCCACCGCTTTTGGCAATCGAAGTCGTCAGCAATTCACGTCCCAAAAAAGACTACAAAGATTCCCCCGAACGACACGACTTGCTAGGTACATTCGAATTGTGGATCTTCGATCCGCACTTGTTCGGGTATACCAAAGAGCAACCGCCCGTGCTTTTGCAAATCTTTCAGCGGGAAACGAATCATCAATTGGTGCAGATGCATGCGGGAGCCGGCCCGTTTCGTTCGGACGCGCTCGACGCATGGGTCATGGTGATCGACGGGGATCTCGTCATTGCGAACGATCCGGAAGGCAACGACCGCTGGCCAACACTCGAAGAAGCAGAGCAATGGCGCGCGGATGAAGAAGCACGGCGCGCGGATGCGGAACGCGATGCGAAGGAGCTAGCGCAGAAGCGCGCGGATGCAGAACGCGATGCGAAGAAACTGGCGCAAAAGCGCGCGGATGACCAAGCGAAGCGCGCGGACGCGGAACGCGAAGCGAAGGAGCTAGCGCAGAAGCGCGCGGATGCGGAACGCGAAGCGAAGGAGCTCGCGCAGAAGCGCGCGGATGACGAAGCGAAGCGCGCGGACAATGCGCAGGTGGAAAAAGAAAAGGCGCTCGCGCGCATTGCGGAGCTAGAAGCCATGCTCGCAAAACGCTCGTGAGGCCGTTAGAGCAGCCGGAAAGACCTTACTACTCAGGCTTCTTCGTTTCTTTCCGAGCCCTGCGATCCGACAGTTCGTCGATGTACGCGAATATCCGTTGCTCGAGGTCCCGGGCAAGCGCATCGTTTGTCGCCACTTCGTCCCGCAATGCTTCCCGAAGGCGTCCCAATATCCCAATCGTCGTCGCACGTAATGCCGCAGGCGACGTTCCGGTCGGCGATGCCTCCGCCGTCGACCGATCGCTCAAGAGTTTATCAAGAGAATCCCCAGCATCGAGGAATCCATTCACCCAATCGAAAAGCGTTTTACCATCTGGCACCGGCAGACTCTTCAGGTCATTCTCGAGTTCCGCTACCTTGGGCCGATTCTTTTTTGCGTGACCAGCCTCTTCGGCATACGTATTCGCAAGCACGCTCCGCTCGGGAACGAATGCTTCGCGCACGCGCAGCGCCGCACCGCGTGCCGCATCGGACATGCTCGGCGTTACGAGCACGGCACCCGTATAAAACCAAATGCCTTGCCCAAAGCCGTCATAATTGCTGTCGGCACCCGACAGCTCCGTCGCATTCGCCCGCTCCGTCTTGTGCTCGGCTACATTTTCGATTTGCACGAGACGCGTCGTGAGTTGCGGTGCATACGCCTTGCCAATCGCAGACGAATCCAGGTCCGCGCGGCGTGTGGTCAAGAGATCTTTGAGACCCAGGGATAGATCGAGGAGGGTTAGATTTCGCACGAGGCGGAGGATACTGTGACGGAAAGGGACGTGTCAACGGGAATTTTGCGTGAGCGTATTTACAGGCCGAGGGGTTGACCTTGCGCCGAGTAGATCGTTTTCATTTGGCCGAGGGGTTGACCTCGTGTCGAGTAGATCGTTTTCACTGGGCCGAGGGGTTGACCTTGCGTCGAGCAGATTGTTTTCATCTGGTCGAAGGGTTTGGGGCATGCGCGGTTGAATTCGATCAATGAGCTGGGGGGTCGACCTTGCGTCGAGTAGATCGTTTTCATGCGGGGCGGGGGTTTGGGGCGCGCGTTGTTGATCGCGACTTACGAGGCGCAGGGTTGACCTTGGAGGGAGGTGATTGGTATTGGTTGAGCGAGCGGTCGATGGTTCGGCAGAATGAACGTGCCTGACAGCGGATGCGTTCGCCTTGTGCGTTTGTGCTTCCCGTCTTGGGTGGTTTCTGGTAGACCTGCGCGGGCTGCGTTTTTGAGCATCGAGGTTGCACGTGTACCTGCACAAGGTTGAGCTGAAAAACATCCGGTCCATTGAGCATCTCGTCTGGGAGGTGCTGCCAGGAGATGAGCCAGGTTGGCACGTCATCATTGGCGACAATGGGGCGGGGAAGAGCGGCGTGCTGCGTGCGATTGCATTGGGCCTCGTGGGACCTCGCGAGGCTCCTGCGCTTCGGGAGGATTGGAATGAATGGTTGCGACGGAGCGAAAATTGGGGACGCATAGAGATCGTCATCGATTGGGATCCGGACTTTGATAGGTTTTCACGAAAGGGCAAATCACCGTCAGTTGAGAAGCGGTACCTCCAATCGGTATTGGATTTTCAGCGGGAAGAAGATCATCCATTGCTCGTAGCGCTTCAATCACACGATTTGAAACCTTCCCCGGACCGGCACGTGTGGGGACCGGGAGCGGGATGGTTTTCAGCTTCTTATGGTCCTTTTCGGCGATTCAGCGGAGGTGACAAGGATAAAGAAAAACTTTATTATTCGCACCCCAAGCTTGCGCGACATCTTTCCGTGTTTGGCGAGTCCGTAGCATTGAGTGAGGGTCTCGTATGGCTCAAGAATCTACACTACAAGTTTCTCGAAGGCGATTCGGAAGGCAATCTCCTGGAGCCGGTGAAAAATTTCGTCAACCAAAGCGATTTTCTTCCACATGATACCCGTCTCGAATCTGTATCCTCCAAAGGTGTTCGCTTCGTTGATGGGAATGGCTGTGAAGTCGACGTGGAAAGTCTGAGTGACGGGTATCGCTCGATTCTCAGCATGACGTTCGAGCTGATTCGGCAATTGGCCGCAACCTATGGTTCCGGTGCTCTTTTCTCCAAAACCGATCCCACCAAGATCATCGTTCCTGGCGTCGTGCTGGTCGATGAAATCGATGCGCATTTGCATCCAAGCTGGCAGCGTCGTGTGGGGCAATGGTTCTGCGATCATTTTCCCATGATTCAATTCATCGTGACGACGCACAGCCCGCTCGTTTGCCAGTCCGCCTACAAGGGCAGCATTTTCAGGCTTCCGCGACCGGGAAGTGGAGAAGCGCCGGCGATGGTCACGGGGCTCGAACGGGATCGGCTCCTCTATGGCAATGTTTTGGATGCTTATGGCACGGGAGCGTTTGGCGACGTCGCGGCACAATCGGACAAGGCATTGGAGCTTCTCGAACGACTGGCAATGCTCAACCAGAAGGAGCTCGTGGACCGGCTCACGCGGGCCGAACGGGCGGAGCAGTCGAGGCTGCGCGCCATTCTTCCTACCGCAGCTCATGCCATGCCGGAGGATGACGAATGATTCAGTGGCCGAATCGAACGTTACCCCAGCACGCGCAAAAAACGCTCGACCAATATCAGATTTCCGTCGATGCGATGGCTGACTATGAACAGCGTGTCGCACGCGCGAAAACCGATTTCGAGAGGTACAACTGCAAAGGCAACAAGACCTTCGATGCGATCAAAGATGCTCTGACGAAGATGTGCTCGGGTGCGCAGCGGTGTGCCTATTGTGAAGATTCGGCTGCCGACGAGGTGGAGCACGTCAAACCAAAGAATCTTTATCCCGAAGCCGCGTTCGTTTGGTTGAATTATGTATATGCATGCGGTCCTTGTAATGGGCCGAAAAGTAATCATTACGCAGTCATTGATCCAAACACGGGCGCGTGCATCGACGTGACGCGAAAGCGGAAAGCCCCCGTGGTGCCGCCGCATAAAGGGGCGCCGATGCTCATCGACCCACGCACCGAAGACCCGTGCAATTGGTTGCGTCTCGATATCGAGAACACGTTCTGTTTCTCACCCTGCATGGGGATTGGTCCCGTCGAGCATGAACGTGCCAAGTACACCATCGACACATTGGGGCTCAATAAACGAACGTACCTTCGCAAGGCGCGAGAGCAGGCATTCATGGATTATCTCGCACTTCTCAAGCAATATCGATCCGATCGCGATCAGCGCGTATCGCTCGTAAAACTCCGGTCCATCGAAAAACATATTCGCGGTCGTGGCCATCCCACCGTCTGGTCCGAAATGAAGCGCCAACACGACGTCGTCTCCTCCCTGAAAAAACTCTTCCGCGACGTGCCCGAAGCGCTCGGGTGGTGATTTCCGAGATGCCTTCCCGGCCAAGACGTGGTACAGCCCGCGCGTGCAAAAGAAAGCAAGCATCATCGGACTAGGCATGGGTTGCGCCGTTCTCGCAGCCCCCGTCGCAGCGTTTGCCGACGCATCGGCGTGGGCTTATGCAGGCGGCGGAGCGCTCATGCTGAAGGAGGGCGCCAAGGAACTCACGCCGCGGGGCGCCATGTCGTTCGAATACGGTATGGGCACCAATCCCGACGGCAAGTTCATTCTTGGCGGCTTGTTCCGTTTGACCCCCGTGTTTGGCCTTGGACCCGACGCGGCTCTTTGCGTTCGAGCTGCAACACATGGCTTTCAGGCATCGCGTTTCGGCGTCGCGCTCGACGTTGGCTACTTTCAACGATTATGGGGATCGTATTCGAGCGGCGTCACGGGGAGCCTCAACATTGGTTTTCCCTTGGGATTTTCGTTATCGCTGCATGGGGTATACGGAACGAACGACACGATGGGCTTCGGTGCCATTGCGGGGATCGACTTTTTGCGCTTGACGGTGTATCGCCAAGTGCTGCTGGACGCTTGGCCAAACCCCTCTCCTGCGCATCGGGTTCCGCCGGCGGAAGCTCGTCTTGCTGGACCGTGGGCGAG
>Ga0138256_10003409_pt1 | contig 16907 bp, 12 predicted proteins | sample KNB2016incub_MG_FD_105486 | JGI IMG/M metagenome (GOLD analysis project Ga0138256, IMG submission 105486) | Active sludge microbial communities from wastewater in Klosterneuburg, Austria - KNB2014incub_MG | ecosystem: Engineered > WWTP > Activated sludge > Unclassified | place: Austria... | reverse complement strand
GGTGTTGGTGGTTCAGCAGATAATTTTACAGGAACATGTGTCGGTATGGATGGAACTGCTTTCAGCAATGGAATCGCTCCCTACACAGGAATTTATCTTCCTGCAGGAAACACTGCTTCTTTCAACAACGGTCAAAATCCAAATGGAACATGGTTGTTCATCGTAAGTGATGTAGCAAATGCAGATACAGGATCTATTCGGGTTGCAAGTATCGTATTCGTACAAAACCCTCCCAACCCGGGAAGTACTACCGTCGGAAGCGGTCCAACAGGCGATTATCCTTGTCCAACTTGTGTTTGTCCGGGTGGTGCTGCCGGTTGCGATTTGCTTCCTGATATGACAGCATCTGGAAAAGAAATTCTTGATCATCATACGGAAAATCCGGGATTCCTTTACATTTCTAATGCTACTCCAAATATCGGTTATGGGCCTATTGATATCTATGGCTACGATTCATGTTTTTGCGGAACAACAAATGTTCCTTGTAATACAACTTGTCCGAATGGTGATTTAATAAAACACATTGTTAAACAACGAATCTTTCAGAAAATACCGGGAAGCGATACTCTTGGATACTATGACAGGATTGCGGGGCAGATGACATACCATCCTGCACATGGCCACTTGCATGTCGACAATTGGGCAAATTACACATTACGAACACCAACTGCGGATCCTGATGCACGTAACTGGCCCATCGTTGGTACAGGTGTGAAGCAAAGTTTCTGTCTCATCAATCTTGGTCATTGTGCAACTAATCCCGGTGAGTGCGTTGACAATGCAGGAAATCCTATGACGACATTCCCGAATAACAATCTTGGATTTCATACCGGTTGCGGACTTACACAAGGAATTTATCCGGGAAATTATGACGTGTACAGTATTTCACTGAATGACCCAATTCCTCTCAACAATGTTTGTAATGGAACGTATTATATTGTTTCCATCACTGATCCTGACAATAATTTTCTGGAAAGCGACGAGAATAACAATTGGGTTGCTGTGCCAATTACTCTTACTCAACAAAGTGTAACGCCGACTATCACTGCAAGTGGACCAACAAGCATTTGTGTTGGAGGAAGTGTAACATTAACTTCAAGTGTAGTTAGTAATTATATCTGGTCAACAGGCGAAACTACACAATCAATTACGGTATCTGCTCCCGGCAATTATACTGTTGGAACTAATTGTGGCACTTCGGTTTCGAATTCCGCTCCTATAACAATTACTACCATACCAATTTCAACTTCCGCAACTTCAACAGCGTCAACTTGCAATGGAAGCGCTGTACAATTGAGTGCAACTTCTACTTCCGGAGGTACACAGAATTTAGCTTCTACTTTTAGTAGCAATGTTCCGGTTTTTATTCCTGATAATAATGCAACAGGTGTTACGTCGCCAATCGTAGTTTCAGGAATCAGTCCGTCAACATTAAGTGCAACGTCTGTCGTTTCAGTTAAATTAAATCTAACTCACACTTATGATGGTGATCTTGCCATCTCACTTATCTCTCCTTCGGGCAATAGCGTCTATTTGAGTAATCGTCGTGGAAGTGGTGGCGATAATTTTATCAATACAGTTTTCACAATGTCTGCAGCTACTTTGATAAATTTAGGAACTGCACCATTCACAGGAAATTTCAAACCGGACGGTAACCTTGGCACATTCACAGGCAATGCAAATGGTACATGGTTATTGAAAGTCCAGGATCTGGCCGGCGTTGATACAGGACGAATACAAAATTGGAACATCATAATCAATAGCCTGGTACCGGAGACGATAAGCTATGCATGGGCATCATTACCGGCAGGATTCACTTCAACTGATCAGAATCCGGTTCATAATCCTGCAGTGAATACAACTTACACTGTTACTGCAACCAGCAGTGCTACAGGCTGTACTGCAACAAACAGTGTTTCAGTACCAGTTTCTGACCCGCTTACTATTTCAAGTTTCGCCCCTGCGAGCGGAGTTCCGGGAACTGTTGTAACAATTACCGGAACAGGATTTACCGGTGCAACTACTGTTTCTTTTGCAGGAACAAATGCATCTAGTTTCAATGTTGTTAGTCCGACAGTGATCGAAGCTGTTGTTCCAAACATCAGCCCGTCCAGTGGTGTTGTATGTGTTACAAATGACAAAGGATGTGTACTGTGCACAACTACAAATTTCTCGATCACGACCGGTATTACTCTAAATGTAAAATTATACATTGAAGGCTTCTATTTATCAGCCGGAATGATGAGAGCTGTTGTTAACCCTGTTGGTTTACCAACATTGTGCGATACAATCGTTTTGAAATTACATGAATCGACATCGCCATATGCTGTCTTACAAAGTTTCACAAGCACGATCAATACCAATGGTGAGGGTAGTTTTATATTCCCTTCAGAGTTATTGAATGGTAGTTATTATATCAGTGTTCATCACAGAAATGCATTAGAGACATGGAGCGCTTCTCCAATCACTATCTCAGGTGCAGTAAGCACATACATTTTCAGTGATGCAATTTCAAAAGCAATGGGAGATAACATGAATGATATGGGCGATGGACGATTCGCACTTTTCTCCGGTGATGTGAACCAAGACGGAAGCATTGAAGTCGTTGATATGGGCAACATACAAAGTGAATCGCAAGTAAATTCCAATGGATATATTCCGGAAGATCTTAATGGTGACGGCATAGTTGAATCTTCAGATTACAGTCTCCTGGAAAACAATATGAATGTACTTCGAGTTCATCCGTAAGTTACAATTCACCTCAAAAAGCATTATCTTTTGCATAAGAATACTTAACAGACCGAACAACTGTCCTGTCTGCTAAGTATTCTTATCTTTGTACAGAATAAAAATAAGAATGGAAGATTTAGGATTTGAAGCATTTAATTTCAGTGATGATTTATTAGATGGTCTTTATACAATGGGCTACGACAAGCCTACACCAATACAAAACAGTGTAATACCCGAAATTTTAGCAAAACGCGATGTTTTAGCTTGTGCGCAAACGGGTACCGGAAAAACAGCAGCATACTTACTTCCTACTTTACAACAGATCTCAGACAGTAAAACTCCTCATACGGCTGCGCTCATTTTAGCACCCACACGTGAACTTGCTGTCCAGATCGATCAGGCGTTTCAGGGATTTGCCTACTTCACTCATGCAAATTCAATTGCCGTTTACGGTGGAAATGACGGATTCTCCTTTGATCGTGAAAAGAAAGCGTTGATGGAAGGTACTTCCGTTATCATAGCGACACCCGGTCGGTTACTCAGTCATTTAAAACTTGGTTATGTAAAAATGGATCAGCTGGAAACATTGATACTTGATGAAGCAGATAAAATGCTTGACATGGGTTTCTATGAAGACATCATGACCATCAACAAATTTCTTCCGGAGAAAAAACAGATCTTGCTTTTCAGTGCAACGATGCCTGTGAAGATTCGTCCGTTAGCAAAAAAGCTGATGAATAATCCGGTTGAAATAAATATTGCAATAAGTAAGCCTGCAGCAGGTGTCGATCAAAAAGCATATATCGTTTATGATGACCAGAAAAATAATCTGATCATTGAACTTTTATCGCATCGTAAGATCAGCACTGCATTGATCTTTGCTTCAACTAAAATTGCTGTAAAGACGTTGGAAAAAGAATTGCAAAGAAGAAATGTTCCTGCAGCAGCAATTCACAGTGACCTCACACAAGAAATGCGTGAAACTGTTTTGTTGAACTTCAAAAATAAAAAAACGCCGGTGCTTATTGCAACTGATATTCTTTCGCGAGGAATAGACATTGAAAATATCGGACTTGTTATCAATTATGATGTGCCCGGCGATGCGGAAGATTACGTTCACCGTGTTGGTCGTACTGCACGTGCTGAAACTACCGGTGAAGCCATTACATTTGTAAGTCCGAAAGATCAGTCGCGATTTGTTCAGATCGAAGAATTTATCGAAAGCCAGATCCCGAAGATCACATTGCCGGATTCGCTTGGCAAAGGTCCGGTTTGGAATCCTATCGAACATAAAAAAAGTAATTTTAGCGGTAAGAAGAGAAATTTTTCGAAAAATAAAAGACCGAATTCCAGTCCTAAAAAATAATTTGTAATCCTCCAATGCTAACCAATAACGATATCTTTAAAAAATTACGCGTCGCACTTGAACTACGTGACGATGACATTGTTAAAATTCTAAAGTTAGTTGAATACGATATCAGCAAAACAGAACTCAGTGCTATTTTTCGAAATGAGGACCATCCGAATTACAAAGTTTGTGGTGATCAGCTGTTACGAAATTTTTTAAATGGTTTGGTCATCTATAAGCGTGGGCCGAGGCCGGAAAATAAACACTAAGAACACAAATTTTTTAGCCACGAATTCACGAATGAATTATTTTTTATTCGTGAATTCGTGGCTAAAATTTTCGCGACCTTAATGCTAATCACTATAAGAACAAAAAATAATTTAGCCACGAATTCACGAATGAATTATTTTTTATTCGTGAATTCGTGGCTAAAATTTTAGTGGACTTAGTGTTAAATATCATTCACCTAAAATGAACAAAAAACGAAGCTCGTCTTCTCCATTTTCATTGCTCTACTTCTCTCCTCATGAATTAATGCTCAGGCTTTGTTTGAGAAATACTTGAGCACATCAACAGATCAAAATAAAAGTGAAACTTTTTCTATTTATTAAAAACTGATAGTACAGGTTCATTCATGGAAAATAATTCTGAAATCAACTACCTATCTTCAAAAATCTATCCTAACCCTTATAACAAATTTCTAACAATCGAATTTCCATAGAAAAGAAGATCAACCTAGATAATAATTTCCGACTTGACAGGAAATGCGATCGACGAATTTATTTTTTCAGAATCAGAATTAAAAATTGACATCGGATCTTTTGCAGAAGGATTGAATTTTTTATAGATCATTTCTGAAACAGAGCTTTTTAAAACAAAACAATTTCTTGTAATTCATAGACGAAATTTTAAACAGTATTCTGGTCATCCTCATTATTACCCTTCAGCGTTTCCTTTTTCGGTTTTCTCTTGAAATATTTTTTTGATGCGGCTGCAACTCCTGCGATCGCTAAGGCAATAATTTTCCAACCTTTTGCAAGCAAGATCCCTAGCTTCGCAAGTAGTCCCGTTTTCGCTAAAACTCCTCCGGCAATTAGACTTGCAATACCATACTCCGCAATTTTATCAGTGTCTACATTGAAATCATTGTAACGATTTCCTGCATTAAAATTTGTGCTCGCCATGATGGCATTGATCTTAGATTTTATTTCAGGCAACTGCTCCATGCTTGCAACGACATTTAGTACTAACACTCCTTTTCTTCCAAGCATTCGGACATTATAATTAAGCGAATGCACATTCTCCGGTCCAAATGTAAGATCCTTTGCCCAATGTAGTTTATGTTGTTCCTTATCATAAAATGGTGTTTGTGCCCAACCAACTAAGTGCATGGCATCATAACCATTTTTCAGCCGCTCTGCATTTGCATTCTCTATGTCCTCTTTCATTGTTGCAAGCAATTCATCATACTTGATGTCATTTGCATCATCGTCATTCACATGACCATCCTCATCGTATGTGAAAACTACTACCCACAGATCTTCACTATTGGCTTCAATATCACTTGGCACAATGGCACCGAGAATTGAATTGTCTTCGGGATTATTCCACATCACATGAAGTAATTTAATCGCATCTGCTGATTCCAGATATGAAAATCCGTTTTCCGCTTTTACTGTTGCCAGGTTATCTCCAATTACAAATAACCCCTGCTTATACTTTAATGTAGAAGCAACACTATCGTATATCATTAGCTGTTGATTCATTTCTTCTTGAATTGAATCAGAAGAAATTGAATCTTGCTCAGGTTCTGCTTTTAGGAATGTGGGCGAAAAAAGAAAACCTAAAAGTAAAATACTTGAAACGATTTTTTTAAAATTGAACATAAGTGCGGTTAAGAATTAGTTAAATAATTTGAGCCGAATAATTTGTATAATTATGTAATAATAGAATTAATTATTCAGAAAACAAACACTATAAAAATTCCATTTCTTTCAAATAATCAAATTGCAGATCTTCGTGTAACTTCGAAATAGCAGTTGCAATTTTTTTCTGTTGATTGGCGTACATGTTGATCAAAACCTGACTATCATAATAAGGAATATCTGAAGCCTTTAGTGTTTTGCAAAAATGAATCAACAAGATCGCTTCTGTTTCTTTGTTTCCGGAAAAGCGACAATTCTTATTGATCATACGCAAGATCTTTCGCAAACTTTTTTTTGCCAGATATAAATTACTGCGATTCATGTCCTGAAATTGTTGTTCTGTCTCAGCCTTAATCTTCTCACGAAATCCATCCTCGTCGTCTGATTCATTCAAAAGATAATCCAGCAACTCTTTATTCTCCTTCTTATGTTTCGCGATCCGCACACAGATCTCCGCAATCTTCTTTGGGGGAAGTTTTTGGAGTTGTTTGTTGAGGTCGGAGATTGTTGAGGTCATGAGAAATGAATGTGAGCTTCAAAATGGTTTAAGGGATTTAAACCAAATTTTACCGTTCAACAATAACCGAAACCATAGCCACATCCCCGTTCATTGGTGGAGCGATCTTGGTGAGTTCGAGACTGAGTTGTTCAATGCCTTTTATTTCTTTCTTCAATGCATCGGCCATTCTTGCGGCAACGTGTTCAATCAATTTTGAACGGATCTTCATTTCACGAATGATGATATTGTAAACATCACAATAGTCGACAGTTTGTTTTAAATTATCAGTTTTCTCTGCACCTGAAAAATCTGTTTCCAGTTCAACGTTTACATCGTAGTACCCGCCGATTTTTTCTTCTTCAGGTAAACATCCGTGATAACCATACATCCGGATCGGACCAACTTTAATTATTCCCATTATCTGAATTCTTAGTAGTAAAAATTATTTCTTTCCAGCTTCTTTCGCCCATGAATCTTTCAACCCAACTGTTCTGTTAAATACAGGATTGTCAGCTGTTGAATCCGGATCCATGCAGAAATACCCTTTGCGGACGAATTGAAATTTGTCACCAGCTTTAGCCTTTTTCAATTCAGGTTCTGCATAAGCGTTTGATATAACTTCAAGACTATTCGGATTGATATGATCTTTGAAATCTCCTTCAGCATTTGACGGGTCTTCCGGAATAAATAATCTGTCATACATTCTCAATTCACAATTGATGGCCTGCGCTGCACTTACCCAATGGATCACACCTTTTACGCTGATCCCACTTGTATCATGTCCGCTTTTACTTTCAGGGAAATAGTTGCAATGAATTTCTGTTACATTTCCTGCTTCATCTTTTTTGAATGAAACACATTCTAGAATGTATGCATGCTTCAGACGAACTTTCAATCCGGGTCCAAGACGGAAATATTTTTTCGTCGGCTCTTCCATGAAATCGTCACGTTCGATCCATAATTCTTTCGAGAATGGTATTTCACGTGTCCCTCCTTTATCTTCAGCTTCAGGATTGTTTTCGCCCGGCAACAATTCAACTTGTCCTTCCGGATAATTATCAATTATCAGTTTGATCGGATCTGTAACGACCATCACACGATTAGCACTTTTATTCAGGTCTTCACGAATAAAATATTCAAGAAGTCCTACGTCTATCATATTCTCTCTTCTTGCAACACCAATACGATCACAGAATTCACGAATACTTTCAGGTGTATATCCTCTGCGACGGTAGCCACTCAATGTCGGCATTCTAGGATCATCCCACCCACTTACGTGTTTCTCATTTACGAGTTGTAAAAGTTTACGCTTGCTCATCACCGTATATGTGAGATTCAATCGAGCCATTTCATACTGATGACTTGGAAAAATATTTAGTTTCTCAATGAACCAATCATAAACAGGACGATGAACTTCAAATTCAAGTGTACAAATTGAATGCGTGATGTTTTCAATTGAATCGCTTTGTCCGTGTGCATAATCGTACATCGGATAAATACACCATTTTTTTCCGGTTCGATGATGTGGCACATGACGAATGCGATACATCAATGGATCACGAAAATGCATATTGGGTGAAGCCATGTCGATCTTCGCTCGCAATGTCTTATCGCCGTCTTTGAATTCACCGGCACGCATTCGCGCAAAGAGATCAAGATTCTCTTCGACAGAACGATCACGATATGGACTGTTCTTTCCCGGTTCAGTTGGCGTACCTTTCATAGCGGCGATTTCCTCCGCAGTTGAATCATCGACATACGCCAAACCTTTTTTGATCAGTTCGCAGGCATATTCATAAAGTTGTTCGAAATAATCGGACGCATAGAATTCATTGGCCCAGTTAAAACCTAGCCAGCGAATATCATTCTTGATGCTTTCAACATATTCAGTATCTTCTGTAACCGGATTTGTATCATCGAAACGAAGATTTGTTTTACCACCGAATTCCTGAGCCAAACCGAAATTGAGACAAATAGATTTTGAATGACCGATATGTAAATATCCATTCGGCTCCGGTGGGAAGCGAGTAAGAACTCTTCCACCATGTTTTCCATTTTTCACATCTTCCGCTACGATCTCTTCAAGAAAGTTCGGACCTTTTTCGATTGACATATTATACTATTCTATATTAAACTTAATGATAACTTGCTATAAGGTTCCTTCGGAACAGACCATTTATATTAATTTTTATTTTGAATGGTCTGATTTCGCAGCCATTGACTGCATTATTTTATTTACTCCTGTATTTAATCTTGTGATCACCTCTTCTTTGCCAAATAATTCCATCATGCCAAGTAGATCGACTCCCGTTCCTGAACCACTCATCAACACTCTTAACAATTGCAGAATTTCTCCAGGCTTCAGTTGATTTGCTGCTGCAGTTTCTTTATTCTTTGCATCGATGTCAGCTGTTGTGAACGAAGTCATCATTCCATATTCAGCAGAAAGTGCATTGAAGAAATTCTCAAAACCCGGCTTCCATTTTTTTGTAATTATATCCTGATCGTACTGAGTCGGAGCAATGAATAAATAACTTCCCTTTTCTGCAAACTCATTTTCGAACTGAACTCTGTCGAGTAACAGTGTTACAACTTTAGACAAATATTCATTCGTCAATCTTTTATCGCCTTCAGCAATCTTGTATGTTTCAACGATCATTGGCTTCAAAAGAGAAACTAATTTTTCAATTGGCTCATGACGTAAATATTCCTGATTGAACCATTTCGTTTTTTCAGGATCGAATTTTGCTCCACTCTTACTTACTCTTTCAAGTGAAAAATCGTGAATCAATTCCTCCATTGAAAATATTTCCTGATCACCACTCGGATGCCAGCCCAATAATGCCAGCATATTGTTGAATGCTGCAGGAATATAGTTCCTTTCTCTGTAGCCGGATGATAATTCACCGGTAACAGGATCTTTCCAATTCAAAGGAAATACAGGAAATCCTAATCGATCACCATCACGCTTGCTTAACTTCCCATTCCCATCCGGTTTAAGCAGCAATGGAAGATGAGAGAATTTCGGCATCACATTTTCCCAGCCTAAATAACGATACAATAAAACATGTAATGGCGCTGATGGCAACCATTCTTCACCGCGGATCACGTGCGTTATCTGCATCAGAAAGTCGTCAACTACATTCGCCAGATGATACGTTGGCATTCCATCACTCTTGAACAACACTTTGTCGTCAAGTTGTGAAGAATGTACACGAACTTCGCCACGAATAAGATCATGAACGACCACTTCTTCGTTTTCCGGAATCTGTAAACGAACCACAAATGAATCGCCCGCATGAATACGCTTTTCTACTTCATCAGCAGAAAGTGTCAATGAGTTAACTAATTGTTTTCTTGTCTTTGAATTATAGGAGAATGCCGATTTCTCCGCTTCCATTTGCTTTCTCAATGCATCAAGTTCAACTTCACTATCGAATGCATAGTAAGCAAAACCGTTATCAACCAGCTTCTCTGCATACTGACGATAAATTGCCATCCGCTCACTTTGTCGGTAAGAAGCATGCGGACCATCACCAAAACCTACACCTTCATTCGGAGTGATTCCACACCATTTCAATGATTCAATGATGTATTCTTCTGCTCCCGGAACATATCGGTTCTGGTCAGTGTCTTCGATCCTAAGAATGAAATCACCACCATGCTTTTTCGCAAAAAGATAATTATACAAAGCGGTTCTTACTCCACCGATGTGTAACGGTCCGGTTGGACTGGGAGCAAAACGTACGCGAACTTTTCTTTCCATTTTTTTGGGTTATTCAGGAGGCAAAGATAGGATTTTGAGGGAGAGATGGTGGTGGGACCTTAAAAAAGGGAAAGTATGAAAATCGTTTCATTCTAAAACAGAAAATCTCCATCAATTTACTAGGGGCTGACCCCCGCGGGGTCATGCGGTTACTAATTTCAAAATCGGATTTTATTATACCAACATTTGACCCCGCTGGGGTCATGTTGATTTTAATTGGCTGGTCGAATCTTTGTAAAGCAAAAAATTTGGTTTACGCTATTGGTAATCTAATTCTTCCAGGTCTTTTTTTATTTCGCCGTATGGCAAAATCTCCCAAACACACCCAACGGCAATTTTAATCCTGTCGTCGAATTCAAAAACAGCTCGCCTGTGTGAAGGTCTTTGAAATCCCTTAGCATGTTCTCTACAACCAATGATGAGAACCCTAAAGAGTACGTATTGAGAATTAAAAAACGCTCTTCTTCATCGAGCAATTCGAAAACCAAATGCATCATTTCATTGATCATCTCTTCCAGTTTCCATTTTTGGCCTTCAGTACCGTGACCATATGCTGGAGGATCGAGAATGATACCATTGTATTTCTTCCCGCGTTTCACTTCTTTTTTCACGAATGCCATAGCATCCTCCACAATCCAGCGGATGTCTTTGAGATTACTCAATTCCTGATTTTCATTTGCCCAACTCACCACTTGTTTGATCGAATCGAGATGTATGGTATCGGCACCGGCAGCTTTTGCAGCCAATGAAGCGCCACCGGTATATGCGAAAAGATTCAGCACTTTCGGTTGCGGAGTTTTCATGCTTTTAACAGACTGATAAATGTAATCCCAATTCACACTTTGCTCCGGGAAAATACCCACATGTTTGAAGGAAGTCAAGGCCAATCGGAACTTAATGCTGGGACCTCTTTCAATCGGATATTCGATATTCCAACGATCAGGTGCGTCCCGTTTTTTCTCCCAGTCACCAAAGGATGATGACCTTGGAACGAATTTCATATTGGCTCTTTTCTGCCACTCTTTTTCAGGAAGAATCGGATCCCAAAGCGCTTGTGGCTCGGGACGAATTGTAATGAATTTTCCGAAGCGTTCCAGCTTTTCGAAGTTACCGCAATCGATCAGTTCGTAATCAGGAAAATGACCTGGACTTAGAAGTTCCATGTTAAGAGGGGTTATAATGCAAATTGATTATTGAGAATTAAATTCAACTTGTGACAGTCAAATTCGAATTTCAATAATCAATTTAATATTATTAATATTCAATATGTAATTTACTAACTAAAGGTCATCATGGTTCGACAACACAGAACCTACGTTCCATTTCCCTTTTGGAAGGGGGTTGTCAGCGATTTCAGCATGACGATCCTGTAGTCCGACATGACTTTCTACTTGTGCCGCAAGAGGAGCGTGCCCGGTATTTTCTACAAATGATACACCTTTAGATGTAATTTCATAATGCCCTTTTTTGCGTGCTCCTGTATAGCGAATCAAACCGAATTTCTTTAATGTGGATACATAACGAGCGCCGGTTACGCCACCAATTCCAACGAGGTTGAAAAGTTCATTGGCTTTCAAAGAGGCAGTATTATAAAGATGGAAAAGCATCAACATTTGCTTTTTCAGATTCGGGCCATTTTGAGCAGTCTGTCCCGGGAAAGTTTTCCATCGGTCATACAATACATCCATATCGAAATCGACTAATGCCGAATTGATCAGTACTGATTGCTCCTGGGTGGCCGCAGGGTTGTTATTGACTGCAAAACGACTATCACTGCGAGTTCTCAAACGGTCGTTGATCTGCATCATATTGCCATTGATCAATTGCAATTCTTCGATACGGACATGCAGATCGTCGATGATCTTCTGCAGATCGTCCACACGTTTAAGCATTTTGCCATTACGGATCATCAGGTGGTTGTACTGATGGAATAACTCTTCGTTTTCGTTGGTTAATTCTTTTAGCAGCTTTGACTGATTTTCTACCTTCAATTGAAGTTTTTCGATTGTCATTTCCATGGAAGAGTTTTTTCTTTTGAATTTTGGGGCAATTTATCTTATTAATTGATGATAGAAAAAGAAAATGTGCTGAGTTAAAAACAATCGTTGTTGATATCCTCGTAAGCAATTGGTGAACAGATTCATATGAAAAACGAAATAATTGCCTTTCTGCGGTTTTTCTGCGTATTCTGCGCAAGTCTGCGGGAAATAATAACCTGAATTTATTTCCCGCAGACTTGCGCAGAATACGCAGAAAAACCGCAGAAAATAGTTTTTATAGATGAGAACATAGTCGCTTTTCATTCGTATTCCACTCTCAGCTTTTAACCAAAGCCCCAAGAATATTAACCCTTTCGAGCCGTTTTAAATGTTAAATTTGCTGTTAGAGCGCCCTTTATATGAACGATAATTATCAAATACTCATTGACCGGTTGGATGCATTCATCCGGAAGTACTATAAAAACCAGTTGGTACGTGGAGGTATTTATGCCTTTACGCTGTCATTGGCATTTTACCTGTTGGTCGTAACGTTCGAGTATTTCGGACATTTCAATACCGGTGTACGAACGTTTATGTTCTATACATTTATTATCGGAATCGGATTTATTGTTAGCCGATTTGTCATCATTCCATTAATGCATCTGTATCGTTTGGGGAAAATAATCTCCCACGAACAAGCTGCAGAGATCATCGGCAAACACTTTTCAAAGGTTCAGGATAAATTGTTGAATGTTCTTCAACTGAAAAAACAAGCTGACGAAAACACTTCTACTCATCCGGAACTACTGCTTGCCGGAATTAATCAGAAGATCGACGAATTAAAACCTGTTCCTTTTATTTCTGCAATCAATCTAAACGAGAATCGAAAGTATCTTCGTTTTGCTGTGATTCCATTGTTTGCTCTGATCGTAATTTTATTCGCTGCTCCTTCATTGGTTAAAGACAGCACGAAACGATTGATAGAACATCAAACATTCTTCGAAAAGCCTGCGCCTTTTACTTTTGAAGTTCTCAATAAATCATTGCGCGCACTTCAGCAGCAGGATTTTCAAATCGATATTCGTATCAACGGTAATGAAATTCCCGCCGAAGCATTTGTTGAAATTGACGGAAATCAATTCAGACTGGAAAAAGAAAATCTGACGACGTTCCATTATCTATTTAAAAATCTACAGCGAACACAATCATTCAAACTGTTTGCTGATGGTTTTTATTCAACAGAGTATACTATTGAAGCGCTTCCGAATCCCCTTCTGATGGGCTTTACGATCAATCTTGAGTATCCCGTTTATCTGAACAAACAAAACGAAGCTATTCAGAATACAGGTGATCTTGTTATTCCTGCCGGAACAAAAGTGAAATGGAATTTCAATACAAAGAATACGGAACAATTGAATCTTGTCTTTCATCCCGATAGCTATCGGGATTCAATAATTAAACTTACTCCAAATGGCGATGATCAGTTTTCGTATTCACATCGATTCACAAAAAATGATTCGTATGTTGTTACAACGAGCAATCATTTCATTCATAGTAAAGACTCAATCCATTATACAATATCAGTGGTTCCTGATATTTATCCATCGATAACTATTGAACAAAGTAAAGATTCATTATCGGGCAAAAGAACATTTTTCCGGGGAATGATCAAAGACGATTATGGATTTTCAAAACTGTCATTCAACTATCGTTTCCTGAAATCGAATGATAGCCTTCAATCGAATCAGGGCAAACAATTTACAGACATCATTCCTGTAAGCAAATCAGTTTCTACCGATCAGTTTTTCTACTCATGGGATCTTGAGTCAGTCAGTATTGTTGCCGGTGATGAAATAGAATATTATTTTGAGATCTCAGATAATGATGGCATTTCAGGTCCAAAGTCTACTCGCTCTCAGTCACAGATCTTCAAAGCGCCAACGCTGAAAGAAATTGCTGAGAATACGGAGAAGAATAATGAATCAATAAAAGATGATTTGAAAGAATCAATTGCCAAAGCAAAACAGATCCAGAAAGATCTGAATGATCTTGGTAAAAAGATGCTCGACAAGAAAGAACTTTCTTATGAAGATAAAAAGAAAGCTGAGGAATTATTGAATCGTCAAAAAGAGCTGGAGAAAAAGCTTGATGAGATCCGCAAGAACAATGAGAATAAAAATCGTCAGGAGGAAGAATATAAAAGGGTGAATGAAGACATTGCTCAAAAACAAGAGCAGTTGCAATCCATTCTTGACAAACTAAAATCGCCTGAACTACAAAAACTGCTTGAACAATTACAGCAGCTAATGCAAAATGTAAATAAAGACCAATTGCAGGAACAGTTAAGTCAAATGAAACTTGACAATAAAGACCTGCAAAAAGAACTGGAGCGTTCAATCGAATTATTCAAACAAATGGAATTCGAACAAAAGCTTCAGGACAATATTGATAAGTTGAATGAGCTTGCTAAGAAGCAGGATGAGTTGGCAAAAAATAACCAGGATTCGCAGGACTCTAAGGATAAAAAGGATTCTAAGGATGGCAAAGACCAAAAGGATGGGAAGGATAGTAAAGAGAGCAAAGATGCCAAAGAAAAAGATCTGAAAGATCAGCAGGATAAATTGAACAAAGACTTCGAAGATTTCCGTAAGGACATGGATGATCTTGCGAAAAAGAATGAAGAGTTAGAAGAGAAAAAAGATCTGGACAATACAGAAAAAGAAGAGCAGGACATCCAGAAAGACATGGAAGAAAGTTCTGAGCAATTAGAGCAGAAGAAAAGTGGCAAAGCTTCTAAGTCACAGAAGAATGCTTCGCAAAAAATGCAACAACTTGCACAGAAGATGAGCAAGATGAAAGAAGAAATGGAGCAGGAAGAAAACGAAGAAGACATGGATGCTATGCGAGCCTTGCTCGAAAATTTACTTCGCTTGTCATTCAATCAAGAGCAGTTGATGCAACAATTAAAAACAATAGACATCAACAATCCGCAGTATTTAAAACTCAGTCAACAACAACAAAAATTAAAAGACGATGCGAAGTCAATTGAAGATTCACTTTTCGCATTGAGTAAAAGAGTAGTTGAAATTGCACCGAAGGTGAATCAGGAGATAACAGCCATCAACCAGAACATGGAAGAGTCACTTGATAATCTGGAAGCACGTATGGTTCCACAAGCAAGAAGTCGCCAGCAGTTTGTGATGACTTCAGTGAACAATCTGACCCTGCTTTTAAGCGAAGCATTACAACAAATGCAACAACAGCAAGCACAATCGATGTCTCAATCGAGTTGTAAAAAGCCGGGCAAAAAGAAATCTTCTTCAATGGCAGAACTCCGCAAAATGCAGGAAGAGCTGAACAAGAATATGAAGAAGATGAAAGAAGGGATGAAACCCGGACAAACGCCAAAACCGGGCAAACAAGGCAAGGATGGACAGCAAATGAGTCAGGAGTTGGCGAAGATGGCCGCTCAACAGGAATTCATTAGAAATGAATTAAATAAGCTAAATCAAAGCGAAAATAAGGACGGCAAAAAGACACTGGGTAACCTGGAAGATATTGCCAATCAGATGGAGCAAACTGAAAAGGATATTGTAAACAGAATGATCAGTGAGCAGACCTTGAAACGTCAGCAGGAAATAACGACCCGACTCTTAGAAAGTGAAAAGGCGGAACGTGAGCGGGAACAGGATGAGCAGCGGAAATCCGAGGAAGCAAAAAATGCTTTTCATCGTAACCCTTCCGAATTTGAAGAGTATAAGAGAATGAAGCTAAAAGAGATGGAACTGCTAAAAACAGTGCCTCCTTCTTTGAATTCTTATTATAAGCAAAAAGTAAACGATTATTTCCAATCCATTGATAAATAATTCATTAATGCAACTTACAGGCGAAAGTCAGACACTTGAACTGCCGTCAATTCCCGAAAGCATTTCGGCGGTTGAACGCATGATCGATGATATCCGCAACAAATACAACGTGAGTGAAGATATGTTCGGAAACATGTTGGTTGCTATCACAGAAGCAGTCACGAATGCTATTTATCATGGCAACAATTCAGATCCTGCTAAAAAAGTCAGCATCAGCTGTACTCATTCTCCGGGATCAATTGTATTCACAATTGCCGATGAAGGAACAGGTTTTGATTATTATAATCTACCTGACCCAACAGCTCCGGAAAATCTGGAGAAAGAGTGTGGTCGCGGAATATTCTTAATGAAACATCTTACAGATCAATTAATTTTCTCCGAGGACGGTCGCGTTGTCGAGATGAATTTCAAGATATCTTAGTAAAATAGTTAGAGTTTGGTTAGACGAAAAGGAGCTGGGAGAGCTCCTTTTTTTGTGGCTTAAAAATTGGTTGTGTGTTTAGCTAACTGAAGTCCGATACGAGAGTATTGAAACTACATTTTTAAAATCGAGTGCAAAAGTTATTCTTTTTTTTTGGCGGAGGTGCTGGCTGAAGTCCGGTGCGAGAGTTATTCGGACAGTTTCATCAAACCAATCGCAAAAGTATTATAATTGCTTTTTTCAATTGAGACTTCAGCCAGCATTCAAGGCAACGTCGTTATTCGCATTGTAGTCCGATGCGAAAGTTATTCGGACAGTTTCACCAAACCAATTGCAAAAGTATTAAAATTGCTTTTTTCAATTGAGACTTCAG
>Ga0138256_10003408_pt1 | contig 16907 bp, 13 predicted proteins | sample KNB2016incub_MG_FD_105486 | JGI IMG/M metagenome (GOLD analysis project Ga0138256, IMG submission 105486) | Active sludge microbial communities from wastewater in Klosterneuburg, Austria - KNB2014incub_MG | ecosystem: Engineered > WWTP > Activated sludge > Unclassified | place: Austria... | reverse complement strand
GTGCCGCCGATGCCGATGCCGATGATGCCCGGCGGGCACCAGCCGGCGCCCATTTCCGGAATCTTCTTCAAAACCCAGTCGACCAGATCGTCGGACGGATTGAGCATGGCGAACTTGGCCTTGGCTTCCGAGCCGCCGCCCTTGGCCGCGCAGATCACGTCAACGTGGTGGCCGGGAACGATTTCGAAATGTACGACGGCCGGGGTGTTGTCCTTGGTGTTCTTGCGGGCGCCGGCCGGGTCGGCCAGTACCGAGGCGCGCAGCGGATTGTCCGGGTTGCCGTAGGCGCGACGGACGCCTTCGTCGATCATCTGCTGGATGCTCATGGTCGCATCCGGCCAGGTGACCTGCATGCCAACCTTGATGAAGACCATGCCGATGCCGGTGTCCTGACAGATCGGCCGATGGCCCTCGGCCGACATCCGCGAGTTGGTCAGGATCTGGGCGATGGCGTCCTTGGCGGCGGGGCTTTCTTCGCGCTCGTAGGCTTCGCCGAGCGCCTTGATGTAATCGAGCGGGTGGTAGTAGCTGATGTACTGGAAAGCATCAGCAACGGACTGGATCAGGTCTTCTTGTTTGATGGCGGTCATGCGCAACTCCGGACTAGTGATTTTTTTGATGTTGCAGGGCAAGGGTCTGGGTCATGGTTTTGTCGACCATCGCCATGGCCAGGGCGGAAAAAAGGAATACGACGTGGATGACGACCTGCCACATCAGCGTGTGCTCGGACAGGTTGGCGGCATTGATGAAACTTTTCAGCAGGTGAATCGACGAGATGCCGATGATCGCCGTTGACAGCTTGATCTTGAGCACGCCGGCATTGACGTGTGACAGCCATTCCGGCTGGTCAGGATGATCATCGAGATCAAGCCGGGAAACGAAAGTCTCGTAGCCACCGACGATGACCATGACCAGCAGGTTGGCGATCATTACCACGTCGATCAGGCCGAGCACAACCAGCATGACTTGCGTTTCACTGAAATCGTGGCCGGTGACTGCACCATGCACCAGATGGCTCAATTCGACCATGAACAGCCAGCAATAAATGACTTGTGCGACGATCAGGCCAAGGTAGAGCGGGGCCTGAATCCAGCGGCTGGCGAAGATGAAAGACTCAAGGGATTTGATCGGAGAGGGCATCGTCAGACAGGGGAAATTTGCGGACGCGAAGTTTATCACGCCATGACAGGCGCACCCGAGAATGGCAAATTGTTGCGCCGCAGCGTGATTTCGTAAGGCATTTGTAAGATTATCTGAGTTTAATGTCGCTCAACGCTGGCGAGGGGAGTGAAGTGTTCTCCAGCTTGTGCGGCCTTTAAACAGTCCCGGTCAATTACCTCGGGATTCAATCTGTTGTTTCAACATAAATTGCGAAGTACCGCAGAGGAGAAAAATATGTCGAATGAGTCCGTGCAACTGATTTATCCGTCCGAGGAAATGGTCAAGAATGCGGCCGTTTCGGGGATGGACGCCTACCGGGCACTGTGCGCGGAAGCGGATGCCGACTATCCGGAATTCTGGGCGAAGCGTGCCCGTGAAATGATTACCTGGAAGCAGCCGTTTACCCAGGCGCTTGACGAGTCAAACGCCCCGTTTTTCAAATGGTTTGCCGATGGCAAGCTGAATGTTTCTTACAACTGTCTGGATCGTCAGGTTGAAGCCGGTCTAGGAGACAAGGTTGCCATCATCTTTGAAGCCGACAACGGCGAAGTAACCAAGGTTACTTACAAAGAGATGCTCTCCAAGGTTGCCAAATTTGCCAATGCCCTGCGCGGCATGGGTATCAAGAAGGGTGATCGCGTCGTTATTTACATGCCGATGACCATTGAAGGCATCTGCGCGATGCAGGCTTGTGCCCGTCTCGGTGCAATCCATTCCATCGTTTTCGGCGGCTTCTCTGCCCAGTCCCTGCGTGACCGTATGCATGACGCCGGCGCAGTTGCCCTGATTACATCCGACGGTCAGTACCGTGGCGGCAAGGCTATTCCGCTCAAGCCGATCGCTGACGAAGCTTTCGCCATGGGTGGTTGCGAGGCCGTCAAGAACGTTATCGTCTTTAAGCGCACTGGCGCCGAAGTCAATATGGTTGCCGGTCGCGACACCTGGTTGCACGATGCAGTTGCCAATCAATCTGACGTCTGCGAACCGGAATGGGTCGAAGCCGAACATCCGCTGTTCCTGCTTTACACCTCGGGTTCCACCGGCAAGCCGAAGGGTGTCCAGCACTCCACCGGCGGCTACTTGCTGCACGCCATCATGACCATGAAGTGGACCTTCGACATCAAGCCATCCGATGTCTTCTGGTGTACCGCTGACATCGGCTGGGTCACGGGTCACACCTACATCACCTACGGCCCGCTCGCTTGCGGCGCCACCGAAGTGGTTTTCGAAGGCGTCCCGACTTACCCGGATGCTGGTCGTTTCTGGAAGATGATTCAGGACCACAAAGTTTCCATTTTCTACACCGCACCGACCGCCATCCGTTCGCTGATCAAGTCTTCCGACAACAACGCGGCTGTCCATCCGAAGAGCTACGACCTGTCTTCGTTGCGCATCCTCGGTTCCGTTGGCGAGCCGATCAACCCCGCTGCCTGGACGTGGTATTACGAGAACGTTGGCGGCGGTCGCTGCCCGATCGTCGATACCTTCTGGCAGACCGAAACCGGTGGCCACATGATCACCCCGCTGCCGGGCGCCACCCCGCTGGTGCCGGGTTCTTGCACGCTGCCCTTCCCAGGTATCCAGTTCGCCGTAGTCGATGAGACGGGTGCCGATCTGCCGTGGGGTCAGGGCGGTATTCTGGTTTGCAAGAAGCCGTGGCCCTCGATGATCCGCACGATTTGGCAAGACGACGAGCGTTACGTGAAGTCCTACTATCCGGCAGATTTCCAGGGCAAGTACTACCTGGCTGGCGATGGTGCGATCCGCGACAAGGACACTGGCTACTTCACCATCACCGGTCGTATCGATGATGTTCTGAACGTTTCCGGTCACCGCATGGGTACGATGGAAATCGAATCCGCGCTGGTTGCCAACCCGCTGGTTGCCGAAGCTGCCGTTGTCGGCCGCCCGGACGACCTGACCGGTGAAGCTATCGTTGCCTTCGTCGTCCTGAAAGGCAATCGTCCGACCGGTGATGACGCCAAGCGCATCATCAAGGAACTGTCTGACTGGGTCGGCAAGGAAATCGGTCCGATCGCCAAGCCGAAGGACATCCGTTTCGGTGACAACCTGCCAAAAACCCGTTCCGGCAAGATCATGCGTCGTTTGTTGCGTGGTCTGGCCAAGGGCGAGGAGCTGACGCAAGACACGTCCACGCTGGAAAATCCGGCCATTCTGGAACAGCTCAAGGGCTAACTCCGGTACCAGCCAAGGAGGCGGCGAGCTTGCCACGCTGCCTCCAACAAACAACTGGCAAGGAGGAGACATTGGTCGCCCAAAAGGTGGCCTCCCGTGTGGTCGTATCAGACTGCATGCCAACAACGGCTGGCACGCTTGCGTGCCGGCCGTTTTCTTTTTGAGGAGCGCTTAGTGAAAAGAGCCAGTCCTGTTCGGCAACGACTCGCGGCACTTGGCTTGCTTGGCATTCCGTTGCTGACTTACCCCTTGCTCAGTTTGCCGGGTGGCTATCTGGCAGGCATCCCGGCGACTTATCTTTATTTGTTTGGCGTTTGGGCGGGCTTGATAGCGATGGCTGCCTGGGTTGCCGAGCGGCGGGGAAAATAATTGATCTCCGGCTGGCTGGTTGCCGCGCTATCGACGTTCTACATTGCTCTGCTTTTTGCCGTGGCGCGTTTTGGCGATGCCCGGGCGGATGCCGGCAAGTCGATTATTTCTGCCAATGTTTATGCCCTCTCGCTGGCGGTTTATTGCACCTCGTGGACTTTCTTCGGTAGCGTCGGCCGGGCTACCTCGGGCGGGTTTTCGTTCCTGACCATATATATTGGTCCAACACTGATGCTGATGTGCGTCGGTGTCATTCTGAAGATGATCCGCATCAGCAAGATGTATCGGATTACCTCGATTGCCGACTTCATTGCATCCCGCTACGGCAAGAGCCAGTTACTGGCTGGCCTGGTGACGGTAATCGCCGTGATTGGTGTTGTTCCTTATATCGCACTGCAATTGAAAGCGGTTGCTGCCAGCCTGAATGTGCTGTTTCAGCAATCTGACCATGCGCTGCTGCCCTGGTGGCTTGACTCCACCTTGTTGATCGCTGCCGTCCTGGCTTTGTTCACGATTTTGTTCGGTACGCGTCATCTTGATGCGACGGAGCGCCACGAGGGTATGGTCGCAGCGGTCGCTTTCGAATCCGTAGTCAAACTGCTGGCCTTCATGGCAGTTGGCCTGTTTGTCACTTATGGCATGTTTGGCGGGCTCTCCGATCTCTTTCAGCGCGCGGCCGAAAACCCCGATCTGCTACGCCTGTTGCAGCTTGATTCAAGCCGGGCAGGCACTTGGACAGCGTTGATCCTGCTCTCCGGTCTGGCCATCATTTTCTTGCCTCGGCAGTTCCAGATCATCGTGGTTGAAAATGTCGACGAGTCGCATCTCAAGCGGGCGGTCTGGCTATTTCCGCTTTACTTGCTGCTGATCAATATTTTCGTCTTGCCGCTGGCCTTGGGCGGATTGCTTCATTTCAATGGTCAGGGCCTCAATCCCGATACCTTCGTGCTGACCTTGCCGCTGGCGCGTGGTGCCGAATCATTGGCCCTGCTGGCTTTCATCGGTGGTCTTTCGGCAGCGACCGGCATGGTTATCGTTGAAACCATCGCCTTGTCGACCATGGTTTGCAATGATCTGGTCATGCCCTTGTTGCTGCGGTCAACCTGGTTACAGGCCGAAAAGCGGCAGGATCTTTCCGGTCTGCTGATTGGTATCCGTCGCGTTGCCATCGTGGTCATCCTGCTTCTCGGCTACATCTACTTCCGGGCAGCAGGGGAGGCTTATGCACTGGTCGGCATTGGCCTTATTTCCTTTTCTGCGGTGGCTCAATTCGCGCCGGCCATGTTTGGCGGCATGTACTGGAAGCAGGGCACGCGGGCTGGCGCAGTCGCCGGTTTGCTGGCTGGTTTTGGCATCTGGCTTTACACCTTGCTGCTGCCGTCTTTTGCCAAGTCGGGCTGGATAGACAGTGCTTTTGTCGAACATGGGTTGTTTGGTTTTGGCTGGCTCAAGGCGCAGGCGCTATTCGGCCTGAGCGGCCTGGATGAGATTTCACATTGCCTGTGGTGGAGCCTGTTTGCCAATATCGGCTGCTATGTCGCGGTCTCGCTGAATTCACGACCGGATGCCGTGGAGGCTAGTCAGGCCGAGCGCTTTGTCGACATTTTCCGGCATGCCGGGCGTGATGCCGATGCTCGTCTTTGGCGTGGCAATGCCTCTGTTGAAGCCCTGGTAGGGTTGCTTGAACGTTTTCTCGGACCGCTTCGTGCGCGTCAGCAATTGGCTATTTACGCCCAGACGCGTGGTGCAATCGATTGGCACAGCCTGCCGGCGGATGCCGAGTTTGTGCATTTTGCCGAAGCCGAACTGGCTGGTGCGATCGGCTCGGCCAGCGCCCGGGTGATGGTGGCTTCGGTCGCGCAGGAAGAGGATCTCGGGCTTGATGAGGTGCTCGATATTCTCGATGAAGCAACGCAGGTGCGGGCTTACAGCCGTGAACTGGAGGCCAAGCAACAGGCACTGGAAGTGGCGACGGCCGAGTTGCGCGGGGCCAACGAGCGCCTGCGCGAGCTCGATAGCATGAAGGATGATTTCATCTCGACTGTCACCCACGAATTGCGTACGCCGCTGACCTCGATCCGCGCCCTTTCCGAAATGCTGCATGAAGATCCCAGAATGGAACTGGCTGATCGCAAGCGCTTCCTGGGGATCATCGTCAATGAAGCCGAGCGCCTGACCCGGCTGATCAACCAGATTCTTGACATGGCCAAATTGGAATCCGGGCGTGCCGAATGGACGACCAGTGAAGTCGATATCGGTGACGTGGCACGTGAGGCGATGGATTCTCTGGGCCAGCTCTTCCGCGAGAAAGGTGTTTTGCTGGTAGGTGAAATACCTGCCAGCGGACCGATTGTGTTAGCTGACCGTGACCGTCTGACCCAGGTGATGATCAATCTGCTGTCGAATGCCGTGAAGTTTGTGCCCGGCAATAGTGGCAGGGTGCGCGTCAAGGTCAGTGCGGATCAAAAAGAAGTGCGCGTGCTTGTTTCTGATAATGGCCCGGGCTTGACGGCTGAGGAATGCAATGTCATTTTTGAAAAATTCCGCCAGGGTGGAAACACGATGACGGACAAACCCAAAGGTACGGGTCTCGGTTTGCCGATTAGCCGGCAGATTGTTGAATTTTTTGGTGGTAATCTTTGGGTTGAAAGCCAACCCGGTGCGGGTGCAGACTTTATTTTCACGGTGCCCTTGCCGGCATCGGAAGCATAACGAGGGAGACAAAAAACATGGCCAAGAAGATTCTTATTGTCGATGACGAACCCAATATCGTCATCTCGCTTGAGTTCCTGATGAAGAAGGAAGGCTTCGAGATCGCTGTTGCTTGTGACGGCGACGAGGCGCTCGCCAAAGTTGCCAGCTTTAATCCGGACCTGATATTGCTTGACGTGATGATGCCGAAAAAATCGGGGTTCGAGGTCTGCGAAGCCTTGCGCACCGATCCGGCGCGAGCCGGTTTGCTGATCGTCATGCTCACCGCCAAGGGGCGTGACACGGAAGTCGCCAAGGGCTTGGCCATCGGCGCCGATGCCTATGTCACCAAGCCGTTCTCGACCAAGGAGCTGGTGGTCAAGGTGAAATCCATGCTCGGGGCCACCTGATCCTCAGCTGCCGTATTCCAGGGTAGTGAGCTACGGTCGACAGCTAAAACAGGCCAAAAACCGGCCCCCAATTTCATCGGATGAATGCCATGAAGGCTAAACATCGTCTTATCCTCGCCGTCATCGTGCTTGGTCTGTTGATGACGGGTCCTTTCGTCGTCACCTCCTTGCTTGTCTGGCTCGATATGCGGGAAGCCGAGCGCAACATGCTCACCCAGCTATTGCTGTCCCGCCTGCCGGTCGGCACCATCATGACCCTCTTTGGTTTCACCATTGGCGTCCTGGTGTTGCACAAACTGTTCAAGCAATACGTCGAGGGTTTGTTGCGGATGGCTGAAACCTTGCGTCTGATGCTCGGTGCCAATCGCAATTTCCGCGTCACCCTCGAAGGTCCGCCTGAAGTCCAGCAGCTGGCCAGCGCCGCCAACGATCTGGCGCAGCAACGCGATGTCCTGATGGATGACGTCGATGCCCAGATTTCCCGTGCCAAGGCGTCGGTCGAAGAAGAGAAAAATCGTCTCGCCGCTCTGATGTCCGAGCTCGCCCAGGCTGTCGTCGTCTGCAACCTCGATGGTCGCATTCTCCTCTACAACAACCGTGCCCGTCTGCAGTTCAAGGCCCTGGCCCAGGGGCCGACCTCGGTTTCAGGTGGTGCCCTGATCGGCCTTGGCCGTTCAATTTTCTCGATCCTTGAAAAGAACCAGGTCGAACACGCCCAGGAAGTGATTCGTCAGCGCCTGACAGCCGGCAAGACGGCCATTTCCAATTTCATCACCACCACCCGTGGTGGCCAACTGCTGCGCGCCCAGATGGTGCCCGTCCTCGCCGCCAGCGGGGAGGGCGAGACCGCAATGTCGGGCTACGTGCTCACCGTTGAAAACATTACCCGCAGCATTGAACAGGAAGCCCGGCGCGATCAGGTATTGCATTCCCTGACCGAAGGCAGCCGCTCGGCGCTTGGCAACATCCGGGCCGCCGTCGCCAATCTGATCGACTATCCGGATATGGAGCCGGAACTGCGCGAACGCTTCGTCAATGTGGTGGGCGACGAAGCCGCCAAAATGAGCCAGCGCCTCGACCAGACCATGGCCGACTTCTCGGATTCGATGAAAACGCGCTGGCCGCTGGAGGATATTCTTGGCATCGACATCATTGCCGCCGCCCAGCGCCGGATCGATGAAAAGCTGCAACTGCCGAGCAAGACCGAAGCACTAGACGATGCCTTGTGGATCAAGGCGGACAGCTTTTCGCTGGTCTTTGCGCTGGTCTTTCTGGCCTCCCGTTTGAAGGATCATTACGAGCCGCGCGAACTGCGTTTCCGCCTGACTTCCGAAGGAAAACTGGCTTACCTGGATCTGATCTGGGCCGGCCCGGCCATGTCTTCCGAGACCTTCTACACCTGGGAAAGGGAGTCGATGCAGATTGGCAGCGAAACCTCGCCCTTGTCACTCCGGGATGTCATCGACCGGCACGGCGGGGAGATCTGGTATCAGCGCGAAAAAGCTGCCCACCGGGCCTTCTTCCGCTTCGTGCTACCGGTTGCCACGCCGGAAGTCCAGCTGGAAGCCGAGGATCGTAAACGGGGCTCCGGCCGTCCAGAGTATTACGACTTTGACCTTTTCAATTTTGCAGATAAGTCCATCGACCTCGACCGCAAACTGAGTGAGCTGACCTATACCGTTTTCGATACCGAAACCACGGGCCTGGAGCCTTCAAACGGGGATGAGATCATCCAGATCGGCGCTGCACGCATCGTCAATAACCGTCTGCTGCGGCAAGAGGTTTTCGACCAGATCATCGACCCGGAATGTCCGTTGAAGCCGGCCTCCATTCCCATCCACGGCATTACCGAAGACATGGTGCGCGGCAAGCCGACGATTGATGTCGTGCTGCCTTCCTTCTATGAGTTTTGTGAAGACACCGTCCTGATCGCCCACAACGCCGCTTTCGACATGCGTTTCCTGCAACTCAAAGAGGAGCGCACCGGCATCAAGTTCAGCCAGCCGGTGCTTGATACATTGCTGCTCTCAGCGGTCGCGCATCCCAACCAGGAGTCGCACAAACTGGATGTGATTCTGGAGCGTCTCGGCATACAGATCGGGAGCCGCCACAATGCGCTGGAAGATTCGCTGGCGACGGCGGAAGTCTTCCTCAAACTCGTGCCGTTGCTTGAAGAGAAGGGCATCACCACCGTCCGCCAAGCCCTTGAGGCATCGGCTAAAACCTATTACGCCCGGATAAAGTACTAAATGCCTGATGCGATCAATCGCGCGCTGCCATGCCGGGATCAGGCTGAGTTGATCTCGGCGCTGAATGCGTTAAAGAACATCAATGCTGCACCCGAACTGGCGCAGCGCATCCGCAGTTTTTTAATCGGGGTTGCCGGCGCGGGACTGAGCGGGCACGCAATGACACGCCTGGTTTCGGCCTTCAATGACCGGTTGACCGCAGGTGTCATCGAGATTGTCGCTGCCGGGCATCGCCTGCCGCCGGTGGCCTGGTGCTGGCTGGGTTTGGGTTCGGAAGGCCGGCAAGAACAAACCTTTGTTTCCGATCAGGACAACGGTTTGATCTTCAATGCCAGCGATGCCCGTGAGGCGGATGCCTTGCGGGCAATTTTTCTGCCCTTTGCGCAAGAGGTCAATCAGCGCCTGGCCGATTGCGGTTTCAAACTGTGCAGCGGCCAGATCATGGCCGGCAACCCGGCCTGGTGCCTGTCGTACGACGAATGGCGGCAGCAATTTATTGACTGGGTGCGCCGCCCCGAACCCACCGCCTTGCTCAATGCCAGTATTTTCTTCGACTTGCAGCCCTTGTTCGGCCAACTCGAACTCGGCGAAAGGCTGCGTTCCCTGTTGCTGAGCCTGACTACCGATACGCCATCCTTCCTGCACTTGATGGCTGCCAACGCGCTGCAGGCCGAGGTGCCGCTGAATTTTCGCGGCGAGGTGGCAGCGGAGGAAGGGGGATTGCTCGACCTGAAAAAATACGGCAGCCGAATATTTGTCGATGCCGCAAGAATCTTTGCCCTGGCCACCGGCGGGCGGTCGGTTCATACCGCGGATCGACTGCAGGCAGCGGCCAGCACCGTTGGTTTTGCGCCAGCGGAAATTGCTGCGGTCGACGCTGCTTTTTCGCATATTTTGCGCCTGCGTCTCGATCAGCAGTTGGCCGATATGGCGGCAAATGTAGGCGACAGATATAGTCTCGATCTTTCCCATCTGCATGGCATTGACAAGGCAATTTTGCGCGAGTCGCTCAAACAGGCACGCCGACTCCAATTGCGGCTCAAATTGAATTACGCACTTTAAAAAGAGGTTGTCGTGGATAAGCCAGAACAAGCGCCCCAGGTAAAAGCATCGGCCATGGCCGAGCTGGAAATGTCACTACGCCAGGATGGCCGTCGGCGAGTGGCCGGCAATACGCTCGCATTCCTGAAAAACCATGCGCCTTTTGACAAGATGAAGGCCGAAGCCCTGCAAAGTTTTGCCGAGAAGGCGCAGATCACGTTTTACCCCGCCGGCAGCCAGATCATTGGCCCGGATTCCGGCAATGTCCGCTATTTCTATCTGATCGAATCGGGCAAGGTGCAGGCGCGTCAAGCCGGTGAAGTCACTGTCACCGAATACTCCATCCTCAGTCTCGGTGCCGGGGAAAGCTTCCCGATTGGCGCTGTTACCGCCGGCCGGCCGTCAACCAACACTTATACCGCGGTTGGTGATGTCTTCTGCTACCAGTTGCCGGCCGAAGACTTCATGGCGCTGATGATCAGCAGCCCGGAATTCAATCTTTTCTGCACGCAATACATCGCCAGTTTGCTCAATCAATCGCGTCAACAGTTGCAACTGCAGTTTGCCCAGCGCGCCAGTGAGCAGCAAACGCTCAACTCGCCGCTGGCCGGCATCGGCTCGCGCTCGCCGATTACCGTCTCGCCCGATACCGCCGTCCGGGCCGCCCTCGAAACCATGTCGAAAGCTGGCGTTGGTTCGCTGGTGATTGCCGACGAAGAGCGCAAGCCGGTCGGTGTCTTTACCCGCAGCGATCTGCTCGACCGGGTGGTGCTCGCCGATCTGCCATTGACCGCACCGATCAGTCAGGCCATGTCGGGTACGCCGCTCAAGCTGGAAGAGCACGCTACCGCCTACGACGCCATGCTTGCCATGGCCTCGAACGGTATTCGTCACGTCCTGGTGACTGATGCTGAAGGCAAGCTGACCGGTGTTGTTTCCGAGCGCGACTTGTTTGCCTTGCAGCGTATCGGCCTGCGACAGGTACGTCAGACCATCGACTCGGCGCAGAATATCGAAACACTGCAACAGGCCAATAACGATATCCGCCAGTTGGCCTTCAACATGCTGGCCCAGGGCGTTGGCGCCGAGCAACTGACACAGTTTATTTCGGCCCTCAACGATGCATTGACCCGCCGCGTCCTCCAGCTCAATCTGGAGAATCACAACTTCGACGGCATTGAATGGTGCTGGCTGGCCTTTGGCTCGGAAGGCCGCGACGAGCAGACTTTCGTCACCGATCAGGATAACGGCATCGTTTTCACTTGTGACGACATTGCTGCGGTCGACAGCCTGCGCCAGCGCTTTTTAACCTTCGCCCTCGACGTCAACAAAGACCTCGACCGCTGCGGTTTCACGCTGTGCAAAGGCAACATCATGGCCAGCAACCCGCAGTGGTGCCTGACGCTGAACGAATGGAAGGATCAGTTCAGCAACTGGATTCGCATCCCGCAACCGGAGGCCTTGCTCAACGCCACGATCTTCTTCGACTTCCGCCCGCTGTTCGGCAAGGCCGAACTGGCCGACATCATGCGCCGTCACCTGTTGGGGCAAACACAGTCCAACCCGATGTTCCTGCGAGCCATGGCGCGCAATGCGCTGGATGTCGAACCGCCGCTGGGCAAGATTCGCGATTTCCTGACCGACCTCGAACCTGGCAATCCCGGCAAGATCGATCTCAAAAAATACGGCTCGCGGATTTTTGTCGATGTGGCGCGGATCTACGCACTGGCTACCGGCGTGCATAACAGCAATACCGTCCAGCGCTTGCGCCTCGCTTCACAGCGCTTGTCGATCCGTACCGATGAAGTCAATGCGGTCCTCGAAGGTCTCAACTTCATCCAGTTTCTTCGTTTGCGGCATCAATGTCTCGATGTCGAGCCGGGTACTCAGGGCGACAATCTGATCAACCCGGATGACCTAAACGAACTGGATCGTCGCATTCTCAAAGAATCGTTCCGCCAGGCCCGCAAAATTCAGACACGCCTCAAACTCGACTATCAGGTGAACTAGCAATGCTCAGCCTGAAGAAATTTCTGTTCAAGAGCGGCGCGGTTGCGCACCTGCCGGATGACCTGCGGGCAGCCGTGGACGTATGGCGCGCCAGCCCGGCGCCGGCGCTGGATGATGTTCATTTTCACACTCGTTACGTTGTGCTCGATATTGTCAGCAGTGGCGTCAATCCCGAGACTGACAAACTGCTCAATATTGCAGCCAGTAGCGTGCGGCAAGCGACCATTCTGCCGGAGGACGCCTTCTTTCTCGATTGCTCAACGCAAGAAGGCGACGATGCTGCTGCGACCATGGAAACAATGGCTGGCCCTAGGGTCGACCGGCAATTGATGGCTTTTTTGCAGTTCACCGCAAAGGCGCCGATCGTTACCTACCACGTGCCTTACGTCGGCGGCTTCCTGCAACGCGCTTTCAAGGAGCGTCTGGGGATTAATTTTCAGCCGCAGTGGATCGACCTTGCCTGGCTATTGCCTGCCATGTTCGAGGACAAGGGCGATAGCGTGATGCCACTCGACTACTGGATCGAGGCCTTTGGTCTTGATGCCGGCAATGGTCGGCGCAGTGCGATGGAAAATACGCTGATGCTCGCCCGTATCTTCCAGATGCTGCTCGTCCGCGCTACCGGCAAGCAAATCGACACAGCTGCCCAGCTAATCGACGAATCCCGCGCCAGTAGCTTTCTCCGCCGTACGCACTAAATCGCTTTTACAAACAAGAAAACATGCCTAAAGAAACAAAATCCACCGCAACAATGACTTACGAACAACATCTCGACGAAGTCTGCACCTTGATCACCGAAAAATACGACATCGCTGACGACGCCGCGATCAAGATGGTGATGCGCGCCCAAGCCGATGATTTTTTCTCCGGTCACGATGACGACCCGTCGATTTGCACCCTGGACCGCGCCCATCTCGACGCCAAAGCGGTTTTCAAGAAATACAAATAAACCGCCCCAAGGAAGATCAGCATGCGTTCGACTCGTGCAACAGCCGCCGTGGCCCGGCTAAACCAGCGCAGCGAGGGGCATCATTATTTGATGGTCGTCACCGGTAGCGGTCAGTTTGTGCTGCGTGAGCGGGTCGAAGGTGTCGACAAGGCACTTTCCGAAGCGCTTTCACTCGATGACTTTGTGCGCTTCGTCAATGCAACGGGACCGCAACAAGCTCCCCGCGTCACCAAAAATGACGTCGCCTTTGCCAGGCAATTGCTCAGGAAGCCCTGAGCAGGATCGTAGAAACGCTGGCCAGCAGGCCCCCCAGGCGAATGCTGCGGGTCGGGGAGATTGTGGACGTATTGGAGGCCGAGTCGAAAGTCGCGTCGGTCCGCCGACCGGCACTCCCCATGGGGTTTGTCTCGTAGCCGAAGTCACGCCGGTCATGGATTCGTTTGCCTCAATCTCTCTGCTCTTTTTTCCTCGTCGTAAAGAAAATATCTTGCGTTGGCTATTTTCAGAAGAATGCAGGGACTATATCGACAAACAGAATCTTGATGATAGTCATCCCCGGAAAGATCATGGCGTAGCAAAGGTCCGGCCGCTCGGTTGGTGCGAGCTTGTTCGAGTAGGCAAGAATCGCTGGGTTGCCGCAGGCGCCAGCGACGATGCCCGCCACTTCGTCGTAGGGTATCTTGTATACGAAGAGGCCGATGATCAGGATAGGCACCACCAGCGCGACTAGCACGACCGCCCCCATGCCCAACATTATGAATCCGGTATCAGTAACGGTCGCAGCGAATTTTGGACCTGAGGCCATGCCGACCTGGGCGAGAAACAGCGTGAGGCCCAGGTTGCGCAGAACGAGGTTGGCGGAAAGCGGTATGGTCCAGTTCATGCCGCCTGTACGACGCAGGTTGCCGAGGATGAGCGCCATGATCAAGACGCCTGCCATCCCGACCGAAAGTTTGCCGATGAAGGGAAGGGGAATCTGGATCGCGCCGATCAGGAAGCCGAGCGCCATGCCGATGCCAATCGAGATGTAGCTGAATTCCGCGGTGCCCTTGATCGAGTCACCGAAGTATTTGCGCATCGCCGCAAAATCACCGCGATTGGCGAGAACGCCAACGCGATCGCCGAACTCGAGTACAAGATCCGGGCGCGGCAGGATGTCGGCGTCGCCGCGCCGGACCTGGATGAGGATTGCCTCCTTTTCACCCGGCAGATCGAGATCGCCGAGCGTCCTGCCGACCACTGTCGGCTTGGAGGCGAACACGCGTACATAGTCCAGATCCTCGCGGTCCTTGACAAAGCGACCTGGCGCGGTCTCGCCAAGGAGGGTGGCTGCCTTCGCGAGCACTTCCTTGGTGGAGGCAGTGACGAGCAGGACGTCATTTTCGGCGAGTGCCTTGTTGGGCGAGACCGGCTCGTTGTGGCTTGCGTGACGCAAGGCGACGATCTGCACTCCAGCGGGCAGGGTAGCCATCACTTCACCTGCCGGCTTGCCGAAGAACTCGGGATTGCGCAACACAATTTCGAGCATTTCGAGACCTGCGGCGGCCGGTGCCGAGATCTTCGGCTTCAGAACCATGAAGGCGATGTAGAGAAACAGGATCGGTCCGGCCACGCCAAACGGATAGGACACCGAGTAACCGATCGCCGGATTGTCGTTGCCTAGCGTCGCGATCGCCGCCTGCAGCGTCGGCGTACTGGTCCCCGAACCGGCGAACAGTCCCAGAGCGTAGCCGAGATTGAGGTCCATCGTCTTGACGAAAATGAGGCTTGCCGCACCAGCCGACAGGACGCCGACCAGCGCTATCAGGTTAGCCCTGATGCCGGCGGGGCTGGTCAGGCCGGTGAAGAACTGCTTGCCGTAACCGACGCCCACGCCGTAGAGAAAGAGGGCGAGGCCGAGTGTTCCGACCATCGGTGCCGGCACCGATTTCGGTGCGAACCAGCCCATGCCGAGCGCGACGAAGAGCACCGCTCCGACGCCCAGCGAGAAGCCCTTGATGTTGACTTCCCCCAGGAGATAACCGATCGCGATGGTCAGAAACAGCGCCATCATCGGCTGCTGCCCGAGCAAGGTCTGAAGATATTCCATGATGCCTCCTCTTGTTATTATTGCTTAGCGAACATTGCAGCCGGCGTCACGGAACTGGCCATGCACGCGCTCGACGAGCTCCTTTGACGCCGGCGGTGTTTCGGCGAGTTCATAGTTCAGCCCGAGCGCCTGCCATTTGAAAGAGCCGAGCTGGTGGAATGGCAGGACTTCCACCCACTCGACATTCTTCATCGGCGCAACAAACCTTGCGACGCCTTCGACGTTTGCAGGATCGTCGGTCAGTCCCGGCACGAGAACGTAGCGAACCCACACCGGCTTGCCCATCGCCGCCAGTCGCTCGGCGAAGCGCAAGGTCGGTTCGACATCCTGCTTCGTCACGCGACGATAGGTTTCAGGGTCCGACGACTTGATGTCGAGAAGAACGAGATCGACATTCTCCAGATACAGGTCCGTCGCCCGTACGCCAAAAAATCCGGATGTATCAAGCGCCGTATGCAGGCCGAGTCCCTTGGCCGCCCCGAAGATGCGCCCCGAGAACGCCGGTTGCGCCAGAGGTTCGCCACCCGACAGGGTTAGCCCGCCTTTCATTGCGCGCAATGCCGGGGCGAAATCCCGGAGACGGGAAACGATGCGCTCAAGCGAGATGTGCGTGCCATGCTTCAGACGCCATGTATCGGGGTTGTGGCAGTACTGGCAACGCAGCGGGCAACCGGAAAGGAAGAGAGTGACGCGAATGCCGGGACCGTCGAGGCGGGACCCGGTTTCGTAGGAATGCACATAGCCGAACGCCCCGTCGCCCTCGCTGTAGTTCTCGATCTCCGGCGCATCCGGCGAGAGGTCATGACGCAGGTCATGGCGGCTGCCTGCTAGGGGATCGGCGGCCATGTCAGATCTTCCCGTGGAAGAAGGTACGGTTGATAACGTCCTCTTGTTGTTCGCGCGTCAGGCGGATGAAGTTCACCGCGTATCCCGATACCCTGATCGTCAGCTGCGGGTACTTGTCGGGGTGGTCCATCGCGTCGATCAGCGTTTCCTTGCTCAGAACATTGAGGTTCATGTGGAAGCCACCTTGCCCGAAATACATGTCTAGCGCATCGACCGCCCGCGAGAAGGTCTCGGCGTCGCCCTGGCGGTTATCCCCGGGTACCACCGACAGTGTGTAGCTGATGCCGTCCTGAGCGTCACTGAACGGCAGGCGCGCCACCGACAGGCACGAGGCGAGCCAGCCATGCGAGTCGCGACCGTGCATCGGGTTCGCACCCGGCCCGAAGGGTTCGCCCTTGCTGCGGCCGTCCGGCGTGTTGCCGGTGCCTTTGCCATAGACCACGTTGGAGGTGATGGTCAGGATTGACTGGGTGTGGATCGCACCGCGGTAGGTGGCGTGAACGCGCAGGTGGTTCATGAAGCGCTTGACCAAGTCGGCCGCAATGTCGTCCACCCGCGGGTCGTTGTTGCCGAATACCGGAAACTCGCCCGTGGTCTCGTAGTCGTCGACGAGGCCGCTTTCGTCGCGGATCGGCTTGACCTGCGCGTACTTGATTGCGGAGAGGCTGTCGGCAGCGACCGACAGTCCGGCGATGCCGAAGGCCATGGTGCGCACGATGTCGCGATCGTGCAGCGCCATCATCAGGCGTTCGTAGTTGTAGCGGTCATGCGAGTAGTGAATGCAGTTCATTGCGTGCACATAGGTCCGCGCGAGCCAGGCCATCATGTCGTCGAACTTCGCCATCACGTCGTCGTAGTCGAGGGTGTCGCCTGCCACCGGACGAAACGCCGGCCCG
>Ga0138256_10003407_pt1 | contig 16915 bp, 10 predicted proteins | sample KNB2016incub_MG_FD_105486 | JGI IMG/M metagenome (GOLD analysis project Ga0138256, IMG submission 105486) | Active sludge microbial communities from wastewater in Klosterneuburg, Austria - KNB2014incub_MG | ecosystem: Engineered > WWTP > Activated sludge > Unclassified | place: Austria... | reverse complement strand
GTGGCCGTAGCGGCGAACGTCAAGGAGGGAACAAGCACCTTGCTCTCTTCGGGAAAGCGGAACGAGGCGAGCGCCAGATGCAAGGCGGCCGTTGCCGAATTCACACCAATGGCCGTTTCCGCTCCGCTGTAGGCGGCCCACTCCTTCTCGAACCGCTCCACCATGGGACCCAGCCCGATCCACGACCGGCCAAAGGCCTGGCGGATCATCTCCAGTTCCTCCTCGCCGACGCTGGGCTTGAAAAGGCGGATGTTCATGCGGTGATGCTCTCAGGGCAAAAGTCGGGCGTTGGCGGGAAACTGGCGCGGCCGCCGCCCCCTGAACGCTGAGCGCGGACGTAATTTTGACGCGGGCACCCTGCTGCCCCCAAAGCGTGTACGGGCCAACCGGCCACCGTAACGGACCCATGAGCACGGTGCAGCCCCCCCTACCCTACACGATCGACCTGGAGAAGGAGCGCGAGGAGATCATCGCGCGGTACAAGGGCCTGCTGCGGGCGATCCGGGGCGGGCGCACGCCGGAGCACACGCGCATGGTGCGCAAGGCCTTCAACATCGCGGTGGAGGCGCACAAGGACCAGCGGCGCAAGACGGGCGAGCCGTACATCTATCACCCGATAGAGGTAGCGCGGATCTGCGCGGCCGAGATCGGGCTGGGGGCCACGAGCGTGACGGCAGCGCTGCTGCACGATACGGTGGAGGACACGGACATCACGCTGGACGAGGTGCGGGAGATGTTCGGGGCCACGGTTGCGGACATCGTGGACGGCCTCACGAAGATCAGCGGCCTCCAGTTCCAGACCGACAGCATCCAGGCGGAGAACTTCCGCAAGGTGCTGCTCACCCTGAGCCGTGACGTGCGGGTGATCCTGATCAAGCTGGCCGACCGCCTGCACAACATGCGCACGCTGGAGGGCATGGCGCGCGACAAGCAGCTGAAGATCGCCAGCGAGACGCTCTTCCTGTACGCGCCATTGGCCCACCGGCTGGGGCTGTACAACATCAAGACCGAACTGGAGGACCTGGCGCTGAAGTTCAAGGAACCGGAGATATACCACGACATCGCCGCGCGGCTCAAGAAGGGCGAGGCGGTACGCAAGCGCTTCATCAGCCGCTTCACGGTCCCTATCCGCGAGAGCCTGGACAAGGAGGGCTTCACCTACGAGATCAAAGGACGGCCCAAGAGCATCCACAGCATCTACAACAAGATGCTCAAGAAGAACGTGTCCTTCGAGGAGGTGTACGACGTCTTCGCCATCCGGATCATCATCGACACGAAGCCCGAGCTGGAGAAGGCCGACTGCTGGCGGGTGTACTCCTTCGTCACCGACCACTACCAGCCGAGCCCCGACCGGTTGCGCGACTGGATAAGCACACCGAAGGCCAACGGCTACGAGAGCCTGCACACCACGGTGATGAGCCCCGGGGGCCGCTGGGTGGAGGTGCAGATCCGGAGCCGCCGCATGGACGAGATCGCCGAGATGGGCCTGGCCGCGCACTACCGGTACAAGAACGACGAGGAGCACGCCACGGCGCTGGACAACCTGCTGAACCGGATCCGGGAAGCGCTGAAGGACCCCGGCAGCAGTGCGCTCGACTTCGTGAACGACTTCAAGCTGAACCTGTTCAGTGACGAGATCACGGTGTTCACCCCGAAGGGCGACATGGTGAACCTGCCGGTGGGGGCCACGGCGCTGGACTTCGCCTTCGACATCCACAGCCAGGTGGGGCGGCAGTGCATCGGGGCCAAGGTGAACCACGGGCTTGTACCGCTTAGCCACCAGCTGCACAACGGCGACCAGATCGAGATCATCACCAGCCGGAAGCAGCAGCCCAAGGAGGAATGGCTCGGCTGGGTGGTCACCGCCAAGGCCCGCCACAAGATCAAGCAGGCCCTGCGCGAGCAGAAGAAGAAGCTCGCGGTGGTGGGGCGCGAAGCCGTGCAGCAGGCGTTCCGAGGCTGGGGCGCCAAATTCGACACGGAGAACATCGTCATGTTGCGCGACCACTTCGGCAGCAGTACCAGCGGCGACCTGTTCTGGCAGGTGGCGCGCGGCAAGCACGACCTGGAGGCCATCAAGGACCCACCGGTGAAGAACGGGCGCCTGGCCCTGGCCAAAAAGGAACGGCCCAAGGACGAGCGGCCGCTGGAAGAACTGATCAAGGAGATCCGCGGCGCGGAGGGCGGGGCGCTCACCATCGGCGACGACCTGCACAAGATCGAGTACAAATTGTGCAAGGACTGCCGCCCGATCGCCGGTGACGAGGTCTTCGGCTTCATCACCGCGCACGATGGCATCCACATCCACCGGGTGAGCTGCGACAAGGCCGTGCAGCTCATGAGCAACGGCGCCCACCGGATCGTGAAGGCCCGCTGGAAGGGGAAGGACAGCGTGGAGTTCCTGGCCGGCATCCGCTTCCGCGGCATCGACGCCGTGGGCATCGTCAACAAGATCACCTCCATCATCAGCAAGGAGCACAACGTGAACATGCGCTCCATCAGCTTCGACAGCAACGACGGCGTCTTCGAGGGCAAGGTGATGGTCTTCGTGCACGACGCCGACCACCTGCGCTCGCTGATGGAGAAGCTGCGCCGCCTGCCCAGCGTGAACATGGTGGAGCGGGTGGACGGCTGAATCCATGTGCTCATGGGCACATGACCCACCCCGCTCCCCGCGCCACACGCACCGTTCGTCGCGCCGGGGACAAGGGAACGGGTCATCCGGCTATTTTGGCGCCCTTTTCCAGCCCTGCCGCACGGCAGACACCCGCAAGCAAGGAACCCCGTCCTGATGCCTTCTATCCGTTTCCACCGCCTGGCGCTGTCGTGTGCCCTGGCCCTGCCCCTGCTCGCCATCGCCCAAACGGGCACCTTGAAAGGCTTCGTGTACGAGCATGCCACGGGCGAACCCAGCATCTTCACCCCGGTGAACCTGGTGGGCACCACCTTGCACGCCACCACGGACGTGGAGGGCTACTTCAGCATCACCAAAATACCCGCGGGCAAGTACACGGTGCGCATCGTGTACCTGGGCTACGACACGCTCACCAAGGAGGTGGAGGTGCGCGCCGGATCCATCACCACGGAGAAGCTGTACCTGAAGAAGGGAGCCATATCGCTGCCCGACGTGGAGGTGACGCGCGACCGGCAGGAAGCCGAGGGCCAAACGCGGGTGGGCGTGCAGCGCATGACGCCCAACGAGATCGAGCGCGTGCCGGCCATCGGCGGGCAGGCCGACCTGGCGCAGGCCCTGCAGGTATACCCCGGCATGGTGTTCACCGGTGACCAGGGCGGGCAACTGTACATCCGCGGCGGCTCGCCCATCATGAACAAGGTGCTCATGGACGGCATGGTGCTGTACAACCCCTTCCACAGCATCGGCCTGTTCAGCGTGTTCGACAACGACATCCTGCGCAACGCGGACATCTACACCGGGGGCTTCAACGCCGAGTACGGCGGGCGCATGAGCAGCGTGATGGACATCACCACGCGCGACGGCAACAAGCAGCGCTTCAGCGGCAAGGTGGCGGCCAGCACCTTCGCGGCCAAGGCCATGCTCGAAGGCCCCATCGTGAAGTCGAAGACCGAGGGCGGCGGTGGCGTGAGCTACCTGCTCAACTTCAAGCACAGCTACCTGGACCAGACCAGCAAGACCCTGTACTCCTTCGTGGACACGGCCGGCCTGCCCTTCAAATTCACCGACCTGTACGGCAAGGTGAGCCTGAATGCGGCCAACGGCAGCAAGGTGAACCTCTTCGGCTTCCGCTTCACCGACGGCGTGCGCTACCGCAATGTGAGCGACCTGGACTGGAAGAACACCGGCGGCGGTGCCAGCTTCGTGCTTGCCCCGAGCGGCAGTGCCATCCTCATCGATGGCGTCTTCGCCCTGAGCAACTACGAGGTGACCATGACGGAGCGCGACCTGGCCCCGCGCAACAGCAGCATCAACAGCTTCAATGGCGGGCTCAACTTCAAGTACTTCACCGGGGCGAACGAGATCAAGTACGGGGTGGACATCGTGGGGGTGCGCACCGACTTCAACTATTTCAACAGCACGGGCCTGCACCTTGCGCAGCAGAAGATCAGCACCGAGATCGCGGGCTTCATCAACTATCGGATCAACGTGGGCCGCCTGGTGCTGGACCCCGGGCTGCGGGCGCACTACTACGCCACGCCGGCCGTGATGAGCTGGGAACCGCGCTTCAGCTTCAAAGTGAACCTGTACGACGTGAAGAGCACGGCCGACATCTGGCCGAAAGTGCGCGTGAAGGGCGCTGCGGGCCGCTACAGCCAGAACCTCATCGCCGCGCAGAGCGACCGCGATGTGGTGAACCTTTTCTACGGCTTCCTCACCGCGCCGGAGGACGTCGGCGACCAGATCACCTTGGAGAACGGGGAAACGCGCGAGATCAAGGATCCCATCCAGCGCGCGGACCACGTCATCTTCGGTTTCGAGGTGGACGTGAACCGCCGCCTGAAGGCCAACATCGAGGGCTACATCAAGGATTTCCGCCAGGTGACCAACCTGAACCGCAACAAGATCTACGAGGACATCCCCGAATTCGCCAACCAGCCCGCCGAACTGAAAAAGGACTTCCTGATGGAGACCGGCAAGGCCTACGGCGGCGACGTGCTCATCACCTACGAGAAGGACCACCTGTACCTGTGGGCCGTGTACTCGCTCAACTTCGTCACCCGCTGGGACGGCACCCGTGAATACCGCCCCATCTGGGACCGCCGCCACAACGTGAACCTCGTTGGCAGCTACACCTTCGGCAAGTTCAGCAGTTGGAAGGTGACAGCCCGCTGGAACTACGGCAGCGGCTTCCCCTTCACCCCCACCCAGGGCTTCTACGAGCGCCTGCCCTTCGACGACGGCGTGGCGCAGAACGTGGCGAACGCCAATGGCGACCTGGGGATCCTGTACGGCGACCTCAACAGCAAGCGCCTGCCCGATTACCACCGGCTGGACCTGGGCCTCACCAAGACCTGGAAATTCAGCGAGCGCCAGATGGTACAGGCCGACCTGAGCGTGACCAACGCCTACGACCGCCGCAACATCTTCTACTTCGACCGTGTGACCGCCAGCCGGAAGGACCAGCTGCCCCTGCTCCCGAGTGTGGGGGTGAGCTGGACGTTCTGAGGAGATTTCCGGAGTTACGGGAGCAAGCAGTCGGCAGCGGGCAGTCGGCAGTAGGCAGCACAAGGTCGATGGCTGCGCGCAGGAGACCGCCTACTGCTGTCTGCCTGCTGCCCGGTGCCTTCCCATGATCCAACGCGCTCTGCGCCGATCCGTTATCTTCGCGCCCCGTGATCGCGGCTCAGTTCAGGGCCCACTCACCCAGCGATGACGGGTTCCACCAAGTACATCTTCGTTACGGGCGGCGTTACCAGCAGCCTGGGCAAGGGCATCGTCAGCGCCAGCCTCGCCAAGCTCCTGCAAGCGCGGGGCTTCACGGTCACCATCCAGAAGCTGGACCCGTACATCAACGTGGACCCCGGCACGCTGAACCCCTACGAGCACGGCGAGTGCTACGTGACGGAGGACGGCGCCGAGACCGACCTGGACCTGGGCCACTACGAGCGCTTCCTGGACACGCCCACCTCGCAGGCGAACAACGTCACCACCGGGCGCATCTACCAGAACGTCATCCAGAAGGAACGCAAAGGCGAATACCTGGGCCGCACCGTGCAGGTGATCCCGCATATCACCGACGAGATCAAGCGCAACATCCAGGCGCTGGGCCGCAAGGGCATCTACGATTTCGTGATCACGGAAGTGGGCGGCACGGTGGGCGACATCGAGAGCCTGCCCTACGTGGAGGCCATGCGCCAGCTGAAATGGGAGAAAGGCAAGGACGCCCTCAACATCCACCTGACGCTGCTGCCGTTCCTGACCACCACGGGCGAGCTGAAGACCAAGCCCACGCAGCACAGCGTGAAGGAACTGCTCAGCTTAGGCGTACAACCCGACGTGCTGGTATGCCGCACCGAGCACCCCATGCAGAAAGGCATGAAGGAGAAGATCGCCCTCTTCTGCAACGTGGAGCCCCGCGCCGTGATCGAGAGCGCCGACGCCGATACCATTTATGACGTACCGCTGCTCATGCAGAAGGAAGGGCTGGACCGCGTGGTGCTGGAGAAGCTCGGCATCACCAACTACCCCGAGGCGGACCTGGTGCAGTGGACCGCCTTCCTGCGGCGCTACAAGGAGCCCAAGGGCGAGGTGAACATCGGCCTGGTGGGCAAGTACGTTGAGTTGAAGGACGCGTACAAGAGCATCAAGGAAGCGCTGGACCACGCCGGAGCGGACCAGGAGGTCCGAGTGAACGTGCGGTGGGTCCACAGCGAGAAGCTCACGGAGAAGAACGTGGACAGGCAACTCAGCGGGCTCAGCGGCATCCTGGTGGCGCCGGGTTTCGGGCACCGGGGCATTGAAGGCAAGATCGAAGCGATCCGGTACGCCCGCGAGCACCGCATCCCCTTCCTCGGCATCTGCCTCGGCATGCAGTGCTCGGTGATCGAATTCGCGCGCAACGTGCTGGAATTCGGCGGTGCCAACAGCACCGAGATGGACGCGGCCACGCCCTACCCCGTGATCGCCATGATGGAGGAGCAGAAGCGGATCGAGAACAAAGGCGGCACGATGCGCCTGGGCGCCTACCCCTGCAAACTGAGTGAGGGCAGCCGGGTGCGGTCGCTCTATGGCCAGGAGGCCATCAGCGAGCGTCACCGCCATCGCTACGAATTCAACAATGCGTACATCGACCAGTTCCGCAACGCCGGTATGATCCCTGTGGGCTTCAATCCGGAAACGAATCTGGTCGAAGTGGTGGAACTGCAGGACCACCCCTGGTTCATCGGCGTGCAGTACCACCCCGAGTACAAGAGCACCGTGGCCCGGCCGCATCCGCTGTTCATCGGCTTCGTGAAGGCCGCGATGGCGCAGGCGGCGGTGCCGGGCGTGGCGGCGGCAAAGGCCGAGGTGTGAGCCGTCCGGGAAAGGGTTGGGACCCGCGGCGCTCGCTGACAGTCAACGTGGAGGCGGCCTCCCCCATGCAAAACGCCGACGGAACGGGACTTCGGCTACATTGCCCGGCGTAAACACCAAACCACGCCGATGGACTTCGCGATCTGGAGCATGATCATCGGATGGGCATTCGTGCTCATCTGGGTACCCGCCACACTGTTCAGCCAACGGAAGATCCATCCGAAGGCGCTGTTCGTACTGTTCTTCGCGGAGTTATGGGAGCGCTTCAGCTTCTATGGCATGCGGGCCCTGCTCGTGCTCTACCTCACCAAGGAACTCTTCGACAAGATGGCGGCCGGAGAGGCCGACGCCCGTGCGTACGGGATCTATGGTGCCTACAACGCGCTGCTCTACGCGGCCCCGGTGATCGGTGGCATGCTGGCCGATCGCGCCATCGGCTTCCGCAAGGCGATCCTTACCGGTGGCGGCTTCATGGCCTTGGGGCAGTTCATTCTGGCCTTGTCAGCAGCCTCCACGGGCCAGTTGCACAGCGAGTCCTTCTTCTTCATCGGCCTGGCCGCGCTCACCGTGGGCAATGGTCTGTTCAAGCCGAACATCAGCAGCTTCCTCGGCACCTTCTACGACCGCAACGACAGCCGCAAGGACGGCGCGTACACCTTGTTCTACATGGGCATCAACATCGGTGCGTTCCTGGCCCCGCTCACCTGCGGTTACCTGGGCCAGCGCGTGGGTTGGCACTATGGCTTCTTCGCCGCGGGCCTTGGTATGTTGTTGGGCATGGTCGTGTTCTTCCTCAATTTCAAACACCTGGAAGGCAAGGGCTGGGAGCCGGAGAGCGGTGCCAACTGGCGTTTCATGGGCCTGAAGGCCTTCCCGCTCACGATCATCGGCAGCCTCGTCATCATCCCCATCTTCAGTTTCCTGATCAACAGCGAGGGCATCACGGACTGGCTGCTGTTCGGTGCCGGGTTCGCCTGCCTGGGCTACCTGCTATACACCGGCTTCACTGCCGAGGACCGTGCCGAAGGGCAGCGCTTGTTCGTGTTCCTGATCCTCTTCTTCTTCCACATGATCTTCTGGGTGCTTTTCGAGCAGGCCGGTGGGTCCATCAACATCCTCACCGACCGCTATGTGAACCGTGCCGGTATCGAGGCCTCGCAATTCCAATCAGTGAACGCCCTGTTCATCATGCTGCTGGCACCGGTATTCAACTGGCTGTGGGTGTGGCTGGCCAAGAACAAGCTGGAGCCGCGCACGCCGATGAAGTTCTTCTACGGCCTGATCCAGATGGCGATCGGCTACATGATCATCGTTTGGGGCGTGAAGGTGGGCATCGCCAACGGCGCCGGTGCCACGGCCATTCCCATGGGCTTCCTCATCGGCATGTATCTCCTGCACACGACCGGTGAATTGTTCATCTCGCCGGTGGGCCTTTCCGTAGTGACCAAACTCTCCCCCGTGAAGGTCGTGGGTTTCGTGATGGGCAGCTGGTTCCTGAGCATCGCCTTCGCCCACAAGGTGGCCGGGAAGCTGGGCCAGATGATCGCCAGCAGCGCGACCGAAGGTGCCGATCCCGTGGTCGAACTCACCGGCTTCATGAACGTGTACCTGCAATGGGGCGTGTACATCGTGCTGGGCTGCGCGGCCGTGCTCCTGGTGCTTACGCCCACGATGAAGAAGTGGATGCACGGGATCAACTGAGCATGTCGTTTGGTGAATGGTGAATGGTGAATGGTGAATGGCGAATGGCGAATGGAACGGCGGATGCGGTTTTCCCATCCGCTGTTCGCCAATTCCCATTCACCTCTGAACCTTCGTTGCACCCCTTGACCCTGCTGTAATGTCCCGCAAGCACCCGGCCGCCCTGCCTTTCCTTTTCCTCACGGAAATGTGGGAGCGGTTCGGGTACTACCTGATGATCGGCATCTTCCAGCTCTACCTGATGGACCCCGTGACCACCGGCGGGCTGGCCATGGACCGCAAGAGCGCGGCCGACATCTACGGCACCTTCATCGCCTTCGTGTTCCTCACGCCCTTCATCGGGGGCCTGCTGGCCGACCGCGTGCTGGGCTACCGCCGCGCCATCTTCATCGGCGGCACCTTGATGGGCCTGGGCTACCTCGGGCTGGCGCTGCCGGGCATGGCCGCATTCTACACCTCGCTGGCGTTGATCTGCATCGGTAACGGCTTCTTCAAGCCCAACATCAGCACCCTGCTGGGCAATCTGTACAACGATGACCAGTACCGCGCCCAGAAGGACAGCGGCTACAACATCTTCTACATGGGTATCAATGTTGGGGCCTGCATCTGCAACCTGGTGGCGGCGTACATGCGGAACAAGTACGGCTGGGGCTATGCGTTCGGCGCCGCGGGCGTGGGCATGTTCATCGGCCTGCTGGTGTTCTGGCTGGGCACGCGTCATTACAGGCAGGCCGACGTGCGCAAGCCCGTGCAGAAAGAGGACATGCCGCTGGGCCGCATCTTCAGCACCGTGCTGCTGCCCGCCGCAGTGGTGGGCATTGGCGGCTGGAGTATCCCCGGGAACATCTTCGGCAGCGACAGCACCGACGCCTTCTTCTTCGCCAGCATACCGGTTATCGTCTTCTACGTGGGTCTGCTGCTGCGCGCCACCATGGAGGACCGCAAGCCGCTGGCCGCCCTGCTCACCATCTTCGCCATGGCCATCGCCTTCTGGGCGGTGTTCAAGCAGAACGGCACGGCCCTCACGACCTGGGCCGAGTACTACACCGACCGCGAGCTGCCCGCTGCGATAGCGCCCGCCGCCGATGTGCTCTACCTGGCCGAGACCAAGGTGAACGCCTTCGACACCGTGCCGCAGTACGACAGCGAATTCCGTCTGGTGAAAGTGGACGGTATCACGCGGACCGAGTACAGCAAGCCGGTGTACTTCCGCAACGTGGAGCCCGCCGCCATGCCCCCCGAAGGCGGCACGGTGTACCTGGCCAACACCGAATTGTACCAGAGCGTCAATCCGCTGTGGGTGATCCTGCTGACACCGGTGGTGGTGGGCTTCTTCGCATTGCTACGACGCCGGAACCAAGAACCCAGTACCGCGAGCAAGATCGGTTGGGGCCTGCTGGTGAGCGCGCTGAGCTGCCTGGTGATGGTGGGTGCGGTGTACGTGTGCCAGAACGGCGTCATCAAGGCCAGCGGTTGGTGGTTGGTGGCGAGCTACGGTGTGATCACGATCGGCGAACTGCTCTTGAGCCCGATGGGCCTGAGCCTCGTGAGCAAGGTGAGCCCGGCGCGCCTCACCGCCCTGATGATGGGCGGCTGGTTCCTGAGCACGAGCTTGGGCAACAAGCTCAGCGGGGTGCTGGCCAGCCTGTGGGACACCTACGACAACAAGGCCGACTACTTCTGGGTGAACTTCGGCCTGCTGATGGCCGCCACCGCTGTGATGTTCGTCCTGCTCCGCTGGCTCAATCGGATCATACCGGAAAAACGATAACCCATGGCACAGACCCCGACCCTCCAGGAGATCCGCGACTTCAAGGGCACCTACCCCAAGCAGCTCATCTACCTCTTCGGCACCGAGATGTGGGAGCGCTTCTGCTTCTACGGCCTGCGGGGCATGCTCACCGTGTTCATGGTCACGGAGCTTGGCCTTGCCGAAAAGGCGGCGAACCTGCAGTACGGCGCCATCCAGGCCTTCGTGTACGCCTTCACCTTCCTGGGGGGCGTGTTCGCGGACAAGATCCTCGGTTTCCAGAAGTCCTTGTTCTGGGGCGCCCTGCTGATGATCATCGGCGGCTTCGTCATCGCTGCGGCGCCGAAGGAATTCTTCTACATCGGCATCTGCTTCAACATCATCGGCACGGGCTTCTTCAAGCCCAACATCAGCACCATGGTGGGGCAGTTGTACAACGAGGGCGATGCACGGCGCGACGCGGGCTTCGGCCTCTTCTACATGGGCATCAACGTGGGCGCCTTCCTCGGCGGCCTGCTGATGGTGTGGGTGGGCAAATCCTACTCGTGGCGCGCGGCCTTCGCCCTGGTGGGCGTGGTGATGATCATCAGCCTGATCAACTTCGCGATGCGCCGCAAAAGCCTGGGGCCCATCGGCCTCTCGCCCCTGCCCGCCGGCATGTCGGCGCAGCGCAAGCGCTACCTGGAGATCGGGACGTACATCGGCTCGCTGATCACCATCCCGCTGATCCTGCTGATGGTGACGAACACCGCGTACACCGACCTGTTCATGTACATCGTTGGGCCGCTCACACTGTTGTACCTGGCGTGGGAGATGCGCAACTTCAGCCGGGCCGAGAACCGCAAGCTGCTGGCCGCCCTGGTCTTCATCATCTTCAGCATCTTCTTCTGGGCCTTCTTCGAGCAGAGCGGCGGCAGCCTGAGCCTGTTCGCGCTGAACAACCTGCGGCCGAGCCTCTTCGGCATACCGGTGGATACCAACAGCGTGAACAACGCCGCCAATTCGCTGTTCGTGATCGTCTTCAGTGCCCTGGTGGGCCTGCTATGGCTGTGGCTGAGCAAACGCAAGGCCGAGCCCAACAGCGTGGTGAAGTTCGGCCTGGGTTTCGTCTTCCTGGCCGGTGGCTTCTACCTGTTCAAGAGCACCCTCGGCATGGCCGACGCGGACGGCATCACCAGCACCGAGGTCTTCACCTTCGCCTGGTTCGTCATCACATTCGGTGAACTGTGCCTGTCCCCCATCGGCCTGTCGCTGATGACCAAGCTCTCGCCGGTGCGTATCCAGGGCCTGATGATGGGCATGTGGTTCCTGGCCAGCGCATACGGCCAGTACGCCGCCGGCCTGCTGGGCGCGGGCATGAGCGCCGAGGACCCCAACGCCAGCAACTACGACAAGCTGGTGCTCTACACCGAAGGCTACGGGCAGCTCGGGCTTTACGCGCTGATCGCGGGTGGAGCGCTCATCCTGCTGGCCCCCGTGGTGCGCAAGCTGATGCAGGAGGTGAAGTGAGCCTATCTTGGCGGCACGATCGTTGCCCCGCGCGGAACACACCCCAAGTAGCTGATGCGTCCCCTCCTCCTCGCCACCGCCCTCCTCCCGCTCATAGCCACGGCCCAATCCCCGGCCACCGCCCACGCCGCCAGCAAGGTGCATTGGGTCAGCATCGAAGAGGCGCAGGCCGCCGCGAAGAAGGACGGCAAGCCCCTGCTGATCGATTTCCAGACGCCTTGGTGCGGCTGGTGCCGGCGCATGGAGAGCGGCACCTTCAACGACGAGCTTACCGCCAAGTACATCAACGCCAACTTCCACGCGGTGTCCTTCAACGCCGAAGGGCCCGATAGCGTGACCTTCAACGGCAAGGTCTTCAAGAACCCCGACTACAACCCGCCCGGGCCTCGCCACGGCACGCACCAGCTGACCGCCTACCTGGCCGCCGTGGACGGGCGCTTGGGCTACCCTACCATCGCCTATGTGGACAGCGATGGCAATCTGATACAGCCCGTGCAGAACTATTTCACGCCCGAGCAGATCGAGCCCATCCTCGCGTTCTTCGGCACCGGCGCATACAAGGGCAAGAACTGGCAGGAATTCCAGCAGGGGTTCAAGAGCGCACGCCCCGCCCCCGCCGGCCAGTAAGTCCTCTCGGATGCGCCCGCTGCTTCTCCTTCTCGCCGTCGTGATGGGCCTGCGCGCGGGCGCCCAACTCCAGAATTGGAACCCCGAGCCTTACCACACGGACAGCGCGCTCATCTTCCGCGACGACCTGGATTACTACCTAAACAGCTACAGCCAGGACGAGATCCGCACCATGCGCAAGCAGGTGAACATCTGGCGCATGAACTTCGACAAGACGATCCGCGCCACCATCGACGACCTGCGCGCCTACAGCGAAGGCAACAACTTCACCCCGCGCTTCCACGACTTCACGCTGCCCACGGCGGCCGACAGTTCCATCAGCTACCGCCTCGGCGCGCGCAAGGGCCGCATCCGCGCCTTCATGTTCGCCAGCATCACCAATCCGCCCGCGCGTTTCCAGCTTCCGCTGTGGGACCGGCTGCTCGACAACTATACCGGCCAGGACGTGGACCTCTTCGTGGTCTACGGCAAGGAACTGCACCCCAAGGACCGGCCCAGCTACAAAGCCTACCCGGAACCGAAGAGTGAATACGAGAAGCGCCGCTACGCCCGAGACCTCGCCGCGCTCACGAAACTGCCCGTGCTGGTGGACGGCCTGGACGACGCCGTGCTGAACGCTTACGGCCGCGTGCCCAACGGCGTGTACGTGCTGGATAAAGATGACAACCTCGTGTTCCGCGGCACCTGGGCCGACAGCCGCAAGGTGGAGCATATCATTGCTACCCTGCTCCAGTGGTACGCGGACGGGAAACCGAAGGCGGGGAAGGAATAGGACGAGGCTGGTCAAGGACGAGTGGAAGGTCAGACCACTTGTGCAGCCGGAGCCACCGGCTATGCAGTCCCGTTGGGAACTCTCTCCATAATTGACGTGCTTTGTATCCATGCGTTTCCCGGTCCTTCCAGCACTCGCCCTCAGCCTCCTCTTCGCATCCGGTAGCAGCCACACTAACGCCCAATCGCAGTTCCTCCATTACGACCGGCTGTTCGGAGGGGAGAACGACGATTACTGTTACCAGTTGATCGCTGGACTCGATGGGGGCTACCTGATCGTGGGGGGCACCGGTTCGTACGGGCCCGGCCCTTCGGACCAGACCCCGAACGGCTACGCGATCAAGGTGGACGCCACGGGAGAGCCGGAATGGCAGATGGGCTTGGGGACAACGGGTACGGAGTACTTTACCAGCGCCGCGATCACGGATGATGGAAACTACCTGTTGCTGGGCACGCGTGTATACACGGGAAGCCAGGACGCCAACCTCACAATCACCAAGATATCCCCAGATGGTGACGTATTAGCGATTAACGAGATGGGCACCACGACCCACTCAGAGGTCAGCGAGAAGATCATTGCCGTGGGGAACGGAAAGTATGTATGTGTAGGCCAACGGTTTGTGCAGGGTAGTAGCACGGACTTCAACCTGCTAGCGCTGATGACCGATGATGCTGGCAATATCGGCTGGACCGCAGAATATCAAGCGGGACTACCGATCAGCCCATTCGACATCGAGCGCTGCCCTGATGGGACATATTTGGTATGCGGTATCCTGAGAAATATCCCCTACGATAGGGCTGTGCTCCTGCGACTGGCCTCCGATGGCTTGTTGCTATGGGGACGGACCTATCAACAGCCCGATGGACGTTGTTGGCACAATGCACTGCATCCCACCCCGGACGGAGGTTGCTTTCTAACCGGTGCGGCAGGGGGCAGTTCAACTCGACTCATGCTCCTGCGCTGCACTGCGAATGGCGAGGTGGTATGGAGACATGATTTTTCAGCTGACATCAGTCAAACCGGAGAAGACTTGACGATGACCGAGGATGGTCGATTGGTTATTCTTGGGCATTTGAGCTTTCTTGACCCGACCTTGACTTCATCCGCATTGATAGTGACCGATTCCCTCGGACAACTGCTCAACCAACGCGTATTCGGTCCGACCGCGGGGTTATCTACTCCCCGGAACATCATCTTGGAAGACGACACGTGGACAGTCGTTGGCAACAACCTCAACCTCGCTGACCTGCCGCTGGATGTCGAAATTATCCGCTCCAATGTGCCGTCCGATGCGGCGGTTGAACCTTGTCAACCCATCCAGGCGGTTTTCGAACCCGCCGATCTACCCGATCCGATACCGGGACCGGATGTTATCGCTCTCAACGCGCCGACGATGACCGTCACTCCGAGCAACTGGACTCCGTTGATGGTGATCGGATCCCAGACCATTTGCACCAACGTTGGTGTATACGGGACCGAGGTACTGACCATTGCCCGCTGTTGGCCCAACCCCGCACGCGATATGCTGCATTTGGAATACCCGGCAACTTGGCGGATCGCCGAACTCGCACTGATAGATGTGATGGGGCGGAAGATCATGCGCTCACACTCGTTCATCGGCTCCGCTCTTCCGATCGCCGACATCCCGCCAGGGTCATATTCCTTACTCATCACCTGCACCGACGGCGAGCGACACGTGCTGCCCCTTGTGGTGGAGTGATCGGACCATCGGGAGATCCGACCCGACCGGCTGTTGACCCGGTTCCGCCGCTCGTGATACGGCGGTTGTACACGTTGTTGGTTCATACCTCTTTCGTGGCACCCAAACGGATCACACATGAAAACCATCACACTCTTGGCCGTACTGCTCGTCTCGCTCTCTGTCCTGGCACAATCAACATGGCGTGACCTGCTCCGAGTGGACCCCAAGATGTCCAACGGAAACTTCATCCTGAACGAGGACAAATGCCAGCAACTCGATGTCCGCCATGTCCATGTACAACTGCGCCGGCAACAAGCCCAGCCTGGAGGTGGTTTCATAAGCGCCGTGCTTCAAACTATCAGCATCCGGCCCGAAGATCACTACGGACACGTGGACATGCACCTGATCCCCGATCTTCAGCCAGGTGACGTGATCGATTACAATGTAGAAGCTGTGAATGCCAGTGATTCCGTGGTTCTCAGCTTTCATCCATGGGACGGAACATGGCCACGGCAGGAATACTGCCGATACACTTGCAACGCCAATTCCTATGCTTGGGCACTTCTTTACACGATGGACGGTCAAATGACCAACACGATCTTCTCATTCATCGATGCAGCCAATGGCCAAGGCCAGTATTACTACTTCTACGTTAAGGATGACGACTGGGGTCAATTCATGGATCAATATACTCCGAGTGACTGGTGTTTGGACGGCGGTGGTACGTGGAGCGAGATCTTGACCAATTGGAACCAGGTCGACGTATTGCACGGTGTAAATCTGGAGTCTTCGTATCTAGATTATATGGGCACATCCATGGGAGCGTCCCCTGGCATGGGGTACGCGATCGCGAAGAAGAAAGGCCCGTGGTGCAACCAGTACGCGAACACGCAAGAGTATCTGGGCGTCGAATACTGTTCAACAGATGATGTAAGCATGGTCCTGCAGCGATTCAATTCCGACCCGCATGCGGACAGCATGTTCAACGCTTCGGGCGGTCTGGATACACTTTTCTGCGACGGTCAGTATGCATATGGCGGCGGCGGTGGCTGGGGCGATTGGGATATCTCGGGCTGTACCCAATCATTCACCCATTCGGATGGCACGGAGGACTTGGACGGTGACGGCGAGTTGGATCCAGTGGGTTGGATTGACTTCATACTCGATTGTCAAGACGGGGATCCATACCTCTGGGATGAAGATCATCAAGGTTTGGAACTTGTGTCGAACATCGTCATTAACCATTGGTATCCTGGCACTCCAGGGCCCTCGGTCAACATTCACATCCCCGATGAAGCGGACCCTAAGTTGATACCGGTACCTAGAACGCAATTAGAACCCGGCCTGTATGAGTATGTGGTCCACTTCAACAATGGGCTCGTATGGCGCCGCTTCCAATCATATGACCAGCCCAAAGTCATCCGTGCCGATTTCGCATCTTTCACCAACGTGAGTGTCTACCCCGTACCCGTTGATCGCAGGACCTTTTCGGTGGATTTCGAGACCGTGGCTCCCATGAACGTCAACGTAAAGGTGATCGACAACCAAGGCACAATTTGGTACCAAAAATCCGTTTCGTTCAACCTGGCCGGTCTCAACAAACACGTGATCACCATGCCGGCCCAATGGCCGAACGGCCTCTATCACGTGATCATCACCTTCGATGACGGCTCTACCGAATCGATAGGGATTACCGTTCAGCAATAACCCGACCTCTACGCACCAATGGGAATGGCCGCCACGCGCGGTCATTCCCGTGTTCTACCCCCCCCCCCCCCCCCCAAAGGCCCCCAGAAAATCCCTTTTCCACCCCCCCCCCACCCCCACCCCCCCCCCATTTTCATTTTCTGCCCCAATCCCTTC
>Ga0138256_10003406_pt1 | contig 16915 bp, 17 predicted proteins | sample KNB2016incub_MG_FD_105486 | JGI IMG/M metagenome (GOLD analysis project Ga0138256, IMG submission 105486) | Active sludge microbial communities from wastewater in Klosterneuburg, Austria - KNB2014incub_MG | ecosystem: Engineered > WWTP > Activated sludge > Unclassified | place: Austria... | reverse complement strand
CGGCCAGAAGCCGCCATTCTCGACGGGCAGCTGTCAGGCGTCTCGGTAGGGCGACGGGTGCGGCGACAGGGATGCTCTGCGTATCCGCTTATAGGTGAAGGTCCCCCGCAGCCTCCGGCTGGTACAGCACTCGCGCGATCCGAATGCAGCAGGTCCTGTCAGGAAGTCGCCAGTTGAAAACATCGCCCTCTCGGTAACCCAGGATCGCGGTGCCGATCCCAGCACAGACCGACAGCCTGCCGGTACTGTCGTCCGCGTCGTCCGGGTAGACCAGCGCCACTTCCACCACATCGTCGTCCAGGTGCAGCAAGGCGTGCGAATTCATCGTCACGACATCCCGAGGCATCTGTCGGGAGTCGACGACGATGGCGCGTTCGATCTCGTGCTCCAGTTCGAAAGTGGCCGATGCCTGCCCGAACGCGAGCAGATTCCTGAGCCTTGCCTGGTCGGTCTCGGTGATGTGGATGTGGTCGGCATGACCTGCGGGGCTTTTGCGCAAGAGCCGGAGATATCGCTCCGAAGTCATCGCGAAGCTCCGCAGTGCTGGGGTCTGGCTTTCAAGCAGGAATCCGGAGCGCTCAAACAGCTTCAGCGAGCGCGTGTTGTCCGGGTGAACCTTGGCGATGAGCCGCTCGGCGCGCATCTCGAAGAAGGCGAACTTCAGTGCTTCGCGGACCGCGCTGGCCCCGAACTGGCGGCCCCAGTTGTCGCGGTTGCCAATGACCAGGACCATCTCGCAGACCGGTCCGGTCTTGACGAGACGTACGAACCCCACCGGTATGTCATGCCCGTCGCAGAGCATGAGGAACCGGCCGCCCTGGTTGAACAGATGGGTCAGGATGGGCAACTGAACCCGCCCGATGACCTGCTCGATGAACCGGGAGACATGGCGCGAATCGCTGAGGTAGCGTGTCACGCACTCGTCTTGAAGCCAGTCGATCAGATTGAGCGCGTCAGACCGGGTGATCTCGGGACACAGCGAAACGAAGGGTGGGTGCATCTTCATCCTCATGGGCAGATTGGCTGACCAGGCATTCAGGGGGCGTACCGGACCTGCTGAGTCCGCTGGCAGCGCGGAGAGGTATGCCTGCAGCTAGCAAGCTGTTCTGGCGACGTCGGGCGGCTCCCTCGCCTGAGCCGCCGCGGTGGCGATGACGCGCTCAACTTTCACGCAGGGTGGACAGGAGCACGTCGACCTTGCCCTCGGCGAGCACGTGCCTGGTCACGCTCCCGAGCAGCACGTCCGCGACAGCCGACTGAGTGTGTGGGGCCAGCACGACCAAGTCGCAGTTGCGTGACAGTTCCTGCTCGACGATGCGTCGTGAAGCGTCCCCCTCCACCACAGAGAGCTCCCACTGCGAGGGCGAGAGACCGGCCTCGTGGGCCAGTGCGTGCAGCTGTCGCAGCGCTCTCGCGCGCGCTCGCTTGCGATAGATCTCGAACGTCGCGTCATCGACGCCGGCATAGCGAAGCTTCCCCTCGAACGGCACCTGGAACACCGTCAGGATCACGAGCTTCGCGCTGGGTGCGACGTGCCGGGCGAGGATCAAAGCATGGTGCGACTGTGGTGAGAAGTCGACCGCCACCAGCACGCGCCGGTACGGCCGATGCGCCATCTGCCGCACGACCAGCAGGGGTCGGTCCGTGCGGCGCAGCAAGCGCTGCGAGGTGGTGCCCAGTACCAGGCGACGGAGGAATCCGGCGCCGCGTGCGCCCACTACCAGCAGCCGAGCATCCACGCGCTCGGCCGTCCGCACGATCTCGTCCGGGGCGGAGCCGGCAGCAGCCTCGATGTCGAGCTCGATGCGCCGCACGCCGGTGAGTTCCGAGGCCAGTTGGCGCAACTGCCGGTGCGCTTGATCGCACATCTTCGGCTCGTGCGCACTCGAGGCTCCCAGCCATTCGCGGACCTTCGTCACCGGCTGGGCAGGCAGAACGTGCATCAGGGTCAGCGCCGAGCGGGTGTCGTGCGCCAGGCGCGCTGCCCGCGTGGCGGCATGGCGGGCAAGTCCGGAGAAATCGGTCGCAACGAGGATCGGTCCGAGCGGTGCCATCATGCTGTCACTCCGCACGGAACGCAGTCCCAGAAGCCGCTCAGCAGGCTCTCTGGGCGCGCCCGCGACACCACACGACCACAAGATGGCCATGCATCGCGGCGAGCACTCAGTCCAGCGTAGAGACTGAATCCGGCGCCCGGCCGAACGTTGCCGCCGCTGACGATGCACTCGCCGGCCCGGATGGCACCTTCGCCCGTGATGTCCGATCCCGCAACGATGCCCCAGCCGGCATCGATGTGCATGCCGCTGCGAATCGACTGCCCGACCTGGATCCCGTGCCCGGCCCGCAGCCCGTCCGTGCACACCAGACGGCCGCCGACCTGCAGGCTCTTGTCGCAATGGACCATGCCGTTGACTTCGAGGTCCTGGGCAACCACGGCCGAGCCCTGGCCACGCAAAGCCGCCCCACAGGACAAGGCCCCTCGGACACGCAGGTCGCCGCCGCACGTCAGGGCGCCGTGCACCTCGACGCTCCAGGACGAGACCAGGTCGCCCCCGGTGCGCAACGGACCGAGGGTGCGCAGTCCCGCACCAGCTTGCAGGTCGTTGCCGATCCAGACCGTGCTGCCGGCGCGAATGCTGCCGCCTGCTCTCAACGAACCCCCCGTGCGAAGTACTGCGTCAACATCCACCTCGCCACGCACCTCGACCGAGCCCGCATAGACGAAGGCTTGCGCCGAAATGGCATCGACAACGAGGACGGACTTGATGGGCCCGAACTGGTCCAACAGCCAGCAGGCGTCGTCGACGCGTCCGTCGGCGACCAGTGCGTCGATCACGCTCTGGTACTCGGCCGGGCTCTTGAATCGCCGGGCGAACCAGCGGTAGCCGCTGGCACATGAACGCTTTGCCTTGAGCGCGGTTGAAGAGATTTTCATGAGAGCGACTCCACTTGACGCAGAGATCCGTGCCATTTGGTCTTGGCTCGATCACTGTCGTGGACCAACACCTGGGGCTCGACCTGCGGAACAGTGTTCCCAATGCGCTGCGAAGGGACCTTGAGCTGAGCCGCCGATAACCCAAGCGCTCGCGTCCACCAGTCCGCACAGGCGGTCACGTTCAGGACGTGTTCGCGCTCGATCCATCCATAGACAAACCATGCGATCTGGTGACTCCGCTGCGGCTGCATGTCCATCAGGGCGGTCCACGGAAGTGCCATCAGGTTCATGACGCCCTCCGCGACACAAATTGCGCCTTGTTGTGGATCCAATGGCCCTGAGTCAATGCCCCGGCATGCGCTGCCGCGCTCCGGGCGATGGCTGCGTTGTCGATGTAGGGCTCCGAGTTCAGTCGAGGCGCGACCGTTTCCACAGCCTGTGGCGGAGTACTGTCCCGAGGCAGCGGCACGATCAACATGTCGCAGGTCGCCTCGGACAGGACGCGGCTGCTGACGCTGCCGAGAAGGAAGCTGCCCAAAGTTGAACGACCCTGTTTCCCGGCGACGATGAGGTCGGCGCCGAGCCTTTGGGCGTGACGCAGGGTCGAGCGCACCGGGGGCCCGTACGCCAGCGCATATTTCATGGGCGTGCTGTCCAGGCCGAGTCTGGCGACCTGGCGACGCATGCGAGCGTTGATCGCTCCTTCTTCCATCAGGCGCGTCTCCCTGATGACGTGCTCGGGCACATCGGCATCGCGCAGCACGGCCTCGCGCTGGGAGTTGATGGCGTGGAACACATGCATGCCCTCGTCGCGGCGCATCCGGTCAGCGACGCGAATCGCCGCATCCGACGACGCCGTGAAGTCGATGGGCACCAGGACCCGCCGATAGGTCCCTTGCACCGACGACTTGACGACGAGGACAGGACGCCGGCAGATTCGGAGCATGCGATCCACGGTTCTGCCGACGAGCAATCCCTTGAAGCGGCCGTGGCCGCGCCGTCCGAGCACCACCAGGTCGACATGCTCCGACGCCTGCATCAGGGTCTCAAACGGGTCGCCGACGATGACCTCGATGCTGGCAGTTAAGTCGTAGGCACCTGATATCTCGACGGCCAGACGGCGCAGTGCGTCGCGCGCCTGAGTTGCCTTGAGATCGAAGTTCAGTGTCGGTGAGAACCAGTCGCGCAGAGGCTTGCAGCCTGCCGCATTCAGAACGTGAAGGATGCGAAGGCGGGCTCCGTGCTCATGCGCCAACAACGCTGCGCGGCGCACCGCATTGTTTCCGTCAACCGAAAAATCGGTTGCTACCAGAATGGATGTGAGTAACGTCATCTGTGTCTCCTCGAGAACCGTCGTGTTCCGACAGGCGGCAGACGAGCGTGTGCCTACGGAGCGATGTGCATCGCTCCTGAGGTGAAGTTCAGGCCCGCCGTCGCGACGATCGTGATGTGCAGTCCGGAGGCTGCACGCGGCGGCTACATCGCGTAGTCGCCGCTCGACTCCGGCTGGAAGAGGATGGCCAGAATCTCGGCCGCCTTTTCATCGCCGGCAGGGGTCGACCAGCGAGCAATGCTGCCGACCCGCATGCCGAGCAGGGCGCTGCCGACCGGGGACAGCACGGAGACGAATCCGACCGCCGGCTCGGCATCCGCGGGGTAGCACAACGTGAGCGTGTTTCGCTGGCCGGTCTGGGTGTCCTGCAGCAGGACCTGCGAATACATCGTCACGACGTCGGGCGCCACCTCTCGCGAAGGCACGAGCGCAGAGGCGTCCAAGACGTCTTCAATGGCACGAACTTGCGGGGGTAAACCGTCACCGCGTGCATCGCGGCGGAGCAGGTTCAGGAGGCGGACATGGTCCAGTTCAGTGAGCGTGCGCTCAAGGGTGATCACTTCCACGAGGCATTCCTTCAGTGTCAAGCTGAGTGCCTCCAGGTCGGAGACACGCATCTACGCGCGGGCTAGGAGCCCGGCGATCTGAAGTTTGCGCAAATGGTGTGGAGGTGATCGCCGGGCCTAGGGATGTGCGGCCGGCTGACGGGTGTGAGTTCCCATCCCGGCACGCAACTGCGGCGTGCACAGCGACACAGCAGCACGACAGGCCGCCTCGCAGAATGCACCGCCGAACGCGGATTGGGAAAGGGTAGAACTCATAGGGCGAGTTTATTGCCGCTGGGCGGTTCAAGCAAATCTCGCAGTGCATGTCGCACTGGGGCGTAGGCGTATTGCAGGCCAATGAGTGACCTTTCGAAGGGACTGACTCCGGCAGCGGCGAGAGATGCTGCGAAGGGTCGGCCGTTCGACCGTGATCGGATCGTGCATGCACGCACGGCCAGTACGGAAGCTCCGCTCAGTCGGTCACCGAATAGCTGCTGGTTGGCTGAATGTGGACGGACAAGGTGGTCCACGGCACTTCCGACATGCTCTGGGCTGCAGTTGCCGCCACTGTTCAGGCTTGCCGCCGCAGCGGTGCGGGCAAGGGATCACCCGCCTGGCGTCGTCGGAACAGAGCGGCGCGTGCCAGAACGATGGTGGTGATCGGGGCCGTGATCGACAGCACGATGATGATCAGCCAGACGTGCAAGGCAAGACTCGCACCCCGCGCGCTGAAGTGGACGATGGAGGCGAGGGTGACGATCCACGCTGCGAGCGTGGAGGCCAGGGCCGGCGCGTGCATGCGCAGGAAGAAGTCGGGCAGCCGCCACAGACCGAGCGCGGCCACCAACACCACGCCACCGCTGGCCAGGAGCAGCACCGCCACCAGGATCTCGCTCAATGGCGGCATGACCGAGGGCATGATCAGATCACCTCGCCGCGCAGCAGGAACTTGGCCATCGCCACCGACCCGACAAAGCCGAAGAGCACCATCAGCAACGCGCCTTCGAAGTACATCTCGCTGTCGTAGCGGATGGCCAGCACCAGCATCACCAGCATGCCGACGACGTAGATGAAGTCCATGGCAAGCACGCGATCCTGTGCACTCGGGCCACGAAAGAGGCGCGCCATGCCGATGCCCATGGCGACGGCATACAGGATCAACGTGACGGTGATCGCCAGCGACAACACATCGCTCATTCGAAGATCTCCTTCAGGGGCTGTTCGTAGTCGCTCTTGTAGTGTTGGATGAATGCGGCCTCGTCGTCGAGGTCGAAGACATGGATGAGCAAGGCACTTCGGTCGGGCGCCAGCTCCGACCAGACGGTGCCCGGCACGACGGCCGTGATCATCGTCAGCGCTGCGAGGGCATGCACGTCGCGCAACTCGAGTGGCACGACGACGAAGGTTCCTCGTGGTGGATCCGCCTTCGCGCGCACAATGCCGGCACTCACCTGCGCGGCCGAGCAGAGCACGTCGCGGCCGACGCGCAGGATCAGGCGCACGAGTACCCCCCAGCGCCGCAGCGGACCGGGGCGCGGCCGCAACGGCGCCATCAGCAGCGGCATCACCACGGCGACGGAGATGCCCAGCAGCACCTGACCCACGCTGAAGCTGCGCGTGAGCAGCAGCCAGCCGCCAAACAGACCCAGCGACAGCCAGGGCGAGGGCAGCAGGCGCTTCATGGTGCGGCCCCGGAGCTGCGTGCGACGGGGCGCGCACCCATCACTGCATCAATGTACAGGCGGGGCGCATGCAGGGAGTCAGCGGCGGCACGGGAGTAGGCGAGTCCGGCGTCGGCCTGCAGCACAAGCGCCATCGAGGCGGCCAGCAGGCCCGCGATCGGCAGCGTCTCGATCACGCGCAGGCGCGGCGCAGGGCGGTCCTGGGCGGTCCAGAAGTGGCGCATCCCCACCCGCATCAGCGCGATGGTGCCGAACAGGCCCGACACGATCAGCAGGCCGAACAAGGTCCAGGCGGCTGGCGTGCGCTGCTCCAGCAGCGCCGACAGCATGGCCAGCTTGGCAACGAATCCGGACAGCGGCGGCAGGCCGGCCGTTACCAGCGCGCAGACCGTGAAGGCCACGCCCAGGAACGCCAATGCAGCCGGAATGGCGCGGCCGATGAGCGCCTCCTCGTTGTCGTCGAGGTTGGTGCCGGCGGGCGGCTCGGCATCCAGGAACGCGGGCAGCGCGTCGTTGCCGTCATCCAGCTGCGGCGGGCCCACCTCGACCTGGCGCACCCGCTCCAGCAACTCCACCAGCAGGAACAAGGCACAGCCGGCCAGGGTGGAACTGGCCAGGTAGAAGAGCGCGCCGCCGCCCAGCGCCGGGGCATCGAAGCCGATTGCGGCGATCAGCGTGCCGGAGGAGGCGATCACGGAATAGCCGGCCAGCCGCGCCAACTGCTGCGACGCCAGCATGCCGATTGAACCGAAGGCCAGCGTGGTGAGGCCACCCCAGACCAGCACGTCGCCGCCGAAGCCCGCCGATGCACCCGCGCCGGCCGGAAAACACAGCGTCCACAGCCGCAGCACGGCGTACACGCCGACCTTGGTCAGGATCGCAAACACCGCCGCGGCCGGTGCGCTGGCAGCGGCATAGGCCGGCGGAAGCCAGAAGTTCAGCGGCCACAGCCCGGCCTTCGCCAGGAAGGCGATGGCCAGGATCGCCGCTCCTGCGTGCAGCAGGCCGCGGTCGCTGGCCGGCACCGCCGGCAGCTTCTGCGCGATGTCAGCCATGTTCAGCGTCCCGGTGACGCCGTAGAGCACCGCCACGCCGATCAGGAACAGCAGCGACGCGACCAGGTTGATGGCGATGTAGTGCAGCCCGGCGCGCACCCGCTCGCCGCCGCCACCGTGCAGCAGCAGGCCGTAGCTGGCCGCCAGCAGCACCTCGAAGAAGACGAACAGGTTGAACAGGTCGGCGGTCAGGAAGGCGCCGTACAGACCCATCAGCTGCAGCTGGAACAGCACGTGGAAGTACACGCCCGCGTGCTGCCAACGCGCCAGCGCATAGAGCAGCGAGGCCAGGCCCACGCAGCCGGTGAGCACCGCCATCAGCGCCGAGAGCCGGTCAGCGACCAGCACGATGCCGAAGGGCACCGGCCAGTTGCCGGGCAGATAGACGCCGAACGCCGCCGGCGCCTCACGCTGCGCAACCCCCACCAGCAAGCTCACGGCAATCGCCAGGCCCAGGGCGGTTGACAGGACGTTGGCGACGGCCTTGAGGTGGCGTCGGCCCTCGCCCAGCAGCAGCATCAGTGCCGCCGTGGCCAGCGGCAGCAGGACCGGGGCTACCAGCAGGTGGTTCATTGCTGCCGTCATGGACGTTCCTCCTGCCCGTCCACATGGTCGCCGCCGGACAGGCCGCGCAGCGCCAGCAGCACGACGAGGAACAACGCCGTCGTCGCGAAGCCGATGACGATGGCCGTCAGCACCAGCGACTGCGGCAGCGGGTCGCTGTAGTTGACGAGGTCGGCCGCCACGCCCACCCTGACGATGGGTTCGCGCCCGATCGCCAGGCTGCCGACGCTGAAGATGAACAGGTTGACCGCGTACGAAAGCAGCGTCAGGCCGATCAGCACCTGGAAGGTCCGCGGCCGCAGCACCAGCCATACGCCGGCACTGGCCATCACCCCGATCGCGATCGAGATCACCACTTCCATCAGCCGTCCCTCCCTTCGGCCGAGGGCAGGCCCTGTCGGCGGCGCGCGCGCAGCGACTGGTGGGCGATGGCGGTCAGCAGCAGCAGGGTCGAGCCCACGACCACCGCGAACACCCCGAGATCGAAGATCGCGGCCGTCGGCAGATGCACCTCGCCGACAAGCGGCCAGGTGACGTGCGCGGTGTGCGTGGTCAGGAAGGGGTGGCCCAGCGCCAGCGAGCCCAGCCCGGTGGCCAGTGCGATCAGCAAGCCGATCGCGATCCAGCGCGTGGGGAGCAGGTGCATTCGTTCCTCGATCCAACGCGTCCCGCTCACCATGTACTGCGTGATGAAGGCGATGGCCACCACCAGACCGGCGACGAATCCGCCGCCCGGTTCGTTGTGGCCGCGCATGAAGAGATGGAAGGCGAACAGGCCGGCTACCGGCAGCAGCAGCCGCACCAGCACGGCCGGCACCTCCAGGTAAGGCGGCAGGTGATCGTCGCCGTCCCCGTCGCGATCGATCAGGTCGGCGCCGGCGGTGTCGGCGGAGACTTGCTGCTGGCCCGTCGCATCGACCGTCTCGCGCGCCGGCCGGAAGCGCCGCAGCAGCGCGTACACCGTCAGCCCGACGATGCCCAGCACGGTGATCTCGCCCAGCGTGTCGAAGGCACGGAAGTCGACCAGCATCACGTTGACCACGTTCGTGCCGCCGCCTTCTGGCAATGCCTTGTCGATGAAGAAGGGCGAGATGGACTGTGGCGCCTGGCGCGTCAACAGCGCGTACGACAGCGCCGACAGGCCACCACCGATGGCCAGCGCCAGCAAGAGGTCGCGGCGACGGCGCCACCAGGCGCGTGAGGCCGTGCGTGGATCGTCCTGCACGAGGCGCTTGGGCATCCAGCGCAGGCCGAGCAGGAACAGCACGAGGGTGACCACCTCTACGGCCAGCTGGGTGAGCGCGAGGTCCGGCGCCGAGAACCACGCGAAGGTGATGCACAGTGCCAGGCCGACGACGCTGAGCATGGCCAGCGCTGCCAGGCGGTGAAACTTGGCTTGGTTGGCGGCGCCGATGGCACAGGCTCCGGCGATGACCCACAGCAAGACGAACTCGGGCGTTACCGGCACGCGTGCGCGGTCGCCCCAGGTCAGCGGCACGATGAGCGCCGATCCCAGGCCCGCGAGCCCGGCGATCAGCAGCATCGCAAACAGCTGCGGCTGGAGCCGGCGCGTGCCCAGCCAGCGCACGCGCCGTCGCGCGGCGTCGGAGGCGCGGGCTAGCAGGTTCTCGAACAAGCGCTTGCCGTCCAGGCTTTCAAGCAGCGGAGCGCCGCGTCCGCGGCGCTGCTTGAAGCGGGCGGCGAAGCGCAAGTACACCAGCAAGCCACCGACGGTGGCGATCAGGCTCATCACCAGCGGCGTGTTGAAGCCGTGCCAGACCGCCAGGCTGTACGTTGGCAGCATGCCGCCAACCACCGGCTGCGCGGCCAGCGCCAGCACCGGGCCGATGGACCAGGCCGGCAGGGTACCGACAACCACGCACGCCAGCACCAGCAACTCCACCGGCACCCGCATCCAGTGGACCGGCTCGCGCGGCTGTCGCGGGCAGTCGGTGGGCGGCGGGCCGAAGAACACGTCGTGGCCGAAGCGCAAGGAGTAGACCACCGCGAACACGCCCGCCAGCGTGGCCGCCGCCGGCAGGCCGTACTCGATGGACGGGTGCGCACTGACGAACACCGTCTCCGCGAAGAACATCTCCTTCGACAGGAAACCGTTGAGCAACGGCACGCCGGCCATCGCCGCACAGGCCACGATGGCCAGCGTGCCGGTGATCGGCATGAAGCGGAACAGGCCGTCGAGCCGACGCATGTCGCGCGTGCCACTCTCGTGATCGATGATTCCCACGGCCATGAAGAGCGAGGCCTTGAAGGTGGCGTGGTTCATCATGTGGAACACCGCGGCCACGGCGGCGAGCGGGCTGTTCAAGCCCAGCAGCAGCGTGATCAGGCCGAGGTGGCTGATCGTCGAGTACGCGAGCAGGGCTTTCAGGTCGTTCTGGAACATCGCCACGTAGCTGCCCAGCAGCAGCGTGGCCAGGCCCGCGCCGCCGACGATCCAGAACCAGGCATCGGTGCCCGACAGCACCGGCCACAGGCGTGCCAGCAGGAAGACGCCGGCCTTGACCATGGTGGCGGAATGCAGGTAGGCCGAGACCGGCGTCGGCGCCGCCATCGCGTGCGGCAGCCAGAAGTGGAAGGGGAACTGCGCGCTCTTGGTCAGCGCACCCAGGAGCACGAGGCCGAGGGCCAAGGGGTACAGCGGGTGTGCGCGCACCACGTCACCCGAGCGCAGCACGGCGTCGAGCTCCAGGCTGCCGACGATGTGGCCGATGATTAGCACGCCGGCCGGCAGCGCCAGGCCGCCGGTGGCCGTGACGGTGAAGGCCATGCGGGCGCCCCGGCGGGCATCCTTGCGGTGCGTCCAGTAGCCGATGAGCAGGAACGAGAAGACGCTGGTCAACTCCCAGAACACCACCAGCTGCACCAGATTGCCCGACACGACGACGCCCAGCATCGCGCCCATGAAGCCCAGCAGCAGCGAATAGAAGCGCGCGGCGGGGTCGTCGGCCGACAGGTAGTAGCGTGCGTAGATGGTGACCAGCAGGCCCATGCCGCTGACCAGCATCGCGAACATCCACGCGAAGCCGTCCAGTCGGACGACCACGTCGATGCCCAGGCTGGGCACCCAGGCCAGGCGCTCCGTCACCACGGTGCCGGCACTGATGTCCGGGTACAGCACCGCCAGTTGCACGGCGACCACCAGCGCCACGGCTGCTGCCCACAATGACACCAGGTTGCGGGCGTTGGTGGGCAACAGCGCGGCGACCGCGCTGCCGACTAAAGGCAGCGAGAAAAGGAAGAGTAGCGACATTGCTCGCGAGTCTAAGTTCGACCCCAGCGGCAACCCGGGCCAGCGGCCCGGCTCAGCGAGCTTGCCGGGTCGAGATCAGCACGTCGGCTGCGCCGTCGGCCACGACCATCCGCGTCGTGCTGCCCAGCAGGAACTCATCGAGCGCGTGGCGACCCTGGCGGCCGATGACCACGAGGTCGCAATCCTGCTCCTGCTCCTCCTGCACGATCAACATCCAGGGGTCCGCACCGCTGGGGGTGCTCAGGCGCACGCGCTCCGTGTCCAGCCCGGCGTCGGCCGCAAGCTCCCGCAGACGCTGCTGCGCTTCGCGCCGGGCGGTGTCCCGGTAACGCATCACGGTGTCTTCGGCCACGCCGGCCGTGCGCATCTTGCCCTCGAACGGCACCTCGACGGCATGCATCAGGACCAGCGAGGCCTGGGGCGCAATCTGCCGGGCCAGCTCGATGGCGCTGCGGCTCCACTCGGAGAAATCCACGGGCACCAGGATTCGCCGATAGGGCTCGTGGGGCAGTTGACGCACCATCAGCACCGGCCGTGAAGAGCGTTTGGCAATGCGTTCGGCAGTCGATCCGAACACCACACCACGGAAGAAGCCGGCTCCGCGGGTTCCGGTCACGAGAAGTCCCGCATCGACTTCGTCGGCATGCCGGACGACCTGCTCCACGGGGTTGCCGATGCTCAGGTGCGATTCGACGTTGAGGCCGTGGGACCTACCCAGCTCGCCCGCCAGTTGCTGCAGGTGTTGGCGGGCGTCGGCCTCGATCGCGCCGCCGGTCACGCTGTCGTCGGACAGCCAACGGCGCAGATCCTCGAGTGCCGAGCCGCCGACCGTGTGCATCAGCGTGAGTGCGCCCCCGCTTGCTTGGGCCAGCAGCGCAGCGCGTTGTGCTGCGTGCCTCGCAGGCGCAGAGAAGTCGGTCGCTGTGACGATGGCACGTAGCGGGTTCATAGGGACCGGCCTCCAGCAGTTGATCAAGTCAGCATCTTAGAAGGTGGACTCGTGAGGCTTCCACCAGATCCGCGAGGAGGGTTGTGCACGTGACGCGGCATGCGACGGCATGCAGTCGGGTGACGGTCGCGCGGCGCGGCCGCGGGTCTGCGCCTGTGGTCGCGCTCGCGCTCGCGGGCTGGGCCATGCCACCGAGTGTTGAGTTTCCCCGGAGATCGGCTGAGACCGTCTACGGCATGGCTATCACGGCCGAGGAGATCGACCACCCAGCAGTGGCTCCAAGTCCAAGGCGCGCCGCAGAGGTTGCGGTGGGAGCGACGGCACATCGAGCACCCGCAACAACAGCGAAGGCGTTGCCAAATCGTTTGCACCGTAGCCTGGCCCGATCGACTGCTTCGGGGCAACCAAATCGGGCCAGTGGAGGCCGCCTTTGGGTCGGCTTGCGCCGGTCGGGGGCGCGATCTCACCGCCTGAAAGCTGACTCCCCACTTGAGCCACCGGATAGCTGACGTCCACGGCCGGCAGTGGTCAACCCGGAGTCGCCGGCGGGCGACGGCAAGACCGGTCGTTGGACTGCCGCATATGGGCCCTGCCGCCCCAGCTTCAGGGCTGCATCTCGGCGTAGGCCGCCTCGGGCCCCGATGGCGGGAACTGCTCGAACGGGAACGGCCTCCGAGCGCCAGTCGTAGATGTGATGCGTGGTGCGCCGGAGCGGGTGAACTCCGTGCGGCGCGTCGCGCCGCTGAGGTAGTTGGCGCTCTCGGTCCAGTCCTGCGCGATGCCGCCGTCGGTGCAGCGGGGCATCTCGACGTCCAGCCCGGTCACCAGCCAGCTGCCGCGCCTCAAGGCAAACCTGTGCGTGTTCAGCGCACGGGCGCAGGCGGCGCGCGCGGACACTGCGAGCTCGAGGCGGTCGGGCGCACTGAACCGGAACGACTCGATGCCGAAGCCGAAGTTGGCACCGCGCAGGCCGCCGATCGGCGCGGATCTCGCGACGACCTTGAACTGACCGGGCTTGGCGCGGTGCACGAGCACCAGGCGCATCTCGCCAGCCGGCTTCTCCACCAGGGCGGCCAGATAGGTCGCCGTCGATTCGTTGGCACCCGTCTCGGCCAGCATGGGTTTGGTGTCCGGCAGGCCTTCGGGTCGCAGGGCCTGCAGCAGGGCGGCAGGGGGCCGCGGCGCCGGCCCCTCGGCCTGGGTTGGTTGAGAGCAAAGCGCCAGAATGGCCAACAGGATGGTGCGCATGATGCTGGCCTGCCCGTTCATGGGCTGTAGCCTCACGGAAGTCTGCAGCATGACACGCTGCATGACTTACGCAATTGTCAGCTTACGGGCGCGACTTTGACTGGCGCTTGATGGTCGGGGCAAGTCGAAGACGGCCCCAGACTCGGCGCCGGAAACCTGTCGTTCAGCTGCTCGCCGCGGCCACGACTGGGCGCGCGGGGCGACCGACCGGTTGTGGCCGAGTCCCGGTGGCCACGAACGACCGTTTCGTAGACGCAGAACTCGAAGGAGGTCGGTCCCAGCGTCGGACAGCTTTGGAGAAGCCTGGCGGGCAGCAATGGGTCGGGACCCGGTCTAGACGAACGTCGGCTCTATGGCAGCCCAACTCGACCGGCAGGCTTCGGGCAACGAGATCATCGGATCGGTTGGCCGGACCCGACCCTTCAGCGACAGCGGCATCGCCGAATTCGACGTCCGGGAGCGGTCGCTCGTCTCGCGGGTCAATCGTGCAACAACAGCCGTTTGTCTAACCCCGACGGGCTATACCGCGTACCGCCAGACCGGGCCTGGTGGCCTGCCGTTGGGGCTCCGCTTGAGCGAGGGGTTGGACGAAGCCGCTACGCGGAGCAATTCCACCCCATCCATTCCCAGCCAGAGCCTACATGTCGGACAAGATCCACGTCCACCGCGTCTGGACCGATCTCACGCACCTTTGGGTGCAGTGCTACCGCCGCAAGCTCAACGTGCGGGACTTCTGGAAGTACGTCGACATCGACGCCGCGGCACCGCAGCGCCGCGGTGCGGAGTCGCACTAACGCGGCCGGGACCGTGTGGCCAGGGCCCCGGCGGGTAGCGGGTCAGCGCCCGAAGATGCCCTTGAGCACGTCCTTCACGCTCGGCTTCTTGTCCTCCTTCGCCGCGTCGGCGGCGGGCGCGGCCTCGGGCATCTCCAGGCCAAGCATGGTCATCGTCACCGACTTCACCCGCACCTTGGCCGCCCAATCCGGCTCCCAGGGCACGCGCGGGTCGGTGGGGCGCGGCGGGTGCGCCAGGTTGAGCTCGTTGCCGTAGGCGATCATGCGCAGCATCGCGCCCTCGCCCGTGAACACGCCCGCGGGCACCGCGCAGCGCCTGGTCTGCGGCGCCAGCAGCACCTGCTCCTTGAGCCAGCGGTCCACGGCCGGGTTGGTCTGGTAGTCGAGCAGGCCGAAGCCTATGTCGGGCTGCTCGCTGCTGGTCCAGACCACCATCTCGTTGTTCTCGCGCGCGCCCATGGCCGAGATGAAGTAGGCGCGGGCGTGCGGCTGCACCTGCCATTCCAGCTGCGTGCTACCGGCCACGTCCTGCTGCTTCAGGCCGATGGGCGGCATCAGGTCCTGCGCCGCCCCGAGCCGGAAGCGGAATCCCTCGGGCACGCCCTGGCCGCTGAAGGCGTGCTCGCCCGCCAGCGAGGCCTGCGCCGGCACCATCCGCGCGTCGACCGTGCTCGGCCACACCGGCCGGCCCACGGCGGCATGGGTGCCGCGCTGCGTGGCGCGGCGCGACTGGAAGAAGCGCCCCAGTTCAGCGGGCGTGGCGGTGGCGAAGTCCACCACCCGGGGCTGGCCGGCGCGGATCTTGTCGCCACAGCCCCAGTACAGCAGCATCCGGCCCTTGGGTCGCTCATAGTCGGGCTCGGTGGCCCGCTCGTCGCCGGGGTGGGGCGTGGTGCCGCGAGTTTCCTTGGGGCTTTGCAGCTTCAGCGCCGGGCTCAGGAAACCGGGGGGTACGCTCTGTTCGGCATCGGCCAACTGCGGGCTGTTGCGCGTGTAGAGAGTGACGTCGACCCAGCGGCCGGGCGACATGGCCTGGGTCTGGCCGAAATGATTGCCGCCGCCGACCCCGCCGCCCCCGAACAGACTGCCCAGCGCGGCCATCGGGTTGCCACCGCCGGCGCCCGGCATGCCCGCGGGAACGCCCATGCCGCCGAAGGTGGCGACGTCGATCCAGGCCTGCGCCACCGGCGGCTTGACGACCTGGGCCGGTTGCGCCCACACGCCGGCACTCATGCCGGCCAGGGCCGCGGCGGCAACATGCATCGGCAGATGGCGGACGGTCATGACTAGCTCCCGCATTGCAATCCCGCAAGCTTAGGCCGGCGCGCGCCTGAATGGACATCTCCTTTGTGCAGGTCTTGATGCACGTCAGTCGTCCATTGCGCTGCGCGCCACCCACGACGCATGAATCCGAAGGCGCTACGCGGACGCCGCGAATTCGGCCCCGCCGGACCGGAACGGCACCCGGGGCACCACCGGGCCGGTCGTCCGACAGCTTCGGAGCGCGTCGATGGGCTGGAATGGGTCGGCCAGCGACAGCAGGGTGAGCGAACAGCCAGCCAAGCGCAGGTACATGCCCCGCCACCGCCGACATTCGCCCGCGAAGTCTGACAGGCATCAACCTCTCAAAAGGAGGTCTTGGTCGCTCGGACGTCCGCGACGCGGCGGTCGCAACTCAGTAAATGACTCTGTTTGCCAACGGGAAGTCTCAGTAAACAACTCTGTTCTTCAGTAAACGACACTGTTTCGAGTCAACGACTTTGTTTCCTGCGCACCACCCCGAAGCCGGTGCCCGTCACTCAACGGTCACCGACTTCGCCAGGTTTCTTGGTTTGTCCACATCCGTCCCGCGTGAGCAAGCGGTGTGATACGCCAGCAGCTGCAGCGGCACCGCGTGCAGGATCGGTGACAGCGCGCCGTAGTTTTCGGGCAGGCGGATCACGTGCACGCCCGGTTCGCTGTTGATGCGGGTGTCGTCGTCGGCAAACACGTAAAGCTGGCCGCCGCGGGCGCGCACTTCCTGCATGTTGCTCTTGAGCTTTTCCAGCAGCGCATCGTTGGGGGCCACCGTCACCACCGGCATCTGGTCGGTCACCAGCGCGAGTGGCCCGTGCTTCAGTTCACCTGCCGGGTAGGCCTCGGCGTGGATGTAGCTGATCTCCTTGAGCTTGAGAGCCCCTTCCAGCGCGATGGGGTAATGCAGGCCGCGGCCCAGGAAGAGGGCGTTTTCCTTGCGCGCAAAGTCTTCGCTCCAGGCGATGACCTGGGGCTCCAGCGCCAGCACCGCTTGCAGGGCCACGGGCAGGTGGCGCAGGGCCTTCAGTTCGGCCGCTTCCTGTTCGTCGCTCAGGCGCCCGCGCACTTGCGCCAGCGCCAAGGTCAGCAGGTACAGGCCGGCCAGTTGCGTGGTGAAGGCCTTGGTGCTGGCCACGCCGATTTCCACACCGGCGCGCGTGATGTAGGCGAGTTCGCACTCGCGCACCATGGCGCTGGTGGACACATTGCAGATGGTCAGCGTGTGCTTCATTCCGAGGCTGCG
>Ga0138256_10003404_pt1 | contig 16917 bp, 17 predicted proteins | sample KNB2016incub_MG_FD_105486 | JGI IMG/M metagenome (GOLD analysis project Ga0138256, IMG submission 105486) | Active sludge microbial communities from wastewater in Klosterneuburg, Austria - KNB2014incub_MG | ecosystem: Engineered > WWTP > Activated sludge > Unclassified | place: Austria... | reverse complement strand
CGGCGGCATGTACATGCCCTAAGTCCTTGCATTGGCTGGATTTGCGCTAGAATCCCGCCACCCCATGCAAGCCGCGGCGCGACCGGCGCCCGCCGCGGCCATCATTTGATTACAATGCGCCCGAAAACAAAAAGCTCCGGGAGGAGAAGATCCATGAGCAGCATCGAAGAACGCGTCAAGAAAATCGTCATCGAGCAACTGGGCGTGAAGGAAGACGAAGTCACCGTGAACGCCTCGTTCGTGGACGACCTCGGCGCCGACTCGCTGGACACCGTCGAGCTGGTCATGGCCCTCGAGGAAGAGTTCGAGTGCGAGATCCCGGACGAAGAGGCCGAGAAAATCACCTCGGTCCAGCAGGCCATTGATTACATCAAGGCCCACGTCAAGGCCTGATCGCCCGACGTGTTGACGCCAGGGCCGCGCTTGCGCGGCCCTGCGCGTTTCAGGCGTCCGCGCTGTACGCGGGCGCATGCATCAAGCCGCACGCACCAAGACCTGGAACCCGGAGTCCGCCATGAGCCATCGTCGCGTCGTCGTCACCGGAATGGGCATCGTCTCGCCCATCGGCAACACCCTGGCCGCGGCCTGGGACAGCATCCAGGCCGGTCGCAGCGGCATCGGCCCCATCACCCATTTCGACGTCTCCGCCTACGCCACGCGCATCGCCGGCGAAGTGCGTGACTTCGACGCCAAGTCCTTCCTGCCGCCCAAAGACGTCAAGAAGATGGACACCTTCATCCACTACGGCCTGGCCGCCAGTTTCCAGGCGATGGACGACGCCGGCCTGGAAGTGACCGAAGCCAACGCCGAGCGCATCGGCGCCATCATCGGCGCCGGCATCGGCGGCGTGCGCGGCATCGAGGACACCGCCATCACCCTGCACGAAGGCGGTCCGCGCAAGGTGTCGCCCTTCTACGTGCCCAGCACCATCATCAACATGCTGCCGGGCCAGCTGACCATCATGAAGGGCATCAAGGGCCCCAACTTCTCGGCGGTCTCGGCCTGCGCCACGTCCAACCATTCCATCGGCATCGCCATGCGCATGATCCAGTACGGCGACGCCGACATCATGGTGGCCGGCGGCGCCGAGCACGGCTGCACGCCCACGTCGGTGGGCGGCTTCTGCTCCATGAAGGCCATGTCCACCCGCAACGACGACCCCACGCGCGCCTCGCGGCCCTGGGACAAGGACCGCGACGGCTTCGTGCTGGGCGACGGCGCCGGCATCCTGGTGCTGGAGGAATACGAACACGCCAAGGCCCGCGGCGCCCGCATCTACTGCGAGCTGGCCGGCTTCGGCGCCAGCTCCGACGCCTTCCACATGACCGCGCCCAGCGAGAACGGCGACGGCGCCGCGCGCTGCATGCGCGCGGCCCTGAAGGACGCCGGCATCAACGCCGACCAGGTCGGCTACCTCAACGCCCACGGCACGTCCACGCCGCTGGGTGACCTGGGCGAGACGATGGCCATCAAGTCGGCCTTCGGCGACCACGCGCACAGGATGATGGTCAGCTCCACCAAGTCCATGACCGGCCACCTGCTGGGTGCCGCCGGCGGCGTGGAGGCGGTGTTCTCGGTGATGGCGCTGCACACGGGCGTCATCCCGCCCACCATCAACCTCGATGCGCCCGGCGAAGGCTGCGACCTGGACTACGTGCCCAACGTGGCGCGCCAGGCCCGGGTGGACGTGGCCGTGTCGAATGGCTTTGGCTTCGGCGGCACCAACGGCACCCTGGTGTTCCGGAAGATCTGACGCCCGCCGGCCGCGCCGCCATGCTGACCCGCGAGCTGGCCGACGGCACCGACCTGCTTCGCCTGCAGTCGTCCGATCCCGCGCGTTACCCGCTGCTGCTGGAAAGCGTGGCGGGCGGCAACGCGCTCTCGCGCTGGGACCTGCTGCTGGTGGCCGATGGCGACGGCCTGCGGCTGGATGCCGATGGCCAGGTGCGGCGTCTCGATGGCCGCGCGGCGGACGGTGATTTCCTGTCCGCGCTGGACCACGACTGGCGTGCCATGCAGACGCCGCGCGCCGGGGGCGACCTGCCGTTCCGCGGCGGCTGGGCGCTGTTCCTGGCCTACGAACTGGCCGGCCAGGTGGAACCCAGCCTGCGGCTGCCGCACGCGCCCGGTCCGCTGCCGGTGGCGCTGGCCCTGCGCTGCCCGGCGGCCGTGCTGCGCGACCGCGCCAGCGGCCGCTGCGTGGCCGTGGCCGAGGACGGCGCCGCTTCGCTGCTCGACGCCATCGCGCCCGCGCCGGCCGCGGAGCCAGGCGAAGGGCCGGGCTTCGCATTGCCCGCCCTGCACGAAGACGACCCGCAGCGCTTCCTCGACGGCGTGGCGCGCATCCACGACTACCTGCGCGCCGGCGACGTGTTCCAGGTCAACCTGTCGCGCGCATGGCGCGCCCGGTTCGATGCCGCGCCCGATCCGGCCACGGTTTACGCGCAGCTGCGCCGCGCCAACCCGGCGCCGTTCGCCGGCCTGCTGCGGCTGGGCGACGCGGCGCTGCTGAGTTCCTCGCCCGAGCGGCTGGTGTCGGTGCGCGGCACGCGGGTGGAAACCCGGCCCATCGCCGGCACCCGGCCGCGCTTCCCCGGCGACGACGAGGCCGCGCGCATCCGCGACCTGGTGGGCAACCCCAAGGAGCGCGCCGAGCACGTGATGCTGATCGACCTCGAGCGCAACGACCTGGGCCGGGTGTGCGTGCCCGGCAGCGTGCGCGTGGACGAACTGATGACCGTGGAAAGCTACGCCCACGTGCACCACATCGTCAGCAACGTCGGCGGCGAGCTGCGCCCGGGCACCACGCCGGGCGACGTCATCCGCGCCGTGTTCCCCGGCGGCACCATCACCGGCGCGCCGAAGGTGCGCTGCATGCAGATCATCGCCGAGCTCGAAGGCGAGGGCCGCGGCGCCTACACCGGCGCGCTGGGCTACCTGGGCCGCGACGGCGACCTGGACCTCAACATCCTGATCCGCAGCGCCTGGCTGGCCGGGCGCGAGCTGCAGTTCCGCACCGGCGCCGGCATCGTGGTGGACTCGGACGCCGCGCGCGAGCTGGACGAAACCCGCGCCAAGGCCCGCGGCCTGCTGCGCGCGCTGGGAGCGGCGGGTTGAATGCGCTGGCCACGCGGCTGTTCCGCGGCACGCAGCGCGTGGACGCACTCGACGCGGCCGATCGCGGCCTGGCCTACGGTGACGGCCTGTTCGAAACCGCGCTCGTGCACGAGGGTGCGGTGGTGTGGTGGCCCGCGCACCTGGCGCGGCTGGCCGAAGGGGCGGCGCGGCTGCGCATCCCCATGCCCGCCCCGGACTGGCTGGCGTCGCAGCTGGCGGACTTCATCGCGCCGGCCCCGGCGCGCGCCGTGCTCAAGCTGGTGCTCACGCGCGGCGCGGGTGGCCGCGGCTACGCGCCGCCCGCGGCGGCCGAACCCACGCTGGCGCTCGCGCTGCACGCCGCGCCGGCGCACGCGACCGCGCCGCTCAGGCTGCGCTGGTGCGACACGCCGCTGGCCCTCCAGCCGGCGCTGGCCGGCATCAAGCACCTCAATCGCCTGGAACAGGTGCTGGCCCGCGCCGAGTGGTCCGACCCGGCCATCCACGAGGGCCTGATGCTCGACACCGAAGGCCAGCTCGGCTGCGCCACCGCGGCCAACGTGTTCGCCCTGCGCGACGGCCGCTGGCTCACGCCGCCCGTGCAGCGGCGCGGCGTGGCCGGCGTGGCGCGGGCGTGGGTGCTGGCGAACGAACCCGCGGCGACCGAAGCGGAGCTGTCGCGCGCGCAGGTGGAATCGGCCGACGCGCTTTTCCTGTGCAACGCCGTGCGCGGTATCCTCCCGGTGGGGCGCCTGGGCGATCGAAGCTGGGCGCCGCATCCGGCGCTGGCGGCACTGCAGCGCCGGCTGGGCCGGTCCGAGCCGGCATTCGACCCCGGGAGTTAGGTTTTGGCGAAGACATCCTCGCATCGCGCGCTCAAGGCGCTGGTGGCGCTGGCGCTGCTGGCGGCGGTCGCGTTCGGCGGCTGGGCCTGGCAGCGCTACCAGGGCTTCGCCGACACGCCGATCGCGCTGGCCGGCAGCGAGCGCATCATCGCGGTGGAGCGCGGCGACGGCTTCCAGGACATCCTCGACAAGCTGCGCGAGGCCGGCATCCAGGAAGGGCACGACCTGGAGTGGAAGGTGCTGGCGCAGGAAATGCAGGTGGTGTCCCGCCTGCAGGTGGGCGACTACGCCATCCGCCACGGCATCACCCCGCGCGAACTGCTGGCCAAGCTCGAAAGCGGCAAGGTCATCCAGCACCGCTTCACCATCGTCGAAGGCTGGAACCTGCGCGAACTGCGCGCGGCCCTGGCCGGGGACGAGGTGCTGGTGAAACAGGCCGCCGACCTGGACGACCGCGCGCTGATGGCGGCGCTCGACCGCCCCGGCCAGCACCCCGAAGGCCGCTTCCTGCCCGAGACCTACCACTACACCCGCGGCATGAGCGACCTGGACCTGCTGCGCCGCGCCGCCCTGGCCATGGACAAGGCCGTGGCCGACGCCTGGGATGCGCGCGCCGCCGGCATCCCCATCCAGACGCCCGAGCAGCTGCTCACGCTGGCGTCCATCATCGAGAAGGAAACCGGCAAGGCGTCCGAGCGGCCCGAGATCGCCGGCGTGTTCGCGCGCCGGCTGAGGCTGGGCATGCGCCTGCAGACCGACCCCACGGTGATCTACGGCATGGGCAGCCAGTACAACGGCAACATCCGCCGCAGCGACCTCACCACCGACACGCCCTACAACACCTACACCCGCGCCGGCCTGCCGCCCACGCCCATCGCCATGCCCGGGCGCGCGGCGCTGTTCGCGGCCGCCAATCCGGCCGATGGCGACACGCTGTACTTCGTCGCCCGCGGCGACGGCAGCCATGTGTTCTCGGCCACGCTGGCCGAACACAACCGCGCCGTGGCCTGCCACCAGCTCAAGCGCTGCCGATGACGTCGCCGGGCCTGTTCATCAGCATCGAAGGCGGCGAGGGCGCGGGCAAGTCCACCGTGATGGCGGCGCTGAGCGAGGCGCTGGCCGCGGCCGGCCGCGAAGTGGTGCTCACGCGCGAACCCGGCGGCACGCCCGAGGGCGAGGCCATCCGCAGCCTGCTGCTGGATCCGGGCAACCAGCTGCTGCCGGAAACCGAACTGCTGCTGATGTTCGCCTCGCGCGCGCAGCTGGTGCGCAAGCTCATCGCGCCGGCGCTGGCGCGCGGCGCCGCCGTGGTGGCCGATCGCTTCACCGACGCCAGCTTCGCCTACCAGGGCGGCGGCCGGGGCCTGGACATGGGCCGTATCGCCGAGCTCGAGCGGTGGGCGGCGGGCCTCAAGCCCGACCTCACCTTCCTGCTCGACGTGGGCGTGGCCGAAGGGCTGGCCCGCGCCCGCTCGCGCGGCGGCGAACCCGACCGCATCGAGCGCGAGCGGGGCGATTTCTTCGAACGCGTGCGCGCCACCTACCTGGCGCGCGCCGCGGCCGAGCCCGGTCGCTTCCGCATCATTGATGCCGGCCAGCCCGTGGAAGACGTGCGCCGCGCCGTGCTGGCCGCGCTGTCGGCATGGCTGGGGGCACGGGCGTGAGCGGCTTCGCGCCCTGGCAGCAGCGCACGCTGGATGGCGCGCTGGCGTCGCTGGCCGAAGGTCGCCTGGGCCATGCGCTGCTGTTTTCCGGCGCGGCGCAGATGGGCAAGGGCGAAGTGGCCCTGCGGCTGGCGCAGCGCCTGCTGTGCACCACGCCCGGCCCCGACGGCCAGGCCTGCGGCCGCTGCCGCGCCTGCCAGCTGTTCGCGGCCGGCACGCACCCGGATTTCCGGTTCACCAGCTTCATCCCCAACGACAAGGGCGACAAGCTGCGCAGCGAGATCATCGTTGACCAGATGCGCGACCTGGGCCACTGGTTTTCGCTGACGCCGCAGATGGGCGCCGCCCAGGTGGCGCTGATCACGCCGGCCGAAGCGATGAACGCCAGCGCCGCCAACGCCCTGCTCAAAACCCTGGAAGAACCCTCGCGCGACCGCTACCTGCTGCTGGTCACCGACCGCCCGGGCCGGCTGCCGGCCACCATCCGCAGCCGCTGCCAGCGCCTGGAGTTCCGGCCGCCCGGCAAGGCCGAGGCCCTGGCCTGGCTGCGCGCGCAGGGCCACGGCGAAGGCGCGCTGGCACCGGCGCTGCACGCGGCCCGCGGCCACCCCGGCCTGGCATCGCAGTGGCTGGCCACCGGCGGGCTGGAGCTGCGCCGCCAGGTGCTGTCGGAACTCAACGCGCTGTCGCAGGGCCGGCAGTCGCCCATCGAACTGGCCCAGCGCTGGCTCAGCGACGACCACGCGGCGCTGCGCCTGCGCTTCGCCGCCGAGCTGGCGCTGGACGCCGCGGCCGAGCGCCTGGGCGCCGGCCCGGCCACGGGCTTGACCGTGCCGGGCGATTTCCAGATGCTCTCGGCGTGGTTCGACGGCATCAACCGGACCCGCGAACAGCTGTCGGTCCCGGCCCTGCGGCACGATCTGGCGCTGGCCGGTCTGCTGCTGGAATGGCGTAGCATGTCCAAGGCAACCGCGATGCAGGGAGCAAGGCGATGATGGGTGGTGCAGGCGCAAGGCAGGGCATCCTGTCCCTGGCGATCAAGGACAAGGCGGCGCTGTACAACGCGTACATGCCTTTCATCAAGGGCGGCGGCATCTTCGTGCCCACGGCCAAGCGCTACGCGCTGGGCGACGAGGTGTTCATCCTGCTGTCGCTGATGGAGGAAAAGGACCGCCTGCCGGTGGCCGGCAAGGTGGTCTGGATCACGCCGGCCGGCGCACAGGGCAACCGCGCCGCGGGCATTGGCGTGCAGTTCGCCGAAACCGCCGAGGCCGAACAGGTGAAGGGCAAGATCGAAACCATGCTGGCCGGCACGCTGGAAGCCGACAAGCCCACGCACACCATGTGAGTGCGCGCGGGCGAGGGAGGTCTTCAGCCCATGCGCCCGCTGTAGTAAAGCCCCAGCGCGGTTCCCGCGGTGGCGAACGCAAGTCCCGCGGTGGCGCCGAGCCAACCCAGCATGCGTTCGCGACGCTGGCGCCTGCCTGCGCCGACCGGGTCGAGGCTGATTTCATGAGCGCGCCGGCGCGCCATGATGCGCGGCAGCCACCAGCCCGAGGCGAACACGATGCCCAGGGCAAAGCCCACCGAGGCCGCCAGATGCGGGATCCAGCCCGGCACTTTCGCCAGCAGGGTGATGCCCACGCTGAAGGCAATCGTCAGCCCGCTGGTGAACAGGCCGTAAGCAATCACGCCGCGCCGCTCGCGTTCGTCGAACGGCTGCGCCAGCAGCTTGCGGATGCCGAACCAGACGCCCAGCAGCCCGCCCGCCACGCCCGCCGCGGCGCCGCCCAGCGCGCCAACGCCCAGCTTCGCCACGCCATTGGCGGCGCCCAGCGCACCCATGCCCAACGTAGCCGCGGCCGCGGCGGGCGGCGCGCTGGTCATCAGCAGCGTGGCCACGGCGGCGGTGAAGCCGGCGCCGGGCGCAGTGGCCCTGGCGAACTCGCCCAGGCGCTGCAGCAGTTCGTCGCGCACCAGCTGGCGCGCGCGCGACAGGCGCTTGCGCACGGCGGCGTCCTGCAGGCCCAGCAGGCTGGCCACCTGGCGCGAACTCTGGCCTTCGCGGTAGTACAGCAGCAGCACTTCGCGGGATTCCTCGGGCAGCCGGTCGATGACGTCGGCGGCCGCGGCTTCTTCCTGTGCATTGGCCACCTGCTCGGACGGGCCCGGGTGCGGGTCGGCCACGGCGGCCAGCACGTCCTCGATGTCGCCGGCGGGCGCGCGCCGGTGCCCCCGGCTGCGCAGGTGGTCGCGGGCCAGGTTGCGGGTGATCTGGCGCAGCCAGGGCAGGAAGCTCGAGGGATTGTTGAGCTTGCGCAGGTTCTGCCAGGCCGACAGGAAGGCTTCCTGGGCGATGTCCTCGCTGGTGGGCACGTCCCGAACGATCGCCAGCGCGATGCTCGTGACCGTGCTCTGGCAGCCGGCGACGATGCGTCCGTAGGCGTCCCGGTCGCCGCGGGCGGCGGCGGGGTAGTGGGTGTCGATCAGGGACTCGAGGACTTCGGTGCTCATGGCGTTCTCCGCGGGATGTTATCCGCAAAGACGCGCGGGCGAGCCCGATGTGACCGCACGCCGCCGGCCACCCCGCGGGGTGGCCGGCGGCGGCGACGTCAGAGGCAGTTCTTGCGGGCCGCGAGGATCTCGGTGGCGCGCGACTGCGTCCAGGTGAACGGCAGCGGCGGCGACAGCAGCGGCGCGTTGACGCTGATCTGGGTTAGCCCGCGCTTGCCGTCGGCATTGGTGCCGAACGTGCGCGTGAGCTGCCCGGTGAGCGTGGACACCGTGGCCGCATAGCCGCAGGTGGGGCAGCTGCCGGACAGCTGTTCAAGGTTCACCTGGTTCACCGCTTCGTTCCAGGGCTTGGCGCCGATCAGCCAGCGCGCCACGCCGGCGCCGTCATAGAGGTAAGCCGCGTAGATTTCCTGGGTGGGCTCGTACTGGGCGCTGTAGCCGAAGCCGCTGAGGCTGGGCGAGAACCAGTGTCCGGTGGCGTCCAGCGGCGCACCCTGGGACGTCGGGCAGCCGCTGCCGCCGCCCAGGCGCACCATCTTCTCGGTGCCGCTGTCGCCGTCGATGTTGTACGAGAACACCATCGACGTGTTGCCGGTGGGCGTGACCAGCATCCGGCCCACCTCGGTGGACGTGGTGGCACTGCCGTTCCAGCCGACGCGGAACAGCGGCGCGCTCCACAGCCCGCTGCCGCCCGCCGCGGGCGCCGCCGCCTGCGAGTAGTACCAGGTGGGCGTGCCGTCCTCGAGGTAGGTGTACCAGACCGCAACCCACTGGTCGCCGGCGAAGTCCACGAACACGCCGTGGCCGGAGCGGTCGGGGTTGAAGTACTGGCCGCTCTGGAACGCGGGCGCGGCGACCTGGGTCTGCACGCGCGCGGTGACGGTGGCGGTCTGGTAGTTGAGCGAACTCGACGAGGGCCTGGCCAGCGTCACCAGGATGCGCGACGCCGTGCCGTCCGCCGGCGTGGGCACGTCCACCTGCTTGGTCAGCGTGGCGCCGGTGTCGGACGCGCTGGGCGCGGTGCGGGCATTGCCCGGCCCCGGCTGCGGATAGACGGCGGAAAGGTCGTTGACCAGGGTGGCGTACAGGTCCACGTCCACGGGCGCGGTCACCTGGATGCGCACGCTGCGTGCATGCGGCGGCACCGGGAAATACAGCCGGCTTTCCTCGACCACGGGGGTCCAGGCCGGTACCGCCACGGGCGTGGCGACGCCTTCGGCCAGCGCCAGCGCGGCGGGCAGCCAGTCGCGGCGGAACAGCTGCAGGTCGCGCGTGGCGGCCACCACGCCCGGCGACGACTCCACCACCAGGCGCGCGGCCAGCGGCGTGGTCGGCGTGCCGGGCAGGGCATCCCAGCTGACCTTGGCCTTCACCGTGGCGCCGGCGGCGGCGATGGTCGGGCCGCTGGCGAACAGGCGGCCGGTGCCGGTGTATTCCACGCGCCAGCGCGCGTTGGTGAGCGCCGGCAGGCCCGACAGCGTGACCTCGAAATGGCCGCGGGTGCTGGCGATCTCGCGCACCAGTTCGTCCGCCGGCCGGAACCACGCGGCCGCGCCGGGCAGGGTGATGTTGAGGCTGCGGGCGACGTCGGCGTCCGCGGCGCCGCAGGCCTGGTTGGAGCAGTCGGCGCGGGTGACGTTGGGGTTGGAGAAGGTGAGCGCCGGTGTTTGGCTGCCGTCGCGGTAGGCCATGACGGTGTAGAAGCCGTTGCTGCCCGCCGGCGTCACGCGATAGCCGTGGGAGTAGGTGTGGGCGCCGTCGCGTTCAACGCTGGTGACGATGTCGTGGTTCTGGCCCAGATTGTGGCCGATCTCGTGGCCGATGGTGCGCTCGGAGCAGAACGAGCCGTCGCTGGTGCCGTGGCTGGCGGTGAAGTAGCCGAAGTCGATCGAGCCCGAGATGTTGCTGCCCTGGTAGCCGCCCACCCAGCCGTTGCCGCAACTGGACGACTCGGCCTTGATGAACCGGCGCACCAGGCCGACGATGTCGGCGCCGTGGCGATGGCGCAGCGTGGCCAGCTGCAGCGCCACCGGCGGCGCGGTGCTGCGGCGCCAGTAGGTGATCTGGTTCAGCGCCTCGCTGTTGGTGCCCGAGTTGGTGTAGTCCACGCGCGGCGTGGCCACCAGGCGGAAGCGACCCACCACGCCGCCGTTGGCCAGCGCCGTGTTGCCGATGTCAATGCGGTTCTGCAGCAGCGTGCGCACGGCGGAGTCGCTGCCGACGTAGGTGGCCAGTTCACCGTTGTAGGCCAGCATCACGTCCAGCAGGTTGGGGTCGGCCTGCACCTTGTCACCGCCCACGGCCGCGGTGCGCGACTTCGCCGAGGCTTGCAGCAGGGCCAGCGGCGGCTTGAGCGCATCGTCCACCTGCACTTCGGACGATTCGCCCTGCGCGGACGCCTCGTCCACCATCAGGTGCGTGCGCCCGCCCACGGTTTCGATCAGCATCACGCTGCCGTCGGGCCGCGGCAGGCGGCCGAAGGTGGCGTCGGGACCGACCGTGACCACGGCCTCCTGGCCCAGCGCGGCGCCTTCGGCGCGGCCCACCCAGGTGAGGTCGCCGCTGGCGTGTTCGGCGTGCGACACGTAGTCGTAGCGAAGCGGCGCGCCGTCGGGATCGGGCAGCACGAGGAGGCCGCCTGGCACCGCCGCCTGCTGCACGGCGGCCGGGTCCACCCGGGCGTCCCGGAAGCGCAGCCGGCCGTCGCGCTGCACGCCGGCTTCGAGCTTGAGCAGGGTGACGGGCGCGGGCGGCCTGGGCGTGCCGGTGGCGGCAAACGCGGGAACCATGCCGGCGCAAGCCAGCACGACGAGGGTGGGGCGCAGCAGCGGGGAGGGACGCATGCTTGCGTGCTCCGTGGCGAAGTTGGCCCGATACTCGCACGCACACCGGTGCGCCTCAACCGGTTCCGCCGGGTCCTTCACGCCGCTTTTGCATTCACGTCCACGGGCGCGTGAAGGCGCGCCGCGGCCGTCGCGCGCATCAGCCCAGCGCGGAGCGCAGGACCAGTCCGGCGGCCACCAGCGCAACGATGAACAGCAGCGCCATCCTCAGCCGCGACACCTTCGCCAGCGGGCTGGCGTCGCGCTTCTCGCCGAACTGCAGGTGTTCGGGCAGGTACGAAACGTCGCGCGTGGCCTCGAGCAGGCCCGCGTCGTGCAGGATCTCGCGCGCCTGCTTGAAATCGTCGGGCTTGATCACCCACAGCGAGGGCTGCTGGCTGGGGTCGTGGTTCTTGTTGCTGTAGCTGAACTCGCGGCGGCTGACGCCCTTCCAGCTGCGGCCCTGGTTGACCTTGGTGGCGATGCCGGCGTCGTTGAGCATTTTCTCGACGCGCTCGACGTTCTCAAGGCGCACCGAAGTAAAGACCTGGCGCATCAGTGGCCTCCCTTGTCTTCGGGCAGCACGCGGATCAGGCCTTCCTGCGCCGTGGACGCCACCAGCTTGCCCTCGCGCGTGAATATCTGCCCGCGCGACAGGCCGCGCGCACCCTGCGCGCTGGGGCTGTCGATGGAATAGAGCAGCCACTCGTCGGCGCGGAACGGGCGGTGGAACCACATGGCGTGGTCGAGCGAAGCCATCTGCACGTTCGGCTGGTAGTAGCTGATGCCGTGCGGGAAGGTGGCGGTGCCCAGCAGGTGGAAGTCCGACGCGTAGGCCAGCAGGGCCTGGTGCAGCACCGGCGAATCGCCGACCTCGCCGTTGAGCTTGAACCACACCTGCTGGAACGGCGGGCGCTTGGGCGGCTTGAGTTCGTCGCGCGGGTACACCGGGCGGATTTCGAACGGACCCATGCGCGACAGCCAGCGCTGGGCCTTGGGCGGCAGCTGGGCCAGCTGTTCGGCCGAGGGCGCGGCCACCGGCTCGATGTCCTCGGGACGCGGCACTTCGGGCATGGACAGCTGGTGCTCGTTGCCCGGCTCGTCGTCCTGGAAGGACGAGGCGAACACGAAGATCGGCTTGCCGTGCTGGATGGCGGTGACGCGCCGCACCGAGAAGCTGTTGCCGTCGCGCGAGCGGTCCACGTCGTAGACGATGGGGTGCTCGACGTCGCCGGCGCGCAGGAAGTAGGCGTGGATCGAGTGCACGTGGCGCGCCGGGTCCACCGTCTGCTGCGCCGCCGACAGCGCCTGGCCCAGCACCTGGCCGCCGAACACGTACTTGGTGCCGATGTCGCGGCTCTGGCCGCGGAACAGGTTTTCCTCGAGGCGCTCGAGGGTCAGCAGGTCCACCAGTTCGGCGGCGACGGATGCGGTCATGGGAACTCCGGGATTCAGGCCCGGATTATAGACCGGCGCGCGGGCCGGCCCCGCGCCGGTGCTCAGGGCCGGATGCGCGCCAGCGGCACCTGGTCGAGCACGCGCGACCAGGGGAAGCGCGGCCCGGGGTCGCGCTTGCGCGACACCTGCTGGTCCGGGTCATTGCTGGCGGGCACGCGGTCGCGGTCCAGGTCCTCGTGGCCGGCGATGAACTCCAGCGTGGGGATGTCCCGGCGAAGGCGCTGCAGCAGCTGCACCAGGGCGTCCACCTGGGCGTCGGTGTAGGGCTCGTCCATGGCCTGGTGGCGGGTGTCGAGCCAGTCGGGGTAGCGGCCGGTGTTCACCAGTTCGATGCCGACCGAGCGCTCGTTGTAGCCGCGCGTGTGGTGCGCCATGCGTTCGGGCTTCACGAACACGTGGATGCTGCCGTCGCGGTCGATGTAGAAGTGGCCGCTGTTGCCGGTGCCGCTGGCGTGGACTTCGCGCTCGCCGTACTCGCGCGCCATGGCCAGGTCGGGCAGTTCGGTGCAGTGGATCACCACCAGGTCGATGCGCGCTGTCGGCCGCGCCTCCAGGCGCTCCTCGTAGGGCAGGGGCCACAGGTGCATCGCGGGGTCGGGCGGCAGGTCGGCGATCATGGCCGCATGCTAACATCGCGGCCATTCCGGAGCCCCGAAACATGCCCTTTCCCGCCGATTCCGCGCTTGGCGCCCTGATGGCCACCTTGCCGCGCGCCGGGCAGGTGCAATGGATCGGCCTGCGTCCCGCCCGCGACGTGCCCATGGTGGAAGTCGGCCAGGCGCAGGTCGTCGCCGGCAAGGGCCTGGTGGGCGACCGCTACGGCAGCGGCAGCGGCAAGCGCGGCATCACCCTGATCCAGGCCGAACACCTGCCGGCCATCGCCGCGCTGGCCGGCCGCGGGTCGGTGCCGCCGGCCGTGCTTCGCCGCAACCTGGTGGTGTCGGGCATTGCGCTGGTGGCGCTCAAGGGCCGCCGCTTCCGCATCGGCCAGGCAGTGTTCGAAGGCACCCAGCCCTGCGACCCGTGTTCGCGCATGGAGGCCGCGCTCGGGCCGGGCGGCTACAACGCGATGCGCGGCCACGGCGGGCTGTGCGCGCGCGTGCTCAGCGACGGCGTCATCGCCGTTGGCGATGCGCTGGTGCCGCTGGCGGACGACGCCGCATGACCGGCCACGTCATCATTTCCCACGGCCTGGAAAGCGGCCCCGAGGCCAGCAAGGCCGCCGCCCTGGCCCGGGTGGCCGGGCAGATGGGCTGGACCCACGAACGCCCCGACTACCGCGACCTCGACGTGCTGGGCCCGCTGGGCGACGTGGCGGGCCGCATCCTGCGCCTGGGCGCCCGCGCCCACCTGTGCGAACGCCGGCCGCTGGTGCTGGCCGGCTCCAGCATGGGCGCCTACATCTCGGCCCATGTCTCGCGCGAGGTGCACGTGGACGGCCTGTTCCTGATGGCGCCGCCGATCGCACTGGACGCCGAGCCGCGCTACCTCAAGGCCGCGATGGTGCCCACCCGCATCGTCCACGGCTGGGAAGACGAACTGATCCCGGCCATGGACGTGGTGCGCTGGGCCCAGCGCCGGCAGGACACGCTGGTGCTGGTGCCCGACAGCCATCGCCTGGCCGCGCACGTGGAGTTCTGCGCCGAAGAGTTCGGCCGCTTCTTGCAGATGCTGGCGCCATGAGGTTCTTCGTCGCCTGCGCCAAGGGCCTGGAATACCTGCTGGCCGACGAACTGGTGGCCCTGGGCGCCGGCAAGGCCACCGCCGCGCTGGCCGGCGCCAACGCCGAGGGCGGGGCCGAGGCGGCGTATCGCGCCGTCATGTCCTCGCGCCTGGCCAGCCGGGTGCTGTGGCCGCTGGCCGAGTTCGACTGCGCCAACGAGAACGACCTCTACCAGGGCGTGCACGCCATTGACTGGAACGAACACCTGTCGGCCGAAGGCACGCTGTCGGTGGACGCGCACGTCTCGGGGCCGGCGCTCACGCATGAACGCTACGCCGCCCAGCGCACCAAGGACGCCATCGTCGACCGCATGCGCGCCGCCAACGGCGTGCGCCCGTCGGTGGACACCGAAGCGCCCGACCTGCGCATCAGCCTGGTGGTGCGCAAGGGCAAGGCCATCGTCTCGATCGACATCGGTGGCGGTTCGCTGCACCGCCGCGGCTGGCGCCAGTCGCAGGGCGAGGCGCCGCTGAAGGAAAACCTCGCTGCCGCCATGCTGGTGCGCGGCGGCTGGCAGAAGCTTTACGCCGAGGGCGGTGCGCTGCTCGACCCGATGTGCGGCAGCGGCACGCTGCTGATCGAGGGCGCGCTGATGGCCGCCGACGTGGCGCCCGGCCTGCACCGGCTCAAGGGCACGCTGCCCACGCGCTGGAAGGGTTTCGACGAAGACCTCTGGAACCGCATCGAGGCTGAGGCGCGCCAGCGCGCCGACGCCGGCCGCGCCGCGCTGCGCCCGGTGTTCTTCGGCGCCGACCTTGATCCGGCGGCCCTGCATTCGGCGGTGGCCAACGCCGACCGCGCGGGTGTCGCCGACATCATCCGCTTCGACCGCGCCGCGGTGACGGCGCTGAAGGCGCCGGGTGCCGCCCGCGGCCTGGTGGTGTGCAATCCGCCCTACAACGCGCGCCTGGCCGCGGACGCGCAGACCTACCGCGAGCTGGGCGACGCCCTCAAGCGCGCGGTGCCCGAATGGCGCGCGGTGCTGCTGTGCGGTTCCGACGAGCTGGCCCAGGCTTCGGGCCTGCGCGCCGCCAAGCGCTATGCCTTCTTCAACGGCGCGCTGGAATGCGCGCTGGTGGTGTGCGACCCGGTGCAGCCGCCCGCCCGCGAGCCGCGCGAGGCCAGGCCGCTTTCCGAAGGCGCGCAGATGGTGGCCAACCGGCTGCGCAAGAACATCAAGCGCCTCAAGTCCTGGCGCGAGCGCGAGGGCGTGTTCGCCTGGCGCGCCTACGACGCCGACCTGCCGGAGTATTCGGCCGCGGTGGACGTGTACGTCGAGGACGGCGGCGAAGCCCGCACCTTCGTGCACGTGCAGGAATACGAGGCGCCCGCCACCATTCCCGAAGCCGACAGCCGGCGCCGCTTCGGCGAGCTGCTGGACGCGGTGCGCGAGGTGTTCGCGGTGCCGCCGGGCCAGGTGTCCATCAAGACCCGCGCCCGCGGCAAGGGCGGCAGCAAGTACGGCCAGATGGACAAGCGCGGCGAACTGGTCGCGGTGCGCGAAGGCCAGGCCCGTCTGCTGGTGAACCTGTACGACTACCTGGACACGGGCCTGTTCCTGGACCACCGGCCGATCCGCCTGCGCATCGGCCGCGAGGCGCGCGGCAAGCGCGTGCTCAACCTGTTCGCCTACACCGGCGCGGCCAGCGTGCATGCCGCCGTGGGCGGCGCCGCCTCCACCACCAGCGTGGACCTGTCGGGCACGTACCTGGAGTGGGCCGGCAAGAACCTGGCGCTCAACGGCGCCGCCGGCCGCGCGCACCAGCTGGTGCAGGCCGACGTGATGGCCTGGCTGGCGGCCGACCGCGGCCAGTACGACCTGATCTTCTGCGACCCGCCCACGTTTTCCAATTCCGCCCGCGCCCAGGACTTCGACACCCAGGCCGACCACGTGCGGCTGCTGCGCGCCTGCTGCTCGCGCCTGTCGCCGGACGGGCTGCTGCTGTTCTCCAACAACTTCCGCCGGTTCAAGCTCGACGAGGCGGCGGTGGCCGAGTTCGCCACCTGCACCGAGATCAGCCCGCGCACCATCGACCCCGACTTCGAACGCAACCCGCGCATCCACCGCTGCTGGGAACTGCGCCGGGCCTGACCGGCGCACCGCGGGTCCGCCCGGGCGCATTTAACCCGCGCGAAACGATCGCCGGGGCATTATGCTGTGGCCATGAGTCGCCACCCCCATACCACCACCCAGGGCTGGACCTTCTTCCGCCAATGGCTGAAGAATCCGCTGGGCATGGCGGCCATTTCGCCCTCCAGCCCGCAGCTGGCGCGGCAGATGATGTCGGAGCTGCCGCGCGGCGCGAAGCGCGTGATCGAACTGGGCGGCGGCACCGGCGTATTCACCCAGGCGCTGCTCGACCACGGCATCGCACCGGCCGACCTGCTGGTGCTGGAGTTGAACGAGGAACTGCACCAGCACCTGCAGCGGCATTTCCCGCAGGTGCAGGTGGCCTGCGCCGACGCCCGCGACCTGTCCGACCTTGCGCTGGCGCGCGGCTTCGGCCCCGAGGCGCCGGCCGATGCCGTCATCTCCGGCCTGGGCCTGCTGTCCATGCCCAAGGCCACGCAGCAGGCCATCCTGGGTGCGGCCTTCGACTGCATGCAGCCGCAGGGCCGGTTCGTGCAGTTCACCTACGGCCCGGCCAATCCGGTGGCCAAGGAAGTGATCGAGGCGCTGGACCTCAACGCGCGCCGCGGCAGCTTCACCTGGTGGAACGTGCCGCCGGCCACGGTGTACGTCTATTCCCGGCGCGTGTCGCGCGCCATCGCCCCGCGCTCGATGCGCTGAGGCG
>Ga0138256_10003403_pt1 | contig 16917 bp, 11 predicted proteins | sample KNB2016incub_MG_FD_105486 | JGI IMG/M metagenome (GOLD analysis project Ga0138256, IMG submission 105486) | Active sludge microbial communities from wastewater in Klosterneuburg, Austria - KNB2014incub_MG | ecosystem: Engineered > WWTP > Activated sludge > Unclassified | place: Austria... | reverse complement strand
GTCACGGCGAGCGGTGTCGCGCTTTGCGCCCCGCAGGCCAGGGCGAGCACGAGCGGCAGCAGGCTGACGAGTTGGTTCGGCATCGATTCCTCGCGTGGCGGTTGGTTGGCGCGCTCCAAGTCGCGTCCTGAGCCGCGTCCTGAGTCGAGTCCTGTCGAGTCCTACGCGCTGGTGGACGGAAAGTTGGACACGGCGGCGCGGTCGTCGCCCTGATCGGTTCGACCCACCGGGCCATATGAGAGGATGCGCCAGGGCAGCGACTCGCTCGGACGACGATGTCCAGGCGACCGCGTCCAGGGTGTGATGTGGGCGCGGACGCACGAACCCTCCGGACGCCATCACGACGGTGCCGATGCGCGTGGCGGTCATGGCTGCCACGACCGCCGCACGGAGCAATTCTGAGACCGAACGACGTCCACGCCGGCCTCTGCCGTGATCTTCCCGAGGGTCGAAGATGTTTCTGACGTTTGATCCCCCTCGACACGGAGCGCGAGCGCTCGCGCCACAGCCTAACGGCGACGCGTCAGCCCGTCCCTGTTCGTCCGGTCCTGAAAGTTCTCTCTTGCACCGGGTGCGCCCGACTGCCACGTTCGGACGCTGCGCCCGCACCTCGCGGGCGCCCCTATCTCATTCTCGAGCGCGGGAGACAAGGATGCAGAGGCATGTCAGACTCTGGATGCTGGCAGCGGCGGCGCTGCTGCTGGCACCCGAGGTCGCATCGGCGCAGGAGCGCCGGGTGACCGGATTGGTAACAAGGCAGGGCGCCGGAACGCCGCTGGAGGGAGTGGAAGTCTCCGTGGTGGGGCCGACTCGCGGACAGTCGGTCCGCACCGGCACCGATGGCCGGTACGTCGTCACCGCCCCGAGCGGCGACATCCGGCTCCAGGTGCGCGCCATCGGCTACAAGCGGGTGGAATTCACCGTTCCGGCGGCGCAGTCCACGGCCGACTTCGCGCTGGCGCAGGACATCTTCAACCTGAGCGAAGTGGTCGTCTCCGGCCAGGCGACGACCATCGAACGACGCAGTGCGACCACGTCGGTCTCGCTGGTGACGGGTGACGAACTCAAGAAGGTCCCCGTCCCCACGGTCGAGGCTGCCCTCACCGGCAAGATTACCGGCGTGAACCTGCAGACGAACTCCGGCGCCCCCGGCGGCGGGATCCAGATGCAGATTCGCGGCAACAACACGGTCCTCGGCGGTTTCGACCCGTTGTTCGTGGTCGATGGCGTGATCTACTCGAATTCGACCATCCCCAGCGGCCGCGGGTTCACGAACAACGCCGCGGACGTGGCGCGCGAGGCGGATGGCGTGAATCGCCTTGCCGACCTCAATCCCAACGACATCGCGAGCATCGAGGTGTTGAAAGGGGCCTCGGCATCGTCCATCTACGGGTCCAAGGCGTCCAACGGCGTGGTGGTGATCACGACCACGCGAGGGCAGACCGGCGCGCCGCGCGTGAACGTGACGCAGCGCCTGGGGCAGTTCTCGCCGCTCCGGCTCATGGAACACCGCCGCTGGACGCAGGACTCGGCCGTCGCCCGCTACGGACAGGGTGTGGCGCCGTTGTTCAGCGGAAGCGCCAGCCCGTTTTTCGACAATGCCGCCGAAGTGTACGGCCAGCGGGACCTGTCGTACGAGACCGTGCTCGACGTGAGCGGGGGTAACGAGAACACGCGCTACTTCGTTTCGGGCAACTGGAAGGAAGACAAGGGGATCGAGCTGAACACCGGCGCCGGCAAGCAGGGTCTGCGTGTCAACGTGGACCAGCGCCTGAGCCCGGCCACCGACCTGCGGGTCTCGACGGTGTATTCGCGCAACACCAACGAACGTGGCTGGAACAACAACTGCAACAACTATGGCTGCCACGGCTACGCGCTCACCTACATCCCCAGCTTCATCGACCTCACCAAGCGCAACCCGGACGGCACGCTGAATCCCGTCGGCATCGGCAACGCCGCCAACTCCAACCCGTTCCAGCTGGCGAGTCTGGGCGTGAATGGTGAGGAGACCAACCGTTTCACCGGTGGCGTGACGCTCGGATGGACGCCCACCATCTCTGAGGGACAGACACTGCGCTTGGTTGCGTCTGGCGGCCTCGATGCGTTCGACCAGCGCAATGACGTCTGGACGAGCAACGAACTCTTCTTCGAGCGCGTGCAGCCCCTGCCCGGCGAATCGGTGGAGAGTGGCGGGCGCAGCAAGTTCTTCAACTACAACCTCAACGCCGTCCACACCGGCGACATCTTCGGCGTGAACGCCACCACATCGGTCGGGTTGCAGTACGAGGATCGTCTGCTCAACACCTTCCGGATCCGCACGCAGAACCTCCTTCCCGGCCAGCGCAACGTCAATCAGGGGACGCTGCCGACCGTGAACGAGGAACTGACGCAGGAACGCACGATCGCGTTCTATGCCAGCGAGGAAATGCGCCTGCTCAACGAGCGGCTGCTGGTGCGCGGCGGGCTGCGCGCCGAGCGTTCGAGCGTGATGGGCGACATCAACAAGGTGTACATCTTTCCGAACGTCTCCGGTTCCTACCGCTTCGAGAACCTGTTCGGGCAGGGCTCTGAGATGAAGCTGCGCGCCGCATACGGCGAGACCGGCAACCAGCCGCTGTTCGGGCAGAAGTTCACCAACCTGCTCACGCCGCAGCTGGGCGGGCAGCAGGGCGTCGCGGTGTCCACCGCTGCCGGATTCCCCGGGGTCGAGCCCGAGCGCCTCAAGGAGATCGAGGCGGGCGCCGAAGGCTGGTTCCTCAACGAGCGCTTCACATGGGAGCTCACGTACTTCAACCGCAACACCACCAACCTGCTTCTGCAGCGCGTTCCGGAGCCGTCGTCGGGCTTCGCGAGCCAGGTGTTCAACGGCGGCAAGATCCGCAACTGGGGGGTGGAGGCCGGCATCGGCTTCACGCCGATCCAGACGGCGTCCATGCTCTGGGTCAGCCGCACCACCTTTACCGCCTACGACAGTGAGGTCGCGGACCTCGCCGGGCTGCCGGCATTCTTCCCGGCAGCGTCGGGCTTCGGCAACCTCGGGCGCACGCGCGTGGAGAAGGGGAAGCAGATCACGCAGATCGTCGGTTTCGGGCTCGATGCGCAGGGCAACCGGAACGCCGTGCTGTCGCAGCTTGGCAACTCGGCCCCCTCGTTCCGCATGGGCTTCGCGAACGACTTCTCCTGGAAGCGCATCACCCTGAATGCCATCGTGGACTGGCAGCAGGGCGGCAACGTCATCAACCTGACGGAGTACCTCCAGGACGATGGCCGCACGTCCAAGGACTGGGGTTCGCCCGAATGGGCGAAGCGCTACAATGGCTACCTCAAGGGAGCGATCTCGCCCTACATCGAGGATGCCTCCTTCGTCAAGGTGCGCGAAGTGTCGCTCAACTACGACGTGCCGCAATCGGTCACCGGCATCGTCCGCGGCCTCCGCACCGCGCGTGTCGGCCTGGCCGGACGCAACCTCCTGATGTTCGCGCCGTATCGCGGGCTCGACCCCGAAGTGGCCAACTTCGGCTCGGCCGCCATCCGCAACAACCTCGACATCGCGCCCTATCCGCCCACGCGCAATATCCTCCTCAATGTCACCCTCGGCTTCTAATCCCATGCGACGACTCGGCATCCGATTCGCGGGCCGCCTGCTGGCGCCGCTGACTCTGGTCGCGACCTTCGGGTGCGGCGACCTGGACATCGTCAACAACAACGCTCCCACGCTGGAGACCCTCACCAGCGCTCCCACGCGCGCCATCCTGGCCCGCGCGGCCACCGGCCTCTTCTTCCAGACCTACAACGACGTGGCGACGGAAGTGGGCGTCTACGCGCTGTATGGACGCGAAGGCTTTAACCTGAACGGTACCGACCCGCGCGAGACGCAGGAGCAATTCCGCGGTCCGCCAGATCCCACGGGGCGCCATAGCGCCAACTGGATCGGGCCGTATCAGGCCGTCCGCTCCGCCAACACGTACCTCGAGGCGCTGCCCAAGGCCACCGGCATGACGACCGCCGAGGTTCGGGCATCGCAGGGGTTCGCCCGCACCGTCAAGGCGTGGATGCTCCACCGCGTCGCGGTGCGCACCGGCATCATGGGGATCCCGCTCAACACGGACCAGGCGTTAGGCGCCGAGCCGGCGCCGTTCGTCCCGTTCGAGACGGCGCTGACGACAGCCGTAGCGCTGATGGACTCGGCGTACGCCGACCTGCTCGCCGGAGGGGCCGCCTTCCCCTTCAGTATCCCGCCGGGCTATTCCGGCTTCGGCACGCCGGCGACCTACGCCACGTTCAACCGGGCGCTCGCCGCCAAGATGCAGGTGCACCGCGCCACCTTCGTCAACTGCACCGCGTGCTGGACGGCAGCCTCCACGGCCATCGGCCAGTCGTTCGTGACGAGCGCCGGGCTCCCCGGTTCGCTGGCCACGGGCGTGTACTACGCATACTCCACGGCAGCGGGTGAGCCGACCAACCCCATCAGCGAGCCGATCGCCGCGCAGCGGTACTGGATCCATCCGTCGATCCTCAACGGCGCCCAGTCCAGCGGCGGCGTGGCAGACCTCCGACTCACCAACAAGGTCCGCGCTGCCGGGCGCACGCTCAACCTCAATGACCTGATCGGGACCCACAAGCCGGTCATGTACAACTCGGTCACGGATCCCACGGTGGCCAACCTCTCGGCGTCGATCCCGTGGATGACCAACGAAGAGCTGCTCCTGCTGCGCTCGGAGATTCGCTGGAACACGAACAATCGCCAGGGGGCGATCGACGACATCAACCTCGTGCGGGCCAACGCGGGTGGACTCGCGGCGACCGCGCTCGGGGCTGGCGGTAGCACGGCCGACTTCGTCACCGAACTGCTCTACAATCGGACCTACTCGCTGATGTGGACGCAGGGCACGCGGTGGATCGACGCCCGTCGATACGGCCGCACCAGCTCGCTCCCCATCGATCGCCCGGGCGACATCATTTACCCGAACATGATCATCCCGTCGGCCGAGTGCGACGCCCGTCGCCTCCCGACGCCCTGCACGCCGCTGTCGCAGTAACCCAGTACTGCCGAGCGAGCGCCGACCGGCGTTCGCTCGGCCACCCGGACGCGTGCGGAGAGGCCGGGGGACGGTCAGCAGGACGCCTCCCCGGCCTTTTCCATCGCGGACCACCACACGAGGGGCGGGGCGGACGAGGACTGCGGGTCCACACGACCCGTCGGACCACAACTTGGGAACGCATTCATCATGACACGAACCACTCGGCTCGTCGGCTGCGCCGCCGCCCTCGTGGCGGCCGGCGCCCACGCCACTCCACTCATCGCGCAGTCGCCGCCACCCACCATCGACCAGCTGCAATCGGTCACGCCCGCCATCGGGGCGAACGTCGCCCCGGTCTGGTCGGCCGACGGGAACACGATCTTCTACATCGGCGAGGGAGCCCTGTGGTCGATCGGTGCCACTGGCGGCCAGCCCCGCCGCATCTCCGAAACGCCAGGGAGCGGTACGCAGCTGCGCATGAGCCCCGACGGGCGACTGCTCACCTACGTGAAGGTCGTTCCCGGCGGCAGTGACATCTTCGGCTGGGACGTCGCCGCCGGCAGCGAGCGGCGTATCACCATGCTGTCGGGGCGCACGCGCTCTTACTCCATCTCGCCCGATAGCCGCTCCATCGCCGTGGCCAACGACCGCTCCGGGAGCGAGGACATCTGGGTCGTGGCCGTGGCCGACGGCGCCGCGCACCGCATCACGTCGTCGCCGCTGTACGAGGTGTTCCCGGCGTGGAACGCCGACGGCAGCAAGGTGCTGTACACCCGCCTCGACTCCCGCTGGGTCGATCACGACGTCTTCGAGGTCGCTCCGACCGGTGGCACGCCGCGGTTAGTGCTGCGGGACAAGGACTACTTCGACTATCGGCAGGGCGCGTCGTTCGGCTTCCCGATGGTGTCGCCCGATGGCAAGACCGTGATGTTCCGGTCGCAGCGCGGCGGCTGGGCGTCCTATTGGCTCGCCCCGATCGCTGGGGGCACCGCGCGACAGCTCGCCGCCGAGTCCGGCGACCAGAGCGATGCGCGCTGGTCGCCCGACGGGAGCCAGGTGCTGTACCTCTCGATGAACAACGGGACACAGAGCCTGAAGGTCGCGCCCGCCGCGGGTGGCAGTGCGCGCGCCATCGCGGCTCCCCCGGTTGGCATCGTCTCGCGCGCGGAGTGGTCGCCCGACGGACGGCGCATCTCGTATGCGTTCGGCGGACCCACGACCGCGCCCGACCTCTACGTGGTGGCGGCGAGTGGTGGGACTGCGACGCAGCTCACGCAGTCCGACCCCGAAGGCACGCTGGCCAGCGCGCTGGTGACCCCGGAGAAGATCAGCTGGACCAACGAGGGGCTGACGATCAACGCGTACCTCTACAAGCCGACGCTGGCCGCTGGGGCGCGCGCCCCGGTCATCATGCTGGTCCACGGCGGCCCGACCGGGCAGTTCAGCGACAGCTACCAGCTGCAAGCGCAGTTCTTCGCCAGTCGAGGCTACGTCGTCATCGCGCCTAACGTGCGTGGCAGCTCCGGCTACGGCAAGCGCTTCGAGGACCTGAACAACCGCGACTGGGGCCACGGTGACCTGCGCGACGTGCTGGCCGGCGTGGCGTGGGCCAAGCAGCAACCCTACGTGAACCGTGACAAGATCGGGATCACCGGGATCAGCTATGGCGGCATGCTCACCATGTACGCGACGTCCTTCGCCCCGGGGGTCTTCCAGGCGGCGATCTCGGGGTCGGGCTACGGCGACGTGCGTGACTTCCACAACATCGTCCCTGAATTGCAGCACAGCCAGCTCCTGCACTACGAGCTCGGCCGCTGGCCCTCGACACCCGCGGTCGACTCGATCTACCGGCGCAGCTCGGCGATCCTGAAGGCGAAGGACGCCACTGCGCCGGCCATGGTCATCCACGGCTTCGGCTTGCACGTGCTCGATGCCGACTACGCCGCATGGAAGTACGCGCGCGAGCTGGCAAAAAACTCCAAGATCGTGGAGTACAAGGCCTACCCGAACGAGACGTACTACGTCTACGGCCGAGAAAACACCAAGCAGATGCTGCAGGACATGCTTGGATTCTTCGATCGATACCTGAAGGATCCGTCGGTAGGCGGCTAATCCGGCGAAGATGACTGTGGCGCGCGCGCATGAGTGCGCGCGCGCCACACGTCTTGCCAAGACGCGCACCGCCCTGCTTCGTAGAGCTTTCGACTCGGGACGGTCGTTGTGCCTATCGAACTGCAGACTCAGCAGTGGCCGGCGCAGACGCGGCGCGCCATACTGCTGGTGCACGGTGTGGGGAACGCGGGGCCCGGTGACTACCTGGCGCTGCTCGCCGACGTCAAGCTCATGCTCGGCGACCAAGCCGACGGGACGGTCATCTACCAGCTCTGGTACGACCAGGTCAACGACTGGTTTGCGGCCAAGACCGACCTCGGGGACCTGCTTGCCAGCGCCGTGGCGTCGCTGCGCAGCGAGATCAACGATCCAGAGCTGGGAGAGGCTGTCGCCGAGACGGTCGGCGACGTGCTGTGGCCCGTGCTCGTTGCCGATGCCCGGGCCGCGGTGCGCGAGGTGTACGTCGCGCAGCTCAAGCAGATCGTTCTCGACGGGATCAACGCCGGCGTCCCCGCCCGTCGCCAGAAGCTCTCCATCATCTGCCATTCCCTCGGCTGCTTCCACACGTACGAGGCGCTGCACCACATCGCGCTCTTCCCGTCGCATGCGCTGCAGCCGGCGACGCATGAGGTGCGCTTCGCCAACGTCATCTTCATGGCGTCGCCGGTGCAGCTCATCCGTACGGTGGCCGACAAGCTGGGGTCGCTGGTCCCCAATCGACGCTGGCTGTACGCGGTGCAGGGGGACGCGCTGTCCATCCCCTTCGAGAAGACGCTCACCGGCATGATTGTGCCGTCGGTGCGCCGGTGGGTCTCGATTACCGGCAATCTCGACCCGGTTGGCGGGTTTTTCTTCCGGAACAAGGCGCCCTGGGCGTACATGCAGGTCGCGGGGCAGGAGTCGCGCGTGGACGACCAGTCGCCACTGAACATCTCCAGCAAGCAGCAGCTGGCGCAGCTGCTGCGGGATTCGCGCCGCACCTTGAGCCCGCCGCTCATCACCGCGAGCAACCCGCACAGCTGGGAGAACTATGTGCGCCTGAACAGCGGGGAACTCCGGCAATGGATCGCCACATGATCGCCTCCCGTCAGCTGCATGTCGCCGTGGCCGCATTCGTGCTGGCCAGCGCCAGCAGCGCCCGAACCGCCGCCGCCCAGCCTCCGACGGCGCGCTTCGATACCGCGCAGACTCGCGCGTACACCATCGGCGCACTGGTCGAGGCGTCGCGCAGCGCCGTGAGCCTCGTACGCGGCGCCCCTGGCAGCGCCGCACTGGTCGCCCGAGTCGAACGGCTGCTGGTCCGCGTGGACCGCCCCGACGTGATCCGTCTCCCGCTCGATGTGCTGGTGCGCGCGCCGTTCCGACAGGGCGATGCCCGCGAGGCGAGCTTTGCGCGCGTGGCACGCTGGCAGCGTCGCGCCGTGGTGCCAGGACTCGGAGCGGGCGATGCCGCCGACCTCGATTCGCTCGCCCGGCTCACGGTCGCCGAGTTGAAGTTCGCGATGGAAGGGCGGCAGCCGCCGGTGTCCGACGACAGTGTGGACATCATCCTCACTCCGTACACGGCGCTGCAGCGCGGTGAACTCCAGGTCTCGATCGCCACGAGCCTGGAGAAACTCAATCGCTTCGAGCGCAAGTATGGCCCCGAAGCCCCCAGGCTCAATCTCGCCGAGGTGGGACTGAACTACGTGGCGCAGTGGGTCCCGCCCTTTCGCCCCAATGCAGACGGCTGGCCATCGCGATTCGAGATCGTCGCATCGTACGTTCCGTCATACCTGACGATCGCCGACGAAAAGGCGCGAGCCGTCACGGTCGCCGAGCTGGGCCTGCGGAGTTACCTCTGGCAGCGGGGGTGGGGCGGGGCCGTCGGCGGCATCCTGCGGCCGGGCTACCTGTCTGTTGGCGTGGCGGTTGCCGGCGATCGTGATGGCGCCTTCGTCTCGCCGTTGCGCGGCAAGGCGCGGGTTGGCGGCTTCATCGGCTGGGGGGAGACGAAGGTCGCCGTGATTGGCGGGGACGAGCGACGGCTCCTCATCACCCGGCAGATGCAATTGCTGCCGTGGGTCTTCTGATCGCCTGGCCTGAGCATGTCCGAGCGCTGCCGCCCAGCCCCGCATGACCCAGTCTGGCCGCGTGTCCACTCATGCGGCCGTCCGTGGTTGGCGCTCGTGGTCGTGCTGATGGCCCTCGCGCGCTCGCCCACCGACGCCCAAGCGCCCCCGGTGCGCGCGAAGACGGCGCGGGTCGTGAGTCCTCCTGCTGGGCGCCAGGCGGTCGCGCTACCCTTGGTCGGCACGCAGCAGCGCCAGATGCCGAGTGTCATCGACTCGACCCTCGACGGTGCGCGGCGTGTGCTCGCGCGATACAAGCTGACCCCAGTCCCCCGCTACCGGGACACAGGCACCGAAGCGTTGGACGGCCGGGTCTTCGCCCAGGCACCGCAACCCGGAGGGCTCATCCCGCAGTCGGGGTCGACCGTCGCCCTCGACGTATATCGCTATGTCCCGGCGCAGATGGTCGCCGTTCCCGACGTCGTCGGCCAACCGCTCCTGCTCGCGGTGCGAAGACTGCAGGGCGTCCGGCTCCGGCCGCAGTATCCGCGCCAGGGGCTCGCGTCGGTCGCCAGTGCGACGGTGTCCGCGCAGGACCCGTCGCCCGGCACACGCGTCGCACCCGGGACGCCGGTCACGCTCACGGTCGAGGTCTCGACGCGGGTGCCGTGGATCGTGCTGCAGGACGTGGCGACAGCAACCCAGCTACTCGCCCGTCGCGGACTGGTCCTCGACCCGCGAGGGAGCGAGTACTCCGACACTGTTCCGACGGGACGCATCACGCGGCAGCACCCGGATTCCGGGAGCCTGGCGCGGGCAGGAGACGGGGTGCAGGCGTGGACGTCGCGCGGGGTGCATCCGCGTTCGCCTGAACACACGATGCCCCGCTTGGTCGGGTTGACCCTCGACGAGGCGGTCCGCGTCTCTACCCTGTCGTTCCTGACGCTGAATCATGTCGATACCATCATCGACCGGGCCGGCGTCGGTCGGATCGTGACGCAGCGACCGGCGGAAGGAGCTGTCGTGCACTCGTCGGACCAGATCGATGTGCAGCTGACAGTACCGCCAGCACCGACCCGTGTGCCGTGGGTGGTGGGGTTGCGCCTGTCGGAGGCAGAGCAGGTGATGAAGGAATCCGGCTTCGGCACGCGCACCCGCCTCATCCCGGGCGACGGGGCGCGGGGCGGGCAAGTCATCGCCCAATCCGTCGACTCGGGGCTCACACGCCCGTTGGGGACTGCCATCACCCTGACCGCGACCGACACGTTCGCCCAGCCGGTGGCGCAGGCGCGACTGATGCCGGGAGTCGTGGGGATGCCGCGCGCGGCGGCGATGGATTCGCTCGGCATCCTCTCCCCCCGCCTGACGATCGTCGAGGTGGAGACGCCGCGCCTGGACGAGGACGATCGCGTGGTGGCGCAGTCGCCCCCGTCGGGCACGGTCATTTTGCCGGAGCTCGATGTGGTGCTGCGCGTGGGGCGCTATGTCGAGCCGCCGCCATCGCTCGAGCCACCACCACCGTTCGATCCGCAGGCCATCGATCTCGCGATCGTACCATCGCTGGTTGGCCGGCCGATGGCCGAAGTGCGCGAGATGCTGGGTGCGGCGCGCCTCACCCTCGGCGACGTGTCCGCGGCCGACGTCGCCGCCGACTCCGTCGTCGCCTCGCAGGAGCCGCCGGCGGCCACGTTGGTGGCGCCCGGCGCTGCGGTCTCGCTCACGCTGCAGCCTCGCGACGCATCGACCGACGTACCCGATACCGGGGGAGGGGGAGGGGGCGGCGTCGTCGGTCGATTCCCCTGGTGGGTCCTGCTCGGCGCCGGCTTGGCGTTAGGCGCGCTCCTGCTGCTGGTCGGTCGTCGGGTGACCAGGCCCCATGTGGAGTCCCGGCCGGCCGACAGAGAGGCCGAGCATACCGAGGTGCCGCGCACAACGGTGACGCTGCGCCCGTCGACGCTCGCTCCCCCCCAGGTCGACTTCCCCGGCGACCGTTCAGTGGTGGCCAGCGAGATCACGCTGGTCAGCCCTCCCCCCGAGGTCGCCATCGACTTTCCTGATGTCCTGATCGCACGCGAGGAGGTTCACGATGAGCTCGGGCAGTGATTCACTCGCCGGTATGTTCGGGCTGCGACCGCCCGAAGGGTCGGAGCAGCGGCTCGACGCCGGGGCGATCGAGGCGATCGGCAAGGCGGTGCTCGCCTCGGCCGGCGCGGCGCTCGGTCCCGGTGCTCCCGCCGCCATCACGCAGGCGGTCGCCTGCGTGGCCGAAGCACTGGAGACGCGACTGAGCGAGATCGCCGTCAGTGCCTGGAATAAGCGCACCGAGATCGCCAAGTACGCCGACCTGCAGAAATATCCGGCGGGGCAGAAGCGATTCGTGCAGCTGTACGAGCACCCCGTGAAGTGGCGCTACCGACCTTTTCTCGAGGTCTCGGTGAAGGGGGTCACGTTCACCATCGACATCGTCATCGACGTGAAGCTCACGATCGACCAGGCCGTCTTGGTGATCGACGGCGGGCGCGTGATGGCGATCGAGCCCGGGAAGGTCAAGGCAGACGCAACCGCGAAGATCGGCGCGTTCTCACTGTGCGACCCGGTCAAGAAGGAGCTGGGGGAGCTCCCGGGCAGCATCTCGTTTGGTGCCGGGATTCCCATCAAGGAACAAGTCGCGCCGGCTTCCACGTAACCCCACCGCGGCCGCCTTGCCACCGATGCACGCCGTCACCAGCGCTCCCCACGCCGATCGTCTCGGCCAGCGATCGACATCGCTCGCCTCCGCCCACCCCCGTCGATAAGTTGGCTCCTGTGGCTGCCCGCAGGCCGCCGAACCATTCATCCGGAGAAGTGCCATGCGCCTCACGCGTCACCTGCTCGTCGTCGCCCTTCTGCCGGCGGCTGCCGCATCGTCAAACGCCCAGCCGTCGGGTGCTCGTCAGGTCCTGAGCGCCGAGGAAGTCACGTCGATCCGGTCGGTCGTCGGGGGGGTGGTGCAGTGGGCGCCCGACGGCCGCAAGCTCCTCATCGGAGGATCCCTCGGCGGTTCCGACCTGTGGACGATCCCCGCCGATGGCGGCTTCCCCGAGTCGCTCAACATCCGCATGGGCGAGATCGCCTTCCTGCAGGCCCACCAGCCGCAGTATTCGCCCGACGGCACGCACCTGGCCTACATCTCTGCAGCCGGCGCATCCGCCGAGCTGTTCGTCAGGTCGCTGGTCGATGGGCGCGAGCGCCAGGTCACTCGGCTCGGGGGACGCATCAACTCCTTCTCGTGGTCGCCCGACGGGCGTCGCCTCGCGCTCGCCGGCGACAAGTACGGGAGCTATGACGTCTGGATCGCCGATGTGGCCAGCGGTGCGGCCGAGCGACTGACGACCGACCAGCGCTACGAGGTCTTCCCGACGTGGACGCCCGACGGTGCCAAGGTCGTCTACGCGCGCATGGACGAGAAGTGGCTCGACCATGACGTGCTGGAGCTCGACGCCAGCGGTCGCGGCACCCCTCGGGTAATCGTCAGCGACACCGACTTCTTCGACTACCAGGCCGGCGGAAACTTCGGCTATCCGCGCGTTTCGCCCGATGGCTCCACGCTGCTCTTCCGGTCACATCGCAGCGGCTGGGTCAACTACTGGACCGTCCCCATGGGGGGCGGCACGCCCCGCCAGGTGGCGGCCGAGGCCGCGAACCAGAGCGACGCCAGCTGGTCGCCAGACGGAAAATCGATCCTGTACGCGGCGCTGTGGAACGGGATGCAGGACGTGCGGGTCGTTGGTGTGACCGGAGGCGCGCCGCGGGTCGTCGCGTCGCCCGGAGCCGTGGGGATGGTCTCCAACGCGCAGTGGTCCCCCGACGGCACGCGCATCGCCTACACCATGCAGACACCGGTCGATCCGGCCGACCTGTACGTGGTGCCGGCTGCCGGCGGAAGTCCCCGCCGCCTCACGCAGTCGGCCGGTCCGACCTACATCACCAATGCGCTCATCCGGCCGAAGAAGATCAGCTACAAGACCCCCGACGGCTTCACCGTCAGTGCCTACCTGTACGAGCCGGTGCTGCCAGCCGGGAAGAAGGCCCCGGGCATCCTGTATATCCACGGCGGTCCGACCTCGTCGTTCAACGACACGTACCAGTCCGAGGTGCAGTACCTCGCCATGCGCGGCTACGCGGTCCTGCTGCCTAACATCAGGGGGAGCTCCGGATACGGGAAAGTGTTCGAGGACGCGAACAATGGGTGCTGGGGGCGCTGTGACCTCGTGGACGTGACGGCGGGGGTGGAGTACCTGCGCACGCTGCCGTACGTCGACGGCCAGCGCATGGGGATCACCGGCACCAGCTACGGCGGCTGCATGACGCTGGCCGCCGCGGCCTTTGCGCCGGGCGTCTTCCAGGCTGGCGTCTCGGTCTCGGGCTACGGCGACTGGATCCACATGATCCAGGAGCAGGAGCTGCGCCACCTCAAGCTCCTCGAGTACGAGTTCGGCCCGCTGGCCACCAACGAGGCGAAGTACAAGGCGTCGTCGCCGATCTTCAACATCACCGACATCCAGACGCCGCTGATGCTGCTGCACGGCGTGGGCGCCGCGCTCCCGCGCTCGGAAGCCTCGCGCATCTTCGCCGACCGGCTGGAGATGAACTACAAGCCGTTCGTGCTCAAGACCTACCCCAACGAGAATTACTACGTGCGCCGGCGCGAGAACACGATGCAGATGTACCAGGACATCGTCGCCTACTTCGACCAGCACCTCAAGGGGATGGGATCCGGTGTCACGCGCGCCGACGGCGCGGCGGGAGGGCGCTAAGCAGGCGCAGTGAACGTAGGCAGCGACACGACGAGGCCGGCGCGGGGGTGGATTCCCGACGCCGGCCTCTGTCGTTCACGCCGCAGGGCGATGCGCAGCAGTCTCCCTACTGCACCTCACCCAGCGCCTTGAGGATCATCTCGTTCGTGGGACGGATCTTGTAGTTCACCTCGGTGAACTTCCAGCGCACCATCCCCTTCTTGTCGATCACGTAAACCGTGGGATGCGGGATCCCGTTCGGGTTGCCCTCGTTCTTCAGGCCGTACCGGTCAATGACTCGGTGCCCTGGGTCGGACAGGAAGGTGAAGTCGGGCGCGGGCGGTCCGTACTCCTTGGCGACGCGGTCCAGCATGAGCTGGATCTTGGCACGATCGTCGATCGACACCGCGAGGATCTCGGTGTTCGCGCGCTGCGCGGGGGACAACAGGGCTCTCAGCTCACCGAGCTGACGGGCGCAGTAGGGTCACCAATGCCCCCGATAGAAGGCGAGCAGGATCGTCTTCTTGCCTCGATAGTCGGAGAGCTTGATGCGCTCACCGGTGAACGACTCCAAGGTGAAGTCGGGGGCGAGCATCCCGGCGCGAACGCGGCCGGTGTCGGTCGGGGAGAGGTCGGCCCCATCGACGGGGCCGAGCTGTTGGGCGCCGATGGGATGCACGGCGAGCAGGGTAAGGGCGGCGAGGGCGCCGAGCAGCGGGCGCCGGAGAAGAGGGAGTGACATGTACGTAGTGTCCGCATGGGTGGCGGTCAGCGCAAGGTGCGCCCCCGATTCAATCAACGCGCGCCCGCCTCCGTGTCGCGCACACGAGCAAACTCGGCAATGCCCTCTACATCGACCGACGCCACGCGTCCCCGAGCGTCGAGCGCAAAGCGCACCACCGCCCCATCTGGCGAGTCCGGCGGGGTGCTCGGCGCGCCCCCCAGGAACGTATCGTAGTGCAGGTGCCGCAGCCGTACGTCCACGGCGGCGGGATATCGCAGTCGCAACGTCCCGTCCTCGAGCGTGATCGTGGCGTCGCCGTACATTTCGTGCCGATAGATACCGGCGTACTCCCCCAGCGCGCGCGAAGGCTTCGCATCCACGACCCGCGCGGCGTACCGTGCCTGCGCGCGCTTCGCCGCCTCCTCCTCGGCGCGCCGCGTCTGTTGCAGGGCAATCGCGCTCCAGTCGCGCGTGGGACCGCCGAGGAAGTCGTTGAGGATGCGGCTTCCAACCGCGGTATACAGCGCATTGTGCCCGGCCACGTTGGTGAGCACGACGATGCCCAGGTTGCGCTCCGGTACCATTGCCACAAACGACAGCATCCCGTCGATGCCGCCCGTGTGCTGCAGCACCTTCACGCCGTGCAGGTCCGAGACGCCGATGCCGAGGCCGTAGAGCGAGAAGTGTCGGGTCGGGTTGAGCGTGTCGGCGACGACGCGGGTGGCGATGCTGTGCGGTCCGGTGATGTCGGCGAGCGTGGACTGCTTGACGAGCTGACGACCTCCCAAGGTGCCGCCGCCGAGGATGAATCGCATCCACCGCGCCATGTCCTGCACGTTGGAGTTGATTGAGCCGGCCGGGGCGATGTTGTCGATGTCCATCCAGGGAATCTGGACCGGGCGCGTTTCTCCGGGAGCGAGGTTGTGCGGCGACGCGACGTTCGGGCGCCCCGCCAGCTGCTTGACGCTGGTGTTGGACGCGACCATGCCCAGCGGCTGGAAGATTCGGTCACGGATGACGTCGTCCCAGCTCTTGCCCGCCGCCGCAGCGATCGTCTGCCCGGCGGTGAGGAACATGATGTTCTGGTACCCGTACTCCGAGCGGAAGGAGCTGCTGGGCACGAGGTAGCGCACGCGGCGCACGATTTCGTCGCGGGACAGAGGCGTGCCGTGCCACAACGCGTCGCCGCGCCGTCCCAGCCCGCTTCGGTGCGACATGGCGTCGCGCAGGGTGAACTCACGGGTGACCCACGGATCGTACAACTGAAACTGCGGCAGGAACCGGGTGATCCGGTCGTCGAGCGAGAGCACGCCATCGTCGGCGAGCATCGCGGCGGCCACGGCGGTGAAGAACTTGGTATTGGAGCCGATGGCGAAGACGGTCGCGGCATCGACCGGATCCGCCTTGCCCACCTCGCGCACGCCGAAGCCGCGCGCGTACACCAGCGAGTCGTTCTCCACGATCCCGACAGCGACGCCCGCGCCGTTCCATTCCGCCAGCGCCTTCGGGATGTAGCGATCCAGCTCGGCGAGCGTCGCGCGCCGGTCCGGGCGCTGCGCGGTCGCGGCGGATGGGGCGAGGAGGGAGGCGAGCGCGCCAATGAGGGCGAGCGCGGCCAGCCGGGCGCCGATGGCGCTCGCACGAGAGTGGAAACGGTGCGTCATGGCATGTGGGGATGGGGGCAGGTAATTAGTATACAATTCTGTACGCCTTACGGCGAGACGCAGGTGGCGGTGTCACCCCTGGCCCGCGTGTCCGCGACGACGCATCCGCGCCAGCGGACGCGCGTTGCGACCCCCCGCGCCACGCCGCATCTTCGCCCGACCTCCGTCCTGCAGTCGCTCCCGCGATGCTGCCCCGCCACCCCGCCGGTGTCGCCGCAGCCGCCGAGCGACCTGCCGCCATACCCGCCGCTCGTGTCAATCGCCACGGATCACCGCATGACTCCTCTCCGCCTCCCCGCGCCGCGCCACGCTGCACGCCGCACCGGTCTTCTGCTGGCCATCACGATCGCGCTGCCACTCCAGGCGCAGCAGTCCACCCCCGTCCCGGCCGACACGACGGTGGCGCTTCCCCTGCAGCCGGAGCGCACGCTGCGCTTCACGACCGACGAGGGGACATGGCTCTCGGTGGACGTCTCGCCCGATGGCCAGCGCATCGTCTTCGACCTGCTCGGCGACCTGTACACCATCCCGATCGCCGGCGGCCAGGCGACGCGCCTGACGAGCGGCATG
>Ga0138256_10003402_pt1 | contig 16919 bp, 11 predicted proteins | sample KNB2016incub_MG_FD_105486 | JGI IMG/M metagenome (GOLD analysis project Ga0138256, IMG submission 105486) | Active sludge microbial communities from wastewater in Klosterneuburg, Austria - KNB2014incub_MG | ecosystem: Engineered > WWTP > Activated sludge > Unclassified | place: Austria... | reverse complement strand
AATTGGCGCGATGCCGTGCCTAGGCAATGTTGCTTGGGTCGATACCATGCCGGGTGCTTGAGGAGGCCTTATGCCAGATGAACCGGTCGATCAATATCGCCAGCAGCGCATGAACAAGCGCGACGCCTTGGCCAAACTTGGGGTCAATCCCTACGCAGTGCGCACGCCCGCCCGCGACAGTATTGGCGACATCCGCACACAGTTTGAGACCCTGGAAGCAAGCGCGCCAAAGCCGACAGAAGGCAAGCACGACGGCCCGAGCGTTGCGGGGATAGCCGTGGCTGGCCGCGTTTTGGCGAACCGGAAAATGGGAAAGGCCGTGTTCATTGACGTGTTTGATGAGACAGGAAAAATGCAAATCTACCTGAACGCCAAGAGCATCGGCGAAACGGGAATGGCGATATATGAACAGCTAGACCTGGGCGATTTCATATGGGTGAAGGGCAGTGTTCAGCGTACCCGCACGGGCGAGATCACGTTGTTTGCCAGCGAGTTCAAGTTCCTGACCAAGGCACTGGCAGTTCCACCGTTGCCCCGAACCTACAAGGACGACGCCGGCCTTGAGCATACGCATGACGCATTTACAGACACGGAGCTGCGATATCGCAAACGCTACCTCGACTTGATGGTGCACAGCGACGTGCGCCAGCGATTTGAACAGCGGTCGCAGGTTCTGGCGGCCATGCGCGAATTCCTGGGCGCGAAGAACTACCTTGAGGTCGAGACGCCGATGCTGCACGCCATTCCTGGCGGCGCGCGCGCGCGGCCTTTCATTACGCACCACAACACGCTGCACATGAACATGTACCTGAGGATCGCGCCGGAGCTTTACCTCAAGAGGCTTCTGGTTGGAGGCTTTGAGCGGGTGTTCGAGATCAACCGCAACTTCCGAAACGAAGGCATCGACGCCACCCACAACCCTGAATTCACCATGATGGAGCTGTACGAAGCCTATGGCGACTACAACTCCATGATGGAGATCACCGAAGGACTGATTCGGCACGCCGCAAAAACAATCCGGCCCGATGGCGATCTTGTGTTCAAATGGGGCGAGGTCGAGATCGACTTGGGCAAGCCCTTTGCGCGCCGCAAATACTCCGACTTGCTGCGCGAGTACGCGGGCGTTGAGCTGCACGACGTCCAGGCCGTGGCCGCTAAAGCCAAGGCGCTCGGACTCGAGGTTCACGAGGACCACTACAAGCTTGCCGATCAGGTCCTTGAGACGACAGCAATGTCCCACCTGATCCAGCCCACATTCATGATCGATTACCCCACGGCGATCTGCCCCCTCACCAAGGCGCGCGAGGACGATCCGACATTGTGCGAGCGTTTTGAACTGTTCATTAACGGCATCGAGTTCGCGAATGCGTTTTCCGAGCTGAATGAGCCCACTGAGCAGTTGCGCCGCTTCAAAGAACAAGTCGACATGGGCGAGAAATCCCACGACGTCGAGGCGCCTAAGGAGGTCGATTACGATTACGTTGAGGCCCTTGAAGCAGGCATGCCTCCCGCGGGCGGCCTCGGTTTGGGCATTGACCGCCTGATCATGCTTCTGACCAACACGCATAGTATCCGCGACGTCCTGCTGTTCCCGCACATGAAGCGCGAACACACCCACGGATCGGGTGGGGCGACGCAGCGCGCGCAACTTGCCCTGGAAACACTGGTGGAGGAAATCAGCTCGCCGGAACTGCGCAAATTGGGCAAAGACGTGGCACCCATCATCGCACGCCTGGAGGGGTTGGTGGCGGAATTCAGGGTTGCGCAGCCGGGGAAGTAGTCAGTGCCGATCCGGCCTCTGAGCCCGGCGAGCGCTTTGAACGCTAGGCCTGTGAAAAGGTGGCTGATAAAGTGCCTATCAGCAATCCCGATCGTGAATTCATCCAACTCCCTGTCCCGCGCGGTCGATAAATTTCATTGATGCTCATAGCTCGCGCCTTGACCTTCTTCCTGTTCCTTCTGCTCGCCGCCGGCATGGGCGCGTGGCAGGTGCAACACCTGACGGGCGACGCCGTCAGAGCAGAAACGCTCAATGCCGCGCTGTTTGCAATGATCCTGGGGCCCAGTGTGCTTTTTGCCGAGTTTCTCGCCCAGCGCGCTCTTCGCGGACAAACTGATCGCACCAGAATAATCGCTTACGCCCTCGCAGGCGTGTCGGTGCTGCCCCTGACGGCCCTTGTGGCTGGCGGCCTCTCACTGATCATGGCGCGCGGCGGGAATCACCGGCGAATCTGGGCTTCAACTCTGGCGGTTGGGGCGTTGATTGGGCTGAACATCGTGGCCTGCATCGGCCTCGGTTTCTGGATTTACCAGGGGCAACTGGGTCTTTCACTGGGTTTGACCTGCGTGAAAGTGCAGTTCTTTTTGGTGATTGACTACTTTCTGGTGCGCTCGATTTGGCACTACTTTGGCAGCGGTGCCAGCGCGTTCATCTCGCTGCGGTACCTGCGCCGGAGAGTGATAAGCCTGCTGTCGGTGGCGGGCATAGCTGTCGGCGTGGCGGTGCTGATCATCGTGAACTCCATCATGACGGGCTTCCAAACGGACTTCCGCGAGCAGATTCGCGGAAGTTCTTCCCACTTGTTGGTCCGCTTTGATTCAGACCAGTTTCACCCGCGCGGGATCAGGGCGCAGGAACTTGAGTGGGCCGAGTATGTGCGGCGGATTGAAGCAGAGGCTGAGCTCAAATCGGCATGGGAGCTTGAACTCGACAACGCCAGCAAGCGAGCGCTGGACGAGAAGTTGGATGCGACAGCCGTAGTCGCCCGTCTGCGCAGCGGGCGCGACCTGTCAACCACCGATCTGAAGTGCCTTCGCGACGGGGGGAAAATCACAACCGCACGCGATTTCTTTCTCGACCGCAAGTTGCCTGCAGATACCGAAGCTGCCAAGAAAGCCCGCGAGGCCATGGATGAAGAGGCCCGTTCCCATTGGTTCTATCCCGAGTTCCGCCGCCGCATGCAGGAAGCTTTTGATGGCACCGAGGCTGTACTCAAAGCCCACACCAACGCTCGGGGAGAACCCGACGTAACCGGCATCAGCTGGCGTCTGAGTGTCAAAACCGTCATTACCCCCAAGAACAAGACAACTGAGTTACCCATCGCCGAGCTGACGGGTGTCGATCTAGCCCGGGAAACCAGCATTTCCAGCCTAGGTGACTACATTGCTCAGGCTGAAACGCAGTACTTCAAGACGCGTTATGTTCTGCATCCGTTACAGCAGGTGCTGGGGTCGCTGTTTGGGTTTGAAAGCGATGCGAGCCTTGAGAAGCTGGGCGCGCCAGGCGAATTCCGCTTCAGCACCAAGGGCATTGCCAGCCAGACCTCGTCCCTGCCCTATGACATGCGCCGTTTGCTGAAAATGCGCCGCGTCGCTGCCAGCAACGACAAGATCTCCTGGGATAGTTTTGACGAGGTTCGCTTCTTCAGCTTCACCCCCGGGCAGGCCCTATATGACCGCGCCAAGGAAGCCTACAAGCGGGCCTTGCGAACCCATGACCTGGAACAGCTGCAGCGAATCGCCGAAGATGCGAACATTGAAATCCGCGAGATCCTCGAGTCCGAACTCAAGCGGCCGCCACCGGCAGGCGACGAAGAAGCCATGTCGCGCACGGGCTGCAAAATCATCCTTGAACAGTATTTGACGGGGGTAGGACAAAGCGAACGCCGCCTGCGCGACCTGGTGAATCGGTACGTCGATGCCGTTGCGGCCATGGCCCGTGATGAAGATCAGGTGCCAGCCGAAGAAAAAGCCTGGGTCGTGGCGCTGTGGGAGAAAATGAAATCCTCCACCGAGGCCCGCAAAAAGGCCATCACAAGCCTTGAAACCAGCGAGGTCGAGCGGGAAGACAAGCTGCTCGAAGTCCTCACGGGGTACATTTCACTGATTGAGTCCGCCATCGAAGAAGGGCGGAACAAAGCGCCGCTTTCCGCGCGGTCCCTTGAAGAGAACTTCACACTGGATGCCAAACATGCCCGCAGCGAACTGCCCTTCTCTGATGAGGCCTACTTCCAGCCGCCGCGCCCGCTGCCGCTGGCATATGCAGTAGAGAGGATCGGCTGGCGCATTCAGTTGGTAAAGAGTCGCCAGGAGGCCTACCGGCAGGTGATCCCGCTTCGCTCCTCCATGGGCGCCGGCGAAAGCGCCGAAGACTATATAAAGCGGGCGACCAAACCAAACCAGCGGCCCGGTGCCGGCGACCTGCCCGGAATCATTCTGGGTGAAGCGCTTGCCGAGAGCGGCTTCATGGGCGGAATCAACGTGGGCGATACGATTGCCTTGACGATTCCAAGAATCTACCTCGACGAAAACGGGCGTTTGGTTCCCCGCGCGACCGAAGCAACGTTTCGCGTCACAGGGTTTTTCCGCAGCGGCCTTTACGAGGACAACCTTGGACGCATGTATTGCGACTTCGATGAACTTGCCAGGCTGATGGCAGATTCCAACGTGCGCTACATCGTGGGTGCGAAATTCAAGGACTACACACCCTACGAAGGCGAAATCAACAGTATGAAGCTCAAGAGGTCCCTGCACGAAGATCTGCGACGCGCCGGTGTTGTTCCGGCCACAATGCCCGGCGTTTGGGAGGATGAAAAGAAAAGCCTTCTGGAGGCCGTCGATCGCGAGAAACTCATTGTCAGTCTGATCGTCGGCTTCATTCTGGTTCTGGCAGGCGCGCTAATCGTAATCGTTGTGTATCAACTCGTCAGCGAAAAGGTGAAGGACATCGGCATTCTCAAGGCCCTGGGACATTCCCCTTGGGGCATTCGAAGCGTGTTCATGTTTAACGCGCTGTTCATAGGGTTGTTTGGTGCAGTGATCGGCGCGGCTCTTGGTATCACGTTCTCCCAATATCTCAACGAAATCGAGGACTTCATCGACCGCGCCACAGGCATTCGCCTGTTCCCGCCGGATATCTACTTTCTTACCTACATCCCGAGCGTGAAGGGCTGGAACCTCGTGCTTCTCTCTATCAACATTGGTGTACCTGCCGTGCTATGGAGCTTCGCCTGCGGCATCCTGCCGGCACTGACGGCCGCGCGCAAAGACCCCGTAGAGGCTCTACACCATGAATAGCGATAACCTTTGCACCGGCATCTCCCTTCTCCCACGGCTGCAAATGAGCGCCCTATTGCGTGGCGTGGAGGCGGGCACGCCTTGTGCGAAAATGACAACTGAAGCGCTGGGCAAGGTGCAAAGATATGCTTCAGGGCCATGACGGGTAGTGACGCAGAACGCTCGCGCAGTGAATCGGCCGCTTGGGACCAGTTCGAGGCTTGGCGGCTGTTTGGCGGCAACAAACGCCTTGACTTCAACTGGCGCCAGCGGGCGCTGTTGACCCTGGCCTCCTGGTGCTTTCGCTCCTACCAGCGCTTTGTGACCGACAGCTTGAGCTGGAACCTGCATGACCCCTATGGTGTAGACGACGCGATCAGGCGAAAGAAACAGAACTTCATCCTTGCCGTCTGGCACAACCGGCTGATCGGTGCCATCAGCTTCTTTGATCGGTTCCATGTGCGCGTGCAATACTCGAGCCGCATTGGCCCGCTGGTCAGCGAAAGTTTCGACGGAGAGCTGATTGCCAGAAGCATTCGAGACGTGAACGGTGAAAACGTGCGCGGAAGTTCCAGTCGTAATGCTGTTGCCGGCCTGAGGCATGCGGTGGCGGAGCTCAGGAGCGGCTTGAACCTGTGTGTAACTGGCGATGGACCTCGTGGGCCGCGCTACCGGCTCAAACCAGGCGTAATCATGGCCGGCAAGCTTTCCGGCATTCCCATCGTGCCCCTGGTCTGGTCATGCACTCGCGCGCTCCAGATGCGCCGCAGCTGGGACCAGGCTTTGATACCGCTCAGGTATTCCACGCTCAACGTGTATTTTGGCGAGCCCTTGTGGGTGGGCGCTGAGGCCGACGCCAATGCGATCGCTATTGCGAGGCGCGAGGTCGAACTGCGCATGCGAAAGTTAACTGAACAGGCGGATCTCGACACCCGCATCGCCTGGCAGATTCCGGCGCCACGCGCACATGAACTCACGAAACTGCGGAAACTTCCGAGTGTTGCGATGGAGAAACGGCTCTAACCCGACTTCAGAGCGGGCCAATGCCCAGCGGTGACCCATGGCTGAAGCTCAACAACCGCCAGCATGTAACGAGGCCCAGGCCTGGGCCGAGGTTGACAATTGGCGCTTTGTGGGCGCCAATAGCCGCTCGTTCTCCTGGCGCCAACGACTGGTCATTGCGCTGGCTTCTGCTGGCTTTCGCGCATACGAACGGGTGATCGGCGACGGAATGCACTGGAACCTGCACGATCCCTTTGGAATCGACGACACCATGCGCCGTGGTCAGGGCAGTTTTATTTTTTCAATCTGGCACAACCGGCTGATCGGCGCGATCAGCTTCTTCGAACGATTCCATACTCGAGTGCGGCACTCCTTTCGCATCGCATCACTGGTGAGCGAGAGCTTCGACGGGGAACTGATTGCTCGCAGCATCCGGGATGTGAACGGGGAGAACGTTCGCGGCAGCTCCAGCCACAACGCGGTAGCGGGCCTCAAACAGGCTGTAGAGGAGCTCAAGCGCGGCATGAACCTGTGTGTTACAGCCGATGGACCCAAGGGCCCACGCTATGAACTCAAACCCGGCGCAATCATGGCCAGCAAGCTATCGCAACGGCCCATCGTTCCTTTCGTGTTCTCCTGTTCGCGCGCCATGCAGTTTCGCAAGAGCTGGGATCAGCTCCTGATTCCGCTTCGTAAAGCCCGCATGGACCTCTACCTGGGGGAACCCCTGACGGTGCCACAGGATGCCAAGCCACGCGAAATCGCCACGGCCCGGCGTGAGGTGGAACGGCGCATGCAAAGACTAACCGAGCTCGCAGACCGCGACACCAGAATCGTCTGGCAGATGCCTGCCCCTAGGCCCAACGAACAGGTAAAATTGCGAAAGAGCCCGCAGGTAGCCCTGGACAAGCGCCTTTAGGTGGAGGCTGTGGGGGATGAGCCCACAAGGGCTTCCAGGCCGTGCCCAGAATGCGAAATTGTCGCGTTTTGGGGCTGAAATCGCGTCTAATCGGTCGGGAGCGGGCGAAAGCTGAGTATGAGAAACGACACTGCCAAATTGGTCCTGCTGGTCGCGCTGCTTCTGGCTGCTGGGGGTGGAGCTGGCGTGTACTTCCTATGGTTCCAGGCTGGAACGCAGGTGCGCAGCGGCGGCAATGCACCAGCGCAGCTCGAGAATGCGCCGGCGACAAACCAGCCAAAGATTGACCCGCGCGACTTCGATCCTCGACCAGATCCTGTTGTTTCGCAAAAACCTGACAGTCCGCTGGTTCTGGACGCGGCCAAGCCACTTCGGCGTTTGGTGGTGCATGGACGGGTGCTTGACGAGGCGGGCTCACCCGTAGCCGCGGTCGACGTCGACTTCCAGGGGCTGGGATCACTGGGCTCGCTGCACGGGTCCGGTATCACCGACCCCGGCGGTCGCTACTCGTTTCTGGCCTGGGAACGGACAAGGTCCAGACGCGCGCCTGGGGCAAACACAGGCGGCTGGGTTTACGCCCGGGCCAGCGATGGACGCAACGCAACTGGGACCGAAATCAAGTTCGATCCATGCCCGGTCATAGAAATGGCGGATTTGAAGCTCGCGACCCAGGCTCAAATCGATGGACGAATTGTGGACGCCGAGGGCGCGCCTGCGCCCTTTGCGCAAATCAACCTGCGGTCAAACGGCACGCTGCTGCTTGTCGACGAACTCTATGGGGCCGCCAGCCAAGAGCACCGGCAGGTTGTTCGAACGGCGATGGCCGATGATCGAGGACAGTTCTCGTTTGACGCCTTGCCCCCGGGGGTCTTCGCGCTGACGGTTGATGGCGGATATTTCGGCGTGGCGCAGCAGCGAACGGAAGTCGATCTGAGAGACGGCAAAAAACGCTGGCAGGAGATCGCCCTGACCCGGCAGAACTACGTGCGCGGGCGACTCTTGGACCAGGACGGCCAGCCCATCGAGGGTGCGGTGGTGTTGCTCAAACAGGCCAGTGACGTGAAAAACGCCAGCGGCGAAACCGTCAATACGAACCCCAAAAACTTCGAAGCCTCGCGGGAAACCGATCGGGTGGGCGAGCGCGGCAGGAATTTCCGACGGGAACTCAGCCAGTGGCGCAGCATAACCGATAGCTTCGGGCGCTTTGGCTTCTCGAACCTGCCCGATGTGGAGTTCGCGCTTCAGGCAGCCATTGGTAAGAGATCCGCAGAGCAAAACGGGGTCCGCACCAACCGCGAGGATTACTCGCTTGGCCTGCCACTGGACACCAGCATTGCTGGAACGATTCGCGACGCAGAGACCCACTTCCCTGTGGAGCGCTTTGACATTCGGATCTCGGACTCCGGCGGCGAATCCTCCGGGGGACCCTTTGACCGTGTGCCGCATGACGCTGTGTTCGCCTGGCATGCCGCTGGACATTTTCGCCTGATCAACGCGCCCCCTGGCAAACGTCGTCTGCGCGTCAGTGCGACCGGTTACGTCCCTGCCTGGATGGACATTGCAGATCTTCAGGAGGGCGAGCGCCGAGCGGGCCTGAATGTTGCTCTTGTTCCATTGTGCAAGCTGCAGCTGACACTAAGCCAAGGCACAAAACTACTCCCTCTGGAACCGGTCATGCTTCTGTTTGATCAACATCTGGCCTATGAAGGTGGCAGTGACGAGTTTGGCGAGGCCAGGCTGGCTCAGGTGGCACCGGGCGAGTACACCATTCAAGTTCAGCGTGCCGACGGCAGCGTGCTTACAGGAACGCTCTCAGTACCCGCGAAGTCGTCACATACAACCCGCGTGGAGCTTGCGCCCAGGTAAGCTTGGCTTCATCATGCGGGCATGAGCACTCGCAGTTTCACGGTTAGCGCCAACGAATCCAACCAGCGGTTGGACCGCTTCCTGCGCAAGCTGCTCGACGACGTGAGCCTGAGTGCGATTTACAAGCTGATGCGCACCCGCCAGATTACGCTCAACGGGGCCAAATCAAAGCCTGACGCACGGTTGAAGCCCGGCGATGTCATCGTGTTCAAGCAAGCGGCTGAAGACCGCCACCTGCAACCCCGCGTGCGCAAGCGCGCAGAGGGCGGCATGAGCTCGCGACGGGACTTTCGCATCGTCTTCGAAGATGCTCACCTGGTTTGCATCAACAAGCCTGCCGGCCTGCTGGTGCACGCAGGCGATCGCGGTGACACCGCAGACACCCTGATTGACCAGGTAACCAGTTATATTTTGAGCATGCCCCGCGTCGCGGGTGACTCGTTCAAAGACTTCGTGCGTCCGTCGCCGACCTTTGCACCCAACCTTGCACATCGACTCGACCGGGACACCTCGGGGCTGGTGTTGATTGGAAAAACACTTGCCGCTACGCAGGGGCTGACTGATCTGATCAAGCACCGGCGTATGAAAAAGCTGTATCTCGCGCTGATCTTCGGCTCTCTCGAAAACCGCGAGGGAGAAATTGATGTCCCTCTTCAACGCCAGCAGGACGCCCACGGACGACGTCGAAAGGTCGAGGCTGGTCACGGACAGCGCGCCGTCACCCGCTATCGAGTTCTGGCCCAGCGGGGACACTACTCCCTCGTGGAACTTGAACTGGTCACCGGCCGTACCCATCAGTTGCGGGCGCACCTGGCGCACGTTGGCAGCCCCATCGTGGGTGATGACGAGTACGGTTCACGCGAAAAGAACCGACAGGCGCGCGAGAAAATCGGCCTTGCCCGTCAGTTCCTGCATGCGGCTCGACTGACCTTTGAACACCCCGTGCTAAGGAGTGAAGTCGATTTTCGCGCGCCGCTATGGCCCGACCTGCGGGAAGCGCTCGAGCGCGCGGGATTCAAGGCCGGTGACTTGCCGGAATGGACCCAAGCGGCTTGTGATCACGCTCCGGGGGAAATCACATGAGGTACGCCCTGCCAGCGCTGGCAATGCTCCTGCTCGCTTCCAGCTGCGCGCTTCGCCCAGACGAAAGAAAGAGCGTGTCTTTGTCGGAGGAGTACCGCACAGAACGGCTGCGGAACAGGCGCGAACCTATCATCCTCATCCCCGGCACCCTGGGCTCACGCCTTCACAACGTGAAAACCGGCCAGATTGCCTGGGGGAGCTTTTCGGCCACGATTTCCGAGCTCGATGACGATCTTGACCTGCCAATAGACGGGCCTCGCCTGACCGACAATCGAGACAATGTCCAGGCCTATCGCGTGCTGGACCTGGCCGAGGTACTGCAAGGCGAGGGCGACGGGGAAGTTCGCTTTTATGCAGAGATCATTGAAACGTTGACTTCGACCCTGGGCTATCGTGTTGCCTATGGTCGCCGCTTTTACAGGGGCCAGGACCTGTTTGTGTTCTTTTACGATTGGCGCCGCAGCAACGTGGATGCCGCGGTGCAACTGGGTGAGTTCATATCGGGTATTCGCCGCGACCTGGGCACGCCAGACATGAAGTTCGCGTTTCTTGGCGTAAGCAATGGCGGACTGATCGCCCGTTACTACCTGAAACACGGCGGCCGGGACGTCGTCAGTGGCCAACCCGTAGACGCGCCCATCACCTCAACCAACGCCGGCCACTCTGACGCGACGCGGCTGATTACGCTGTGTACCCCTCAGACAGGAACACTTGACGCGTTGAAGCTGATGCACGAAGGATACTCGCCCGCGCCACTGGCTCGCCGCCACCCGCCTGAAACGATCTTCAGCATGCCGGCGGGATTTGAACTACTGCCTGATCCGGGTCAGCCCTGTTTTGTCGATGCCACCGGCAAGCTGCTGGAGCTTGATCTCTGGAGTGCCGCGAATTGGGAAAAGTACGGCATATCGGTTTTTAGTCCCGGCGACAAAGAGAAGCTGCACTATCGGATACTCGCGCAGTTCAACGACGACAGGGACCGTGAGGGGATTTTCAACGCCGAAATGGAGCGCAGGCGCAAGCACCTGACACTTTGCCTGACCCATGCTGCGCGATTCAAACGGGCAATTTCCGGGATTCCATCGGTGCCCATGATTGCCATTTGCGGCGTTAACATCCCAACCCTGCACCGGGTCGCGGTAGTGCAAGATGGTGACGAATGGGACTTCGTGTTCGAGCCTCGCTTCACCTGGCGCAAAAGTGAACCCGTCGTCGGTGCGATGTTTGGCATGGGTGATGGGGTGGTGACCAGGCGCTCGGCCCTTGGTGAGTATCTGCCTGAGAGCCCGCCCAACCTTCGTGCCCAGGGGCAAGCCCTGCGTTCGTCGCTGCAAAGCGTTCACCTCACGCCCTGCCGACATCGCGAGATGTTCGACGAGCCCCTTTTGAAAGCTGCACTGATTGAGGAACTGACACGTTGAACCGCCGTCTGGCCCGCCGCCCCCTTGACGTGGGGGCCCCACCAGCGGACTATCGCGTGTCAAGCGAGCGAGCCAAAAATGCCGACATCTGCAATCCTGGGCCTGCAATGGGGCGACGAAGGCAAGGGCAAGCTGGTCGATCAGCTCTGCTCAGAACATGACGTTTGTGTGCGCTTCCAGGGCGGCGGCAATGCCGGCCACACGGTTTACCCTGAAGGCAAGAAGGTCGTCCTGCACCACCTTCCCACGGGTGTGTTGCACAAGAGTTGCGTCAATATTCTTGGGCCCGGCATGGTCGTCGACCCTGCAAAACTCCTGGCCGAGATCGATGAAGTGACAGCCTTGGGCTACAAGCTGGACGGGCGATTGGTGATCTCTGATCGGCTGTCGATCACGACGCCAGTTCACACAGCCCTCGACGCGGCCCGTGAAGGCGAGGAAGGCAAGATCGGCACAACCAAGCGCGGCATCGGCCCCACCTACGCCGACAACTTTGACCGCATCGCGGTACGTGCCTGCGACTTGCTCGACAAGCAGAGCCTGCGCGAGGCACTTGATCGCAACCTGCACGTGCGCGGCCCGCAGCTGGGCAAAGCAGCGCCGAAGTTGGCAGATCTGCTCGAACCCTTGTTGACTGCGGGAACCCGGCTCAAACCGTTCCTTGCGGATACCGCGCTGACGCTCAAAGAGGCACTCGACGAGAACAAACGAGTGCTGTTTGAGGGCGCGCAGGGTGCTTTGCTTGACATCGCCTACGGGACCTATCCGTTTGTGACCTCCAGCCACACCCAGGGATCTGGAATTCCCGCCGGTGTTGGGTTGAGCGTATTGCCACAAAGGGTGATTGGCGTAACCAAGGCCTACTGCACTCGCGTGGGTGAAGGACCCTTCCCCACGGAACTTCCCAAAGCCCAGGGCGACAAGCTGCGCGAGAAGGGCGGAGAATACGGAGCCACCACCGGTCGTCCCCGGCGCGTAGGCTGGATTGACGTGTTTGCATTGCGTTATGTTTGCCGGCTATCGGGCGTAACTGAAATCGCGGTAACCAAGCTTGACGTGCTGAGCAACATGGGCGAGCTGAAATTGGGTGTGGGTTACAACGGCTGGAACGAGCCAGGCCTGCCCGCCGACATCCGTCGCTTTTCCGCATTAAAGCCGCGGTATGAGACGCTTCCCGGCTGGGACGAAGACCTGGGCGCCGTTCGCAGGGGCACGGACCTGCCCGCCAAAGCGAGGGCCTTTTTGCGGTTTGTCGAGGACTACGTGGGTGTGAAATTGGGCATCATCAGCGTGGGCCCCGAGCGTGAGTCTGCCTTCCTTGTCAAGGGCGCACCCAAGGGTTGATTTTTTCGCTACAAACGAATTTTTTGACGGAGTAGGGTCGGGTGTTGTAGCGTTATACAGACGGTAGCAAGGGCCGTATTAAGGAGCAGCCATGTCCGCCACCATTCGCAAGTTCTCGCTGAGCTTCCCGCAGAAGCTTATCCGCGAGCCGATTCTACATAACATCTCGATCAAGTTTGGCGTGGTGTTCAACATCTCGCGCGCCAATGTGAACGACGAAATGGGCTACATCGAGCTTTCCCTGGAAGGAACCGACGAGGCCCTCGACCAAGCCATCAAATATTTGAGCGAACGTGGCGTCACGGTCAACGAAAGCTGATTCGCGCTTGTGTGCGCATCTGAAAGGCGGGGCGCGCAAGCGCCCCGCCTTCTATATACACTCCCGACATGTCGAAGATCTGTACCCACTGTGCAGCAAGCAACGCAGACGCGGCCAAGTTCTGCAACGAATGTGGCGGCAGATTCACAAGCAGCGCCGAACTGACTCCCGCACCGACCGGCCAAACGAAAACCAATATGTCAGGCAGCGATGTTCGCCGTCCGTCCGGTGAACGCCGGGTGGTCAGCGTTCTCTTTGCAGACATCAAGGACTACACAACGTTGAGCGAGAACCTTGACCCGGAACAAGTGGAGGAACTCGTTGGCGGCCTTTTCCGGGAGTTCGCCGAAGTAATCGCTCGCCACGGTGGTTACGTCGACAAATTCATGGGCGACTCGGTACTGGCATTGTTTGGCGCACCCAAGAGCCTCGGTGACGATACGGAACGGGCCGTTGCCTGCGCCCTTGAAATGCAGCGCCGCGCGCTGGCTTCCAACGCCGGCAAAGACAATCAGCTTGAGGTGCGCATAGGCATCGAAACGGGTGAAGTCGTTGTCGGAAACATTGGTCAGCGCGGGCAGTATACGGCGATTGGCGATGCCGTGAACACCGCCAACCGAGTCCAATCCGCGGCTGAAAGCGGCAGCGTCTACATCAGTGAAGAGACCGCCAAACTCGTGAGACCACGATTCAGGCTTACGGAGCAGCAGCCGCGCGTGCTCAAAGGCAAGGCCGAAGCGGTGACGCTGTTTCGCGTGGAAGGGCCGCTCAAAACGACCGAGCGCTACATTGGTCCATTTGTTGGGCGGAAACGCGAGCTCGACCTGCTGCTTGCCAGCTTTGAACAAGCCGTTGCCAACCGCCAACCAAGCTTCGTGCTGGTTCGTGGCGATGCCGGCATGGGCAAGAGCCGATTGTTTTACGAATTCCGGCGGCGCCTGCGTGCGCTGAAACATGCGCCAACCAGGCTTACCGCCACTTTTGCACCCGTAGGCCAGGAGCCCATGATTGGCATGCGGCAAATTGGACGCGCGGCCTTGGGTCTGACGCCCAGTTCGACCACCGCGGAAACAGGCGCTGCCATTCTCAATGCCTTGCGCCAGTCCCAAGAGAACGGGACAGGGCAGAGCACACCTGCCGGCTTTGCCGAACATCTGGCGTTCCTGGTTGGAGCCCAGACCAAGGATCTGGCTGATAGCGGCCTGCCGGCGCGCCAACGCGCTGAAGGCGCCGCGGTGGCTCTGAAGCGACTGCTTGAAACCGAAGCGCGAGAAACACCGTTGCTGGTGGTGTTCGAGGACCTTCACTGGGCAGACAGCGACAGCCTGGATTTCCTTCGACGCATCGCCCGAGCCGGGCTTCAGGGTCCCATCTTCTTCCTGGCCCTGGGCAGGCCAGAAGCCATGGACCTGGTGCGTGACTTGCTCGCCAATCCCTTTGAGAGCATCGAGTTGCGCGCACTGGAGCCAGGTGAAATTGCCGCGATCTCTGTTGGAATTCTGCAGGATGGGTTGATTTCGGAAGATCTGGCGGCACTGGTGCTCCAGCGCTCTGGGGGCAACCCGTTTGTGGCCGAGGAACTGCTCAAGAGTCTGCGTGAAACCCAGATGCTGGAACTCCGCGAAGGTCGCTATGTGCTGCGTGACGCCGCGAGCCAATCCCTGATTCCTACAGGGGTGCGAAGCATATTGGCGGCGCGCATCGACGCGCTGGAGCCTCAGGCGAGAGCTGCTTTGACTGCCGTCTCCGTACTCGGGCGTGAGTTCAGGTCTGGAGCAGCTTTGTGCCTGATCGGTGAGGGCGCACCTGCAGCGATCAGCAGCTTGTGCAAGCGCGGCATGCTCGTTGACCTAGGTGAGGAACGCCAGGAACGGCGCTACCTGTTCGCACACGCGCTGCTGCAGGAAGTAGCTTACGGGGTCTTGCTCAAGCGCGACAAGTGCGCGCTTCATGCCAGTGTGGCCGAGTACCTGGAAACCCGCCTGCAGCAAGACGGCTTTGATCCCGCTCGCCTGAGTGAACTGGCTTGGCATTATTCCCGGGCCGAGAAACCCGAAAACGCCTGGCCGCCCTACTACCGCGCAGGAGTCAAAGCGGCCGAGGACTGGCTTTTGGCCTTTGCAGCCGAGCAGTTTCGGCACGCAAGAGAAGAGTTCGAGCGCTGCAAATCGGCACCGGGCATTGATGGACTTGGCGCCGAAGGTTCACGCCTGAAACTTCTGCTGGCGCTGTGTGAAGCCTGTTTCGACTCGGGCAAGCCAGACGAGGCCTTGAAATGCGCCGAAGAAGTCGTGGCTTTGACAGTCGATGGATTTGCACGCCAGCGTGCCCAGGCGCTCGAATTCGCGGCCAAGATTGCACAGGTAAAAAGCAGGTTCGATGACGCCATTGCGCACGCGGAAAGGTCGGCTGCCCAATTCGAAAAAGCAGCGGACGCCGCGGGAGTGGCCCGAATGTTGTTGTTCAAGGCACGCATGATGGCACATATCGGGCAAAATCAGGCTGGGCTGGAGCTGCTTCAGTGCGTCACGCTGAACGGGGCTGCGGCCGAGACCCTGATGGACTTCCATCTCACTCGCGCGAGTCTGCTTTCGGGGGTAGGTCGGCTCAAGGAAGCCCTGGAGGACGAAATGAAGCGCCTGGAGCTGGCGCGGAGCGTTTCCGATCGCCGCAAACTGGCGGGAGCTCATTCCAACATCGCCACCTACCTCAGCGACATGGGCCGCTACTCAGAAGCCGACGAGCACTTCCGGCTGGCGATGGCGGAGTACAAACGGGCCGGAGAACTCTTCAACCTCGCCATCATGCACGGCAACTACGGCAACCAATTGCGCCGTTCGCGAAGGCTCGACGAGGCCGTGGCCAATCACGCCTTGGCGCGCGGGTTGTGCCGCGAGCTTGGCGACGAATTCGGCATGATGGTGGCGGAAACCAATCTGGGCGCCTGTTTCATGACTACGGGCGACTTCACGGAAGCCCGCATAGGCTTTGAGCGGGCGCTACCGCTTGCGGAACGATTCGGCTCGGCGCAGGCTGTGAGCCAGTTGCTGCACAATCAGGCCAGCGTGGCGCTGCGCTGCGGCGACAGCGGGGTCGCCCGGGAGCGCCTCGAACGTTCGCGAAACATCAACGAGAAGCAGGGCAACGTTCGCGGCTTACTCTTGAACGACAATCTGCAAGCCCATGAGCTTCTGCGGTCAGGACAGTTCGAACTGGCGCTTCTGGAGCTGACGTCTATCGCCGAGCGCGCCGCAAAATCCGGATTTGCGGCGTACGAGGCTTCCGCATATGTCCTGATGCTCGAAATCGCCCGTCAACGCGGTCAATCCGCGGAGATGCGCAAGCTTCTGGACGTGCTCGAATTCTGCTCCCCTGAGTCTGCAGCGGGCGCGGATGAGCGTCTATTGCGACAGGCCTACCGGCTGGCCGCGTTTTGCGCTCCCGGTAACGCCCACCAGGTCAGCGCGATCACCGCGGAAATCGCACGGTTCCATCAACTGGCGCCGCAGGACGTAGGGACGGCGCTGGACGCCGAGGCATTCACTATCGCGGCCTCGTCGGTAGCCTTTTCGGCCTTGAGCAAGTCCGAGTTGACTGCTGCGCTACATTGGTCTGAACTGTCTGTTCGCGCCATGGAGAAAGGCGGTCGCCAGGATTTGATGTTCATTGAAGCGCTCTTCACACGCGGGCGGCTGCGTTCGCTCAAGGGTGATGCCTCCGGCGGGCCTGACCTGGGGCGGGCCGAAAGATTTGGCGTGAAGTTTGGCGCCCAGTGGCTGCTTGATCGGCTGTCTCGTAGCCAATCAGCCGGTTAACTTGAACATTGTGGCAGGCCTGCCCGTATTATCATTGGTCTCAAATCGCCGCTGGAGGCGCCCATGCCTGCTGGTCGAAAGTCGCCGCGCTCCTT
>Ga0138256_10003401_pt1 | contig 16920 bp, 16 predicted proteins | sample KNB2016incub_MG_FD_105486 | JGI IMG/M metagenome (GOLD analysis project Ga0138256, IMG submission 105486) | Active sludge microbial communities from wastewater in Klosterneuburg, Austria - KNB2014incub_MG | ecosystem: Engineered > WWTP > Activated sludge > Unclassified | place: Austria... | reverse complement strand
GGTGGGTGATCCAGACCGCTGCGTCGCGCGTGGCGCGCAGGATGGCGCCGTCGCGCTGCGCCACCACGGCACCGGGCGTGGCGGCGGGCGGGCGCGCACCGCCTTCGAGGTGTGCACCGTGCAGATACACCGGCAGGCCCAGCACTTCGTCCAGCACGCCCGGCGTACCGTCGGCGGCGTGCAGCTTGCGCAGTACGCAGGCGGTGTCGTCCTGCGCCCAGTCGATGGCGCGGTCGGCCTGCCGCATCAGCGGCCGCGTCTGGACAGGACTCGAAGCGGGTAGGGCGGCCTGCGCCTGCGGCTGCTCACCCGCCTCCAGCCGCTGCAGCGTCAGCCGCAGCGCTTGCACCGCAGCCTCGGTGACCTCGCGCCGGTAAAGGCTGCTCTTGGTGGCCGGCCGCATGGGAAAGGACCTGCTGGCCCACACCGGGCCGGCGTCGAATTCGCCATTCGCCTCGATCGCCGTCACTCCCCATTCGGCGGCGCCTTCCAGGATCGCCCAGTCCAGCGCCGACGGCCCGCGGTCGCCCGCCGGCCCGGGGTGGACGACGATGCAGCGGTGCCGCTGCCACACGCTCGCGGGGATGCGGCGCTTCAGGAACGGCGCCACGACCAGTTCCGGCTGCCAAAGCGCCACCGCCTCTTCGGTGACGCGGTCGTTGATGTCGAACTCGACCGAGATATCGTGCCCGTCGTGCGTCAACTCGTCGTACAGCCGCTGCGTGAGGCTGTTGAAGGAATGGGTGAGAAACAGGATGCGCATGAAGCAAACGCGCCTTCAGCAGATGCGCGGCAATTGTTCGCCGGTGAGCCAGTCCACGTTGCGCCGGCCGCCGAAGCGGGTGTCCATCTGCACGAAGTGGTGCGCGTCGGCGATGACCTCGCCGATGATCGCCGCGTCGGCCCCCAGCGGATGCGCGCGCATGGCCTGCAGCAGCCGCGCCGCGTCGGCCTCGGCACAGATGGCGACGAGTTTGCCCTCGTTGGCCACGTACAGCGGGTCCAGGCCCAGGAATTCGCAGGCCGCCTCCACCTGTGGCCGCACCGGAATATCGGCTTCGCGGATGACGAAGCCGCAGCCGGACTGCGTGGCCAGTTCGTTGAGCGTGGTGGCCAGGCCACCGCGCGTGGGGTCGCGCAGGCAATGGATGCCGGGCACCGCCTGCACCATCGCCGCCACCAGACCGTGCAGGGCCGCGGTGTCACTTTGGATGGTGGTCTCGAAGCTGAGGTTTTCGCGCAGCGACATGATGGCCACGCCATGGTCGCCGACGGTGCCGCTGACCAGGATGCGGTCGCCGGGCCGCGCGCGGTCGCCCGAGATGTCCACGCCCGCCGGCACCACGCCCACGCCGGTGGTGGTGATGAAGACGCCGTCGCCCTTGCCCTTTTCCACCACCTTGGTATCGCCGGTGACCACCGGCACGCCGGCGGCGCGCGAGGCCGCGGCCATCGACTCGACGATGCGTTTCAGGTCGACCAGCGGGAAGCCCTCCTCCAGGATGAAGCTGGCCGCCAGGTACAGCGGCACCGCGCCCGACATCGCCACGTCGTTGACGGTGCCGTGCACCGACAGGCAGCCGATGTCGCCGCCGGGGAAGAAGAGCGGCGAGACGACGTGGCTGTCGGTGGCCATCACCAGGCGCCCGGGCGGCACCGTGAAGGCAGCCTGGTCGTTGGCCTGGCGCAGCCATTCATTGTCGAAGGAGCGCTGGAAGAGCTCGTCGATGAGCTGGGCCATGGCCCGGCCGCCGCCGCCGTGCGACATGTCGACGACGCCGTGCTTGAAATCGACGGGGCGGATGTAGTCCTTGCGTACGGTAGTCATGGCGCAATGATCGCCTGAATTGCGAGGTGGCCTTGCGCAAAACGAACGAGCGCCCGCAAGGGGCGCTCGAATCGCAGTCGCAGTCGGGGCCGGTTTCAGGGCTTCAGGGTTTCAGGGCTTCAGCGCCTGCAGGATTTCGGGATCCTCTTCCTCGTCCGCCAGCACGGCGTGGCAGGTGCTGCACTTGGCGCCGATGCGCTGGCCTTCGGCCGTCTGGTGCTTCTTGTCGTGGCAGCGGAAGCAGCCCGGGGCTTCGTCGCTGTGGCCGAGGTTGTTGATATGGGTGCCCCAGGTGACCTTCATCTTCGGGAAGACATTCCAGGAGTAGATGTCGCCCAGTGCGGCACCGGCGGCCTGGATCTCCGCGGCCTTGGCGGTGGCGAGCTCGGCGTAATTGGCCTTGTAGAAATTCGCCACCTCGCCTGCGATGCCGGCCTTGGCCTCTTCCTTCGACGCATACTGGCCTTCCTGCAGCACGCGCAGCCCTTCACGTTTGATGAAAGGCAGGCCCTTGTCGATGCGGCCGTCCTCCATCGCTCTGTTGATCTCCTTGTCGGCCGGGTAGAAGATGTGTGCCGGCCGGTTGTGGCAGTCCACGCAGTCCATGGTGCGCCACTCCACCGGGCCGTCGGGCGCGGCCTCGGTCTTGAAGACCTTCTTGCCGGCCGGCGTGGTCATCTCGATGTCGTAGACCTTCTGGCGCGTGGGATCGGTCAGGTAGCGGATCTCCACGCCGCGGTCCACGTGCCAGTGGATGCCGGTGGAGGCGGTGCCCTGCTGGCCGCCGACCTTCATCACGAGCACGGTCTTGGTCTCGGTATTGGCCTCGTCGTCGGCGAACTGGGTCTTCACCTGCAGCTTGTCGCCCACGTGCTTGGTCGGCCAGTGGCACTGCTCGCAGGTGTCGCGCGCCGGGCGCAGGTCGTGCACCGGGCTGGTGACGGGCGTGGGATAGAGGTTGAAGGCCACCGAAACCAGCTGCCACGAGCCCGAGATCTTGGACTTCACGAACCAGTCGGCGCCCGCCCCGATGTGGCAGTCGGCACAGGTGATCTTGCTGTGCGGCGAGCGCTGGAAGGCCACGTGCTCGGGCTCCATCACGGTGTGGCACACGGTGCCGCAGAAGGCCACCGTCTCCATCTCCTTGATGCCCTTCACGGTGGCGCCGGCGATCAGCACCGTGCTGATCATGCCCACCAGTACGCTCACGATGAGCAGGCCGCGTGTGCGTTCGTTGTTGAGGTCGATGACGGGCAGGGCGCGGGGCGCGGCTTCGTGGTGGGCGGCGGCGGCCGCCTCCTGCCTGCGGCGCAGCCACACGCCCACCGGAACGAGCACCAGGCCGAGGCCGAACACCATCGGCAACAGCATGTAGGTGATGATGCCCAGGTAGGCGCCACCGTCGAAGCCGGTCAGCTGCAGGCCGATCAGCAACACGATCATCACCAGCGCGACGAGCGCGACGATCGCGCCCACCAGGCTGACCCAATGGCGGGTGATGACCGAGACGAAGTTGTGCACCATCTTTGCCTGCTCCATATGCGGGCAGCGCTGCCCGCGGTTCCTGCTTCAGTGGATCATCATCAGTGGAAGCCGTGCGTGAGCAGCCCCCAGAAGATGAAGATGGCCAGGATGACACCGATCGTCAACGCCGTGAACCCGAAGATATACGCACGCCGCAGCTCGGCGGCCGTGGGCGGCGGCACGAGGTAGTCCTCCAGCTGGCCCTGCGCCACCAGGCGCTCGTACTCCATGGGCCGCTCGTCCTTGAAGCGGTCCAGCGGCATGCGGCCGGTGAAGATGACCGGGTCGAGCGGGAAGGCCTCGGGCCGCAGGTGGGTGTGGAAGAAGTGGAACAGGAAGATGAAGCCGGTGGCCAGCAGCGCTTCGTCGCTGTGCACGATGTAGGCGGCATTCAGCGCCCAGCCCGGCAGCACCATGGTGAAGGCGGTCGGGAACCACAGGATCAGGCCCGAGAAGCCGATGATGGCCACGCCCCAGAAGACCGCCAGGTAGTCGAATTTCTCCCAGTAGGTGAAGCGGTCGAATTTCGGCCGCGGCCCCAGGTAGAGGAAGTACTTCATCATGCCGATGAAGTCGACCACGTCGCGCGGCTGCGGCACCATCGAGCGCGGGCCCCAGAAGTAGCCTTTCTCGTTCTTCAGGAACAGGCCGTGCACGATCATGCCCAGGTGCCAGGCGAAGTAGCCGAAGGTCACGATGCCGGCCAGGCGGTGCAGGTAGCCTGCCGATTCGGCGCCGCCCAGCAGCGTCATCAGGCCCGGCGCCCAGGGTGCCTCGGCAAACTTGAGCGGCAAACCCGTCGCGGCCAGCAGCAGGAAACTGCTGACGATGGCCACGTGCACGCCCATCTGCATGCCGCTGAAGCGCCGCACGTAGGGGCCGGGGCCACCGTGGCTGAAACTGAATTCGCCGCGCAGCTTGCCCACCAGCGCACGCTGCATCCACAGCAGGCCGTGCAGGCCGAAGAAGCCGAACACGCCCACCAGCAGCGAGGTCATGCCTAGCCAGATCCAGTACACGTAGGGGTTGCGCGTGGGGTCGGACGGGTTGGCGTGCGGGTCGAAGGTCAGGAACGACGCGTTGACCTTCTCGTGGCAGGCGCCGCAGGTCGCGGCCAGGTTGTCGGGGTGGACGCTGGAGCGTGGGTCCGAAGCCGCCAGGTTGCGGTGCGGCGTGTGGCAGTCGGCGCACGCCGCCGCTGCCTTGTTCTCCAGCGCCGTGGCCTTGCCGTGGAAGCTGCCGCGGAACGAGGTCGAATAATCCTCGTGGCAGTTGCCGCAGCCGTCCGACACCACGTGCCGCGTGGCTGCGGCACCCGGGTCCTTGATGGCGTGCGACTCGTGGCAGGTGGAACAGACCGGCCCCTCGCGCCCGGCCGTGATGGCCGTGCCGTGCGCGCTCTCGTTGAAGTCCTTGAGCACGCCACTGTGGCAACTGCCGCAGGTGGCGGGGATCCTGGTGTGGTGGGTCGTCGCCGCCGGGTCGTCCTTGGCATGGATCTCGTGCTTGCCGTGGCAGCTGGAGCACGAAGGCGAACTGCCCACCAGTCCGGCCTTGAGCAGTGCGCGGGCATGCTTGCTGCTCTCGTAGTTGGCCATCATGTCTTCGTGGCAGCCACCGCAGGTCTTGATCTGGTTCACCGGCGACAGCGGCGACTCGGGGTCGCCGCCCTTGAACACCGTGTGCAGGCTGCCGTGGCAGCCGTTGCAGTCCTTGATGGCGCGCTCGCCCTGGGCGCGGCGGCCGTGGATGCTGCCGGCGATGGCCTTGAATTCGTCTTCGTGGCAGTCCTGGCACACCTGGGGCTTGACGGGACCGAGCGGGTTGCGCGGGTGGCGGATCTCCAGGGCCGACTCGTGGCAGTCGGCGCATTCCAGCTTGCGGTGCGCCGAACGTCCGAAATGGGCGGCCGATACCGACAGCGATTTGCCGTCGTCGTCCTTCATTTCAGGGTCGTCGTGGCAGCTCAGGCACTTCTGTGACGACACCTGCGGCTTGTCGGCGGCAGGGGTCTGCGCCGCCGCCGGGGCGGCCAGGCTGGCCAGTGCCACGGCGACGGCGGCCAGGGCCATGCGAGCCAGCCGACCTGTCAGACCACCGTTTTCTAGCGAACCCGCGCTTGCCATGACCTGTGCTCCATGCAACCCACCACCGCGGCTGCCAGGCAGGCAGACCGGATGTCCGGGCGATAGGGCATTTTCGACAGGGCCCCCCGCGGTCGTTTGACGTGAGGCAAGGTTTGACGCATGACGCGCGCCTGGATTCGACGTTTTGCGGGTCGTTCGGCGCCCGTATACCCCCGACCCTACAGGGGAAGCGTGGCGTTGGCTTCGGGCACGATGGCCACGTTCTTGAACCGGCCATAGGTGTAGTGCGCCGCGCACGCGCCTTCGGAGGACACCATGCACGAGCCGATGGGATTCTCGGGCGTGCAGACGGTGCCGAACACCTTGCAGTCGGCCGGCTTCTTCACGCCGCGCAGGATGGCGCCGCATTCGCAGGCCTTGTTGTCGGGCACGGAGCGGTAGGCGATGCCAAAACGCGCCTCGGCGTCGAAGGGCCGGTAGGCCGGCTTGATGGCCAGCGCGCTGTACGGCACCTCGCCCAGGCCGCGCCACTCGAAGCTGCGGCGCAGTTCGAAGACTTCGGCCACCAGCGCCTTGGCCTTGGCATTACCCTCGCGCGTGACGGCGCGGGTGAATTCGTTCTCGACCTCGGCGCGGCCCTCGTTCAACTGGCGCACCAGCATCAGGATGGCCTGCATCACGTCCAGCGGCTCGAAGCCGGCGATGACCACCGGCTTGGCATATTCCTCGGCGAAATATTCGTAGGGCTGGCTGCCGATCACGGTGGACACGTGCGCCGGGCCGATGAAGCCGTCCAGCGGCACGGTGCCGTATTCACGCACTTCCTTCGATTCCAGGATGTGGCCGATGGCCGCCGGCGTGAGCACGTGGTTGCAGAAGACGCTGAAGTTCTTCAGGCCCAGCGCCTGCGCCTGCAGGATGGCCACCGCGGTGGGCGGCGTGGTGGTCTCGAAGCCGATGGCGAAGAAGACGACCTCGCGGTCCGGGTGCTGCTGCGCGATGCGAATGGCGTCGGCGCTGGAGTAGACCATGCGGATGTCGGCGCCGCGCGCCTTGGCCTTCAGCAGCGACAAGCCCTTGGACGCCGGCACGCGCACGGTGTCGGCATAGGTGCACAGCACGAGACCGGGCCGCGCGGCCAGTTCGATGGCGTTGTCGATGCGGCCGATGGGCAGCACGCACACCGGGCAGCCCGGGCCGTGGATCATGTTCACGGTGCCGGGCAGCATGTCCTTCAGGCCGTAGCGCGAGATGGCGTGCGTGTGGCCGCCGCAGAACTCCATCAGGTTGTAGCGGCGGGCCGGTTCGGCTTCGCGGGCCATGGCGGCCGCGAGCTGGCGCGCCAGCTCGCCGTCGCGGAATTCGTCGATGTACTTCATTGGACGGCGTTCACTTCACGGCAGCATCGGCGTGGACGGCTCGCCCATGTCCAGGCCGGCTTCGGCGAAGGTCTTCAAGGTCAGCTCGGCTTCTGCCGGGTCGAGCCGCGTGAGGGCGTAGCCCACGTGCACGATGACGTAATCGCCGAGCCGGATGCCTTCGACGAGTGCCAGCGAGATGGACTTGCGCACGCCGCCGAGATCGACCACGGCGTTGTCGCCGTCGGTCAGTTCGACGACGCGGGCGGGGAGGGCGAGACACATCCTTGGATCTCCTTCAGGAAGCGGTGGCGGCCTGCACGGCCACCCAGGCCTGGCCGAGCGACAGGCCCCCGTCGTTGGGCGGCACGGCCTGGGCCTGCAGCAGGGTCAGGTCGCGTGCGGCCAGTTCGCGCTGCAGCCCGCCGGCCAGCAGGGCGTTGAGGAAGCAGCCGCCGCCGCAGGCGACGGTGCGGAGTTGCTGCACGCCGGCGGCACGCGCCACCCAGTTGGCCAGGGCGCTCACCAGGGTGGCGTGGAACAGGGCGGCACCGCGGCCGGCGTCGCTCTCGTCGGCCAGGCGCAGCGCCAGCGCCGTGAGGTCGAGCTGGTTGCCGGCATCGATGCCGTACAACGCCGGCTCGGCGGCGACGGGGCCGTGCGCTTCGGCCAGGCCCTCCAGCAGCATCGCCGCCTGGCCCTCGAAAGCCATGCGGTGCGAAATGCCCAGCAGGCCGGCGACGGCGTCGAACCAGCGGCCCAGGCTGCTGGTCTCGGGCGCGTGCAGGCCGCGTTGCAGCAGCGTGGCCACCGATGCGGCCGCGGGTTCGCTCGCGAAACGTGCGGCGATGGTGTCGCCACGGCCGGCCAGCGCCAGCGCCGCGGCGGCCATGCGCCAGGGTTCGCGCGCGGCGCGGTCGCCGCCGGGCAGGCGCAGCGGGCGCACGCGGCCCAGGCGGGTGAAAGCGGCGCCGTCCACGTGCAGCAACTCGCCGCCCCAGGCGCTGCCGTCGGCGCCGAGGCCCACGCCGTCCAGCGCCAGCCCGAGCACGGGGCCGCGCACGCGGTGCTCCGCCAGCACGGCGGCGATGTGCGCGTGGTGGTGCTGCACCGCTTGCAGCGGCGCGTGGTATTCCGCGGCCAGCCGCGCCGCGAGGCGCGTGCTGTAGAAATCGGGGTGCAGGTCGTGCGCCACCCGCGCCGGCTTGACCTGCAGGATGTGCAGCAGGTGCGCCACCGCCTCGTCCAGCGCCCGGCAGGTGGGCGCGTTGTCCAGGTCGCCCACGTGCTGCGAGACGAAAGCCTCGTCGCCGCGCGTCACGCACACCGTGTTCTTGAACCAGCCGCCCAGGGCCAGCACCGGGGGGCCGGCGTGGGCCAGCCGGATGGCCTGCGGCGTATAGCCGCGCGCGCGGCGGATGAACTGGAAGCCGCGCGACGGCGCGCCGACCACGGCGCGCAGCACGCTGTCGTCGCAGCGCTGCACGATGTCGCGGTCGTGCAGCAGGAAGGCGTCGGCGATGCCGGCCAGCCTGGCCAGCGCCTCGTCGTTGCCCGTGACCAGCGGCTCGCCTCCCGGGTTGGCGCTGGTCGTCACCAGGGCCAGCGGCTGCGCGGGCTGCAGCCAGTCGGTGCCGGCCGGACGCCCGGCCGCTTCGTGGAACAGCAGCATCTGCAAGGGCGTGCAGGGCAGCATCAGCCCCAGCCAGGCCAGGCCCGGCGCGACGCCGGGCAGCAGCGCATCCGTGCGCGCGCTCTTGCGCAGCAGCACGATGGGGCTTTCGGGGCTCAGCAGCAGATCCGCCTCGGCCGTACCGATCCCGCCCAGTGCAGCGCCGGAGGCCAGGTTGGCCACCATCACCGCCAGCGGCTTGGCTTCGCGCGCCTTGCGCGAGCGCAGCGTGGCCACCGCGGTGGCGTTGCGCGCATCGCAGACGAGGTGGAACCCGCCCAGACCCTTGATGGCGACGATCTCGCCGCGCCCAATGCGTTGCAACGCGCCGGCCACGGGGTCGATGCCCTTCGCCGCGGCACCGCCTGCGTCGAGCAGGCACAGCGTCGGCCCGCAGGCCGGGCAGGCGTTGGGTTCGGCGTGGAAGCGGCGGTCCAGCGGGCTGCCGTATTCGGCACGGCAGGCCGGGCACATGGCGAAGGCAGCCATGCTCGTCATCGCGCGGTCGTAGGGCAGGGCGCGCGTGATCGTGTAGCGCGGGCCGCAGTTCGTGCAGTTGGTGAAGGCGTAGCGCCAGCGCCGGTTGGCCGGGTCGAACATGTCGGCCAGGCAGTCGGGACAGACCGCGCTGTCGGGGCCGATGGCGGTGTGCACGGTGGCCGCCGGGCCGCCACGCGTTTCGACGATGGCAAACCCGGGCCGGCCGGTGCTGGGGCGCAGGGTCGGGGCGGGCAACACCTGGTCGACGCGGGCGCGCGGCGGGGCGTCGTCGCGCAGGCGGCGCAGCAGGGCCTCGAGCTGTGCGGCGCTGCCTTCGGCTTCGATCGTGACGCCGTTGCCGTCGTTGCGCACCCAGCCGGCGAGGCCGAGTTCGTTGGCGAGGCGGTAGACGAAGGGCCGGAAGCCCACGCCCTGCACGATGCCGCGCACCTGGATCTGCCGGCGCTCGCGGGGAACTGCGATCGTGACCCCAGCGTCACCCCGATCCTCTGCCCCCGCGGCGGTGGACCGTGCTCGAGCCGGTGTGCGGGAATCGTTCATGAACAGCCGGCGATCCTGGAATTCAGTCGCCGGCACCCAGCCGGGCTTCGAGTTCGGCCACGCGGCGGCGCAGCGCCTCGACGCTGGCGTCACGCGCCGCACGCGCCGCGGCCGCACCGCGTTCCAGCCAGTCCAGCCAGGCATCCATGCCCTCGCCGGTGGTGGCCGAGACGCGCAACGCCTCGATGCCCGGCCGCACGCGGCGCGCATGGCCGATGGCGGCTTCGACGTCGAACTGCACGTAGGGCAGCAGGTCGGTCTTGTTGACGAGCAGCAGGTCGGCGGCATGGAACATGTCGGGGTACTTCAGCGGCTTGTCCTCGCCTTCGGTGACCGACAGGATGACGACCTTGTGCGCCTCGCCCAGGTCGAAGGCGGCCGGGCAGACCAGGTTGCCGACGTTTTCTATCAGCAGCAGGCTGCCGTCGGCGGGGTCCAGCCGGTCGAGCGCGCGGCGCACCATGTCGGCGTCGAGGTGGCAGCCCTTGCCGGTATTGACCTGAACCGCCGGCGCTCCAGTGGCGCGGATGCGGTCGGCGTCCAAAGTGGTCTGCTGGTCGCCTTCGATCACCGCCACCTTGAGCCGGCCCTGCAGCGCCTGGATGGTCTTCACCAGCAGCGTGGTCTTGCCCGAGCCGGGGCTGGACACGAGGTTGAGCGCGAAGATGCCGCGGTCGGCCAGGCGCTGCCGGTTGGCCGCGGCGACGGCGTCGTTCTTGGCCAGGATGTCCTGCTCGATCTGCACCATGCGCTTCGGCGTGACGCCGGGCGCGTGCGCGGCGCCGAGCGCGGCGCCCGAGGCGGTGGCTGCGACGGCATCGTCGCCGTGGTCGTGGCTGTGCCAACTGCCGTCGGCGTGCCGATGCCGGTGCCCGGCGCCTTGGGCGTGTTCGTGCGCATGGCCGTGCGAGTGATCGTGTCCATGCGCGTGCTCATGCGCATGCCCATGGACGTGCGGATGGGCATGGGTGGTGCCGTCGGCATGCGTGTGCTCGTGCCCATGGCCCTCGCCTTCGACGTGGTTCTGGTCGCTGCCGCAACCGCAGGTGACGCACATGGTTCCGCTCCTTGTTGGCCGACCGCCGCTTCAGGCGATCTCGATTTCGGTGACACGCATCTCGTCGCCCCGGATCACCTGCAACTGGTGGCTGCCGCAATGCGGGCAGGCGTCGCCGCGCTGAGCGACGGGCACCTGGTTGCCGCAGGGCATGCACCAGGCCAGGCCGGACGGCGTGACGATCTCCAGCCGGGCACCGTCGGCGACGGTGCCGCGCGTGACGGCGTCGAAGCAGAAGCGCAGTGCCTCCACTTCCACCTGCGCCAGCGCGCCGATCTCCAGCCAGACCGCCGTCACACCGGTGGCGGCGTTGGCACGCGCGCCGTCTTCCACCAGCTGCAGCACACCTTCGGCGAGCGACATCTCATGCATGGGGCACGACTTCGATGCGAAAGCCGACGCAGGGGTCCAGTGCGTGCACGGCCAGCGCGGTGCGCGACCGCAGGGTGGCTTCGTCGGGCGCTTCGGTGCCGACGATGCCGCGGAACAGCGCGCCCTGCGGGTGGAAATTCCACTCGGTGGGCGCCACCACGCGGTAGTCGGCGATGCGGCCATGCGCCAGCCGGGAGTGGTGCATGAGCAGGCCGCGTGCGGTCTGCACGGCCGCCAGGCCGGTGCCGTCGGAGAGTGTCCAGGCGCGGACCCAGCCCGGGGCGCTTCCTTGTGACGACTCCAGGTCGACGAGCAGCGTGGCCAGCTCCACCAGCCGCGCCGCAAACCGGGTGGCCGCACTGTGGCCTTCACGCGCGATCAGCGCCGCCACCAGCGGCTGCGTCTGCAACCGCGCCAGCGCACCCGTCTCCACCGGTCGGCCGCCCCAGGTGGGTGCCTGGGCGAACAGCGGATCCTGCAGCAGCGCGGGCACCACGGCCGACCACCAGGCGGCGTCGTCCAGGCCGGGCATCAAGGCCGTGTCGCTGCGGCCGAGGTCGGGCGTGGTGGCTGCCAGCCGGGCCAGCGCGCGTGCCGGCAGCGTGGCCGCGGCGTCACGCCAGGCGTCGAACGCGGCCGGTTCGGCGCGTGCCAGCCAGGCCGCGGGCGCTTCGCCGTAGACCTGCTCCTGCGCGATCTTGCCCAGCGCGCCGGCCGCCGCGGCCAACGCGGCCTGGCTTTCAGCCGGTGGGGCCTTCACGGCAGCGATGGCCTGCGCCACGGCGGCCCGCACCGGCGCCAGCGCAGCGGCCTGGGGCGGCAGCGAGAGCGAACGCGGGGCGTCGATCAGCAGCCGCCACAGCGTTTCCTGCAGCGCTTCCAGCACCACGGCCCCGGCGTTGACTTCGGGCAGGCCTTCGGCTTCGCCGTCGTGGCCGGCAGCGGCGCGCAAGGCGGCGGCGCAAGCGGCGCCCTGGGCCTGGCCGCACAGGGCATACAGCCGCGGCACCAGCGCGGCGGCTTCGGCCGGCGCCCGCCCGAGCAGCACGCGTGCGGCTGCCAGCGGTCGCGTCGAGGCCAGGCCGACATGGTGCACACGCTGCCCGTCCCAGTGCAGGGTCACGGTGATCTCACCCTCGATCGACATGGCCGCCGGAACTCAACCGGCCACGCAGGAAATCGCGCTTGGACATCGCGGGCTGTGGCGCCGCGGCGGCGCGCTGCGGCTCCGCCGGCGCCGGCGCGCCGGGCGACAGGTCGGCCTTGGGGAATTCGGGTACCTCGGCGTTGGCGGTGTCGAACAAGGCCTCACGCGCCAATCGCGCCACCAGCCGCGCCGCGGCCTGGTCCTGGAAGTCGTGCATGGGCGAGAAGAGCGAGCAGGTTTGGTGCTCGCCGACCACCGGATCGTCGGCGCCGATGAATTCGAAGACGCCGGCCGGGAAGTGCAGCTTGCGCTTGCCGCGCAGCGGCAGCGGCTGCCACTGGCTGCGCGCGCGCGGCAGCAGCACCAGGTTCATGAACCAGGGCGTGACCATCACACCCAGCCAGTGGCCTTGCCAGGGTTCGAAGGCCACGGCTTCGACCACGAGCGCCGGGTTCATTACACCCAGCCCTTCCATGCGACTGGCGACCTCGCGAAAGGCCGAGGTCAGGCGCGCCGACGGGTTGGGCAGCAGCGGCTCGGCGGGGGGCGGCGTGACGGGGCGCGTGGCCTCAGTCATCGTGAATCACCATGAAATGGCTGTGCAGTGCCGCGCAATTGGGGCAGCTCCAGTGCGGCGGCAACTCGGTGAAAGGCGTGCCGGGCGGCACCTGCCAGACGGGGTCGCCCGCGGCCGGGTCGTAGACGTACCAGCAGATCTTGCATTCGAGCCGGGTCTCGGGGCCGATCTCGCGATCGTTGCCGAAACCCTGGAAGGCCACGTTGCTCATTGTGCGGGTGACTCAGTGCGGCGTGGCTTCGGCCACCGACTCGTCCATCCACTGCACCAGTTCGGCCAGGCGCTCGCGGCTGTCGGCCAGGTCTTCGCTGGAGGCCAGCGCCACCTCGGGCACGCCAACCACCTCCAGCGTATTCAGGATCAGCGTATTCATGGCGTTGAAATACTGCACGCGCCAGACGCCGCGCGTGAGCGTGGAGGTGACGTGGCAGTTGCCGAAGCCGCGCGAGATCATCGCCACCGGGCCCACCGGCAGGGCGCGTTCCAGCACCGCATGGTCGTCGGGCGTCATGGGGAACAGCGTCAGGTTGATGACGTGCGCGCGCGCGGCCGGGTCGCGGCTCTGCAGTTGGCCGGCGATCTCTGCCACCAGTGCGGGCGAGTTCATGGCGCCGGCTGGCCATTCCACCGCCGGCAGGCCGTCGCCGCCCCCCGTCCGGGCCGCTTCCAGGGCCACGCCGGGCACGGCGCCGGCTTCCAGCCAGTCGGCCACCAACCGGCCCTGCGCGTCGAACTCGCAGCAGCGCCACAGGCCGGTGAAGACGCTTTCCTGGATGCGGCAAGGGCGCGGGCCCTTGATCTGGATCGCGACCTCGCCTTCGCCCAGCATCTGGTTGGTGATCTCCAGCGCCGCGGGGCCGATGGCGCGCATGTCGGCGCGCGGGCCTGGCGTGCCGCCGTCGGGGTCCCAGGCCTGCAGCGCGGCCAGGAAACGGGCGAGCAGGTCGCGCGACGCCGCCAGCGCCGACGGGTCGGCCTGCTCCGGCACGCGCGGCATGGCAAAGGTATTCATCTCGCGCGGCATGGGCAGGAAGTCGAGTTCGGCGTCTTCATCTGCCGGTTGGCTGCCGGGGCCGATGCTGCGCACGGGAACGGGGAAGTCCTTCATCGTCACTCCTTGGGTGGGTCCGGGCGGCCAGGGGGGGTGGACTCAGGTGGCGCAGGAACCGGCCGCGCCGCCGGGTCCGCGCACGGGGATGCCCACGGTGGGCGGCCGGCTGGGGGCGGCGCTCAGCAGAGCCTGCAACTCTTCGAGGTATTCGTCCCAGTTGCGCAGGCCGTCGATGACGCCGACATACTGGCCGTCCATCAGCATCACCAGTGCCGGCCAGCGGTTGAAACCGTAGCGCCGCTGCACCTGGCGGGCCGCGTCGGGCAGCAGCACGCCGGTGACGAAGCGGCCGGGAAAGGCCCGCTGCAGCTGCGGCACGATGACCGCAAGGTCCAGCGTCTCCTTGTAACGCATCGGGTCCTCGGTGAAGACCAGCAGCGCGTGGCCGGGCCGCGCCAGGAAGGTCTCGATGCCGTCGGCGTCGACCCGGGTGCAACCATGGCGGCTGAACATCTGCTCGACCAGCGGGTAAGAGGCCAGGACATCGGCGCCCGCTTGCACGGGCATCGGGATGGCGCTCATGTCGGGTCTCCTTGCGGGTGGACTGGCAGGTGATCCCGCAGGTGCGCGGGCAATGGCGGTTCGCGGTCGATCAGGTCGCGGAAGTGGGCGTCGGTGTCGTCGCCACCGGCCAGCACGGCGGCCAGCGCGTCCAGCGCGGCGTCGGTCTGCGCCGCTTCTTCGGTGGTCATGGACCGCAACGCCGCGCCCTGGAAGGCCAGCACCCAGCTTCCCGGGGGCAACTCGCCCACCATCAGCATGTTCAGCCGCTCGGTCTGGCCGCGGCCCTCGGCCAAGGCCACGCCGTGTTCGCAGCTCACGATCTTCATCGGCGTGCCGATGCACATGTCACTTGCTCCCACCGGACAGCGCCAGCACACGTGGGTCGGCCACGCGGCAGGCTTCCTCGGCCGAAGGGCGGCCGGCCTCGTAGGCCTCGATCGCCAGCGCGCGGTCGTTGAGCGGCTCGAAGACGCTGCCGGACTCGCGTGGCGTGGCCTCAAAGCCCCAGCGGCGCAGTTCCTGCACCGCCAGCGCCACGGCCTCGGGTAGCCGCGCCTTCACTTCGGGGCGCAGGCTGCCGCCGAAGTCGTCCAGCGTCACCGGCTGCACGCCGATGGCGGTGAGGTGCTCGGGCGCGCGGCCGCCGATCTGCGCCAGCGCCAGCACGTCGTTGAAGCCGTTCTGGTGCGGCGACAGGCGCTGCGCGCCCCAGGCCGGCACTTCGGCGCCGCGCAGCACCTTCAGCGTGCCGCCGGGCAGCCCGCAGTCGACGGCGTCGAAGACCAGCACATGGCTGGCACGTGCGACGTCGTCGAACAGGCCCAGTCCCAAAGTGCCGCCGTCCATGAGCCGGACCTCGGGCGGGAAGACCCAGCCGGCGTGCAGCGCCTCGACCGCACGCACGCCGAAACCCTCGTCGGCCCACAGCACGTTGCCGATGCCCAGCACCAGCACATCGATCGGTTTCTTCATTCGGCCGTTGTAACGGAGGTGGTGACAGACCGCAGACTAACCGCGCTGCGTTCCTGCCGCTTGCGTTGCGTCAAGCAGCGGCCGCTTGGCACGATCGCGTCTTCCGCGGCGTGCCCCAGCCCCGCCCACTGAGCCGCAGGCTCGCCCGGCAGCTTCCGGCCGTCCAAAAAAAGACCGGTGGAAATTGTTCCAGGTCAAGACAGGTAACGACGGCCCGAAGGAGACTCGCGCCGTCGCGATCCGATGCCATCAAAAGGAGACATGTCATGAAACTGCGTCATCTCGTCGCCGGCCTGCTCACTGCCGGCCTGGCCTTTGCCGCCTTCGCCCAGCAGCCGCTGGTCATCAAGTTCAGCCACGTCGTGGCGCAGGACACGCCCAAGGGCAAGGCCAGCGAGTTCTTCGCCAAGCGTGCCGGCGAACTGACCGGCGGCAAGGTCAAGGTGGAGGTCTACGCCAACAGCACGTTGTACAAGGACAAGGAGGAGATGGAGGCGCTGCAGATCGGTGCGGTGCAGATGCTGGCGCCGTCGCTGGCCAAGTTCGGCCCGCTGGGGGCGCGCGAATTCGAGGTCTTCGACCTGCCCTTCATCTTCGACAACTCGGACGAATTGCACAAGGTGACCACCGGGCCCGTCGGCAAGCAGCTGTTCGGCAAGCTGCAGTCGCGCGGCATCACCGGGCTGGCCTACTGGGACAACGGCTTCAAGTCCTTCTCGGCGAACAAGCCGCTCAAGGCGCCCGACGACTTCAAGGGCCTGAAGATGCGCATCCAGTCGTCCAAGGTGCTGGAGGCGCAGATGCGCGCCGTCGGTGCGCTGCCGCAGGTGATGGCCTTCTCCGAGGTCTACCAGGCGCTGCAGACGGGCGTCGTCGACGGCACCGAGAACCCGCACTCGAACCTGTACACGCAGAAGATGCACGAGGTGCAGAAGCACATGACCGTGTCCGACCACGGCTACCTGGGCTATGCCGTCATCACCAACAAGAAGTTCTGGGACGGCCTGCCCGCCGACGTGCGCGGCCAGCTCGAGAAGGCGATGGAGGAGGCCACGGCCTTCGCCAACAAGATCGCCAAGGAAGAGAACGACGGCGCGCTGGAGAAGGTCAAGGCCTCCGGCAAGACCCAGGTCTACATGCCGACGCCGGCGGAACGGCTGGCGCTGAAGAAGGCGATGGTGCCGGTGCACAAGGAGATGGAGTCGCGCATCGGCAAGGAAACCATCGAAGCCGTCTACAAGGCGACCGGCTTCGACCCGGGCAAGCTCTGATATCCAGCAGGCAGGCGCCGGGGCAGACTGCCCCGGCGTCGTTTTGTGCGCCTCACTGAAGAGGGAGTCCGAGCATGCTCAAGGTCCTGGACCACCTGGAGGAATGGCTCATCACCTTCCTCATCGGGGCGGCGACGCTGATCATCTTCGTCGCAGTGGCGCACCGCTACGCCTCGGGCGTGGCGATCCCCGGCCTCCAGGACTGGCTGCTGACGCTCAATTTCGGCTGGGCGCAGGAGCTGTGCATCATCATGTTCGTGTGGATGGCCAAGTTCGGTGCCGCCTACGGCGTGCGCACCGGCATCCACGTCGGCGTCGACGTGCTGATCAACAGCCTGTCCGAAAGCCCGCGCGGCAAGTTCGTCGTCTTCGGCCTGCTCGCCGACGCGCTCTTCACCG
>Ga0138256_10003400_pt1 | contig 16922 bp, 18 predicted proteins | sample KNB2016incub_MG_FD_105486 | JGI IMG/M metagenome (GOLD analysis project Ga0138256, IMG submission 105486) | Active sludge microbial communities from wastewater in Klosterneuburg, Austria - KNB2014incub_MG | ecosystem: Engineered > WWTP > Activated sludge > Unclassified | place: Austria... | reverse complement strand
TGGCAACTGCCGCGGCAATAATCGCGCCGACGGCAGCGTGCGCCAGCACTGGTGAGATCTCCTTTGGCTCAAGCCGCATGAAGAAAAAAATCAACGGCAGGCTAATCGCAATTCCGATCGCGGTGCCGAAGACGAGCGTCATTGCGCCGCCATCACCGACGATCCACAACCCCATGATCGCCACTGCGGCAATCGAAAAGGAGCCAAGCACCTTGATCGGGAATTCGCTCGGCTGCACAACCTTTGCATTGATCAGACCAGTGCGCACTCCGATCACCGTGATCGGCCAGAAAATTCCGAAAAAGACAATCACGATCGACGCAACGCGTCCGAACTGCATGCCGACTGAAAGCACATCATCACCGCTGAGTGCAGCGCGCATGAGAAGGACAGTGCAGAGGATGACGAGCGCGGGTGGGACGAATTTTTCGATTTCGACCGAACCGGCAAAGGGCCACGGTGTGGTGCGCCGAAACGAATCCCGGCTGAGGCCCGTGAGCGGAATTTCGGCGGCGCCGGTCGCATCCATCCGGCTCAGATTTTTCGCAAACGAAGATTCGCCATGAAGCAGTAACGCCGATTCGGTGTCTTGATCGTTCGCGTGAAGACTGGCCGACTCGTCTTCAACTTCGCCGGGCAAAGTGAAGATCGATCCGCACTCCTTGCACTTCACCGCGCGGCCGGAAAAAGACGGTGGGGCCGTGTAATCCTTCCTGCATCGTGGACATTGAGCCGAAAGCTGCATGAAAATCCCTGAGCGCTAACGCAGATGAGAATTTTACGGGCCGCCAGGAACAGTCGCCCCCGTCACTGGCGAAGTCTATCATCAGTCTCCGCGGCTCGCATGGAAAAATGATCGATCCAACGGGTGGAACGTTTTCGAACTGAAGAGTTCGACAACTCAAGCGATGTATCGTTGGGGGCGTCTAATTGGATTTTGCCGGGCGAAAGGGTGGATGAGAATCGCTCAGTGGCACCGACTACGTCGTTGGTGGCTTCGGCTTTGAAAGTGGCGGCGGGCCCGACTTCGGTTTGCTCGGCGGAAGTTCCGGCGGGCGGCGCGTGGATGGGGGCGGCGCGATCGTACTCGGCGGCGCGGTGGTTGTTGTGGATGGAACAGTCGGATGATGCGGCACCGGCGCCGGCTGCGAGAGTTTCGGCGGAAGCGTCGGCGGCTTTTTCAAGATCGTCAGCAATTCACCCGCGTTGGCGAAGCGCTCATCCAGCCAGCCGGAGCATCGCTGCATCATCGCGATGTGCATTCGTGGCACGTTGAATTTGCGTTCGAGCAATCGTTCCCATCCGTGTGGAAGCGCTGCGGTCATCTCGCCAGTCAACAATTGAAACCAGATCACACCGATCGCAAAAATATCGTGACGCGGATCGGGTGCTTCGCCTCGCCTCTGTTCTTCGCTCATGTAAATCGGCGTACCGCTGCCACTCAATCGGGCTGTGCTTTGATTTCCACCTGCGGGCACAGGCTCCGTACTCGCAGCGATTCCAAAATCCGCCAGCTTCAAAGTCCCATCGTTCGCAATCAACACATTCGCGGGTTTCAAATCACGATGGACGAGTCCGCGCTGATGCGCGAACGCCAGTGGCACGCAGATTCGCTTGATGATGTCGAACACTTCTTCAGGCGTGAATCGTCGTCCGAGTTCTTTCGTCTTCTTCGATTGATACGCATGCAGATCGCCGCCGCCGACCCATTCGTAAATCAAGTAGGGTGGCTTGGCCTGCAGGTGATGTCCATACAGTTGCACGATCGAATCCGACCACTGTTTGCCCGCTTCGATCATGCGATCCAAAAGTCTTCGCTCGCGCTCGAGCGTGATCACCTGTTGTGGATCGAGACAGAATTTCAGCGCCACCGGATCGCGCAACTGTTCGAACTTGTTGATGGCTTTGTAGACCACGCCGAATCCACCCGCGCCTGCGAGAGCGGTGAGTCGATAGGGTGTGCCTTCGAGATCGTGCGGAGTTCCGAAAGGCGGGACGCGCTTGGGCAGAATTTTTTCAAAGTCAGCGACGGTCCTCGGAATCATGTCGACAGGGCAGACGCTCTTTCCGGTTTTGTCGTCGCGCGGGAGCGACGCGCGCACGGCCTCAGGGATCGATGCGAGATAATCGCGCATGATGCGCTTTTGATCGTCTGGCATCGGGCCATCTTCTTTTTCGGCTTCGGCGATCGCTTCGTCAGCGAGTTGTCGCGCTTCGCTCGCGGGCATTTCAGCGAGCGCTTCGACCACCTGCGCCTGCTCGGCTTCTTTGTAGCCTGCCATCCAGTTCACCACCGCTTTGGCAACTCGCGGCACGACATACTCGCCGACCATCTCAACGACAAACCCGCCCGGCAACGCGCGAAGCGCCGCCTTCGTGGCCACGTGAATGATCAGCCCGCGAACACTACCTTTTTCCTGAGCAGCTTTGGACATGAGATGTGACACAACATAACGGCAACCAGGCGACTTGCCGAACAATTGTTGACACCTCGACTGGATGATTCGTCTGACAAAATCGTCATTGCACTATTTCGCCAAGATTTAGTTGACGGAGCTTTCCGGTTCTTGCACAATGGGATTGGAAATTCGCCAACTGTCTGGACGAATTTGTAGAAAATGCAGCTCTTTATAAGAGCATGGAATCAGGGAGAGAGTAAAATGCGCAAGATGTTTTTCGCCACAGCGGCTTCATTGTCGTTGTGTGCTTCGGCTTTCGCTGTCACTATTCCGAACACCACGTTGATGGCCACGCCGGCCACCACCAACTTTGTCTATCCCGGCACGGTTGTTTCCTTCGTGTCCAATCCGGGTGTCTCAGGTCTTGATTCGGGCAACGATGTTTGGGACGGGCTTCACATCGGTCAAGGGTCGAACACATCGATCACATTCAACTTCAGCCAGCCGGTTTCAAATTTCGCGTTCGATTTCACCGCACATTCAAATGTGAACGACAACAGCGAAAGACTTTCCAACTTTGTCCCCGCTACCTGGTCACTTACCAACAATTCAGTGCCGAGCCACGAAACGTCAGCGGTCGGCAATACAGTCGTTCCGCTTGTAGATGACGGCTGGGGTACCGTCACCTTCAACAACGGACCGTACAACGCGGTCTCGTTTGATCTGGAGTACCTGACGGGTCAGCCTGCAGGCACGGTGCTCACCGAGCTTCGATACGATGCCGTCGTTCCCGAACCCGCAACGCTTTCGCTGGTTGCTGCCGGCGCACTCACACTGCTTCGTCGTCGTCGTTGAGTTGTTGAGTTGAAGTGTGATCCGAAAACTTCCGGCCTCGTTCGATTCGCCGTCGAACGAGGCCTTTTCATTTCCCGCCATCTTCCCACAACTTGTTCGTTGATAAACAACCTTACACCGTGACACTTGATGTCATGAGGTCCAGCAAATCAAAACCAACCTCATGGATCGAGGCCGAAGAATTCTTGAAACGCGATCGTGTGCTGAAAAAACTGATCGAACGCGTCGGCCCGTGCACACTTGCCCCGAACAAGGATGTGTTTGCCACGCTGGTGAAATCGATCCTCTCACAACAGGTGAGCACAGCGGCGGCGAACTCGATGCATCGAAAACTGTGCGAACGTTTGCCGCGAAAGAAAATCTCGCCGCAGAATGTGTTGGATTTCCTCACGACGAACGATGAAGAAACGATCCGCTCGTGTGGACTCTCGCGCCAGAAGCGCGGTTACATCCAGGATCTCTCGGGGAAATTTCTCGACGGGACGGTTCCGTACAAGCACTTTTCGAAACTGGATGATGAACAACTGATCGAGTCACTGACCGAAGTGAAAGGAATCGGGCGATGGACTGCAGAAATGCTGCTGATCTTCGCGCTCAATCGGCCGGATGTCTGGCCGGTGGATGATTTGGGAATTCGTGAAAGCGTCTTCAAACACTGGCCGAAAAAATTCACCGAGCGACCCAAGCCGAAAGAGGTTCTCGATTTCGCCGACAAGTGGAAACCGTGGCGAAGCGTCGCCAGCTGGTACTTGTGGGCGGGGGTTGATTAAACGATTCGATCACCGCCGACCCGTGTGCCCAAACCCGCCGCCGCCGCGCGTTGTCTCGGTGAGCGATTCGACCTCGATCACTTCCGAATCTGGCAGCTTCATCAAGATCAGCTGCGCGATTCGATCCCCGCGATGAATCGTGTGTGAAACCGGCCCGTGATTGATGAGCGGAATCTTCAACTCGCCCCGATAGTCCGCATCGATCGTGCCTACCGCATTGATCAGCGTGATCCCATGCTTGACCGCCAACCCCGATCGCGCGCGAATCTGCACCTCAAACCCCGGCGGGATTTCCATCTCGAATCCAGTTTCAACCAACTGAATCTGTCCCGGTGCGAGCTCGATCTCGTTCTCAATCGCAGCGCGTAAATCAAAGCCGGCAGAGTGTTCGGTCTGACGTGAAGGCAACGGAAGGTCGTGCGCGTGGGCAAGTCGTCGAAGCTTGATCGAAGTCATCGAGAGAACAATACAAAAACTATTTAGCGCCGCGACTTGTCGCGCCCTCTTCAGCCAGAAACTTCACAACTTCATCCACAATCGTCGAAGGCTCAGTCAGTCGACCTTTGCCGACATTCCGACAAGCCAGCCAACCAGGCTCCGGCCCGATGAATCGATACCCATGACGATCAAGCTTGGCGACGTTTTCCTGCGCGATCGGGTTCGCCCACATGCGATCATTCATCGACGGTGCAAACACAACCGGACAAGCCGCGGCGCAAATCATCAAGCTGACGATGTCGCCGGTCAGCCCGTTGGCGACTTTTGCGATCATGTTGGTCGTGGCGGGGGCGACGAGCATGAGGTCGGCGCGCTCGGTGAGCTTGATGTGCTGGGCATCGCCGCTATCGATGTCGTAGATGTTTGTGTAAACGCGTCGGCCACTGAGCGCTTCGAAGGTGAGCGGGGTGACGAACTTCTGGGCGTCATCCGTCATCACAACGGTGACGCCCGCGCCGGACTGGGCGAGTTTGCTGACGACGTCGCAGACTTTGTACGCAGCGATCCCACCACACACGGCGACGATGATCTCGCGACCCTTTAAGGTCGGAGTCGGCGCGGGCGATGGGTTTTCAGGGGTCACTCGGGTTCCCGTGTCACGTCGGCGAACTCACCGGCGTGCTCACTTGTGTTCGAACGGCGCGGGGATTCCGCTGGCTTCGTAGTCGATCGTGATTTTGTCCTGGAGGATTTCTTCGATCACGACTTCGAGATCGGTCATGCCATGGGCGCGATCGACGAGCGGGCGTGCGCCGTCCATCAGCTCAAGCATGCGCCGCTGAATGAGAGCGGTCAGCTTGAAGCGTCCGCCGATCTTGTGAACGATTTCGTCGCTTTTGAGTGCTTCGATCATTGTATTCGTTGGGTGCAGGGCCTCGGAAATTCGAACCGAGGATTGTACGGGAAGGGGGTGGGGTTGTCTAGAAGCCAACGATTTGTGATTTCCAAGACGGATCTCTCGATATCCTGCTCCGGCAGCGTAACAGACAGCGGTTTCTCACTCTTCCGTTTCAGCAAACTTCTTTCTCATGAATTCCAAGACTTTAAATGGCGCGGACTTTTCAACGCCCGCGTCCGTATCGGCCGCCGTGGATAAGTACTCGACAGTGACGACTCGATCGGACAGGACGTAGCACGGCATATCAACAGTCGTCGAAACGTCGCCGCGCGATTCATTGTTCTTTACAATCGCAATCAATTCGTCCAACTCGGACTTGGAGAGTTGCAGCGTTTCATCAGGCTCACCACTGACGCAGTGTTTTGCTTTTCCGTCTTCGCCAATCTCGTATCTTTCATGTGGCGGTGGGTGATTCACATACCCGGGAATGAGCTCAACAGCGATGAGCGGCTTTTCGATCGGTTGCGTTGTCGGTTCAGGTGAAAAGACGATGTGATCGGGCAGTTGAGGCGCGAAAAACTTCCAGGCAATCTCGGATCGTACAATTCGTTCAGGGTCGATCGGTGTGCCCGTGATCGGTTTCTCCTTGATGAGAAATGAAATCTCACTGTTTGGAAACTCTGATCGGCTGTAGCGCCCAAAGGCTGGTTGACTCGCAGCCGAGTTGGCGTCACGCTCTTCAAGTGGAGCGAACTTCTTGCGCATGAATTCCAAAACCAGATAAGGCGTCGAGTCTTCGTAGGGCATCTTCGCAACGGTAATGACTTCATCCGAAGACAGGACGCGATCCTGTAGAATGTAACTCGGCAAATCCGTACCCCGGCGCGAGTAGCCCCGGTCCTTGTTGGTCTTCACCAAGGCCAACAGTTCCTCTAATTCCATTTTGGACAACCGTCTAACTTCTTGAAGTCCAATGCCAAGATAGCGTTTTGCCTCACCGGTCTCGTCAATCTCGTATCGCTCTCTCGGTACTGGTCTGGCCTCATAACCAGGAGAACGCTCGACGATAATGAGTGGAGTTGTAACGACTGCCGCTGGTTGGGTTGCTGCAGGGATGGCGCTGCGCACCTCCAATGGAGGAAATTTTTCGCGCATGAACTCTATGACTTGGAACGGCGTGGAACTCTCATCGGTCGCCATTGCAAATGTGACGCGCTTATCCGGCGTTACCACGCGATCCGTGAGTTTATAAAGGGTGATGTGCGGGAAGATCACACTGTCGTCGCGCATCATGTTCGTCTTTAACAAAGCCGTCAGTTCTTCCAATTCGGATTTGGACAGAAGACGAACCGCCATCGGCTCACCTTCCAGATAACGCCGAGACTGGCCACCTTCGGCGATTTCGTATCGCTCTTTCTGTTTGTAATGCGGAAAGATCTCCACCGTGACGAGTGGATTAGCGAAGTCCGGCAACATGTTGGATGTACGGTTCGCCGCAGGCCCATTGCAGCCGGCCAGCAAAGCCAGCGACAATGCAATAGCCACCAGGAACAACCGATGAATCAACATGAGACATCTCCCTCGCCAGTGATGTTTCGCTGATCCAAATGTATCACGCTCGCACTCGAGCGCGCAGCGTAATTTCGTCAGATATTGAATCGCTACGCGATGCGACGTCATGGCGGGTCGAGACCCGGCCTACGGCTCGGCGTGGGCGTATCGGATGATTTTTACGATGTCGTTGACGGCGCTTTCGAGATCGTCGTTGATCACCATGTGATCGAACGCGCGGCTGCCTTTGGCCATGGCGATTTCTCGCTTGGCGTTTCGGAATCTGCGTTGGATGGCTTCGTGTGAATCTCTTGCGCGGGCGGTCAGGCGCTTTTCCAAAGTTTTTTCATCAGGGGGAAGGATGAAGATGAGCAGCGCATCCGGGTAGTGATGACGCACCTGCATCGCACCCTGGAAATCGATCTCGAGCAGGACATCTTTTCCCTCCGCCAGCTGGTCGAGCGCGGGATGCTTCGGCGTGGCGTAGTAGTCGTCGTACACGGTGGCGTATTCGAGAAATTCATCACGATCGAGACGTTTGAAGAATTCATCCGTGCTGACGTGCTCGTACGTTTTGCCCCGTTCATCGCCTGGCTGCTGGGGACGAGTCGTTACGCTCACCGTGTAGTTCACATTCAGTCGTTCGGAGAGCTGGCGCGAAATCGTGCTCTTGCCGACGCCGGATGGGCCGACGAGAACGACAAGCAAACCGTAGTGATGGCGACCATTTGGCAAGACAACCTCCGCACTAACTCTTGAAGCAGCTATCAAAGTGGGCCGAGTCGTTCTTCTTCCTTCTTCATCTGATTGGCGAATATTTTTGGCAAGACGAAGGACGCGATGATCAGATCCATAACACCAGCAAAGATCACCGCACCGGCGACGATCGGACTGAAATCGATCATGTACAACACAAGGCCGACGATGATCAAGATGAGAGCGGAAAGCGTCAAGCAGAGCCGGACGATCTTCGCAGTGTGGGGTGTCATTCGTTTGGCGGCCATTGTTCACTCCACCGTTCACTCCACGTTCTGCACCTGCTCTTTGAGCCGATCGATTGCGCCTTTGATCTCGACAACGTAGCCTGCAATTTGTGCGTCGTTTCCTTTGCTGGCGATCGTGTTGGCTTCACGCAGCATTTCCTGGCTGATGAAATCGAGTTTGCGTCCGGCGTGTTCGGCGGATTTGCACGATTCGCGAAACTGTTTGCAGTGATGACGCAGGCGTTGGATTTCCTCGGCAATGTCGCTTCGTTCCGCAAACACTGCGATTTCTTTCAGCAGGTCGGATTCGTTGATCTTCAGCTGGGCCTTACCGATCAGTTCGTTCACCCTGGCGGTCAGGCGCTTGTGATACTCTGCCACGACGCTTGGCGCGCGTTTTTCGACTTCGATCAAGTTCGTATCGATGACGGTGACGTGCCGATTCAATTCTTCGAACAGCGCTGCGCCTTCGCGCTTGCGCATCTCGATCAATTTGTCGATCGACGCGCTGACGAGTTCGCGCACGACTGGACCGTGTTTGTCGAGCTCGGCGGAATCATCGGTGGGTTCCTGACAGACACCGGGCAGCGAGAGCAGCGGAGCGATCTCGGTGTGGCCGTCCTTGAAATATCCGAGCGAGCGAAGCTGATCCACGTAACTCTTGAGCGCCGCCATGTTCAATGGGTACGCAGCCTCAGCGGTGTCAGAACGAGTCTTGACGATGCAGGTGATCGAGCCTCTGCCGAGTCGGTCGCGCAGCATCACTTCGACTTCAGGCTCGAGTCCCGAAATCAGATCGGGCAGCTTGATGACTGGTTTGAAAAATCGATTGTTGAGCGAGCGTACTTCGACGCTGTAATGCGTGCCGTCTCGCTGGACGCTCGCATCGCCGAAGCCGGTCATGCTGACGATCATCAGTGCAATCCTGTCGGAAAATGAACGCGATGTCGAACGACCTGTCGAAATAAATCGTCAATCAACAGGTGGAACAATTCGAACGCGTTTGATTTGAACTCGATCAATCCATTCAGTTCAATGGCGCCGTCGTCGGCGCGGTTTCAACTGGAGCCGGCGCTGTTTCGACTGGAACTGATTCGGATGGATCTGGAGTCGAATCCATCGTCGAATCCGGCGTTGTCGGCAATTCGTCGGTCGGTACAGCGCGGGTCGGGCCGGTTGTGCTTGTCGGAACAACTTGTGTGACCACCGCTGCCGGCCTGCGTCCGTTGTGAATTCGCTCGGCCATCATGTTCAGGCCAATCGTCATCGCCACAAAAACCGCGAACACGATCGCGGTCGTCCAGGTGAGAACGTCGCCGGTCTTGGAGCCGAACGCGGTGTTCGCGCCCGCGCCGCCGAAGGCGCTGGCCAGCCCGCCGCCGCGGCCACGCTGAATCAAAATCAGCCCGCACATGAACAGGCAGAGAACCAGAAACGCCACCAGCAATAAATAAAACGAAGTGTTCATGTCGAAACGGTCCGTTCAGAACGATTCCCGACTCAATCAGACGGATCGAAAAGGATAAATCAACAGGCGAATCGAATCAACTGTCGGGATCGTTACAGGCAGACCGTGCTTTGTCGATGATCGGCCGGCCTGCGAGTTTTATTGCTTGACGAGCCTCTTCGATCGCAAGCTGGCGATTTCACTTGCTACAATCCCCGCCATGTTCACTGGTGTGATCGAAGAATCATTGGCTTTGGCCGGCGTCGATGTGATCGTCGCAGGACGACGGCTCTGGATCGACGCGCCATGGGACGACGTCGCGCTCGGCGAATCGATCGCACTCAACGGCGCGTGTCTTACTATTTCCACGCTTGGCGAGGTGATCGGTATCGGCGTGAAGCGAATCGGCTTCGATGTCGTTCCTGAAACGCTGGCGAAGACGAATCTCGGTCGGCTTGTTCCGGGTGATCGCATGCACGTTGAGCGGGCGATGAAGATTGGTTCTCGCTTCGACGGGCACTTTGTGCTGGGTCATGTGGATGGGCTGGCGAAACTGATCGAACAGAAGTCGGACACGAACGAATGGCGATTGATTGGCGAGGTGGATGAAGCGAGCGCGAAGTATCTCGTTCCCAAAGGATCGATCTGCCTGGATGGAATCAGTCTCACTCTGGCGAAAGTCGAAGGGCGAAGTTTTGAGATCGCGCTCATTCCAACCACGCTTGAGCGAACCGAGTTCGCAAAACGCAAACCCGGCTGGATGATGAACGTGGAGTTTGACGTGATTGTGAAGACGGTTGTGAATGTGATGGAGATGAAGGAGAAAAAGTTGTGAGTTGCGAGTTGTGAGTTGTGAGCGAAGACGGACATCTGTTTTTGCCTTCAACTCACTACTCACTACTCACCACTCACTACTATGAGCTACCGCCCGACCATCGCGATCACCATGGGCGACCCCGCCGGAATCGGGGCCGAGGTGATTATCAAAGCCCTCGCCGATCCGGTGCTCAGGCATCGGGCGAAATTCGTCATCTACGGTTTGAACGAACAGCTCGCGTACGCAGCCGATTTGGCGGAGTTCGATGCGTTCTGGTGGCGGGATGCGCCGCGGCCCGCACGCACTTATCCTCATGATGTCGTCGTGATCGATTACGACGACTACAGCATCCTCGGATCGAACATCAACGAGCCAAGCAAAATCGGTGGATTGGCGAGCATGAGATTTTGTCTCGATGCGATTGATGCCGCGATGAAGGGTTTCGTCGATGCCGTAGTGACGGCACCAATTGCAAAAGAGAGCTGGAATATCGCAGGCTATAACTACCCCGGCCACACCGAGCTGTTCGCCGAGCGCACCAACACGCGAGATTTCGCGATGATGTTCGCGGGCGGGCCGATTCGTGTGGCGCTGGCGACGGTTCACGTCGGTCTCAATGCGATCTGGAACCAGCTCAACATCGGTTCGATTTATCACCCGACAATGCTGCTCCATCACGCGCTGCGCGATTGGTTCGACATCGATCATCCAAGAATCGCAGTGTGTGGATTGAATCCGCATGCAGGCGAGAACGGCGCGTTCGGCGATGAAGAAGAACGACTGATCAAACCGGCAATGCTGATGGCGAAAGACCAGGGCGTCGATTGCCGCGGACCGTTCCCCGCCGACACGATTTTCCTCAAAGCCAGAGACGGCCACTACGATGCCGTCGTTGCAATGTATCACGATCAAGGCTTGATCCCGGTGAAGCTACTCGGCTTCGATCAGAGCGTGAATCTCACGCTTGGTTTGCCGATCATTCGCACGAGTCCCGATCATGGAACTGCGTTTGATATCGTCGGAAAGAATCGAGCGAATCCTGGGTCAATGCGAGCTGCGATTTCGATGGCGATCGATCTGGCGATCAAACGACACGACAAGAAACAGTTCGAGAAGAATCGGGATGTGATCGATCAGCCGTCGAATGATTCAAATCCACAAACCGAAATTTGAATTGCCAATCCGGGTGCCACAAATCCGGCTGCCACGATTGCGTAGCGCAGCGAAGCGATCGTGAGAAATGCGATTCCTACAACGACAAAAGTTTCCCGATCGACTGGTCAGATCGTCTCGGAAGTCCACATCGATCGCGCGGATCTCGTCTATACACGACCGCTTCGCTGCGCTACGCAATCGTGGCACCCCAGAGAGTGGATCAGGCTGAAGCGTTCGACTTTTCCAACTTCTTCCGATTCACCCGCGCTGCAATGAATGATCGCACAGCGAATACCAAAAACACCACCATAATCACGCCAAGCCCAACCTGACCCCACCACGCCAGCGGACGAACTTTCTCGGGATCGATCGATGACGGATCGATTTGATACTTGATGATTTTCGGCAGACCCATCCCGAACGATCCGAGCGCCAGCAGCAACGATAGCGCGGCAGCGGCGTGCATCACATGCTTACGCATCGATTCCTTCAGTCCCAGCAAACCCAGTCCAACAAAAACAATCCCAACATAAGCAGGGATCAACGCGGTTTTTGGATTGCTTCCGTGCTGCATCGCTGCGTACGCCAGACCGAGTCCGAGCAGAATCGCAACGACGCCCGTGATGATGCAGATGCGTGGCATGATTTGAATGTAGACGAATCATCCACCGCTCGCACGACGCACACTCGTCCGCGACGACTTGCCGCAAACCACGCGCGCCGATACATTCGACCCTTCGAAATCACGGAGAAATTATGTCACTGCTCGCAGGAAAAACCGGACTCATTCTGAACATCGCCAATGATCGCTCGATCGCCTGGGCGATCGCAGATAACGCCATCAAACACGGCGCGACCTGCGGGTTCGGCTTCCTGCCGATGGAAAAAATGGAACGAAGAGTGCGAAAGAGCCTCGAAGAAATGGGCCAGAAAGATCCGTGGGTTTTCCCGTGCGATGTCGGATCGGATGATTCGATCAAAGCATTCTTCGACGAAGCGAAAAAGAAATACGGCAAGATCGATTTCGTCGTCCATAGCCTCGCGTTCGCCAACAAGGATTATCTCTCGATCGGAAAATTCCACACGACGACACGCGAAGTATTCAAGCAGGCGTGCGACATCAGCGCGTACTCGCTGATCGCCCTGGCGCGCGAAGCGATGCCCCTGATGCCGGATGGTGGCAGCATCATCGCGATGACGTATCTCGGATCAGAAAAAGTCGTCCCCGGTTACAACGTGATGGGTGTTGCCAAAGCAGCCCTGGAATCCACGTCACGTTATCTCGCCTACGAGTTGGGCGAGAAAAAGATTCGCGTGAATACGATCAGCGCCGGGCCGGTTCGCACTTTGAGCGCGATGGCGGTGGGTGGGATCGATGAAATGTTCGCCCACGTCGAAAAGAAAGCCCCACTGCGTAGAAACATTGATGCGGACGAAGTCGGCAAGACGGCTGTCTATTTGCTGAGCGACCTTTCTAGCGGTGTGACGGGCGAGAATATTTATGTTGATAGCGGGTTCAATACGGTTGGCCTTTGAGCGATTCGCTGAATTGCAAAATGAGACGATGACTCGCGTTTCATCGAGTCATCGTCTTTGCTTTCGGACGTATTCTTTGGGTGGCGAAGATCGGTTCGTTACCGCGAGCCACCCGAAACATACAGCGTTTCCCCCGTGATCCACTTCGAATCATCGGACGCCAGGAAGACTGCCACCGGCGCGATGTCGTCCACCTGGCCGATTCGACCGAGCGGAGTTTGTGAGACGACCTGTTTGCGGAATTCGTTTTCGATATCGGTGATGCCCTGGCTTGCGGTGCCTTCGGTTTCGACCATGCCGGGGTTGAGCGAGTTCACGCGGATGCGTCGCGGGCCGAGTTCGGCGGCGAGCGAGCGCGTGATCGAATCGACCGCAGCCTTCGTGCTGCCGTACACCACTCCATTTGGCATCGCGAGTTTGCCAGCGACCGAGCCGACGTTGATCACGCTTCCACCCGCGTCGCCGAAATACTTCAACGCCTCCTGAGTGGTCATCAACAAGCCGAACACGTTCAAGCCGTACTGCCGATTGAAACTCTCGCTCGTCATTTCCTCGAACGGCCCGAACTCATAGACGCCGGCATTGTTGACCAGCACATCCACGCGCCCGAATTTCTTCTTCGTATCCGCGAATAGTCGAACGATGTCCGCTTGTTTCGATACATCACCTTGAACCGCGATCGCTTTTCCACCCGAGGTCAGAATGTCGTTCACAACCTTCTCCGCGCCCGATTTGCTCGACGCGTAATTCACAACCACGGCCGCGCCGGCCTGAGCCAACTGCCGTGCGATCTCCGCGCCGATTCCCTTCGACGCGCCCGTGACCACCGCAACTTTGCCGGCCAACTTGTTCGTTCCTGATGACATGACTTGCTCCTTTTCTTTCGTCTGCTTGTGTGCTAAAATGGTTTCATATTGAGACCGATGGGCAGAGGATATCTCGATGGTTTCAAAATGCAACTAGTTCAGATCGAAAATATTTCTCGACTCTTCGGAAAGTGAGGATAAGTCCATGAAAAAGAAGTGCTTGGCAAATTCGGCTTGTCCGCTTTCACGCGCCTACAACGTCATCGGCGACTGGTGGTCGCTGCTCATTATCACTCAGATAATGATCACGAAGGTGGGCCGATTCAGCGACATCCAGACGAATCTCGGGATGGCAAAAAACATCCTGACCGCCCGACTGAAGAAGCTGGTTGAAGATGGAATTCTGGATCGCGTGCCGGCGTCGGATGGTGGCGCGCATCACGAATATGTGCTGACGGATTTGGGGCGTGATTTGTACAAGGTGGTGGTCGCACTGCGTCAGTGGGGCGAGCGGCATTACTTCGATCGCGGCGGATGTGATGTGCAGTTGGTGGATGGGAAGAAGAAAAGATCGCTTCCCGAAATCGAACTTCGGTCGGCAGATGGTCGAGTGTTGGGGCCAGATGATTTCGAACTCGCGCCGCGAAAAAGTTCCAAAGTCTGAATTCGATATCTGGGTGGCACGGTCGGTACGCCGCCCGTGGCACTGTGGCGCGAATTGCGCATTTGCGCCACGGGTGGCGTACCACCCGTGCCACCCGGAATCACGTCATCAACTCTCTGATAAGTTTGCCCAATTCATTCCAAAGCGCGCGAGGTATTTTCGCAATCGATCTGCGTCGTTCGTCGATTCCTTCTTCGCGCGCGATGCGCTGAATAGCTTTCGACCCGCATCTGAAAGCGATCGACTCGATCGACAAACACGAACGACTTCTGCAAGTTGTGCGCGATCGAACGGATCGATTTCATTAAGCGAATTGTCGTCGAAGAGCGATTCAAGAATCGTTAGAGTTTGATCCATCGACTCCGATTTCCATGCGCTGCGCAATCTTGCGACTTCTTCAACGACAACCTCCACCCCGATTCGTCCCCCGCGTGCAAGCGTGCCCATGCGCGTGATTGCGGCGTTCAGGTCGCGGAAGTTGCCGGACCAGTGGGCATCGGGCGACGTTGCGAATTTCAGGAATGCAACTCGAGCCTCTTTGTTGAAGGTGATCTTGCTGCCTTGCGTTCGCGTGAACTGGTCGACTTCGTAGTTCACGTTGGGCTCGATGTCTTCGGTTCGATCCTTCAATGGCGGAAGTTTGAACGTCCAAAGGTTGATGCGTGCGAGCAGATCCTCACGAAACTTTCCAGTGCGGACGGCTTGCTGCAGATCGGCGTTGGTTCCCGCAATGAGTTGGAAATCGCTCGCGATTTCCGTGTCGGAACCCAGCGGGGCGAATCGTTTGTCTTCGATCGCGCGGAGCAGCATCGCTTGTTCATCCGCGCCGAGTTCTCCGACTTCATCGAGGAAGAGCATGCCGCCATCCGCAGCGCGGAGCAAACCAGCGCGTTCGCTTGCCGCTCCTGTGAACGCGCCTTTGCGATGTCCAAACAGCGCGCTCATCGCGCCATCGCCTCGAATCGTCGCGCAGTTTACTTCGACAAATTTTCCTTCCACCTGCCTGCGATGCTTCTTGAGTTCGTAGATTCTTTTCGCAAGTTGTGATTTGCCGGCGCCGGTCGGACCCATCAAGAGAATCGGCGCGCGCGAGCCGATCGCGACGTGTTCGATCTCGTCGATCAATCGGTTGAACTTCTTGTTCTTCGTTTCGATTCCGCCTTTGAGCACGCTGGCGCTTTCGCGCGCTTCGACGTTGAATCGAGATGCGAGCTTGTCGTACTTCGAGAGATCGAGATCGATGATTGAATAGCGCGCCGCGGTTCCTTCCTTCAACGGCGGCGAAGTCTGGAGCAAGCGGGCAGGGAAGTGGCGCGACTCGGTCAGCAGAAACAAACAAATTTGCGCGACGTGCGAACCGGTCGTAATGTGAACGAGATAATCTTCTGCATCGATATTGAACGGATACTTTCGCGCGAAGTCGTGCAGCTCGCCGTACACGGATTCGAAGTCCCACGGGTCGGTCATCTTCAATTCGTGACATCGCACATCGGTGTGCGGACTGATTTGCTTCAAGTCTTCACTCACCTGATTTCGAATCGCATCGAACTTCGGTTGAAACCACAGATCGAATCGCGCGATCGGCAAATCGTCATGCTGACACAGCGCGACACTTGGCCGCCAACGCGACCATCGCACTGCTTTCTGGCCCGCGTCGAGCGTTGAACCGAGAAATCCGATCACCGTGAGCGGCTTCGACTTCATATCCATTAGGATAAGATGCGATCGGAAATAATCTAGAACACGAATGATGATTCGAAGTTCATTTTATCGGTCAAGGAGTCGTATTTGTCGCAAACATATTGAAAACAGCAGGTTGCGAGAGTCAAAATCGACATCCAATCGATCTGGCACGCCTGTCGCTATCTCATCCCCCGTAACTCGGAGGAATCATGGCGAACAAGTCACTTTTCAAATCGATGATCGGCAAGCTCATCCCGAACGCGAACGCGTTCAATGAGGCGGGTGGGGTGGCGTACAAGCGTTCGCCCGCGACCGCGCTCGCGCAGTACGCGGCGACGGGGTGCTTGAACGACACGTTCTACGCATCCGCTGACGAGCAGCTGGCGAACGTGATCGCGTTCGCGATGGATGCGAGCGTCGCGCCGGAATTCGCTGCGAAGACGGCGCTCTACGCTCGTGAGCGCGGGCGCATGAAAGACATGCCGGCGTTGCTTTGCGCGGTGCTCAGCGTTCGCTCACCGGGATTGCTCGCTGAGGTGTTCGATCGCGTGATCGACGACGCCCGCATGTTGCGCAACTTCGTCCAGATCATGCGCAGCGGCGCGGTCGGGCGCAAGAGCCTCGGAACGCTGCCGAAGCGTCTCGTGCAGAGCTGGTTCGATCGCAAAAGCGACGAGCAGATTTTCCGCGCGACGATCGGTAACGATCCTTCGCTTGCCGATGTGATCCGAATGGTCCACCCGAAGCCGAACTCGGCCTCGCGTGTGGCGCTGTACGGGTACATCCTCAGCAAGCCGCATGATGAGTCGGCGCTGCCGGAAATCGTTCGTCAGTTCGAGTCGTTCAAAAAGAACGTTTCTGATCCTGGCTGGAAGATTCCGGATGTTCCGTTCCAGATGTTGACTTCGCTCGAGTTGAAC
>Ga0138256_10003398_pt1 | contig 16925 bp, 12 predicted proteins | sample KNB2016incub_MG_FD_105486 | JGI IMG/M metagenome (GOLD analysis project Ga0138256, IMG submission 105486) | Active sludge microbial communities from wastewater in Klosterneuburg, Austria - KNB2014incub_MG | ecosystem: Engineered > WWTP > Activated sludge > Unclassified | place: Austria... | reverse complement strand
TTCCAGTAGACCAAACTATCTGGGGGAATCGCGTCTGCGAGGGCATGTCCCGCTTGCTCATAATACGTTAGAAAATTTGTTGAGCATGGCGTGGCATACATCCCCGCGTTTGCCGCAGGTGGGAGGATCACGCCGACGAGGAGAAACAGGTTGAGGGTCGCGAGAGAAGCGTTTTGTCCCATCCAGTTTTTTATCAGAGCGAATCGGTGAATAATCCAAGAGACGGTCAAAAGCAGGATTCCGACTAACACGCCTGTGAAAGCCGTGCCGATCCGTTTTTGAACATCGAGGGGCAAATTGAAAATATACGTGAGAACTTCGCCCAGCGATGCAAATGTGAATTGACCTTCATCGTTCACGCGCGGAAATTGAATCGCCGCGAGCGACCATTCGCCCGTGCGCTGAAAATAATAAGAACCCAAGCCTGCCGCGAAAAGCAACAACACAATAATAAGAAGCGCGCGGCGGATCGTTGAGTCGCTGACGCCGTTGGAAAAAACGCTCACGATGAACAGCAATCCCGCAACGCTGTAAAACATTTGATACGGCGAAAAACACTGGATACAAAACTGATTGAACAACGATGCCCACGTATGCAAGGCGAACAGGGAAATAAACGACAAGCCTAAAAATATCGCGGTCTTGAATTGGCTTTGACTCTTCCATTTTGATTTTGACGGGAAAAGAATCAACGCGCCCGCGAATCCGCACAAAATAAAGAAATGGTGTTGAATGCCGATGGCGACGGATTGGATGCGGCTTAGGTTTCCAATTTCAAATGTATCGTATCCGAACACTGCAAACGGGCGGGAATAGTTCAGGAAGGGAGTCAACGATTCGGGCAGCCACAGCGACCATAATTGCATGATGTTGGGCCAATAGAGTGCATGAAAGAGGATGAACAGAGCCGCGCTCGAAGCCAGCGACCATATCCCCGCTTTCTTTCCGTGTTGCCAAAAAGTGTAAAGCACAAGCAGGGGAAGGAAAACGATCATGTTCTGCCGTGTCATCACAATGACGACAGAGAGCAATGAGGCAACGATCAACTGCCACAACGGACGTTTTTCGCCAAGCGCGCAAACGAAGACCCACGTGAGCATACACGCGACCAGTCCCTGCGATAATGCCTGGCTATAAATTGACGTGTTCGCGTCGGAAAGCGCAAAGACCCACATCGCAATCGCCGCCCAATTTTTTCCGCCCAAGCGATTCGTCAGAATCCACACGCCTGCCAGCATGAAAAAACTGACCGCCAGCGCAAAGTAACGCGCCTCGCGCAGGCCTGCGCCGAACCGATATTGAATCTCGCCAGGAATTAAAAAGGCGAGCGGCGCTTTGTTGGTCCAATAACCATAATCTTCAAAGGGAGCAAACTCGCCGCGGGCGAAAACAAGTCCCTTGAAAAGATACGCGCCTTCGTCGCCGATAGAGAGGGAAGAATGAGCAAAGTACAAGGAACGCGCCACATAGAGAATCGCCCCCAATATTGTGATGATCTCGATGAGCGGAATTTTTCTTTTGGACTTCATTAAGCTTTATCCGTAAATAAATTTCTCTACCGTACAAATGTCGTTGCGAGGAGGGGGGCTTGCTCTTCCCGACGAAGCAATCTCCTGTTTTTAGGGGTGTTTCCATTGAAAAGGAGATTGCTTCGCCGCCGAAAACCAAGTGTCTCGATAAGCTCGACAACCAAGCGGCGGCTCGCAACGACATAATTTGGCGCGATGTACGGTAGCAAAAAATAAATCAAAAATCTATGTTGGACGCAGATAAACGCTGACTCACGCTGATTCAAAGAGAAAAATCCGCGTTTTTCTGCGCGCTTCGCGGTCAGCGTCCCGATTTTATTACGGAGGAGACTTTTATGGCAAAGGCTATTTGCCGTTCAAACGCGCGAGGTCCGCGTCCACCATCATCGTGACCAGTTCCTTGAAACTGACCGAGGGTTCCCATCCCAGCACAGAACGCGCTTTGGATGGATCGGAGATGAGCAAGTCCACTTCGGCGGGGCGGTAGAAGCGTTCATCTTGCACGACGAATTCCTTGTAATCCAAACCCGCATGATCGAAGGCGATCTCGCAAAACTCGCGCACCGAATGAGTCTCGCCCATGCCGATGACAAAGTTATCGGGTTCATCCAGTTGCAACATACGCCACATCGCTTCGACATAATCGCCCGCGAAGCCCCAGTCGCGTTGCGACTCAAGGTTGCCGAGGCGGAGTTCCTTCGCCAGTCCGAGTTTGATGCGCGCGACCCCGTCGGCAATTTTGCGCGTGACGAATTCCAACCCGCGGCGCGGACTCTCGTGATTGAACAAAATTCCCGAAACGGCAAACATATTGAACGACTCGCGATAGTTGACCGTGATCCAATGCCCGTATACTTTCGCCACGCCATACGGACTGCGCGGATAGAATGGCGTCTCTTCACTTTGCGGCACTTCGAGCACTTTGCCATACATCTCACTCGAGGATGCCTGATAAAAACGAATCTTCGGGTTGATGAAGCGGATCGCCTCCAACATGCGCGTGACGCCAAGCGCCGTGATCTCGCCCGTCAGCGCGGGTTGATTCCATGAGGTCGGCACGAACGATTGCGCGGCAAGGTTATAGACTTCGGTGGGTTTATATTCTTCGAGGAATGAAAGCAGGGAGCCTTGGTCGTGCAAATCGCCTTGCACAACGGTGATGTCGTCCAATAAATGATTGATGCGTTCAGAGGTCATCGTACTAGAGCGGCGCGCCACGCCGATGACGCGATAGCCTTTAGCAAGCAATAACTCCGCGAGATACGACCCGTCTTGACCTGTGATGCCTGTGATGAGAGCGGTTGGCATTGAATCTCCTAATCCAAAATTCAGTGACTGAATTATAACCTACATTGCGCGGGGTTGTTTGCGCATTTTGTCCAGCCACAAACCGCCGCCCAGGATCGTCCCCCACAAACCAACGATCAACGCGATCATCACCGCGAACGGCAACTGTCCGCCCACATAAAAATATCGGCTCGCGTACCATTGCCCGAAGATCAAAATAAACACAACGTCACACAAAACAACACAGGTGAACCAGATACTTTTCGTCTCGCGCCACCACACCCACACAACCCCCGCGACGAGCGCCTGCCACATGAACATAATCGCGCGATAACGCGGATTGTCCCACTGGTCGCCGCCACCTCGAAGAGCCGCGAGCAGGATCCAGGTCCACGCGAGAAGCGCAAGCCAGACGAAGATGCTTCGACTCTCCCTTCGGTCATCAGCGCGCTTCGCTCCGACGTGGGGGCTTGATCCAGTTACGAACGACAGAATCAACAGTGGCAGCAGCGCGTACCACCCCAACGCGCGCAACACATAGATGATCTTCCAAATCGGAAGCGTTGGCACGACCAGCGCGGCGGGGAGGACGGGTTGAAGAATCCCATACGTCGCCACAAAGGGAAGCCGCACACCTTCGGGCATTTCATCGAAGAGTTTTTGAATCCATCCTGATTCGCGCTCGATTTGATACACATTCCACTTGACCGAAAGTTGAATCCAATCGTTCAAAACGTACATCGGTGAGGTTTTATCGAATACACCCTTTCGATTCAACGACGATGAAAGCGCAAACAATCCGATCAGGAATACGATGGCGAAGAGCACGATTGACTTCCACGAAATGTTTGCGCGTTCGCGTGAGAAGAACATCCAGCCTGCGAAGAGGATTAGGGTGAAGACTGCAACAGCGGGCGAGAGGAGCAACATGCCGAGGAGGCTGAGACTCAATGCAATGATTGCGGAAATAGGGCGGGGGGACCCCGCCCCTACAACATTACGCCACTCCACAAATCCCCAAAACGCAAGCGCGGACAACGTCATCAAATACGGCTCGCGCATCGCAGACCCGCCCAACAAAATGGATTCGGGGTACAGCGCGAAAATCCACGCGGACGCCCACGCGACTTTTTCGCCAAAGACTTGATTCGCCGCTTTCCAAAAAAATGGAATCCCTAACGCCGCAACGAACGCCGCGAGCAACACCAACATCAATGGACGTTGCGCGTCAGGTGAGAGATAACGATAAGTCAACGCGCTCAACGCCAGCAGTCCGCCGTATTGATCGGACGAATATTCCCCGCTGAACGCGCCGAGGATGGGTTTGTCTGAGCTCGCCAGTTTCCATGCTTGTTCATCTCGTTTGTGCGCGTCGGTGTAGGTGTAGCCGGCTTGACCATCTTTCGAATCAGGGTAGCCATACACAGGAAGCAATGTATAGGCGGCAACACCGCCCGCCAAACGGAGCGCGAACGCAAGCGCGACAACCCAAGCCAAAGTTCTACCGCCTCCCGCCCATTTCATAGAGGAGACAAGCAATATCAACGAAAGAAGAAAGAGGAAGGAGAAACCGAGCCAGCCAGACAGCCAACCGGCGCCCTGTAGCCACGACAAAACTGCCCCCGAAACGAGGGCAGTCGGAAGTATCCAGAATAGCTCTTGCTTATTGAGATTCATCGGAGTAATTCTACCCCAATCGCAGCGCCCGCTTCTACAAGCCGAGCGGCTTTGCCCCAAGAAATTTGCGATGCGCGGAGCGCATACACGCGTCCATCACAACCGTTAATCCCGCGTCACGCGCCCTTTGCGCGGCTTCCTCGTTGACGATTCCCTCCTGCATCCACACCACCTTCGCGCGGATCTTGATGGCTTCGTCCACAACAGGTGGAACATCCTCAGGCTTGCGGAAAACTTGCACTACATCCACCGATTCGGGGATGGAGGATAAATCGGGATACGCTTTTTCGCCCATGATCACTGTTGCGGCAGGATTGACAGGAATGATTCTGTATCCCTGATCTTTCAAATATTGCACAATGCCGAAACTTTCTTTGGCGGGATTCGATGATAATCCCACCGCCGCAATCGTCTTCGCCAATAAAAGGATTTCTTTCATTTCTTTTTCGCTGTTCATGTTTTCTCCTTTTTTATTCATTCATGCTTCGGTGGTCGAGTAGTCCTGAGCGAAGCGGAGCGGAGACGAAGGACGTATCCGCTGGGTTGAGCTTGTCGAAACCGAGACCACCGCGCCGTAAAGCAATTCTCGTTATAAGAGTTTATATGCGTACCTGTTGGTCTCGATACGCCCTCGGCTGTCGCCTCGGGCTACTCGACCAACGAGGTATCTATGAAATCTTAATCGGCAACACCGCTTTGAACACCGTCTCGCCTGGCTTCGACATCACCAGCAACTGTCCGTGATGGTGATTCGCGATGATGTCATGTGAAATGTGCAAGCCGAGTCCTGTTCCGCTCCCTGGCGGTTTGGTCGTAAAGAATGGCTCGTAGATTCGCATCAAGATATTCTCAGGAATGCCTGGACCATTATCGATGATCTCAACGACAACATGATGGTCTTCAACGTATGTGCGCAAAACGATCACGCCGTCTCCATTCATCGCATCCACAGCATTGTCAATGATATTCGTCCACACCTGATTCAATTCACTCGCATACGCTTCGATGCGCGGCAGATTCGGCGCGTACTCGCGCTTCACCGTCACGCCTTGTTTCAGTTTATGTTGCATGATGACCAGCGTGTTTTCGAGTCCCTCATGCACGTCCACTTCGAGCAACGGCGCCAGATCGAGATAGGTGTACGACTTCATTGCGCGCACGATCCCCGAAACGCGCGCGGCGGTCAATTGCACTTCCGAAAGCAACTCCATCATCAAACAGCTTGCGCCAAGCCATTGAACGGATAATTTGAAAACTGCGGATGCCTTCAACTCTTTCAGCGACTCGATCGTCCACCCACAGTTGACCATCGCGGGCGCAACCTCCCACGCGGACTCGATCCCGCCCGCTTCCAACCACGATTGGAGCTGATCCACCAAGTCGATCTTTTCCAACGCCTCCAGCTTGACGCGCGACTCGAACCGCCGCGTCGCGTCCTGCATGAATTGATTCAACCAGTCCGTTTGATTCTCTTTGAACGCGACCGATTCGATCTCGTGAGTCAATGCCTGCCACTTGACGACCGTCTTCTGCAACTCAGCCGCGCTCCTCTGCGCCGCCGCGGCGGGATTATTCAACTCATGCGCCAGCCCCGCGCTTAATGTTCCCAACGCCGCCATCCGTTCCTGCTGGTGGAGCAAAGAATCATTCTGGCTGAGACGATTCATCACCCAATGCAAAACCGCCAGCGCCGCCGTTGAACTCGTGGATAAAAGGTTTTCAAAGGCTTGGGGTGAGATCCGCAGAACTTCGCAATCGGTGATCGCCACGACGCTTGCCGAACGCGGCGAACGCGAGAGCAACGCCATCTCGCCCAGCACATCGCCTGGATTCCGCACGTCAATTTTGATCACCGATTGCCCCGATTGTTTTGTGACTTCAAACTCGCCCTTCACGACCACGAACGCCGCATCGCCCGTGTCGCCTTGCTTCATCAGAAACTCACCCGCGCGTAAAGAGACAGGCTTGGCATTATCCATGAGTTGTTGCAACTCGGAGTCGGACAAGCCTTGAAAGAGAGGTGACTTGCGGAGGTCTTGGAGGTTCATTTCATTTATACATCGGTGGTCGAGTAGCGACAAACGAAGTGAGGAGCGTATCGAGACTACCAGTTTCAAGAAAGCAATTGTTTGCAGGTTACTAGTGGTTTCGACTGCTTGCGCTCAACCACCGTGTTTACTTGTTTCCTTGTTTACCTGTCTACAACGACTTCAAATACTCCTTCATCAACGCGTACGCGATCGCGCCCTCTCCAACCGCGGAGGCGACGCGGTGACTCGTTCCATACCGCACATCGCCTGCCGCGAAAATTCCAGGCGTGGAGGTTTCGAGGAGAAACGGATCCCGTTCGAGGGTCCAGTTTGGAGGCGGGTTTTTATCTTTCATCAAATCGGGACCAGTGTAGATGTATCCTTTGTCGCTTCGCAAAACTAAATCTGCGATCATCTGGCTTTGCGGGCGCACGCCGATAAAAACAAATAATGCCGAAGCATCGAATGTTTTTATTTCATCACTCTTCGTGTTTTTGATGACGATTTGTTCGAGCGTGTTGCCCCCCTTCACTTCAAGCAGATCGTTGTCGGTGAGAATTTCGATCTCCGCGTTGCTTTGCATCGCGTCCACAAGATGTTTCGACGCGGTGGGTTCATGCGCGCGCACCAACACCGTCACCTTGCGCGCGAATTGACTCAGATAGATCGCGCCTTGCGCGGCCGAATTCGCTCCGCCGACGACGAACACGTCGCCGTCTTTGTAATTCATCGCCTCGGTGTACGCCGCGCCGTAATAAATTCCCGCGCCTGTGAGCGCGTCCGCGCCTGGCATCTTCAACATGTGGAACGACGCGCCCGTCGCGATCAACACCGCGTGACAGGATATCTCAGCCCCATCTTTTAACTTGACGATGCGATACGCTTCATTCACGACGATTTGAGTTGCCTCCTGCGCGGACAGAATCTCGACCCCGAACTTTTTCGCCTGCGTGACCGCGCGGCGCGTGAGATCGTCGCCTGAGATGCCCGTTGGGAAGCCGAGATAATTTTCGATTCTTGGGCTTGAGCCAGCCTGCCCTCCAGGCGCGGCTTTCTCGATGACCAAACATTTGTATCCCTCCGAACCTGCATACACCGCCGCGGCGAGACCTGCGGGTCCACTGCCGATGATGATGATGTCGTAAAACGGAAGCGCGGCGCGCGTTTGCAAACCGACCTTGTCCGCGAGTTCTTGCAGGTTGGGTTCGATCAACACGTTGCCATCAGGGAAAAAGATGACGGGAAGTTTCGTTTCAGCAGAAACGCCTTCAACCAACTTTTGCGCGTTGGAATCTTTTTCGATATCCAGCCATTGATAGGGGATTTGATGCCGCGTGAGAAAATCTTTCACCTGATGACTGCCCAGCGACCAGAGCGTTCCCGCCACGCGGATTCCCTCGTACGGCATCCGCGCGTGCGCTTTCCAATCTTCAAGCAGTTCATCCAAAATCGGGTAGAGCTTCTCGTGTGGCGGATGCCACGGCTTCATCAAATAGTAATCAAGCCGCACTTCGTTGATCGAGTCAATCGCGGCTTGCGTGTCGGCATACGCGGTGAGGAGGACGCGCTTTGCCTGTGGATACGTCTTCATCGCCTCCGCAAGAAATTCAACGCCGCTCATTTCGGGCATACGCTGGTCAACCAAAAACAGCGCGACGGTTTCGTTGCGCTGTTCCATCTTCTTCAAATAATCCAATGCCGCCTTGCCAGAATTAATCGGGATGATGCGATAGTCGCTGCCGTACTGCGAGCGCAGGTCGCGCTCGATGGAATTCAAAACGGAGGCGTCGTCGTCTATCGAAAAAATGACTGGCTTGGGCATGAAACGGATTTTATCATCGGAAAGGCAATTGGGACGCAGATGAAAGCAAAAACCTCAGCCACAGATTTCACGGATTTGCACGGATTGGTCTAAAAAAAATCTGCGAAATCCGTGGCAAAGAATTTCTCTCGAAAGTTTATCGATTCTAAAGTCGTCTCAAGAGCGCTGGAGAAAATATGACTCAACCAAAAACCGAAACCAAATCCGAATTTTCAATTCACCCCAAAACGATGATGGGGAATATCTCGCTCACGGTGGCGAATCTCGACAACCAGATCGCTTTCTATCAACAGGCGATGGGATTCAAATTGCATTGGAAGGAAAACGGTAAAGCGGGGCTGGGCGCGGGGGGCGCGGACTTGCTCCAATTGGTGGAGCAGGCAGACGTCAAGAAGTATCGAGGCGTGACGGGGCTGTATCACGTCGCGTATCTGTTTCCGAATCGCCGCGAGCTGGCGATCGCAGTCGGTCGTCTGTTCGCGTTGAAATATCCCAACTCGCCCACCGATCACATTCTGACGAAGACCACGTATCTCGATGACCTTGAACATAACGGCATCGAGTTGTATTGCGAATCGCCCGAAGACGGGACGTGGACGTTCAAAGACGGCAAGTTCGAGACGTATCGCAAAGACGGATCATGGAGCGATGGGCGCGAGGCGCTCGACGTGGACGCGCTGTTCGAAAACTTGAATGAGGGCGACAAACTCGACGCGCCCATCCCGCCTGGCGCGCGAATCGGTCACGTCCATTTGCATGTGCGCGATGTGGATGAAGCGGTGGATTTTTATCACGGCGTCATCGGCTTCGATATCACGGGCGTTGCGAAACCTTTCCAAATGGGATTCGTCTCCGCGGGCGGTTATCATCACCACCTCGGACTCAACACGTGGCAGGGACGCGGCGCGCCGCCTCCGCCGCCCGATGCGGTGGGTCTGCGTTACTTCACCATCGAGTTGCCGACTCAGGACGCGTACGATGAGGTCGTTGCTCGGGTGGACGCGGCAGGCATCCCGTCGAATATGACCGAGACGGGTTTGCTGTTGTACGATCCGTCGCAGAATGGTGTTGTGTTGACTGTAAAAAAGTGACTGTCACGTTTAACGTGACAGTCACTTCGCTAGAGTTTGTATTGACTGTAGCAAAATAAGGCGGACTACCAATCCGCTCCACGAAATATAAAACATCCGAAGCCTTTGCGGCTTCGGATGTTTTGATTCTATTTCAACACCTTCACTACATTCCTCCCGCTCACCCCGCTGACTCCGCCTCCGCCGTGGACTCCGCTTCCGCATAAATATAAATTATCAATCGGCGTTTTGTGATTCGACCAACCTGGCATCGGACGCATGAATAAGAATTGATCTAACATCAATTGTCCGTGATTGATGTCGCCTTCGGTGAGACCGTAGGTGGTTTCCAAGTCGAGAGGAGTGATGACATGGTAATTAGTAATTAGTAATTGGAGATTGGGGAAGTATTCGGAGAGAGTCTCTAGCGCTATTTTCTCAACCTTTCCACTTTCCACTTTCCACTCGCTATTTTTCAATTTGTATGGAGCGAATTGAAAATGAATCGAAACTGTGTTCTCCGATGTTGTGACTTCAAGATAAGGCTTTTCGGAAATTTCGCCGTACTTTGCCGCGTCGTAGGCTTTCTCTAAATATTTGATTGACGGCGCGATGCACAAAGTCCCTTCGGGAATTCCATGGTTTCCATTTGTTTGTAAGTGGATTTTTGCAACCGATCCACGCATTTTGATGGATTGTGTGTGCCAAACAAATTCGGGCGGCAAATCTTGTGCGCCGACGAGTTTGAGTAATGTATGTTTTGGGTCTGCGGATGAAATAATTGTATTTGCAAAAATTTCTTCGCCACTTGAAAGCATAACGCTTTTACATGTGTAGTTGTCTACTTGTATACTTTTTACCTCTGACTCAATTCTAATTTCACCGCCAAAAGATTTCACAGCATTTTCTAAAGCAGAAGTAATTGCACTTGCTTTACCAACATTGACATGACTCAATCCACCGCGATTCAACCAATTATGAATTAACGTGTATCCCGTCCCAGCGGACATGGGTCCAAGCGTGGAGCCGTGAATCGCTACCGAGGTAATCGCGGCTCGCACGATTTCCGATTCAAAATATTCTTCGACCAACTCCTGAGCGGACATGGGCAATGCTCGAATGAAGTTGAGCATGTCTTTCCTGCCAGCAAGCCGAAGTTCGAGACCTAATTCCAATAATCCGTAGCCATCACGGAGATTTAGATTCTTTGGCAAGCGTGGCATGATGGTGGCATACGCCGCATCTAAAATACTGGCGGCTTTATCCATAAAGCGGACAAATTCATTCCAACGGCTTGCATCTTTTTCAGAGAATTGCTTTATAGATTCTTCGTTGAGAGTGATGTGATTTCCATCTGGCTGTAAGGAAATAAATGCAGGTCTTTCACTTACTTTGGAAAGTGGAAGTTTCAAATCCTTGATAATGTCAGGGCGTAGAGTCCCGCCTGTTTGCACAGAATCAACTGTGAAATTTTCAGCAAATGATTCAGTGACCACAGAGCCGCCGACGATAGAACGGCGTTCAAGGACTAAAACTTTTTTGCCTTGCTTGGCTAAATACGCGGCAGCGACTAAGCCGTTATGTCCAGCGCCGATGATGATGTGATCATAAGTTCTCGTCATAAATAAATCCTTTACAATCGCAGTGTTATTTTGCCTGCCATGCCCGCACGGGGATTAATCCCCGCGCTACGCTTCGCGGTACAAAGCCGACTGAAAGTCGGCTAGTCCGCTTGAGCGGACTTTGTAAGAGTAGCATGGACGTTCACGTCCGTGCGGGTTGCCCCGCGCCAATGATGATGGTGTTGTAGTGATTTGTCATAACTTCCTTTTATGAAACTTGCCTTATGAATTTAATTTCCAAAGATTAAAGAAGTAATAAAGATCGTAAACCAGCCATACAAGATATATCAAAGCCAAGCTTGCCGAGAGAATATCCTGCTGTGCCAACAAATAAACCAAAACTGCAAACAATATAGCAAATGGATATAAAATCCCATAAAAAGTTTTGAGTGACTTATATCGAAAAAGGATAAAGTTTGTTGCCCCATTGAAGAACATGATTACTGCCAAGATAATAATAGGTGTTGAGAAAATCATATCTGAATTAGCAAATTGACGATATGCAATCACACCACAAATCAGGTAATACAATCCGCCTACCACATACCAAAATGAAAACGGGAAAGAAGCTTTGGGTTGTTTCAAAGACTCAAACCATTGTTTTCCATCTTTTGTTGCAGACACGCCCTCGATGATGATAGAGATAAAACATAGTAAAGCTGTGTAAAGGAAAGCCGTCCAGTTCATTTGTTGTTTCCTCTCAATAAAGTAAAAATATCCAAAGCGTAAACCAAACTCTATTCAACAGAATCAACTTCCAGATAAGAATGAAGCGATGAGCGGAGGGTGTACCATGGTCAATCGTCTACGGTCTATCGTCTAATTCCCATCCTTAAGAATCTCCTTCGCCGCCAACATCCCCGCCGCACCCATCACTCCGCCGCCAGGGTGAGCGCCTGCCGCGCCGAAATAATATCCTTTGAGCGGCGTGCGGAAATCTGCCCATTGCGGGGTGGGGCGCAGGAAAAAGATTTGATGCAATAACAATTCGCCGTGAAAAATATTTCCGCCAGTGATGCCCGCGATGGCTTCGATATCTTTCGGCGAAATCACTTGCATGCCCACAATACATTTGCGAATGTTCGGCGCATATTGTTCGATGGTTGAAATCACGGCTTCGCCCAACTCATTTCTTTTTTCATCATTCCAGCCGCCCTCCAAATCATACGGCGCATATTGCACAAAACACGAAAGCACATGCTGACCAGGCGGCGCCATATCGGGGTCAATCATCGAAGGGAAAATCATATCGAGATACGGACGTTTTGAAATTTGCCCATACTTCGCGTCGTCATACGCGCGCTCGATGTAATCAATGCTCGGGCTAATTGAAACCGCGCCGCGATGCAAAATTGATTCGTGACCTTTTTCAAATGGCATTGCCGTAAAGTTTGGCAATTCACTCAACGCGATATTGACCTTGCCCGACGAGCCGCGCGTGCGAAAGTTTTTTATAGACGTGACAAAATCATCAGGCAAATATTTTTGTTCGACGAATTGCAAGAACGTGCGTTTTGGATCAGCCGCCGACATGACAACTTTGGATTGAATCTCATCGCCATTTTCCAGGATGACGCCCACTGCGCTTCCACCCTTGACCTTGACCTGTTTCACTGAACAACTGACTCTGATCTCCACCCCAAGCGCTTGCGCCGCGTTAAGAATGGAGCCGCTGACTCCGCCAGAGCCGTTCTTCGCAAAACCCCACGCGCGAAACGCGCCATCAATTTCGCCCATGTAATGATGAAGCAACACATACGCCGTGCCAGGCGAGCGCGGACCCAGAAACGTGCCGATGATTCCGCTGGCGGCTTTTGTGCCTTTGAGCGCGTCGGTCTCGAACCACTCTTCCAACAAATCTGCGGAGGATTGCGTGGCAAGTTTCGCAATCGTATACAGTTCTTTCTCCGAAAGGCTCGCCGCAAATTGACCGACTTTCAATAAGCCAAGCATGTCTCGCACACTTAACGAAGAGGGGTCAGGTGGAATTAAATTGATAATCGGTTTAATCGCTTTTGCGGCGCGCGCCATCACACGCGCATATTCATCATACGCTTCGGCATCTTTCGGCGAATGACGATAAATTTCGCGGCGAGTCAAATCATGGTCATCCCATGCGGCGAGATAATCGCCATTTTCCATTGGCGTAAATGTGCTGGGCAATGGCAGAATCTTGAGTCCATGCTTCGGCAATTCCAAATCACGGATGATCTCTGGGCGCAACAAACTCACTACATACGAAAACTCCGTGAATTTATATCCAGGGAAAATCTCCTCCGTCACCGCCGCCCCGCCGACGATGTGTCTGCGCTCGAGCACGACAACTTTCTTGCCCGCCCGCGCTAAATATGCCGCGGCGACAAGTCCATTGTGCCCACCGCCGATGATGATTGCGTCGTAATTATTTGATGTCATAAATAAATCCTTCTTCATTTCTTCGATCAAGAAGCGTCGATGTCATAGCCAGGGTAATTTAAAGTCAAAAACAAGGATTCTGACGAAACCATGGACTCGAAAAATTCTCTTGTGAATTTTACTCGAGAGCGTCAAAGCCGCCACCATCAACTCATCGAGGCGTGGCGGCGTTGCCAGCAAACCGGCGAACTGCAAAGCGAATCTGTTGAAGCGCCAATACGCCATCAATATTTGCAACTCATTGTCATCCCCGATTCACACGCATCCGCCGCCTCGAAACCGTGCGCCGCGACTTCATCAGCAACCTCTCGCGCGAACTCCGCGCGCCGCTTGCCTCGCTCAAAGCCCTCACCGAGACTCTCCACGACGGCGCGTTGGATGACCCTTCCGCCACGCGCCGTTTCATTGACCAAATTCAAGTGGAGGTGAACGCGCTCTCTCAGATGGTGACCGAACTCCTCGAACTTTCGCGCATCGAATCAGGTCGCCTCGTGCTGGACCTTCAACCTGTCTCGCCCTCCGACCTGCTTTTCTCCGCCTCCGAACGGATGCAACTCCAAGCCGAGCGCGCGGGGACACGCTTGCGCGTTGAATGTGAAAACGATCTACCGAAAGTCAAAATTGATTCGCAGAGACTCGAACAAGTGTTGGTGAACCTGATCCACAACGCGGTCAAGTTCACACGCGCGGGCGGCGAAGTCGTTTTGGGAGCCGACATCGTCCCCGCAGGAGAGGCAGGCATGGGCGAGGCGCGATTCGCTGTGAAGGATTCGGGAATCGGAATCCCGCTTGAAGACGTCCAACGAATCTTTGAACGTTTTTATCGAGTGGATAAATCCCGCGCGGGCAGTGGCGCGGGCTTAGGCTTGTCCATCGCAAAACATATCGTTGAAGCGCATGGCGGGAAAATTTGGGCAAAGAGTATTGAGGGGCGGGGAAGCGCAATTTACTTTTCAATTCCGTTAGTTTGACCATTGCATATTTGTTTTGCGTCCGCAAACCTTCTGCAAAGCACAAGTGGATGACTCCATGCTATCCTGTGCGCATGGAAATATTCCTGATCGTCGCAACATCAATGCTCATCGCAGTTTTCATCACAGATACAGTATGCAAGCGGAGCGCCTACCTGTGCCAGCAGGTTGAGGTTGCAAAGCGACAGCCGACGATCAGGAAATAGTTTCATTCTCTCCTCAGCGCACAAGAGCCGGGTCTCCTCCCCGGCTCTTGTGCCGTTTAATGGGCGGCGTAAAAACTGGCAGTATAATAGCCAAATCAAACGAGGCTTATATGCTCCGAAAAACATTCGAGAATGAAATCCAACAACTGAAAGAGGACGTGCTTCAACTTGGCTCGATGGTGGAGCAAGCCATTCTTGATTCGGTCGAGGCGTTGAAGAAGCGGGACGTTAAGGCGTCTGAAAAAGTTTTTCAGGAAGATCAGCAGATCAACCAGAAACGCTTCGACATCGAGAACAAGTTAATGGTTCTCATCGCCACGCAACAACCGATGGCGCGCGATTTGCGCTTGCTGGCGTCCACAATGGAAATCATTTCCGAGTTGGAGCGGATGGGGGATTATGCAAAAGGAATCGCCAACATCAACATCCGCATGGGCGATGCTCCGCTTCTCAAGCCGCTGATTGACGTGCCGCGCATGGCGCAGATCGGCGCGGACATGCTCCGCCGCGCGTTGATCGCCTTCGTGAACGAAGATGTTGAAATGGCAAAATCCATTCCAATTCAGGACGACGAAGTGGACGCGCTCTATAACCAGGTCTATCACGAGTTGATGATGTTCATCATCCAAGACCCCAAGAGCATCGAACGCGCCAACTGGCTGTTATGGGTGGCGCACAACCTCGAACGCGTCGCCGACCGCGTGACGAACATCTGCGAACGGACGGTGTTCATCGTGACAGGTGAAATGAAAGAGATCAAGTCAACGGACGATGAGTTTTGGAAGGGACAGCATAATTAACTCACCTTACGCAATTTTGCCACAGAGCCACAGAGAACGCTGAGAAAATGTAACTGCTCAGGCATGTCGTTGCGAGGAGGGCTCTTGCTCTTCCCGACGAAGCAATCTCCAGGCATGGGGAGACTGCTTCGGCAAAACTAAGAGCGCCTCGCAGCGACATGTTCCGAGGCTGAGTAGTTACGAGAAAATCCCTTTATTTTTCTCTGCGGCTCCGCGTTCAGCGACTGGAAACGTAACGTCAAAAATTAATTTGAGGTGGAAAAACAAAAAGCGCGCCATCCCACGATGAACGCGCTTTTGTTTTCATCATAATTCATTGGTTGAGTAGCAAGCAGTCGAAACCAACAGCATTCAAAAAAGTACGCGGGGTTGTGGCTTCGATACGCCTTCGGCTATCGCCTCGGGCTACTCAACCACCACTTGACTCGAAGGTTTCCCTGTTTACTTGTCTACCTGTTTACCTGTCTACCTGTTTACTTGTTTACCTGTCTACCTGTTTCCCTGTTTACCTGTCTACTTGGTTTCTCCCCTCACCCCATCCTCCCTGTAATGTATGCCTCCGTCAACTCTTGCTTTGGCTTCGTGAACATGGAGTTGGTCTCCGAAAATTCCACCAGCTCGCCCAGCCAAAATAAACCCGTGTAATCCGAAACACGCGCCGCCTGTTGCATGTTGTGGGTGACGATGACAATCGTGTAATCTTGTTTGAGTTCAGCAATCAATTCTTCCACGCGCAGGGTGGCAATCGGGTCAAGCGCGGACGTGGACTCATCCATCAGAATCACTTCGGGTTGCACGGCGATGACGCGGGCGATGCACAGTCGTTGTTGCTGACCCAGCGCGAGACCGAGCGCGTCCGACTTGAGGTCGTCTTTCACATCGTCCCACAGCGCGGCGCGTTCGAGGCTTTCGCGGACGACTGTATCCATGTCCACATCCATGCCCATCACGCGCGGACCAAACGCCACGTTATCGTAAATGGATTGCGGGAACGGATTCGGCTTCTGAAACACCATCCCCACGCGCTGACGTAGATTGACCACGTCCATTTTCTCGCCGTAGATATCTTCACCGTTGAGCAGAATCGTCCCGTCCACGCGGGTGCCTGCGATCGTGTCGTTCATGCGATTGAGGCAACGCAAAAACGTAGACTTGCCGCATCCCGACGGACCGATGAGCGCGGTCACTTTGCGCGGCTGTATTTCGATGTTGATATTCGAAAGAGTCTTCGCGTTGACGTTGTAGTAAAAATCCAAGCTTTGGACGGAGAAGGCGGATCGAGTTGCGCTCATGGGATGATTTTATCAAAGAATATAAACAGGGACACACGTACACAGGTAAACACAGAATCCGTGTCTAGGTGTCTACGTGTGTACTTGTCTACTTGTTGTAAGACACGGTAAACTCGTACCTGTCAGAAAAACCAGAAAAGTAATACCTGTCGGAACTTTAACAATTCATACCAAAAGCGGCAAAAGACCTGTGAGGGCTTGCAG
>Ga0138256_10003397_pt1 | contig 16929 bp, 14 predicted proteins | sample KNB2016incub_MG_FD_105486 | JGI IMG/M metagenome (GOLD analysis project Ga0138256, IMG submission 105486) | Active sludge microbial communities from wastewater in Klosterneuburg, Austria - KNB2014incub_MG | ecosystem: Engineered > WWTP > Activated sludge > Unclassified | place: Austria... | reverse complement strand
TGAGCCCTGCTTATGACTTGCTAAATAGCCGTATTCATATAGAAGATAAAGACTTTGCATTAGATAATGGTCTATTGCCTAGAAATCTAGCCCAAGGCAAAATCGGTTTGCAATTCGCCAAACTAGCGGAGAAAGCAGAAATCAGTGAAAAGACTTTTCAGGATATTATGTTGTTGATGATTTCCAAATCAGATTTAGTTGAAAAAATGGTATCTGCTTCTTTTCTAAATGATACCACTAAAAGAAATTATTTCCAATCGTTTCAGGGCCGTTTAAAACAACTGACTAAAGTATGAGATATGATTCTTAAAAATAATACGGAATTTGTTCATTAATACCAACAAGTACTGGTGGTAACAATACCTTCCCAAAAGGCGGGGTTTCTTGTTTCAAAGAAAGGTTGAGGCTTATTAAACATTATTTTTTCAATTCGAGTTTTGTAATAAAAGTCCCAACCTTTGGGTAACCGCAAATCCTCAGGTTGTGAAAAAACTCCCCACTAAGCTTAATATATGCTGAAAACTAGTTTAGAAATTTTTTAAATTGCATTGTAACCATATTGGATTTAGGTATTTTCACACTCTGAAGTTGTTGTGATATTTATAAATAATAATGATTATGGGATTTGTACCAATTTCAATTGACAATTATATAAAAAATCATTTGGAAACTAATCAAACTGAGATTAAGAACGATATGCGTAAAAAACTTAAAACTGCACTGACAGATTAAGTAAAGGAGTTAAATGCACTTGCGGAAATGATACTAAACCTATAGTTGCATAAAAAACAATTAAAAATATACAAAATGACAAATTTCGATTGGACCACATTTACAAGAAGAATTGCAATCAAGGCAAAGTTGTCTGATATTTATAATGCCTGGACCAAAGCATCAGAAATTGAAATATGGTTTCTAAGTAAGGCAGTTTATTTTGACCCTAAACTAAACCAACTAGATAATGACAAATCAATTGAAAAAGGATGTTCATATGAATGGAATTGGTATTTGTATGATACAACAGAACATGGAACAATAATAGATGCTAACGGAAAAGATTTTATACAATTTACTTTTGCTGGTGATTGCTTAGTTGACGTTAAACTTACAATTCAACATGATTATGTAATAGTAGAACTAACACAAAAAAATATTCCAACTGACGACCAATCAAAACAAGGAATTCGACTTGGATGTGACTCAGGTTGGTCATTTTTTTTAGTAAACTTAAAATCAGTTTATGAAGGTGGACTTGACTTAAGAAATAAGGATAATCGTATTACAGGAATGTTGAATAATTGAATCGATATATATGCCAGTAGCTAACATTCATCCACATATACAGCAGTCATCCAAAACAAAAGATTTGAAGTTCTAGAACTCTGAATATAAATAATATAATATGCTTCCAGATAGTCCAATGTCTATTTTAATGCATTAGGACAAGTTTTGATATGCCAAGAACATTAGTAAATTGAGAATAAAAACTGCTTCATTCAATCTCAAATTGTACATTCAATGAATGCAAAATATTAAATGGAAATATTATATTTTAAGCCTACTAACTTAAAAAATTTTATAATCAATATTTTTTAAAATAAATATTGAAAATTATAAAGTCAAGTAGTATTTTTAGGCTACTCATAGAATATTACTTTAAAAATAATACTCAATTGAAACTAAAATATGAAAGTCCTCCCTTCTGATACATTTTCATTTACCAGTTTACAAGACTTTCAGACGAGACTGGATATCAAAGATTTGTCCAATCAAAAAATAAAGAATTATCAACAAAAGTTGATCTATCCTTTCATTTATTAATATTCGAAGGAATCAGCTTTACTTTGTGTAAATTGTGCTTTTATGGAACGACTAGAATACTTCAAACTATTTCATAAGCTCGGTACTTCTGATTATGATCTATTGACCCAAAATCTGAAAGCTAAAACCTTTAAGAAAGGTGACTTTATAATGGTCCCAGGACAAACACAACGGGAACTATATTTTGTAAAAAGCGGTGTTCAAATGTCTTACTTTGACTCAGAAAACAAAACACATGTCATCGCTTTTACATACGCTCCAAATCTATGCGCCATTCCTGAATCTTTTTCATTTCAAATTCCTTCAAAATATTTTTTGACTTGCCTTACTGATAGCGAATTTGAATACATCACTTATGACGACCTTCAAAACCTGTTTGACCAATCGCAACAAATAGAGCGACTTTTCAGACGAATGACGGAAGCTGTTTTGGCAGGTATGATTAACCGACATATTGAACTTCACAGTATGACGATTGCAGAGCGATACAAAACTTTTTGCCAGCGCAGTCCGCATTTACTTCAAATTGTCCCACACAAATACATTGCGTCTTATTTAGGTATTGACCCAACTAATTTCAGCAAGCTTTTTAATAGTGTTAAGTTCTGATGTTGGTATAGACCAACTTTTGTTTTCCAATCAATATCGAACTTTGCCATAGTTTTTCACAACAATCATTTTTAACATGGCAAACCATTGGCTTGACAAATCAGAGTACCCGTTTACATCAAACTATTTTAATATCAACGGACAAAAGTTGCACTGCATTGATGAAGGAAAAGGCGAACCTATATTGTTTGTTCACGGAACGCCTTCTTGGAGTTTTGATTATCGCAACATCATTATAAAAATGAAAATAAAATATAGATGTATTGCTATTGACCACATTGGATTTGGACTTTCAGACAAACCAGAACATTACGATTACACAACACAAAACCATAGCAAAACATTAGAAAAATTTGTACTTGAAAAACAGTTGGACAACATTACGCTTGTTGTACACGATTTTGGTGGTCCAATAGGATTAAACTTTGCTATGCAATACCCCGCAAAAATAAAACGTTTCGTTATTCTCAACACATGGTTGTGGAGCAGTAAAAATGATCCTGACTTTATTAAGTTAAGCAGGATTTTAAAAAGTCCCTTGCTACCTTTTTTATATCGCTATCTTAACTTTTCACCTAAGTTTATTTTACCTAAATCGTTTGGCTACAACAAACTTCCGAAACATTTATTAAATCAATACACCAAGCCATTTGCCAACAAATCCCAACGAAATGGGGCATTGGCATTTTCCAAATCCTTGCTTAACGATCAGGATTGGTTTGATGATCTTTGGAACAAACGTCAATCCATTTCAGCCAAGCCTACATTGTTTGTTTGGGGAATGAAAGACGCAATTATCAAGCCCCAAAACCTTGAAAAATTTCAAAGCGCTTTTATCAATTCAGAGACATTAAAGTTGGAAACAAGCGGTCATTTTCCACAAGAAGAACAACCCGAAAAAGTAATAAGTGCTATACTTGACTTTCTAAACGAACACTAAAACCGTAACTAAAATTCAGTTAATATACAAACGCCTACTTAAATAAAGATATGAAGATCAAAAACTCTGATTAAAGTTTAACAAAATAGTTTATTGTACAAACAGATCAACTAATGCGGACGATAACTAAGAATGCCAAATTAAGAGCCCTATAATTTTAAAATTAATTAAGAGATGTGATTATAATGTAATAACTTTATTTCATTAAATCTAAAAATGGAAGCAAAAGTTATACAAATTAGCAATTCTAAAGGACTTCGTTTAAGCAAAGTCATTCTTGAAAAGTATGAAATAGGGGAGCTTGTAAACTTAAGATTGGAAGACCATTGTATTATCATTGAACCTATAAAAAAACCCAGATATAATTGGACCAAATCTTTCAAAGAAATGCGAAAAAATGGAGATGATGAACTGTTGATGAATGATTTTTTTGAAGAAGAGTCAACTTGGGAATGCAAACCAACCAACACAAAATAGTAATTGTTAACCTTGATCCTACCATTGGGAGTAGGATAAAAAAACCAAGCCCATATGTGGTCCTCTCACCTAATGAGATGAACCATTATCTACGAACAATAATCTTAAAAAAATTTTGCTTACACAAAGTGTTCCGAATAAAAAAATAGATTCATACCTTGATTCATCATCTCCTTAATCTTCTCTAATTCTCTTCCGTTCTACTATACTCCTGATTGTACAAATCAATAAGTAAGACCAGTAATGAAATGAGAATGGGTCCAAAAATAAGACCTATAAAGCCAAACAGTTTAAGTCCTACAATAACTCCAAATATAGTAATCAATGGATGGGTATCACCAATTTTTTTTAGCAACCAAAATCTAAAAATATTATCAACTGATCCAACAATTATAAATCCATACAATAATAAAAAAACACCCCATGGCACATGTCCATTATATATTAAAACGAAAGCAAGTGGGATATATACTAACATGGCACCAAGAAATGGAACAAAAGAAACAAGAAAAGTCACAACAAACCAAAGAAAAGGTTCATCCACGCCAGCGATCCAATACCCAAGCAAAGCAACTAAACTCTGAAATAAGGAAACAAGGGGAACCCCGACGGCATTGCTAAAAACCAGAGACTGGAGGTTTTTTCTAAAATATTTGGTATTCGTATCATTTAGTGGGAGAAAGGACAATAGCTTGTGTTCCATATTCTTACCGTTAGTTAATAAAAAGTATAATATGAAATATAAAATAACCACCAGACCCAGACTATTTAATGTAGCACTTAGAATCATACGGCCTTCTTGAACCAGCCAATCGCTAACTGATCCAATATTATCCTGGGTCATAATTTCGACTCCATATCTAACTTCCAAATCATGTATAAATTTTTGCACATAGATGTATATATTTTGTGAATTTTGTAAATAAGGCAAAAATTGCTTACCAAGTATTTGTATCAAGGCATTCATTGGAAACAAAAACAAAATCATAGAAATGATCATCAACATGATAGCTGAAATTCCTTTAGGCCATTTCTTAGTTATAGTAAGATATGACATGGGTTTTCGTAGTAATATATAAAGTGTATAAGCACCTAAAAAGGAAGGAATAAATGTTTTTAAGTTCCAGAATATGAGTATCACTAATGATAAAATAACCAGAATGAAAAAAATTTGGCGCGTTAGTGAATTTGAAATTTGGTTCATAGTAATTTGTTTATATCGCAAGGCATTAGGAATCGTAATATACTGCTTATTCTGTATTAAAGTCATTATTTTAACAGGTTGTAATGAATCAAAACTATATGTTTTCGCTCTGCATTCTGTTTTCTACTCTAATGGCTACTTCAATACTCAGCATAATCCCAAAGTTGTTAATTATTTCTTAAATTACGAATTGTTTCGTAGATGATATAAATTATACCTACTTTTGGCTTTGAACTTTTAGACAAGTTGCACATTCACTAATATTTAATACTATAGTCTACAATTTATGAAACTATTTTTCAATCTTATATCACTCTCCTTTGCATTATCTATCAGTGCTCAAAACACCTCAATTAAAGGCCTATTGTTGGAAGAAGATGGATCAGCATTACCTTTTGCAAATACATTACTGTTCCAATCGTCAGATAGTAGTTTGGCAAAAGCCAATTTAAGTACTGAAACCGGACAATTCAGTTTCAATGATATGCCTGAAGGAAATTACAATATTTTAGTCAGATACTTAGGCATGGAAGATTACACCATAGAAAACATTCAGGTCAAATCCAATGCACCTATAGATCTTGGAGCCATAAAACTTAAATCATCAGGAATTCAACTCCATGAAGCTACTGTTAAAGCGGATAGAACTTTAATAGAAGTTAAGCCGGACCGTCTGGTTTTCAATGTTGAAGGAACCATAAATAGCGCTGGTTCAGATGCACTCACCTTGTTGCGCAAAGCACCCAGTGTCACTGTAGACAATAATGACAATATTACAGTCTTGGGACGCTCTGGAGCTTTAATCTATGTCGATGGTAAACGACTTCCGATTAACGGTGCTGATTTAACCAATTACCTTCAAAATCTACCCGCAGATCAAATCGATAGAATTGATATCATTACGAATCCGGGTTCCCGATATGAAGCAGAAGGCAATGCAGGAATTATAGATATTCGATTGAAAAGAAATAAAAATTTTGGAACGAATGGTTCCGTAAACACCTCATTAAGTCAAGGCAAATATGGAAGATACAATATAAGCACCACTGCAAATTATAGAAACACTAAATTCAATATTTTTGGCAATGCAGGATTGGGTCAGCAGAAAGGATTCAATACTTTAGATTTTATCAGTTATCAAAACGGTTTGTATATAGAAGAACTCAACGAAACTTTATACAACGGTCGTTTTACAAATATCAGATTGGGCGGTGATTATTTTATAAATCCGCATCATACGATTGGCGTTTTAGTAACCAATGGATATCATAAAGGCGATCCTTTAGGTTTCAATCGTATTAAATTAGCGAATGATGTCATCCCTTATGTTTTTGATAGTATTTTAATAGCTCACACAGAGACTCACAATATTAGAAGACAAAATACTTATAATCTCAATTACAGGTATGTCGCTCAAAAAGGAAAAAGCCTCAATGTGGATTTAGATTTTGGGCGATTTAATAATGCTTCAGATCGAAATCAACCAAACCAATATTTCAACGCCGATCAAACCCAAGTTTTAAGTGAATCCGTCAACCAATTTAGTACACCAACAGATATTGATATTTATACTTTAAAATTAGATTATGATCAAGATTTGTGGACTGGTAAAATTAGTATTGGTAGCAAATTAAGTCGTGTTATTTCTGATAATACTTATTTAGTATACGATGAAATCAACCTTACTCCTGTAAGAAATGATAAACGCTCCAATCGATTTAAATATGAAGAAAATGTCTATGCCGGATATATCAATTATAATAGAAATTTAAATAGTAAGTGGCAGGTTTCCGGTGGACTTAGATTAGAACAAACAGATGCAACAGGAGATCTAAAAGCATTCTTACCCGAATTACAAGAACCTCCGGTTCAATTGAATTATTTGAGTTGGTTTCCAAGCGCAGGAATCAGTTGGCAATTATCCCCAAAACATAATTTTGCACTAAATTATGGACGTAGAATAAACCGACCTGACTATAATGTTTTAAATCCTTTTAATAACCAGTTAAGTCAATTGTCCTTCGAAAGAGGCAATCCATTTCTAAATCCGGAAATTGTCAATAACATAGAATTAGGATATACGCTTGCTTCAAGATATAATTTAAAATTTGGATATAGTTTAACCAATGATCAAATCACAAGACTTATTGGACCTGATACATCGGACCTAAGAGCGAGTTATATCAACTGGGAAAATTTAGCTACTCAAAAAATTTGGAGTGGCAATTTAAGTGCGCCCATAGATATCAATTCATTTTGGAACGCCTATATCAATTTAAGTTCAACGTATACAGATAATCAGGCGGACTATGGTGATGGTGCTACAGTAGATGTTCAGGCTTTTAATTATTCGATTTATGAACAAAATACATTTAATTTACCGAAAGGTATTAAAGTTGAATTATCAGGATATTATTCTGGTCCGGGTGTTTGGGGTGGTGTATTTGTTTTTGAACCAAGTTGGAGTATAGACCTGGGCATACAAAAGAAATTTCTTAATGAACGCCTGAATGTCAAATTGAGTGGCAGTGATTTATTTTATCAGTCCGGATGGGATGGCAAATCTGATTTTAATGGCCTAAGAGCTGAAGGTTTTGGAAGATATGATAGTCGCAGAATCAGCCTAAGTTTGGGATACCAATTTGGAAACCAAAATGTAAAATCACGCAAACGCGAAACCGGACTGGAAGTGGAAGCAGGACGGGTGCAGTAATGTAACTTAGTCATCAGTTGTGAATGGTGATCGGTTTGAAGGGTAATCGGTTTGAATGGTGATCAGGTAATCGGTTAATGGGTAAAGGGCCATCATAGTACAACTAAAAAAATATTAAAATATATAGCATATAAACACTTGACTGTATAATAGTTAAGAAACTAATACTAATAAATATATAGTATTACAGCTTTAGTAAATTACAAATTTTTCACTTCTAGGTACCAAACCTTCTTTGGTTTTAGCTTGAATTAAATAGATGCCTTTATTGAATGTAGATATTGAAATTGATTTTAACTTTTCTTGGAAATTTGATGACATTAATTTTCCTTGAGCATCAAATACTTGAATGTCTATAATTTCTACGCTTGGGTTAATGTACAATTCCTGATTACCCATTGGAATTAAATTGGAAAACAAAATACTTTGATTATCTGATTTATTAGTTTCTGTAGTTTCCGTTGTAGTATTAAAAAACCAAGGAACACAAGATTCATCAGTTGAAAAAAAAGTGTACATTAAATTTCCGATTTTCTGTTCACCTAAAGCAGTTAGATGCAATCCATCTGAACCAATATCAGTATTGCAATCCAGATAAAAACCATCCTTTCTTGCTAAATTACCATCATTCCAGCTATAATTTCCCCAGGTAGTAAATGGAAAAGTTGCTTGTGCTCCTTCATATTCATAGCCGGGTTTTTGTTGGATGATTTTTTCTACTACAAAACGAACCGCCCAACCATTTAAATAATCCCTTGGGTGCAACAATCCTTTACCGACACCACCGGGAGTAGGCATAGCAAATCCTGAATATCCGCGAGCAGCCAGATAACAAATTTTTATATTTGGAAAATAGTGTTTTACAGTAACCAATAATTGTTGATATTCTGTTGCAAGATTCATTGGTGCATTGGGGAAACTAGTATCTCCTTGAGCGGTATTATCCGTCTCTATCCAAGCCACTTGAACCTGCTCTTGAGATAATTTCAAACTATCAAGTACTTTCAACGCTGACTTCCAATAATTATCATCAATATTTTTCATTTTCTGAATACCCTGACCGCCAATACAGGTATTTGCAAAAACCAATTTGGAGTTTAATCTTATGTTTTGTTTAGCAATGTCAACGAAAGCATTAAACTCAGTTCGTGGATTGCTTGCACCAATACCAATAAACCCAATCTGACCATGAACATCCGGCAGACCATTAGCACTCCGAGGCACAATGTCCTTAGCAATTGAAACAGCATCTTCAAGGTGTTTTCCTGTCTTCTGATTCAAATCATTACCAAATAAACCACCCGTATATCCTCTGTATAAAATTCCCGGACTAAAATCTGTCAATGGAATTAATCCAGATGGTAAGGACGAGCAATCTTTTTGTCCAGACAATATTTGGCTAAAACCAAAAACCAAAACAGCTAAAATTAAAGTATAACGATTTTTCATAACACTAAGACTTTGGAATTAAAAAAAAGTTTAACACAAAATTAATTTCCTTCAAAAAAAAATGAAAATATCAATTTTTTATAGCCACAATTGAGTTAAATTTACAGAAATTTTATATTATGTATCCATACCGTATAGAAATAAAATGGGCTTTGATTTTTTCGTTAATGACCATTGTCTGGATGTTCATAGAAAAATTAATTGGTCTTCACAGTATTCATATTGATAAACATCCGATTTATACCAATTTGATACTGCTCCCTACGATTATCATTTATGTTTTGGCTTTAAAAAATAAAAACAAAATAGCTTATCACGATATGATGACTTTTAAAGAAGGATTCATAAGCGGCCTCATCATGACCTTTATTATATTGATCCTGACACCCCTGATACAATTCATCATCACGAATTGGATTTCACCTGAATATTTTTCCAATATGATTAAATATTCTGTTGAAAAGGGCTATATGACACAAACAGGCGCAGAAACCTATTTTAATTTAAAAAGTTATTTGATCCAAATGATGTTAGGAACTATAGGAATGGGAACTTTGCTTAGTGCATTAACTGCTTATTTTTTAAGGAATAAGAAAACACATGATTTGTGAAGAAAAAATATTTTTCCTCCAATTATAAATCTTTTATTCCTTCGTTGTCTACTAAAAGTAATTATTTAATGTTGTTAATCATTCAATGGATTTGGATAAGTCCAATCATAGGTCAATCTAAGTCTACAACGATTTCACCTTACATTCCTGACATCGTAACATTGTTTCCTAATGTAAGAGACCTTGCTATATCTCCGTTTGAAAATGAACTGTATTTTACCATTCAAAGCAGACTTGAGGAATGCTCAAGTATCGCCTATTGCCAATTGAAAAATGGAAACTGGACCAAACCTGAAATAGCTGCTTTTTCAGGTAAATATCAGGATATGGAACCTTTCTTTACTCCTGATGGATTGAAACTTTTTTTTGTCTCAAATCGTCCTTTGAAAGATACTACAACTGAATCTAAAGATTTCGATATATGGTATATTGAGCGAACCAATAAGTCTGCCAAATGGTCAAGGCCAATCAATATAGGTTCACCAATTAATACGAATAATAATGAATTCTATCCATCGCTAAGCTCAAATCACAATTTATACTTTACAAGTGATGGAACAAATTCAAAAGGTAAGGATGATATCTTCATGAGTACATGGGATAATGGAATTTACAGTGATCCCATTTCGCTTAGTGATTCGATTAACAGCACAGGTTTTGAATTCAATGCATTTATTGCTCCTGATGAATCCTTTCTTTTATATACAGCATACAATAGAACTGATGGATTAGGTAGCGGAGATTTGTATGTGAGCTTTAATAAAAAAAATAATATTTGGACAAAAAGTATTCATTTAGGTAAAGAAATCAATTCATCTTTGATGGATTATTGTCCATATTATAATGCAAAATCCAAAATACTTTATTTTACAAGCAAGAGAAGTAGTGTAACAAAACAATTCAACAAACCACAAAATATTCAAGCTATACTTATGGAAATTAATCAATATGAAAATGGCCAAAGTAGACTCTATCAAATTCCATTTGATCCATCTAAGTATAATACCACAATGCTTCACTAAACATATACAATAAATTTTTAAAATAGAAATCATATTTTGACGATGAATATAAGAAAAGCACAATTAGCAGATGTTCCGCAACTCAACGAACTATTTAATGAATACAGATTGTTCTACAAAAAGGAAGCTGATTTAGAAAAATCTGCTCTATTTTTAAAGGAACGAATAACAAATAATGAATCCGTCATTTATGTTGCTGAATCAGTCCATCAAAAACTTACTGGATTTGTTCAATTATATCCACTCTTTTCCTCTACCAGATTATGTCGTTTGTGGTTGCTCAACGATTTATTTGTTTTGCCGGAATTTCGTGGCCAGCAAATTTCTGTTTTACTCATTAATGAAGCTAAAAAATTGGCCATAGATACAGATGCCGTAGGTTTGATCTTAGAAACAGCAAAATCCAATGATATTGGTAATCAATTGTATCCGAGAACCGATTTTGTATTGGATGAGGATCATAATTATTATTATTGGGACAAATAATTGGAATTACGAATCAATTCTTCGCTTTAGTTTCAATAAAATGTTATTTTCGCCTCCATATAAATTACAAATATGCGAACTCATTCAAAAGATACTCAGGAAAGCATAACGCCTGATCTGGCATTCCAGATATTGATTGATGGTAATGATCGATTTGTAAATAATCTAAAGGCACACCGAAATTTATTAGAGCAGGTTAATGAAACCAAAGAAGGCCAATTTCCAATAGCAACTATTTTAAGTTGTATAGATTCGAGAACTTCCGCAGAATTAATTTTTGATCAGGGACTTGGCGATGTATTTAGCATTCGAATTGCAGGAAATATTTTAAATGATGATATCCTTGGTAGTATGGAATTTGCCACCAAAATCATGGGAACCAAAATTATACTTGTGTTAGGACATACTCGTTGTGGAGCTATCGTCGGCGCCTGTGACAATATTAAATTTGGAAAATTAACAACACTATTAGACAAAGTACAACCCGCCATTGCACTCGAATCTAAAACCACTTCGAATCGCAATGGAAATAATGAACAATTTGTCAATAATGTTACAGAAATCAATGTTCATCTAATCATGCAAAAAATACAAAATGACAGCGATATTATTCGTGAACTTTTAGAACAAGGCCAATTAAAAATCGTCGGCGGAGTTTATGATGTAGAAACAGGAAAAGTTGCTTTTTTTGAAAAATAAGGTCCTCGCCTAATTCTAAAAAAGATTGTTGTATTACTTTTCTGCAATCAATAATTTGTTTCTTTGGACAGTATATTGGAAAGCTTAAAAAAGGATAACCATCTTACCTTAGTTAAATAACTATACTGCAACTATTGACTTTAAATAATTTCATATTCTATATTTCTAAATAAGCAGGATTTGACAAACATAGGAACGATTATTATTTGAAATTTGCGTGATTTTAAAATACAAATTAAAAAGAAATCTATGATTCATTTGATAAAACGTGTGTTCACTATCGTATTATTCGTTTCATCGATTCAAGCACAAAATATTCCGGCAGGATTAGATTCGGTACTTAATAAAACGCTCGATAGCATGAGACTTGTACTGCAAGTTAAATCCCTTAGTGCAGCCATACAATGCCCTGATGAAGCTATTTGGGCAGGTGCTCAAGGTATTTCTTCTGAGAACCCAAATGTGAACGTTGAGGTAGATGATGTTTATCTCATTGGTAGTGTAACCAAGACCATAACTTCTGCATGTATATTAAAACTTCATGAACAAAAATTACTAAATATAGATGATCCGATATCTAATTATTTGGATACCATAACTTATATAGATCCAAAAATAACAATCCGACAATTGTTACAACATACCAGCGGCATATATGATGTACTTTCCAATCCAGCGTTGCAACCCATATTAATTAATAATTTGGATTCTATTTGGAATTATGAACCGCTCATTAAAAACTTTATTAAAGCACCGCTCTTTTTAGCAGGTTCCAGATGGTCTTATTCTAATACCAATTATTTTCTCTTGGGTATGATCATCAAAAAAGTAACCGGAAACGAATATTATCAAGAGCTGCGAAAACTAATTTATGATCCAATAAATTTAAAATCGATTTCAATTCCTGCCTATGAACCTTTGAATAATAATGTAGCTCATGTATGGCTTGATATCACAGGTGACGGAATTGCAGACGATGCCCACGATTTCTATATCAACTATTTATCATTAAATTCTGTTGCCGGATCAGCAGGCGGATATTTTTCCACCGCATCAGATATTACGAAATGGATGAGAACCTATATGCGCGGAGATTTTCTATCAAGTTCTACATTGGATGAAGCCAAAAAAACGGTTCCAGCTTCTGGTAGTCAAGGTGGTGCGTATGGCTTAGGACTTATGAAAAATAGTTTCAATGGTTTTCTCGCTTATGGCCATGGTGGAGACCTTGGATATGCTGCAAGTTCCTGGTATTTCCCTGAAAAAGATATGAGTATATCTGTATTGACCAATGATTCAAAAAATAATTCCTGGACTTTACTTCCTGTTGTATCCGCATTATTAAAGACCTACAATAATTGGAAGTCGACAGTTAGCACCAATTCGGTTTCGAAGCCAGATTTCGAAATCAAAACTTATCCTAATCCTATTGGAGATCAATTGAATATATCAATCCATTTAACTTCTCCGGTGAATCAAATTGATTTAGTTTTATGCAACAGTTTAGGAGAAAAAATTTCATCCATTCACGATGGTCAAGTTCTTGCAGGAACACATCAATGGAACTTTAAGGATTTATCTTTACTCTCTGAGGGTTTCTATTATTTGAATGTTGTCATAGATTCAAAAGAATCATCCACCTTTAAAATTTTCAAATAGTATTCTTGATGGAGTAATAAGATGCTCATAATCGGCATTACATTTAAAATCTCCCTAACCATACATTTAACTTTTCATTTTAGTTAAAGTCTCAGATTTTTAGGCCCCAATTTACCACAGGTCTGAATTTTCATTTAACTTTATCGCTAATTAAAAAAGTTTGAATGTACAATGTTTTTAATGGGAATAGTCTGAATACTCAAACATTACCTTATAAAAGTAATTTAATCAATTATTCTGCATTTAATGAATTACTAAGTCCGATACATTTTAGAAGTTTTTCAATAAAATATGTCATTGAAGGTTGTGAAAAATACACAGTAAACGGTAATCCATATTTTGTAAATCAAGGTGAATATTTATTAGCGAATCATTTTTCAGAAGGATTTGTAGAAATAGACAGCCACCATTTGGTAAAAGGTATTTGTATTGATGTTTCACCAAGGCTCATTTCAGAAGTAATCTCAAGTTATATTTCACCTGAAATTCCTTCAGAAGACATTCCTGAAGATGATTTTTTCAATTCACCTCATTTTTTAGAAAATCAGTACTCCTCAACGTTTACCAAAACAGGTAAGTTGCTTCGTTCTCTGGATCAGGTACTTTCCAAAAATCCATATGGTCAACATGAATTCAGTTCAGAATTTTATCTTAAACTGGCAGAAAATATAGTTCAGGATCACATACCCATTTATAAACAACTTCAACAAATTCCTGCAATAAAATCCGAAACTAAAAAAGTTCTGCTCAGAAAACTCAACCAGGCATTAGATTACATCAATCATCATTTTACCCATCCCTTAGTAATCTCAACTGTGGCTTCAGAATGTTGTCTTTCTGAATTTCATTTTTATAGAATGTTCAGATTGGTATTTGACATGAGCCCACAACAATACATTATTTCGAAAAAACTAAACTACGCTTTAGAATTGATTAAACAACAGGGTGCAGATATTTCTGAAGCAGCCTTGTTATCCGGGTTTTCTGATATCTCAGCATTTAGCAAAACGTTTAAAAAACACTTTGGATGTTCTCCTTCTAAATTTCAAAAATAGAATATTTAGAAAGTTTGAGAAGAAAACTTTTCATCAACAAAACTAAATTCTATTAAGATCGTCCAGTAATACTTAATTTTTTAGTTAATCGAAATCCATTATCAAATTTAAAAAATATAACATACATACCAGGTTCTAAATAATTAACCGATAAGTTTAATACTTCCCTTCCATTAAATGGTATGGATTCACGAAATTTACCCTGGACATCAGCAATCTGTAATTGACCTGATATTGAATTTCCAAATTGAACATGAACCATTTGATCTGCGGGATTTGGATAAACCAATACTTGAGCACCCTCAGTCTCTGAAGTACTAGTAGTTCCATTACAGTTAGCTTTATTGTAACTTGGAGCGGTTGTTATTTTAAACGTCCCTACTCCATCCGGACATCGTTCATAAGAATTATCTGTAGGAATTGCCCCGAAACTTAAACTATCAATAACTAATCCATCAGGTCTTGACAAAATAAGAGCTTCTCCAGTAGCAGAAAGTTTAAAATTAGTATGAAGACTACTACTATCACTACTATCCTCATCCAACCAAAGAACGATTCTGTTTTTTGCCGGAATCAAGGTGCCTTTTGGAAATTCCCATTTATCTTTTTTCTCATAATCATCAGATAAATAGAGCCCGCTCAAATCTATAGACTGATTGGTGTTATTATACAGTTCTGCCCAATCTTCATATTTACTGTCGCTAGGATCAATGACTGTAGTTTTATTACTCGTCATAAACTCATTAACTACTACATCTCCCTTATTGATATCTGCAAACGCCTCAGTTGCTTCTAATGTATAAAATTCATATTCTGCGCGCTCCGGAGAAAAAATCCCAGCCAGATTATTTTCAGCATAAATATAATATTGGGTTTTCTTAGTTTCTGCAATCATATAGGTTCCATAAATTCCATCATTCGCCGCTGAATCATGATGTAATCCATCGTCGAACAATGGTAGTTTTTCAAATGGATAAGATTTATTTTTTCGATATGCAAGAAATGCTGTAGTGCCATTAGTAATTGATAAATTAACCCAAAGGGTGTCTCCTACTTTCGGTTCTTGTTTTAACCATACTATATTGGATATCCCAGGTGGCAAGGCATTAAATTCGTTTACTGTATTAAAATAGGCTAATCGAGCATTCATAAGGGTAGAAATTCCAGGAGCAGTTCCAAATCCGCCACCAGAAGATATTGCAGCCGTTAATGAAGTTTTAAAAGATGAATAAGTGGTCAAACTATTGGGATCTGTTTTGACTAAACTATCCACTTTAGATTGAAGTTGAATGGCCATAGTCTCATATGCTTTGTTTGCAATAAATTCCTTACAAAAGGTTCTCACATGTGCGGTATACATTTTTTTGTAACTAGGATTTTGTAATAATTTTTGCAACAAAGGTCTGTTCGTGGTTGATTCACCATTAAAAAAAGTTATCTTATCAACAGTCGTGCCGCCGCCACCACCGACACTTCCCGGGAATCCTCCTATACTCATATTCAGGTCCCAAATCACGGGCAAAAATCGTCCAAAATCATCTTCATAGAGATAATAGTTCTGAGAAAAGGAACCTGTGTAGCTATCATAATTGGAAAAGACGCTATTAAAAGCATGCATCCATAGTGCTCGATCTACATCTAGTATTTTTGGAATTGCTGTTGCATTGTTTTTCAACGTATCCATTAGTGCTATGATTTTGTACCAACCGACCACATTCTCCATCCCATAATAGATATAATATTTAGAACTATCGTATCCATTAAATACCAAGTTACTTGTAGAATTATTCCCGGGCTTATCTGGATTTCCTTTAACAAACACATGATCAGAGGATCCAAAATGATCACTGCAAAATTTCTTATTCACAGCTTCAACATTGGTGTACAATCCAATATATTTGTCATTGATATATAATTTGGAGAAATTTGCTTGAGAACAATCCATGTAATTGGAAAGGATCTCATAGGATAGAACTTCTCGAACTGCAGAAGGGTCAGAAAAATTATTGCCCAATTTAATACTGGAGTATTTCTGATAATCCTGACTACCTAATATCCAATCCAATTTAATGTGAAGTGGATTTTTTACCTGATTGTTTTTATAAGAACTATTCCCCTTATACTTTACACCTACACTGTCATATTTTACGCCATTGATATAACAAGCTGTAGCCAATATATAAT
>Ga0138256_10003392_pt1 | contig 16934 bp, 8 predicted proteins | sample KNB2016incub_MG_FD_105486 | JGI IMG/M metagenome (GOLD analysis project Ga0138256, IMG submission 105486) | Active sludge microbial communities from wastewater in Klosterneuburg, Austria - KNB2014incub_MG | ecosystem: Engineered > WWTP > Activated sludge > Unclassified | place: Austria... | reverse complement strand
GTATTCCCACCTCTTGATACCCGATGAAAACTCCGACACGATTTCAATGACGAACGCGCTCGGTGACGGCAGCCCGGAGAAAGCCCCGCCGTCGCTGTTGTTTTCGAAGTGCCACTTCCCGAACGCTGCCGTTGCCTCGGTCAACGAAAGTTCGCCTTCTTTGCTCGGATCGTCGGATACCGCGACGAACGTGCCCATGGGCAAACCCGAGAAGGATTGCACCACGTCCGCTTCGGGCTGCTGTTCCGATGTCGTCGATTCGTCCGCACCGTGAATCGTTGCGAGACCCAATGGCTGCGTGGGACCCATGTCACGATACAAGAAAAGAATGCTCGTGCCCACCTCTTCGAATCCCGTGTGTGCACTCGCTGAAAAGTAATTGTAGAATGATTGGATGGATTCGGTTCGTTCCACCGGCATGATGGGACGCACGAGTTCTGCCTGCACGAGCAAGAACGCGGGGCGATTGGCATTCAACACGCCCCCATCGCATTGTTCGAAACCGGCATGAACAAAGCCGTCGCCACAAATCGCGGGCAAACAGCGCGAAGGACAATCGTCGGTATCGATGCCATTGCCGTCGTCGCACGCTTCGCCAGCTTCGAGAATGCCGTTGCCGCAACTCGGCAATGCACAATCGTTGGTGCAACCATCGCTTTGGACGGTATTGTTGTCGTCGCACGCTTCGACACCAGCATGCACGATACCGTCGCCGCATCGCGCATACACGCACGCGGAAAGGCACGCATCCGTGCTGATGGAATTGCTGTCGTCACAAAGTTCCCCCGGATCGACCACACCGTCGCCACAACGGGGATCGAACGATTGTGGGTCGGGAATGTCGAGCGGCGTGCGCCCGCAAGCACCCGCGACGAGTGAAACCATCAGCAAAGTGCGTCGACGACGATGACGTGATGCATGAGAATGTTCCATGCTCGCATGCTAGAGCAACAAACGGCCTGCCAACAGGAAAAAATCGGGCAGTTTGGCGCGGCCGAGCCTCGGACTTGCAGTCGACTAGACCCGCCGATGCGGAGTTTCCAAAAGGATACGCGTGCAAGGCCCTTGACAACCTGGGGCTCGGTCTACTAAACGCCAACGTCATGAAATCCCCGTCCATGATGATTCGTGTTGCCACGTTGACGTCGACGTTCGTCTTTGCCGCGTCGGCGTATGCTCAAACCGATCCTGCGCCAAGCGCGATTCCGGAAGCCGTTGCGCCATCGTCCGGGGCCGAGGAAAGCAGCGCCGCAGAAGCACATTCTGCAATCGATGCGGCGGAGCATGCCCGCCCGAATTTTTCACGGCCATGGTTTCGAGTGCGTGCGGTGGCCGAGCTGGGGTTCTTGGCGGTCCTGTCCCACAAGATTCAGTTTGGCAAAGATGGCACCTACTTCGACTACGTCAAAGACGGCGCACAGGACAATCTCTTTGCCGTCACGCGAGCCAGCGTCGAGGTCGAACTGAAGCGGCGGCACACGTTCGTCTTTCTATATCAACCGCTCGACATCGTCACGAAGGTCGCGCTGCCTAGGGCGGTGCGTATTGCGGGCGCCGACTTTGCGGAAGGCACTCCGGTGCAATTGCGATACGGTTTTCCGTTTTACCGCGGGAGCTATCTGTACGACTTCGTCAAGAGCCCCAAGCACGAGCTGTCGTTCGGCCTCGGGCTGCAAATTCGCAATGCAACGATTGACTTCGAGTCGCAGGACGGCACGGTGTTCACATCGAATCGAGACATCGGCCCCGTGCCTCTTCTCAAGAGCCGCGGTCGTTATTCGTTCAAGCGGGGCGCATTCGTGGGGTACGAAGTCGATGGGCTGTACGCTCCGGTCAGTGTGATCAATGGCAGCGACAACGAGGTGACTGGAGCGATCATCGATTTGAGCTTACGCGGCGGACTTTCCACCCGGGGGCATAGCGACGTGTTTCTCAATTTGCGCTACTTGGGGGGCGGAGCGGTTGGTCAGAGTGATCCAAAGCCAACCTACGACGGTTACACCAAGAACTGGCTACACTTCATGACGGTATCGATCGGAGCGTCGCTCGGGACGTTCTGAAAAGAGCCATCCAAGCATCCAGCCGGATGTCGTGCCTTTTCACTTGTTGCGCACGACGACATCCGTGACGTACCACAATCCGTCGCGGCGTTCGATGAAGAAATCCACGGGCTTCGGCCATTCCTTGCACGGTTTGCGCGCATCTCCCGCCGCGCAATGGAGCGCAATCCTCCGCTGGGTGTCGGATATGGGAAACAGTTCCTTCGAATAGTCGGAATCGCTGCCGGAACGATGTGCCTTTTTGTGATCCATCAAGGCACGATGCAACGTTTCGTGGACGGATTGCAATCGTTCCCGTGCCGTTTCAGCGGTGGCTTCCTGCGACAACGACCACTCCCGCATGAGCCAATCTTCGGGTAAGTTCTCGAAACTTCGGGGAAAGCCGAAACGTTCGACGACCCGGTCCGCATTGTATTGGTACGTCAGGGTATATGAACGCTGGATGAAAGCCGCGCTCCATACGCCAGCCCAACCGTCATAGGTAAAACTCACCGTGTCACCTTTGACTTCGGTCGCCATCCCTTCGCACCACCTTCCGCTCAATGGTTTGTCGAGGAGCGTCTTCGGGTGAATCGGATCGCCGCTTGGCGCCAAGATCCGAATGCGCAGCGCCCGCCAGCATGAAGATATCCAGGGGTGCGTGCTGGCCAGCACGAGGACGGGCTCGGGATAACTCGGCAATCGGGCGACTTTGCCACTGAGCACCAGAAGCTGTTCGTCCATGTCTCCACGTTTGCCAGTCACGAGCATCGAGGTACGCACCATTCCGTCATTCCAACGGTAATGAGCCACCGCCCCAGCTTGATAGTCGCCATAATACGACCAAATGCCGAGCTCGCCGTAGTCTTTCATGTCGAGCAACTCGACGAACACCTTGGGATCCGGGGCGATTTGCGCAACGGCTTCGACGAGGTGTTCGTTGTCGAGGCGCCTGTGGCAGCCATGTTGAAAGAGCGCATCGAGCCGCATACGCACCGCCTCGGCAATCGCGCGATGCGGTCCCGGATCGGTCGTCTTTGTCTCCATTTCGAGCGCCTGTTTCAAAATCCGTTTGGCTTCGTCGCTGGGAGGCGGACATGGTCCCGTCGCGCGACCAGGTTCCTTCGGGGTCATTTGTGGTTGCGGCGCTCTTGCTTCCGGCGCTTCGTTTTTTGCGGCGGGCGGGGTGCTCGCCGCGTGTCCCGTGGGCGCCCCGATGTCCATGGGCGGCAATGTGGGGGGGACGAACCGATGAGTCGACGGCCCGGCGCTGCATCCGAGCGTCGTGACGAGGACAAACCACGAACAACAGCTCATTCGTTTCGTTGCGGACCAACTCATGGTGCACGTATACCCATGCGCTGAATCGATGGGAAGCCTTGTTGACGGGTTCATGGGACTGGACTCGGCATTGCGCACGGTTTGCATGGATGCAAGAACGCCAAAATCGGCGGTGCTCATCCCTTGGGATGCAAATTGTCATCGGCAGGTAGTTTGTCGAGCCTTCCAGGGCCTCGACCGAAGCTCGAGCGATAACCGACGCCCAAGTTGGGCAGTACTCGCGGCGTTCGTACTGCACACGAGCGCGAAGAGAAAACGCATGTTACGTCCAAGCGGCGCTTGCAAATCCACGAGAGTTCCCATATCCTGCACGCAGGAAACTCCAGTTTTTCGCGGGAGCGTGGACAAATGCGTTGGAACAGGGTCGGATCTCTTCTCGTGTTGATCCTTGGAGGATCGGCGATCGTTGGCTGCAGTGACGATGGAAACCCGCCTTCCAATCAGGGAGGCAATGGTGGTGCCGCAGGTGATGGCGGCACGGGTGGTGACGGCGGCGGTGGTGGTGGTGGTGGCTGCAATCACGGCTGTCCATCCATCGGCGCGACGCAGTGCAGTGGCGAAACCGTCCAAAGCTGTGCGCCAGATACGAACAATTGCCGGCAGTGGGTCGCGCTGCTCGATTGCGCGACGACCGGTAAAGTCTGCGATGATGGCGTAACGCCTGCCACGTGCGTGGACGCGGGTACGCCCACGTGCAGCGATGGCATCAAAAATCAAGACGAAACGGACACCGATTGCGGCGGCGCAACATGCAACAAGTGCGACGTTGGCAAAACTTGCGGCGAAGATGCCGATTGCGCGAGCAATGCGTGCGATCCGGTGGGCAAGGTGTGTCAAGCCGGAGCGACCTGCAACGACGGCCAGCAAAACGGCGCGGAGACGGACGTGGATTGCGGCGGCGGCGCGTGCAGCACGTGTGACATCGGCAAAAGCTGCTTGCAAAATGCCGATTGCACGAGCAACACGTGTGATTCCAATACCGCCAAGTGCGTTGCGGCGGCGACGTGCAGCGACGGCATCAAAAATCAGGACGAAACCGATATCGATTGCGGTGGAGCCACGTGCAATCCATGCGGGCTTGGCAATGCGTGTACGCAGAACAGCGATTGCGTCACGATGAACTGCGACGGCGGCTCGATGACGTGCGCGGCGGTCGGTACCTGCAACGACGGCATCAAGAATCAGGACGAAAGCGACATCGATTGCGGCGGCGCGACTTGCAATGACTGCCCCGTCGGTGACACGTGCCAAGACGATGGCGACTGCGCAAGCGGCTCGTGCAACACCGGCGGGACGAACACGTGTTTGCCCGCGGGCGTTCCCACCTGTGACGACATGGTCAAAAATCAGGACGAAACCGACGTCGATTGCGGTGGCGCCACATGCACCAAGTGCTCGATTGGCGAGACTTGCTCGGTCCACTCCGATTGCACGACGGGCATTTGTGACTTCGTCGGCACGAAGACGTGCATCAACGCGGACCCCACGTATCTCGTCGACGAAGACTTCGAGACGGCCAATTACCAAAAATTCCCATGGGCGCTGGCCGGTACAAACAAATGGGACATCGAGAACATGGCGGGGGAATGCCATGGAGGCGCGTTCTGCGCTCGCACGAGCCTCTTGCATGCCCTGGGTGAGACCACGAGCTTCGAGGTGAGCCTGAGCGTCCGGAAAAACATGAACGTCACGTTCTGGGCGAAGACGAACACCGAGCCGAACGAGCACTTCTTCCGATTCTACATCGACGGTGTGCAGCAGACCCAGGTATCTGGACAAACGCCTTGGACCTTGTATTCGTACGCTGTCCTGGCGACGGGACCCAATGGCCCGAACCGCGTCCTCAAGTGGGAATACACGCGTTCGACGTTCGTGGATCCGAACCATGTGCCCTGGAATCAGGTGTGGATCGACGACATCGACATGCCAGAATGGAACACGGAACCGAGCGTTCCGCAATTGATTCGTCCTGCCAACGGGAAGCTCACGACCAACACCAAACCCACGTTCCAATGGCAGAGCTTCGACCCGGACTTCGACCCCATCACCTATCAGATGGAATGGGACACTTTGCCCACGTTCCCGAATCCGACGGGCACAGGGGAGATCCAGGACACGCAATTCACGCCGGCCCAGCCGCTGAACGACAACACGATCTACTATTGGCGCGTTCGAGCGAAAGACAATTCGAACTATCGGTGGAGCAATTGGTCGACGCCGTCGTCCGTCGAGATCAACTCGACCTACCAATATGCTGCCGTTTGGCGACAAACGAAGGCCGACCAATTCAACATGAACGCGCTCAGCGGCGTCACGGTGACAGCCGAGACGGTGACGAATCCATTCAACAACGTGTCGAAGCAGGCCACCACTGGGCTTGCGTTCAATGGTGGCACGGCGGCGGTCAACCTGAATGGCCTTGGTACGGCAGCCCCCGGCACTTCGGCGACACTCGTCATCAACGGAAGTGGTGACTTCAATGGCGGCGGCACCGAATCCGGGACCGTGCGCATCGAGGGCACCCTCGTTGGCACCTATAACCCACTCGTCTGCATCGGCAGCGCGAACTACAACATCAACAACATCGGCAACTTCGTGAACGATGGAACGACGTCCATTTCGTTCCAGACCGGATCGGGCGTCGACAATAATGGTTGCTCGGGAACGACCAATTCATTCACGGCAACGCTCAGTTACCAGGGCGCCAATGCGCCAGGCACGATGATCAGCGTGCCGATTTCGTTCGCGCTTTTCGACAGCAAAAAGTACTGGGAGAAGGTCCAGGTCATTGGAACGGGCACGATCACCATCCAAATCCTCGACGCTGACGGCAATCTCATCCCCGACAGCGTCGTTCCGGGCAACTCGACCGGGTTCACCGCCCGCACGATTCGCCTTTGGGACCTCAATCCGATCACGTACCCCACCATTCGCCTGAAAGCGACGATTCCGCCCGGTGCGGTGCTCGACGAGTGGTCCGTCGTCGGAAACGACGTATTCGAATGGCTGTTCTCGAACAATGGGGATCTCGAGGGCTGGGTCGCTGACGACAAGAATGCCGTTGCGACAGCTATCGCGCAAGGTGGCGTGCTCCGACTCAATGGTCTTGCCGCGGGCATCGATCCGAACGTGCAATACTCTTTCCCGCAGCCCATCGATGCAACTCGCTTCACGACGATCGAGGTGCGAGTACGCACGAGCAACAACAACCAAAACGACGATCCGGCCATTTACTGGGACTCGAATTATGGTTCGTGGGACAAGAACCGGAGCTTCGAGTATCCTGGAACGTTCCTTTTCGCGTTCCAGGACTTGTCGTACGACTTGACGGTCGTGCCGCCTTTGCCGGGTGAGCCTTGGCAGGGGTTCATCAATGGAATTCGCGTGGATCCAGCCGTGCGGTTCTATGACACGCTCGGCAATCCAGCCGATGGGTGGTTCGAGATCGATCGAATTGCCATCCACTGACGCTCGGTCGATTCTCTCGCCGTGACGCTGCGGCATCCATTCTCGGGGTGCCGCGGCGCTCATGCCGCACTTGCCAGCGCTTTGGATTGGAACCACGCCTGGAGTCGAAAGCTCGCCTCGTGCGTGCGAGACTCGCGCTCGCAAGCGTTTTGTTTGCGACGGGGTGGGCTCGACGATGCGAAAGGGGATTTACTTCAATGGCGGTGGTTCGTACACGCGCTTGACGTCTGCGCCTCCGACGAACGCGTATGACCCGGCGCTGCCGTATCCGTAGACGACGATGCCAAACGGTTTTTCTCCGGTGAGCCGATGTGTTCCCGTTTGAAGCGGACACTTGCGCGATTCGTACGTTTTGCCTTCGAGCATACCGGCCGGTTCGACCGCGCAGATGAACGTGCCCGCGCCGTCGAGCATGACTTCCGCGCCGGTTTCTGCGGTGATGACGATCCAATGTTGCGTCCACTTGGGGGGCGTTGGAATCACGTATTCCGTGCGGAATTGCTCGATGGGAGGATACATCGTGAGGGATGGGTCACCAATGTAGGGACCGTCGATGTATTGATTGCTGATCAAGATTTGTCCCACCATGACGGGTTTGTCGGAATTGACGACAAAGTTGTCCTGCGCATAGGTGGTTCGGAATTCGCCTGGAGCGAGGGTGAACGAATCGAAGGGAGCGGGCAGCGTCGTTGTAATCGTCGCACTTTCCGCGACGCCCATGAAGCGAATCACGTCTGGCTCGCGAAAGCCGCTGGTCGATCGAATGGGGCTACGCGTAATCACGTAATGCGATCCAATCGATTCGACGGGGAACATTTGATCTTCGAGATGATCGAGGCAACAGGTATCCGAATCCGACCAACCGGAATAGGTGGGGATGTCGACGACGCCGCCTGGAGCGCCGGTGAGCTCGACGCCAGAAAATACTGCAACGGGTTTGTCTGAAGTAACGACCGATGCCGTGAGATCGGTGGCGGCCTTGTTGTTCATCAGTTCCGCAAGGGTTGCGTCGTCGGTTTCCAGATTGAGCACATCGAAGGGCCCGAGCGTTGCAACGATTTCGGTTCCCGCCGGTGTTGGGGCGATCGGCGGATTGCCACGAATTTTCCACGTGGGTTTGACGGTGACTTTCGTATTGGGTTTTGTTCCGACAACCGTGATGTAGGAGCGATCGACGGGAAAACCCGCCAATGCTACGGGATGCCCCGCAGGCCAATTGATGACGCGGTAGACTTTTCCAAGACCGGTCGTCGGAATGAGCAGCGATGCGTCGTTCGAGTATGCGTTTTCGAATACGTTGAATTGGTAGACGACAATGGGCGCGGACGATGTGATGCGGTACGCATTCGACGACAAACACGTGCCGGGGGCCGTTGCATCACCGGGTTTGGGGCCGCAATCGACTTCGCGTGTCGGCAGCGCAGGCGTGAAGAGTTGTCCGGGGTCGACATCGTTTTCCCATACGACGACGGGCACGGGCGCTTGTCCGAGCGGCGCGGAATTCGATTCGATGACGACGTGGGCTTTGGACTGGCTGGCATTGGAGATGGCGACACCCCATGGAGCGTCCGCGGGATTGTTGAATAGATCGAACTGATCGAGATCGACTGCCCAGAATTCGCATCCGACGTTGGAGGGTTGATCGGCAGCAAGGTCGCATGCAGTGGTGCACTTGCCATTCGAGCAGGCGCCTCCATTGAGCACGTCACATACCTCGACGGTTTCGTCGTAGCCCGATCCGTCGGCAGAGCACGAGTGGACTTCATTTCCGACGCATTGCAGCGAATCGGGGACGCACGCGGCGCACCCCGTGCCGGGCACGCAAGCGTTGGGACAAACCATGGCCGGACCGGGCGTGCCATCGGTTTTGCACGGGGTGAAAACCTTGTCGACGCATTGGCCGCATTCGCCAGAATTGCCGCCGGTCGAGCCCGTCGCGGTGCGATCGGTCGATGCCGAGCAAGCGACGGACATCATTGGAAAGGAAAGCAGAAAAGCAAACAGGGTGCGCATGAGTTTCGTGGAGGTGACGTCGGCGCCGTGCCGGAAGCGTGACCTTCGCCGAGAATGCCACGCTTTCTCCGATTGCGGGCGGACGAATCGCGAGCGCTTGTGTTTTGCTCGTTTGCCGAACGCAGATCTCGAGGTTTCGCCTGACAGACCTTGCGCATCGCCGGGAAGTTGGAGAGAGGGTCGGGGTGAGGCGCGAAGGCTACCCGACGCGCACCCTGGCTTCGCCACGTTGACGGCCGTTCGTCGATCGGACTTCGACGCGATAGATGCCGTTGGACGACACGACAAACTCGATGGGCGGAGGGCTTTGCGGTGCGCCGGTCGGAGGATCACGCACGAGCGTGTCGAGGATGTTGGCACCGGAGGGCGAGAAAATTTTCAGCGCGTAGGGCGGAGAAGTTTCACCCGGAACGAAGAGCAGCGCGAGGCGCGTGCCCGCCGTGATCCTCTCAAAGTGGGGCACCGACCCGCGACTGGAAGCGTTCGTGGGATGGCAATAGATCTCGATGTCGCCTGAGCTCTCGATCGGTCCGGGCATTTTTCGGCAGCAGGTTCTCTGGAGGGCAGAAGGTGAGCCCTGACGGTATCAGCATGGCGCTTCGCTCATCAAGCCCCGTCGACGTCGCGCAAGCTCGCCTGATAGTATGCGCGTTGAACGCCGCAAGGCTTCGACCGATGGGCGTGCCGCAGCAGCATGCGGGCGCTTCGTAGCGGATGGAGCGGGAGGCGCGCGGGATGCCGCGTCAGCCAGCCCTGGACCCGAGGAGAAGACGAACGAACATGGATCAGCGCGCGCTCCAGCGACCAACAGTTCCCAAGACCGCGACCGTCGATCCAATGATCGGCAAGGTTGTCGCAGGTCGTTACCGTCTCGAGACTCGGATCGGTGAAGGCGGAATGGGCGTGGTGTACCGCTCCCGTCACGTGCTCATCGACCGAGTGGTGGCGCTCAAGCTCATTCGGCCGGACTTGCGCGGCGAGACGCATCTTCGACAGTGGATGCTGCGTGAAGCTCGGGCGGCGAACCGAGTCGATCACGCACACATCATCGACATCCACGACATTGGCGAGACGGAGGATGGCGAGCTGTATCTCGTCATGGAGTACCTCGTGGGAACTCCGCTCAGTGCCGAGCTTGCACGAGGGCCGATGCCGATTGCGCGAGCCGTCGACATTCTCGAGCAGATGTGTGCCGCGCTCGCGCGTGCTCACGACCTTGGCGTTGTTCATCGCGACTTGAAGAGCGACAACATCCTGCTTACGCAACGCGGAGGACGGAAAGACTTCGTCAAGATTCTCGACTTTGGTCTCGCGGCGATCGCGCGTGACCCGCGTTTGGCGCCGAAGGGAGCGGTGTTCGGAACGCCCGAGTACATGTCGCCGGAGCAGGCGCGCGGTGAGGAAGCGACGCCGCACGCGGATTTGTACGCGCTCGGAGTATTGTTTTACGAGATGCTCACGGGGCAGCTTCCGTTTCGCGCCAACGATCGTGAAACGCTTCTCGAGATGCAACGCACGGCGATTCCGCGAAGGCCGCGATCGATTCGGCCGGACGCACATCCGCAAGGCGAGACCATCTCGATGCGACTGCTCGAGAAGGACATTCGCAAGCGATATCGCGACGCACATCATCTTCAGGAAGACCTGAAGGCGCTTCAGCGGAGTTTGCCCAGCACGCCGTGGGAAATCGAATCGGGCGATGCCGTTGCAGCGCCGCCGCCGCCGCCACCGCCGCAATCGGCGGGTGTGACGGAATGGGCAAATCGGACGGCGCTCTTCGCGCGCATGGTTGCGCGGGCCTACCCCTCGGGGAACTCGCCGCCCGAGATTTCCTCGGCACTTGCTCAGCTTTGGGATCTTGCTGCGAAGGCCAATCGGCTCGAGGGTGAAGTCGCGAGTCACACGCGGAAGCTCGAAGCGCTCGAACGTCGCGGACGAGCGTTGCGCGCAGAAATCGGTCGAAAGGTCGAGGAGCTGGCGCATGAGGAATCTCGCGTCATGCGTGAAGCAGCGGTCGACGGCGACGATGCGGACAAGGTGCGCGCGGAGCTTACGCAGGCGGAGAAAGTTGCGGCCGAAGCGCGGTTCGTCGCGGACAACGTCGCGAGGCAGGGCAATTTCGATCGTTCCGTGTTCGAACGAGCCGGTGCGTCGGCGGCGACGGTGCAAGCCAAACGCGAGCAACTCGGGCGGTACGAGGCCAAGAAGAACGCTCGTGAAACCACGGCGCGGGATCTTCGGAGGCAGATCGACGAGCTTCGCAGTCAACTCACGCGTTATGCCGAAGCGCTCGAGGAGGATCTTGCGCAGGGTCGGGAGAAGGTTGCGAATCGGACGCGCGAGGGGCTTGTTTTCGAGCGTTCGTTCAGCGACGCATCGAACTTGCTGCTCCAACATGTACGTAACAAGCCCGAGTGTCGTGATCTCGTTGCAGAACTCTTGGCGGTGAACACGGGCGCTCAGAATCCGCCGAGCGACAACGCCGACGGTCGCAGCGCCTCCGACAAACGGATCGGGAACTAGTTGCCTCTCCCAGGGGTTGTTCCGTTCAAACCATCATCAAGATCTCGACTTACTTTCGACGCTGTGGTAGCTAGCGCGCGCCTCGGCGGGGAGTTCTCGTCGAGGGCGAGGCTGTGCTGAAGCGTCGGCGTCAGAACCAGCGGGTGATCTTCGACGGAGCTCGTTCCATGGGGGACGGTTCGTTGTCGGAAGACTTCTCATCCGCGACTTACGCAGGCGGCCAACCCCTCGGAACCTTGGGGAGCGCCGCGGGTTTTTCCTAACCTCGTCGGCGGTCTCCTCGTTTGAAGGAGGCACACCGTCATGAACGTTGAGGGTTCCACGAGCCACGCCGCATCGCGCGGATCGCTTGCGCGCGCGATGGCAGTCGTCGGCGCCCTGCTCGCAGTCATCATCTCCCGGCCAGCGTACGCAGACGAAGCGTCGCTGAAGCTACCCGATCTCGCTACCGTGTCGTTTGCTGGCGGCATGGACGGTCGGGCATTGCTCATGGCTGGGATGGGCGTCTGCGCGCTTGGCCTGGTTTTCGGAATGACCATCTACATGCAGCTCCAGAAGCTCCCCGTGCATCGATCGATGCGGGACATCTCCGAGCTCATCTACGAAACCTGCAAGACGTACCTGGTCACGCAGATCAAGTTCATCATCTTGCTCGAAGTTCTCATCGGCGCCGTCATCACCATCTACTACGGCTACTTCAAGCACTTTGGCGTCGATCGTTTGGCGCTCATCTTGTTCTGTAGCCTCGTCGGCATCGCTGGCAGTTGCGGTGTCGCATGGTTCGGCATCCGGGTGAACACGTTTGCCAACTCGCGCACTGCATTCGCGAGCCTCAGGGGCAAACCCTTCCCGACCTACGCGATTCCTCTGAAGGCAGGCATGAGCATCGGCACGGTGCTCATCAGCATCGAGCTGCTCGTCATGCTCATCATCCTGCTCTTCGTCCCCGGCGAATACGCAGGTCCCTGCTTCATCGGCTTTGCGATCGGCGAATCGCTCGGTGCGTCCGCGCTTCGCATCGCCGGCGGCATCTTCACGAAGATCGCCGACATCGGTTCGGACCTCATGAAGATCGTCTTCAACATCAAGGAAGACGATGCGCGCAACCCCGGCGTCATCGCTGACTGCACGGGTGACAATGCTGGTGACTCGGTTGGTCCGAGCGCCGACGGATTCGAAACGTACGGCGTCACGGGCGTCGCGCTCATCACGTTCATCATGCTCGCCGTTGCGGATCTCAAGACGCAGGTTCAGCTCCTCGTCTGGATCTTCGTGATGCGCGTCGTGATGATTCTCGCCAGCGTCGCCAGCTACCTCATCAATGACATGATCGCGAAGAGCCGGTGGGCCAATGCGGACAAGATGAACTTCGAGACGCCACTGACTTGGCTCGTGTGGCTCACCTCGATCGTGTCGGTTGCCCTCACGTTCGTCGTGTCGAACGTGCTCATCCCGAACCTTGGCGACGGCACTCTCTGGTGGAAGCTTTCGCTCATCATCAGTTGCGGAACACTTGCTGGTGCGATCATCCCCGAGCTCGTCAAGGTGTTCACGTCGACCGAGAGCAAACACGTGCGCGAGGTTGTCACTTCATCACGTGAAGGTGGTGCTTCGCTGAACGTCCTCTCCGGCATGGTGGCGGGTAACTTCAGCGCCTACTGGCTGGGCATGACCATCGCAGGCCTCATGGCCATCGCGTATTACGTCGCCCTCCAAGGTTTGTCGCTCATCATGCCAGCCGACACCGCGCCCGTCTTCGCGTTCGGTCTCGTGGCCTTCGGATTCCTCGGCATGGGTCCCGTCACCATCGCAGTCGACTCGTATGGTCCCGTGACGGACAACGCGCAGAGCGTCTACGAGCTCAGCGTCATCGAGACCATTCCGGGCATCAAGGACGAGCTCAAAAAGGACTTCGGCTTCGATGTCGACTTCGAGAAAGCCAAACACTTCCTCGAGGAGAACGACGGCGCGGGCAACACGTTCAAGGCAACGGCCAAGCCGGTGCTCATTGGAACGGCCGTCGTCGGTGCCACGACGCTGATCTTCTCCATCATCATGGAGCTCCAGGCAACGTTTGGTCAGGCCGTGGCTTTGCAGCGTTTGTCACTCATGAACGCACCCTTCCTGCTCGGCCTCGTCGTGGGCGGTGCCATGATCTACTGGTTCAGCGGCGCGTCGTGTCAGGCCGTCGTAACCGGAGCGTACCGCGCAGTCGAGTTCATCAAGGCGAACATCAAGCTCGAGGGGGCGGAAAAGGCCAGCATCGAGGACAGCAAGAAGGTCGTGGAAATCTGCACGCAATACGCGCAGAAGGGCATGATCAACATCTTCCTCGCCGTCTTCCTCGGCACGCTCGGTTTCGCCTTCGCCGATCCGTTTTTCTTCATCGGCTACCTCATCTCGATCGCCCTCTTCGGCCTCTACCAAGCGCTCTTCATGGCCAATGCCGGCGGCGCTTGGGACAACGCCAAGAAGCTCGTCGAGGTCGAACTCAAGGAGAAGGGCACGCCGCTCCATGCTGCGACCGTCGTTGGTGACACCGTCGGTGATCCATTCAAGGACACGTCGTCTGTCGCGATGAACCCGGTCATCAAGTTCACGACGCTCTTCGGCGTGCTCGCCGTCGAACTCGCGATCAAGATCCCCCCCGAGAGCGCGGGTGCACGCATGGCTCTTGCCGCCGTGCTCTTCGTCGCTTCCGCGTTCTTCGTGCACCGCTCATTCTACGGAATGCGCATCAAGACCGACGAAAAGTCCAGCTCGTCTGCCGCCGCGCACTGAGCTTCTGCCTCACGTCTCACCTCCCCCGGCCCTCCCTCTCTCGCGCTCATCAAGAGATCTACGCGCACACATCGGATCGCACGCTTCTCCCGTTCTAGAGGATCGGGGGGGGTGCGGCGGGTGAGGTCCTCTCGCGCTACGTTCGGCACATGCGAGCTCTCTGCCCCGATTGCGGATTTCATCATGAGGTCGTTCGCGTGCTCGAAGACGGCGATGGAGAAAATCGTCGTGATGTCTTCGAAGTGGCGCCGCTCGAAGAGTGTGATCGTCGGTGGCTCACGGACAGCGACGTACTCGATGCCCGCGCACGGTACGGGGCTGAAGCGATCATCGAAGAGGACGACGACCAAGTCGTTTGACGAGTCCCGGCGTGAGCGTCCTCGACATGCTCACGTGAGATCGTTTGAACTCATAATGTTTGAGTTGCAAGTGTTTTACGATGTTGAGCGCTGTGCTTGACACGTTCGACGGCCTTGGATAAAGTGCTGCCGTTCGAATGGGTTTGCCATGAAGAAGTTCATTCCGGCGGTGGGTGAGGCAGACTTTCGGCTGTTGCGCAGGGCCAACTACGGCTTCGTGGACAAGTCGCTATTCATTCGTGACGTGCTGGCGGATTCGAGCAAAGTCTTGTGTTTTCCTCGGCCGCGTCGGTTTGGCAAGACGACGAATTTGTCGATGTTGGGGCATTTTTTGCGCAAGACCGATGAAGACTCGAGTGACATCTTCGCGGGTCTCGATGTAACGCGCGATCCGGAGACAATGAAGCATTTTCAGAAGTATCCGGTCATTTATGTCAGTTTCAAAGACGTCAAGGGGGATACGCTCAGCGCGGCAATCGCGAGCGTACGGGAACGAATCGTGGAGGTATTCGAGGAGCATTCTGCGATCCTCGAAACGCGCAGCATTGGCTCGTCGCTTGCTCGAAGGATCCGCCGCGTACTCGACGATGAAGTTTCGGATGACGAATTGCCCAATGCCTTCCAGTGGTTGTCGAGTGCGCTTCACAAGGTTCATGGTGAACGCGCTGTCATTTTGATTGACGAATACGACACGCCGATGCACTCGGGATACAGGCACGATTACTTTGACGATATCACGAGGTTCATGCGGACGTTCCTGTCGTCGTGCCTCAAGGACAACTCGGCGCTGTACAAGGGGGTAATGACGGGGATTTTGCGGGTGGCCCGGGAAAACATGTTTTCCGACTTGAACCACATCAACGTGTATTCGGTCATCGACGACGCGTATGCGACATGCTTCGGGTTTACGGAAACCGAGGTTCGTGAAATCATCGAGCCGGAGCGATTCGACGATGTTCGCGCGTGGTACAACGGATATGTTTTCGGGGGGCACGTTATTTACAACCCGTGGTCGATTCTTCATTACATCCTACGTGGGAGACTCGAACCGTATTGGGTGAACACCGGCGGCACGGAGCTCATCGAATTGCTTGCCTTGAAGCAGGGCATGGCCTTGTCGGAGCAATCGTCGATATTGCTCAACGGCGGCAGCATCGACGTGATTGTCAATCCGCACATCGTGCTTCGCAACATCCATCAAGAGCCGGAGGCGTTTTGGAATTTCTTGTTTTTCTCGGGGTATCTTAAAAGCGTTGACTTGCAGCTCATCGTGGGCGAATACCACGCCAAACTTGCCATTCCCAATCAGGAAGTACGGCTCGTCTATCGTGACTTGTTCCAGAATTGGCTACGTGCTCGGGATCCTCGGTATGGATACACGGACGCGTTCGTGGAAGCGTTGACGACGGGAGATGCGCAGACGGCGGAGGAAATGCTTCAGCGGATTTTGCTCACTGCCGTTTCTTTTGAAGACACCAAGAAAAACGCAAACCCAGAGAATCTCTATCATGGCCTCGTGCTCGGCATGCTCGTGCACTTGGAAGGCCAATACGAAGTGCGGTCCAATCGCGAAACGGGTTTGGGGCGGGCAGACGTCATCATGCGGCCGAAAGCGCCGAACAAGCCCGGCGTTCTCATGGAGTTCAAGGCGCTCGAGCCGGGCGATGACGTCGACAAAGCATTGAAAGTCGGCGCCTTGCAAGTCCGCAAAAAGCATTATTCCACGGAATTGCTCGCCGTTGGCGTTCCGATTGTCTACGAATACACGATGGCCTTTGATGGAAAGGTTGCGTGGGTCAAGCACGTCGAGGACGTGCTGACGGCGTAAAACGGACCATGCGAATGGTTTGTCCGTTTCCCAGATTCAGGGAAAAAAGCAGCCTCCTAGAAGCTAATGGGTAAAAGCACGGTGATGAGGCCGCCCGATCCCGGACGCGGAAATTCGAATGCCTCTATCGCGTGGGCAATGCAGCTTTCCAAGTCTCGCGAGTAGAGCGTCGATTCGTACACGTGCACATCGGACACGCGACCCGTCTCGTCGATCGTGAAGCGTAGTGTCACCGACCCCCACCGACTTGCCGCATGCGCTTGCTCGAGCCGGTGGCAGCTTTGCACGTCGTCGCGGTGATCATCGACATGGCGCTGTACGACGTCCACCATGAGCGGGCCGGTCACGACGACGTTTCCAAACTTCACCTTCGCGCGATCGTTTGAACCCGTATCGAATGCGGGTCTTCCAAATCCACTTCCGTGACCAATCGTGCCGATGGTTCCGAGGCCGCCCAATCCGCCGGCTCCACCCGCACTGATACCGACGCCGCGTACGCCAAGACCTCCGGTACCGAACGCTTCGCCCACACCACCGACGACGCCGCCAAACACGTCGTTGACGTCGCCTTCACCGCTCCCG
>Ga0138256_10003389_pt1 | contig 16955 bp, 12 predicted proteins | sample KNB2016incub_MG_FD_105486 | JGI IMG/M metagenome (GOLD analysis project Ga0138256, IMG submission 105486) | Active sludge microbial communities from wastewater in Klosterneuburg, Austria - KNB2014incub_MG | ecosystem: Engineered > WWTP > Activated sludge > Unclassified | place: Austria... | reverse complement strand
TCAGACCGGCGAATGGTTCACGCTTGTGGTCTGGCCGATCCGCGAATCAGCGGGGCCGCTGATTGTGTGGCGCGCGCCATCTGTGACTCCGCTGATGAACGCGGGCGTTGCGGGCCGCCTTGGTGTTGATGGTCAAGACGCGGCGACGTTGCGGCTGACAACGCCGGGCGGGATCCTCGTCGAAGCCGAGCCGCGCGTAAGAGACGCGTGGTTGACACCCGATCGCATCCGGGCGCTTGAGGCATGGCCCCATGGGGGCGTTCTGGTTCGAGATGCCGGCTACGCCGCCTGGCGCTTGCCCGGCGCGCTTTGGGCCGGACGTCTCGAGCAATTGCTCACGCAGATCCCTGAAGCCCGCCGCCTGATGATGTAGGCTCATCGCCAAGCCTCGGGCTGTTCCTCAAGCCCGAGTGTTTGCGGCCACAAGGCGCTCGCTTTCGCGCCAGAGCCGCGAGGCCACATCCCAATCCTGCGCCACGCCTGACGGAGCTGCGGCCTCGAGCCGGTTGAAGTATTGGCCTGTCACCTGGTCAAGGTCGGGCCGAGAGGCCAGCGCGATCACGGGGGCCGCGCCCTCTTCCACGGAAATGAACGTCCTGCTCAGCCAGAAGCGGATCAGCGGCTTCGTCCACGCCGGCGCGCCGGCCCAGATGTTTGTGGCCACGCGACCGGGGTGCACACTGTTCGACGTCACCCTCGTGCCCACCAGTCGGCGCGCCTGTTCCGATGCGAAAAGCACGTTCGCCAGTTTCGACCGGGCATAGGCGCGCAGGATCTGATAGCCGCGGGTGAAGCCCAGGTCGTCGAAGTCCATGGTGCCGTGCGCGTGCCGGCCCGACGCCACCGTAACAATGCGCGACGGAGCGCTCTCCTTGAGGCGCGGCAGAAGAAGCTGCGTCAACAGGAAGGGCGCGAGGTGGTTGACGGCAAACGTGGCTTCGAGTCCATCGGTAGTGAGCGTGCGACGCGCGAACACAGCGCCCGCATTGTTGATGAGGACATCCAGCTTCGGGACATCGCGCAACACCTGGTCGGCGAGCTGTCGTACGGACGCGAACGAAGCAAAATCACAGAGGTATGCTGCGGCATCCGCACCCGACCGGGCTTTGATGGTGGCCTGCGCCTGCGCCAAGCGACCTGCATCGCGGCCGACAATGATCACCCTGGCGCCCATGCCGGCCAGGACGGCGGCGGACTCCAAGCCGATTCCACTTGTGCCGCCGGTGATCAGGATCGTTTTGCTCTTCATTTGCACTCCCCTCCTCGTAGGGCGGCCTGGGTCTCACCAGCCTCCGCCAAGGCTACGGCGGTCCGCCGAAGCTTCAGCGAAGGCGGAAGGCCGCCAGTGTACCGCGGCGTTGAGACCCACGCCGCGCTACGAAATTCCAGAGGCATTGGCTCCTTGGCTCTTTGTGAGAACTGGAAGGGAATCTACTACGTATAGTAGATTACCTACCATGGCAACACCCGCGAAGAAACCCGGCATCATCCAGGGCACACTGGATCTCCTGATCCTGCGAACGCTCGTCTTTGGTCCGCTTCATGGACACGGGATCGTCAAACACATCAAGTCTGTCACGGACGAGGTGCTGACCGTCGAGCACGGCTCCTTGTACCCGGCTCTGCAGCGCCTGGAGAAGGTCGGGTGCATTACTTCCGGCTGGGAGGCCACGGACTCGGGCCGCGAAATGAAGCTCTACCGGATGACCACCAAAGGCCGCGCGCAACTGCGGGCCGAAGAATCAAAGTGGGCGCAACTGACAGAGGCCATGACACGGCTGCTCCGGCCTGGCCAGGCGAGGTCCTGATGGCAACGCGCGGCTTCAAGGGCGACGACGACCTGCAGCGCGAGATTCGCCAGCACCTGGAACTTGATGCCGAAGAACGCCGATCCGAAGGACTTTCCCCAGACGAAGCGCGCCGCGCTGCCGCCATGGCGTTTGGAAACGTCGCAGCCGTCCGCGAAGACGCACGCACCGTCTGGTTCCCGCTCTGGCTCCAGCAGGCCGGACAGGATTTGCGATACGCCTTTCGAGTCGCGCGCCGAACTCCGGCGTTCACCCTTGGCGCGATTCTGATCTTTGCCATCGGCATCAGCGCCAGCACCACCATCTTCGGCGCCCTCAACGCCGTTGTCCTGGCACCCATGCCATTCGCTGAATCGGACCGATTGGTGCGCCTCGCGCAGTCGAATCAGGAGCGGGGGGTGGACGCGTTCTCCGTCTCTTTGCCGCTCTATCGCGACTGGCAGGTGCGCAGCCAGAGTTTTGCCTCCATGGCTGCCGAACGCACTGGAGCCGTGACAGTGTTGGGACTGGGCGAGCCGCGGCACATCGACGCGACATGGCTCACGCATGACATGTACCCGCTATTGGGACTGTCGCCCGCGCTCGGCCGCGCGTTTCAGAAAACAGACGACGAGAAGGGCGGCGGGCAGGTGGTGATGCTGTCGCACGGCCTGTGGCGGAGCGCATTTGGCGCGGACCCGCAAGTGCTAGACCGCGTGCTGACCATTGATGGCCGCGCGCACACGATCATTGGCGTGGCGCCGCCAGATCGCCTGAACACCACAGACCACGTCCTGCTGCCTGCGGTGCCCTTCACCGAGGACCGTCGCGGCTACGCCGATCTGAACGTGTACGCGCGACTGAAGCCAGGTGTGTCCATTGCACAGGCGTCGAGCGAAATGGCGGCGATCGCCCAGCAGCTCGGCCGCGACTACCCTGATCACCACCGAGGCTGGGGCGTCACAGTCACGCCACTCGCCGAATCGGTGGTTGGCCCGGGTGCGCCACGCATGTTGTATCTATTGCTGACGGCCGTAGGCGTCCTGCTGCTGGTGGCCTGCGCGAACCTCTCGAGCCTGTTGCTCGTCCGCGCCTCGGCGCGGACACGAGAGATCGCCGTTCGCGCTGCAGTCGGCGGCGGGCGCGGCCGGATCCTTCGTCAGTTGCTCACAGAGAGTCTGCTGCTCGCAGGCGTCGGCGGTGCTCTTGGCGTGGCGTTGTCGTTCAGCGGCATGCGTCTATGGCGCACCACCCTGGCGACAGATCTGCCACGCGCTGGTGAGATTGGCGTGGACCTCTGGGCGCTCACGTTTGCGTTTCTCGTTTCAGCTGTCACGGGCGTCCTTGCCGGCATTGCGCCGGCACGCCAGATGGCCAGGCTCGACGTCACTCGCGGTCTGCGCGACGGAGGGCGGTCTGTGGCAGCGGGCAGCCACTGGTCACGAAACGCCCTGGTCGTCGGCCAGTTGGCGCTCTCGGTTGTGCTGCTGAGCGCGGCGGGCTTGACCATGCGAACCCTGAGTCATTTGCAGAGCGTCGATCTCGGCTTCACGTCGACGCGCATCGTCACCGCGCACATCGCACCGCGCGAACGGCCGGAAGCGTTCTTCATCGATCTGCTCCAGCGCGTGCGCGCGCTACCCGACGTGGCCATGGCTGGAGCCACGAGCCACGCGCCGATGACGCGTGGCAACCTCAGCCTCCACGTGTTTCCTGTTGGCGCGGCGCGGCTCGCTCCCACCGAATCAGTTCAGGCCGACTGGCGCATCGTGACCGACGGCTACTTCGGCGCCATGGAAACCCCGGTCCTCGCCGGACGTGATTTCTCCGTGCGAGACGATGAGGATGCGCCGAAGGTGATCATCGTGAATCAGACGCTGGCGCGCATGGTGTGGGGCGACCGCGATCCGGTGGGCCGGCAACTGGACCTTGGCGGCGGCGGTGGAGACCCGGCAACCGTCGTCGGACTCGTGCGCGACACGCGTCATCACGACCCGGCGGTGGGGCCATCACCCACCTACTACGTGCCGGCGGCAGGAGGCGTGTGGGGTTCGATGACGCTCGTCATCCGGACGGGCGCTGATGCGGCCACGCTTGTGCCGAGGTTGCGCACCGTGGTCGCGGAACTTGATCCGACGTTGCCGGTTTACGACGTCAACTCAATGGATGCACTGGTCCTGCGGCGGCTGGCACCTCAGCGGCTGATCGCGGGCGTCCTGACGGGGTTTGGCGCAATCGCCCTCGTGCTGGCGGTGCTCGGCATCTACGGCGTCATGGCGTTTTCCACCCGGCAGCGCGCCCGAGAGACCGCGATTCGCCTGGCACTGGGCGCCACCCGCTGGGACGTGATTCGACCGCTTGTGCGCGAGGGAGGCGCGCTTGTTGTCGCGGGCGCCGCACTGGGCCTCGGCGCCGCGGTTCCACTCACGCACCTGATGCGCAGTCTGCTTGTGGACGTGAGTCCAGGGGATCCGCTGACGATGGGTGCGGCCGTTGCGGTGTTGTCGGCCGCAGCCATGCTGGCCTGCTACCTGCCAGCCCGGCGTGCCTCGCGCACCAATCCCCTTCGCGCCCTGCGCGGCGACTAGTCACTCGGCCCGCTTACTTCACCAGGAACAAGGTGTCCTGGCGTTTGAGCGCCCAGCGCACCTTGCCGTCGGCGGCGATGATCATGTCTTCTTCCTGCGCCATGCGCACAGGCTGGCCGCCCCACTCGGGCACAGGCGTTGTGGCCTGCAACTCGATCGAGTACCACATCGAGGGAATGATCTTCGCGTCACCGCGACCGGGCACGCCGTCCTGGTAGTCCCACAGCCCGATCAGCGCACCCGCGCCGTGACCATGCACTCCAATCGGATGTGAATACATCGTCCCGGTGATGCCTTTCGCCGTCATGCCCTCGAGCACCGACTTCAGAATTTCGTTCCCCGTGCGGCCGGGTCGAATCTCGGCCATCGAGATGTCCTGCATCACGTTCGCGTTCGCGAGGGCCTTTTTCAGGCCGGCAGGTGCGTCGGTCTCGCCAACTTTCAGCACATAGGCGTTGTGTTGTGTGTCGGTGTTGAGCCGAGCGACGGTGATGCCCACGTCGCAATGGAGCACGTCTCCTCGCTGGATGACCGGGTCGTCGCCGGTGACACCGCCCTGCCGCTGGATGCTGACGCTTGGCTGGAACCACGTGCCCAGACCCTGGTCGTTCACCCTCTGGCGCCACCACCACACCAGGTCACTGGTGCGTGTCTCACCAGGCACAATCACTTTTTCCGAGAACATCGTCTGTGTCATCTGCCAGACGAGGGCCGTCATCTTCTCGAAGAACACTTCCTCGTCAGGCAAGCGAGATGCAATGAGCTCGAGTGGCAGCCCTTCGGCGTCCTTGAACTTCGACGCCCATGTGGCGCCGAGCGCGGCGGTCATGCCCTGCAGTTCGCCGCTTGTCAGACCGTCGGTGAACGCAAACACGGTGGAGCGGTTGATGCCGATGACTGCCGGCTTGCGCTCTTCGATGACGGTCTTCAGCAACTGCCACTGTTCATCACCCCAGAGTTCGGCTTGCCGTCCCCCGACAGCGGCCGCCACGGGCTTGGTGGACGTCCGCGCTTCCCACACCCCGCCTTGTGACGTGCCACCCAGGGCAATGCGTTCCACACAGGCCGTGGCGACCGGCGCTTTTGTCGCCGCGCACTTGTCGAAAAGCACGTAGATGGTGCGGCGCCGGGCCGCGAACGTTTCGGGCGCGACGATCGACGAGAAGATCGGGTCTTCGTTGTATTCGCGCATCGGCACCACCCAGAGGTCGATGCCGTGTTTGCGCATCAGCGCCGGCACAAACGTGTCGAGGCGCTGCTTCAGCCAGGCCTGCTGCATCACGGCCTGATCGCGCAGCGTGCCGAACGGCCGCTCCGCCTGAGGCGCGGCATTCGGCGCCAGGCGAGATTGCCCGTCCGCGAACGTCAGAACGGGCGTAAAAAGCAGGACTGCGGCGAAGGCTGCACGGCGGACGGCAAAAAACGGCATTGGAACTCCTCCCAGGTTGGTGCACCATAATAAGACACGGACCGGTAATGACTGGAGCCCACTCCCTCGAACGCATCGCAGACCACTCCCGCACCATCCAGGGTGTGTGGGCGGCCGATATCAAGCCCGGCGACTGGGTGGTGGTGCGAACCAGGAACTCCGTCTACTCACTTGCGGCACTTGGTGACGGCCGGTTCCAGGTGGCCGGCGGCTGGTTTGCCGCCGAGGGCCTTGAATCCACCCCTGTTCGCGTGGCCGGATGCACCTGGGGTGGACGCGCAATCCTCACGGATCTGGTAGCCGCGCCGGGCATGTTCATTGAATTCAGCAACGGGGTGCACACCACGCGTGTGCGCAACGTCCGCGTATTGCGCGGCGCCGGCACGGCGCACTGATGCCGCCGCACACCATCATCGAACCATTCCGGATCAAATCGGTTGAAGCCATATCGTTTACCACCCGCGAGGAGCGCGAAGCGCGCCTGCGTGAGGCCGGCTACAACGTCTTTCTGCTGCACGCCCAGGACGTACTGATTGACCTGCTGACCGACTCGGGCACCGGCGCCATGTCGTCGGCCCAGTGGGGCGCGCTGATGCAGGGCGATGAAAGTTACGCCGGCAGCCGTTCGTTCTACAGGTTCCGGGATGTGGTGGCCGACCTCACCGGCTTCACGCACATCATTCCCACCCACCAGGGCCGGGCGGCCGAACGCATCCTCTTTCACACCATCCTCAAGCCAGGCCACATCGTCCCCAACAACAACCACTTCGATACCACGCGCGCAAACATCGAAGTGGAAGAGGCGGAGGCGCAGGACCTGGTGATCGCCGAGGGCCGGATCCCGTCATTGGTGCATCCGTTCAAGGGCAACATGGATCTGGCGGCGCTCGAGCGCCTGTTGACTGAAAAGGGCGACCGCGTGCCGCTCGTCATGATTACGGTGACGAACAACTCCGGCGGTGGCCAGCCCGTCTCGCTCGAGAACCTGCGTGGTGTGCGCGCGCTGTGCGACCGGTTCAACAAGCCGCTGTTCCTGGACGCGTGCCGATTTGCCGAAAATGCGTGGTTTATCAAGACACGCGAGGCGGGCCAGGAGAGCCGCACGCCGAAGGCGATTGCGCAGGAGATGTTTTCGCTCGCTGATGGCTGCACCATGTCGGCGAAAAAGGACGGCCTGGCAAACATCGGCGGCTTCCTCGCGATGAACAACGATGCGTGGGCCGAGGCCGCACGCAACCTGTTGATTCTCACGGAGGGCTTCCCCACCTACGGCGGTCTTGCTGGCTACGATCTTGAAGCCATTGCCCGAGGGCTTGAAGAAGTGGTGGAGGAGCCGTACCTGCACTACCGCATTCGTTCGACGGCGTACCTCGGCGAGAAGCTGACAGCCGCAGGGGTGCCGATCATCCAGCCGCCGGGCGGTCACGCGATCTACATCGATGCACGCGCCATGCTGCCGCACATTCCGCCGTTGCAGTATCCGGGTATCGCGTGCGTCAATGCGTTGTATCTGGAAGGCGGCGTGCGCGGTGTCGAGATTGGTACCGTCATGTTCGGCCGACATCCCGACGGTACAGAGACGCCTGCCACGATGGACCTTGTGCGGCTGGCGATCCCTCGCCGCGTCTACACGCAATCACACATCGACTTCGTGGCTGAAACAGTGGCGGCTGTCGGCGAAAGGCGCGCTGAGCTGCCCGGTTACCGCATGACCCACGCGCCCACCGTGCTCAGGCACTTCACCGCCCGCTTCGAGCCCGTCCAGGCGTCTCGTAGGGCGCCCTGAACTTCACCCCTCGGCCCACTCGGGGTGACCTGAGCCCGTCGAAGGTCAAGGGCGCCAACCGGGCTACAATCTCGGCCGTGGATCTGACTACTTCAAAACTACGAATCGACGAGCGTCAAGCGGGCGACGTGACCGTCCTGGACCTGACCGGAGAAATCACGCTCGACGACGGAGACCTCGCGTACCGAAAGAAGGTCCACGCACTCCTCGACGCCGGCAGCCGAAAACTGCTGCTGAACCTCGCCGGCGTCACCAAAGTCGACAGTGCCGGCGTCGGCATGCTGGTAGCCAAGCTCAAGACGGTGCGCGAAAAGGGCGGCGACATCAAACTCCTGAACATGACCAACCGCAGCGCGAGGCTCTTCGGCGTGATGAAGATCCTCCTCGTCTTCGAATCGTTCGACGACGAGGCGACGGCCGTGAAGAGTTTTGCCGTCAGCGTACTGTAGGCTCCACCTTCGACCACCACTGCGGCCCCAGCGCCTTCTTGCGCGGATACGTCTCGTTGAGCGTGGCCGCGTCGTAGAGCCGGCCGTTTTTCATCACCTCTGAGATCTTCACCGTATTCTTGAGGTCGTCCAGCGGGTTGGCGTCGAGCACAAGAAGGTCTGCCATCTTGCCCACCTCGAGCGAGCCGATATCGCGGCCCAGGCCGATGGACTCTGCGCCGTCGATGGTTGCCGACCGCAGCGCGTCGTGCGCCTTCATGCCACCGGCCGCCATCATCCACAGCTCCCAGTGCGTGCCGATGCCCTGCACTTCACCATGCGAGCCCAGGCCGGCTTTGCCGCCACCTTCCACCCACTTGCGCAGTTGCTGCGCGTGGAGCGGATACACATACTGATCAGGCCGGTTATACGAAGTGCGCTTCCACTTGTCGAGTTCGTCGTGTGGCGTGAACATGCGCAGGCGCGAGTCGGCATCCAGATCGGTGCTGGTCAGGTAGTGCTGCAGCCCCGTCGGTCCTCCGTAACTCACAATCATCGTTGGCGTGTACGTCAGGCCACTGGCGGCGCCGAGTTTCACGACGTCGCTGTAGAAGGGACTGATCGGCAGTGAATGCTCGAGGCCGGCGTAACCGTCCTGCATGAGCGTGAGGTTCATGGTGAAGTTGGACCCGCCCTCGGTGGTGGGCGTGAGGCCCAGTTCCTTCGCGGCCATGATCACCCACTGGCGCACCTTCCGGTCGCCGGCCAGATACTGCTTGATGGTCTTGGTGTTGTAGTGGTCCGAATAGCGGCGAAGCACATCACGCGCATCTTCAAGGCTCCGGATGTTGTCCACCGCAAAGATGCCCGGGCCCGTGGAATAGAGACGGGGGCCAATCAACTCGCCGGTCTCCATCAAGTCCTGGTACGTGAGCGCATCTTCAGATGACGTCTGCGGATCGCGCTGGGTGGTCACGCCGTACGCCAGTTGCGCCAGGAACTGCGACACCTGCGCACGATGAACGCCCCAGGCCACCCAGGTGTGCGCGTGCACGTCCACCAGGCCGGGCATCACGGTCTTGCCCTTGAGGTCGCGCACCACGGCGCCGGCGGGAATCGCCACCTTCCCCGACGGCCCAATGGCCGTTATGCGATTGTCGGTAATGACTACGTCACCGCGCGTGATGACTTCTGCGCCCTTCATCGTGATGAGCCGCGCATTGCGGAGCACGATCGTCCCCTTCGGCTTGTCCTTGTCCACGATGATCTCGACGTCCACGCGATGCGGTTCGTATTCGTAGACGGGCGGCTTGGGGGGCGCTGCGGGCTTCTGTGTCGTGGCCTGGCCCGCGGCGGGCGGTGTGGCTGGCGCTGGCGCCGGCGTGGGTGCAGGCGCGGCCGCGCGTTCGGCTTCGGCCTCGGCCGTGGCCCGATTGACGGCATCCACGTCGGCTGAAAATGCGAGATCGTGCAGGAAGAAACTGCGGCCAATCGAATAGAAAGCGGCCGTGCTGTCGTTTGTCCAACCGATGAAGTCGCCACCGATGCGGGTCAGTCGCCACGTCGGGACAGACGAGGGCGGCGCGGCGGAGACCGTGGGCACCGCGCCGCCAATGGGGGGCACGGTCACCATAAAGACGTTGCGATTCGCGCGGACGAGCGCGCGTTTGCCGTCGGGAGAGAGCACCACTTCATCCGGCGCACCGCCACCGCCGCCGGGCGGTGCTGGCGCGGTGACCTTCACGACCGGCTTGAAGTCGGTACCGTCGAAGCGCACCGAGAGCACGCCTTCGGATCCGGCCCACACATAGATGCGCTCGGGGTCGGGACCAATGTGTGGCGCATTCCGCCCCTGCTGCGTGGCGCCGCTGGCCACCCAGGTGATGCGCGTCGGCGCGCCCCCGGCCGCAGGCAACCAGACGTATTCGAGTTCCGCAGCCGAGCTATGGTTGCCGAAGTCTTCCAGCGTGCGCATCCGATGCATCTTGGAACCGCGCACCGCGATGATGCGCGAGCCGTCGCGTGAGTAGGTGATCTTGTCGAAGAAGGCTGACACGGGTGTGAGCTTCTGAGGCTGCCCGCTCCCATCGGCGCGCACGCGATAGATGTCGCCACCTGTTTCGTCATTCCACGTCACGTACGCGATGTACTGGCCATCGGGCGACCAGACAGGCTCATGTTCAACATCGGTGCCCGTCGTCAATCTCCGGGCGTTGCGGATGACCGCCGCCGCGGTCTGCGTAGGCTCGGCCGGTGTGGGTGCAGCCGCAGGTGTGGCGGGTGCAGGGGGTGCCGCCGGTGTAGCTACCGCAGCCCCGCCTGCGGCCGGAGTTGCGGGCGTTGGTGCGGGCGTGGCGGGCTTCTCTTTTCTTGTGCCTTTGCCTTGCGGCAGGTCCGCCACATACAGGCGATCGAGTGCGGTGAACGCCACGCGCTGGCCGTTCGGAGACGGCCGCGCGCCTCGAATCTGCGACGCGGTCAGTTTTTGATCGTCGATGGGATAGTCGAACCGCACAAGCGGTCCGAGCGGCTGATCGACCTTCGCGGTGAAAGGGATCTCGGTCGCTTCGCCTGAGGGGACGGCCACCCGCCAGAACTTGCCGCCATAGGTTGTGATGACTGCGGACGAATCGGGCGTGAAGGCGGACGCTGGCGCCACGTCGCGGTCGCGCGCGCCGCCGCCCTCGCTGTCGTCGCGCTGCACATCCATCTTCAACCAGCGATCCTCGCCGGTGGCCAGGTCGATTAGCTTGAGGGCCGCTCGCGCGTCGTACCGCGTGGCGTACACGAGCCATCGGCCGTCCGGACTCGCGGTTGGGCGGAAAGCGCCCTCGTGCTCGTGTGTGCGCATCTGCAGCCGGCCGCTCTCGCGGTCGAGTTGCGCAATTTGGTACGAGCCGATCTGGCGCGCGGAGCTGCGATCGACCGGATGCGGGTCGTAGTTGGAATCAGACTCATCGCCCAGGGTTCGGGTGACGAACCCCGATGGGACAGAGCCGCGGACGTTTACCCATAGGAATTTTGGGTCACTCGCGAAGACAGGCCCGGTCAGGGGCGGGGCGGCCGGTGCAGGCGCACCGGCGGCCGCGGGCGTTGCCGGGGCGCCCGTCATCTGCAGCCCCGAACCGCCGCTCTCGTGGTACAGCCACAACTGCGGGCCCTTGGCGGCGATCACATAGTCACCATCCGGCGTCCAGATTGGCGACATGTAGTTCTCGCGCTCGGTGGTCGTCAACGCGCGCGCCTTTGTTCCGTCAGCGTTGGCGATCCAGATGTTCTCTGACCCATTCCTGTCACTGACAAACACGATGCGCTTGCCGTCGGGGGAGAAGGCGGCCTGCATGTCGTAGGCCTGACCACTCGTGATGCGCGTGGCTTCACCGCCGGTCACGGGCAGCGTGTACAAATCGCCGAGCAACTCAAAGACGATGGTGCGGCCGTCGCGAGAGAGGTCGAGCGACATCCAGGTGCCCTCGGACGTCGTGAACGACAGGGTGCGCGTGGTGACGAGCGGCAGGCCCTTGGTCCTGATGGCATCAGCCGCAGCCTTGTCGTTGTCCTGGCGCGACTGAGCTACGGGCAGCGGGGTCAAGGAGAAGAGGAGGGCGATCAACACCGCGACGAAACGAGCCGTTCGAAACATGGGCACCTCAGGAAAATGGTGTCAGGAGGATAGTAGATTTCTCTGCTGAAAATGAGCCAATTAGCCAGTGGGGCATCGGGATCCCCGATGGGCACTGGCCGGAATCGGGCTGCTCAGGCCGTAGGAATTTCACCATGAAGGACATGAAGCTCCATGGAGGGTGACCGAGGGTGGGTGCCCGGCTTCCGCCGGGTCAGCGAGAGTGAAGGAAGTCCGTAAACGAAAGCTCCGCGTGAACTTAGCCGGTGCTTTCGTTTGCGGACTTCCTCCACTCCCGCCGCCGCCGAAGGCGACGCCCACCCCCGGTCACGTCCTGATAGCGTGTGTCGTCGTGGAACTTCATGGAGCTTCATGGAGAAAGCCTAGGCGCTAACGTCTTGGCGGGAGCGGCGCTTTGCGCAGATCTTCGATCTCGCGCAACATGCCGGCGACCATTGCTTCCACCACCACGCGACCCTTCTCGCGCGTGGCCAGCGTGGCGTCGCCGTAGATGCCCGTCGGTGAGTAACGCCCGACGCCGCGGCCCGGCACGCGCGTAAGGCCGCCGCGGCCGCCCTCGCGCGGACTGATGTCTTTCGCGGCTTTGCTCATGTCCACGCGCTCGGGTGCGATGTAGAGCATCATCGACGTCTCGATTTCATCCGCGTGCGTACCTTCGGGCTGCTGTTTCACTTTCTCCTCTTCGGCTGTCGCAATCGTCAGCACATCGGTGTATCGCATCAGCAGACCGGCCTTCGCCAGTTCTTCCGCACTGGCTTTCAGCGGAACCAACGTAGAGACGCCGGTGTTCAGCACGTAGAAGCGGCGCGGTCCGTACGGTGTCAGGCTGTTTACGATGTCCACCACCACATCACGAGCGGTCTCCTGACGCAGGTGTGTGGATCCCGGGTACTCCAGGAACGCCGGGTAGTAGTGATACGTAATCGTGGGCGCCACCACAACGTTGCTCTCGGCCAGCACTCGGCGCTTGAAGTACTCCGCGAGTTGGTAGTCGTTGTCGAGACGCAGGTGCGGACCATGCTCCTTCGACCCGGCTCCGAGAGGAATGACAACGACCTGGTCGCCGGCTAAAATTTTCTCGGCTTCGACCCAGGTCAGGTTGGCCAGCTCGACGCCTCGCTGCTGTGCGAATACGGGCAGTGCGACAACAACAATCAGAGCCGATGTGAGCAAGCGCATGGCCGGATGATACCGTGGAGCCCTATGGCCACCATCGACAAACACGCTCCCGGTTCACCCTGCTGGTTTGAACTCTCGACCAACAATCAGACCGCCGCGAAAACGTTCTACAGCGACTTGTTCGGCTGGACGATTGCCGACAGTCCAATGGGCCCCGATGCCGTGTACACGATGTTCCAGATCGACGGCCTTGATGTGGGCGCGTGCTGCACGCTGCAGCCGGAGCAGCTCACGCATGGCGTGCCGCCGAACTGGGCCGTCTACATTGCCGTTGACAACGCTGACGCCACGGCGGAAAAAGTCACGGCCGCTGGTGGAACCGTCATGGCGCCGCCGTTCGACGTGATGGACTTCGGCCGGATGGCCGTTCTTGCGGATCCTGCCGGCGCGGTGTTCTGCATCTGGCAGGCCATGACCAACATCGGCGTTCGTGTTGGTGGCGTGATGCACACCGTCGGCTGGATTGAACTCTCAACGACCAATGAAGCCGGCGCAGCATCGTTTTACGGCGACGTGTTCGGCTGGAAAGTCACAAACGGCAAGGGTGCCGCGGCCGGGCCCAACGACTACGGCCACATTGAAAACAGCGGAGCGATGATTGGTGGCATTCCTCCCGCCACCATGCGCGACCCGAACACGCCGCCACACTGGATGATCTACGTCGAGGTGGCCGACGCGGCCGCGATGACCGAGAAGGCCCGTTCACTCGGCGCCACGGTCTGCATGGGCCCGATGGACATCGGAGAAAACGGCACCATTTCGGTCCTCTCCGATCCGCAGGGCGGGTACTTCGCCTTGCACCAGTCGCCGCCAGCGGTATAACGCCAGGGCGGTGCGTTACCGGAGCGATTTGCCGAGGGCTAGCGCTTCGGCGTGAACCACCCGCTCCATCGCGGACTGGAACGGCATGGTCAAGACGTGCTCGACCTCGGCCAGCGCAAGTTGGGGCCGCTTCGTGTCGCGATAGAGCCGTGCGAGCTGCAAGTGGTGATCGCTGACCTCTGGTACCTGAAGCTCAGCGAACGCCAGGTCGCGCTCGGCGTCCACCCAGTTCGCCTTCTTGAGCTCTCCGCCACCAAGAAGGCTGGTCGCGAACCATCGTGTGAGGCGGCTCATGCGCAGGACGCCGGCGGTGAGCCGGCCTCGCATGTGGCGGGCGCGGCCGTGCTCTGGATCGAGCGCCAGCGTCGCATCCAGCTCCTTCTTGAGCTCCGAAGCAATGGTGACCTTGGTCCTGCCGCCTTCGCGATCCGCGCGCAGCCCGAGAACCACCGCTAACGCGAACCGGCGGCCCACGTCGCCTTCGTGTCCGGCCACAGCACTTCGAGCGTGGACCTCAGCCCCTTTAAGAAGTTCTTTGGTGCGCTCTTTGTCCGTCTCGGCGATGGCCTCCTCGATGGCCATCCAGACGACGTCGGGCACGCCGGGCACAACCCACGCAGGCCGTATGAGCAAGGCTGGGGCAATCTGGGTGAAGGCAACCAGTACCACGAGCCCGAACGTTGCCGTCAGACAATCACCTGTTGTGGAGCATGCGCCCTGGTGACGCCGAAGTCAAAAGCCGGAAACCGGCCAGGCGCCACAACAGCGCTGGGTCGTACATTCTGCCGTTCGTCACGACGAAGCGCGTGCGCCTGATCGCCGAGATGTCTGTCAGCGGATCCGCATCGAGCACGACGAGATCCGCGCGCTTGCCCAGGGCAATCGTTCCGAGTTCCGCGCCCAGACCGAGCGCGCGTGCGGAGACACTGGTCGCCGCCTGAATGGCCTGAAGTGGTGTGAGCCCGGCCTGCACGTAGAGTTCCACTTCCCGCAAGAGGCTGTATCCCGGCAACGCGCCGTCGGTGCCGGCCACGACCGGCACGCCCTTGTCGTGAATTGCTTTCAGCATGGAGGGACCGCGCGGTGCAGGATCTCTGGCCGGTACCGCTGGCGCCGCTTGCGCGGGTCGCGGATTGTTGAGGACGCTGCGATAGTTCGCCGCCAGAGCATACGGCGCGTTGGCAATGCCAGGCTCGATTGTCTCGGCACGCACGTCACGCGGCCGGCCGAGCAATTCGCCCCAGGCCTGCGTCGGATCGATCACGGTGTGGCGCTCGGCCAGCAGACCGATGATGCGGTCGGTTTCGGCTGAGCCAGGCTGTCCTCGCACAGGCTGATGCGCCACCTGGTCCATTCCAGCAAGGACGGCAGCCTCAAGACCGAGTGCCGTCGGCACGTGCCCGGTCACCGCCATCTTCAGCTCATGCGCACGCACAGCAATCGCCGCTGCCACATCGGGCTGCACGAGGCTATACAGCTTCATCTGGCTGAAACCCAGCGCGTGGTAGCGATCGACGATGGCGCGGCCCTCGGCAGCAGTGGAAGCCACCACGGTGCCGAACCCGCCATCGCCGGGACCATCCACAAGGCCCGCGAGTTCCACTCGCGGCCCAAGCCCTCGGCCGGACGCAAGTTCGTTGCGGAACGCACTCAGAAACAGCGCCTCGCCTCCCATGTCACGAATGGTCGTCACGCCGGCTGCCAGATACGCGGGCGCCCATTCGATCTGTGAGGCGTGCGCGTGCATGTCGATCAGGCCGGGGATGATCGTGGCGCCGCTCACATCAATGACGCGAATGCCCTGCGGCAATGTCATGCGATCGCGCGGCCCAACGCCGGCGATGCGTCCATTCCGCACCCACACCACGCCATCCTCGATCGCCGGCACATCGTCACCAGTGATGACACGAGCGCCCGAGAGGGCGTAGACACCCGAAGCGGTGGGTGCGGTCGCACTCGCGAAACCCGCGAGGTCGGCCATGCGATCGCGCACCGAACTCGCCTGGAGTGCCGGCAGTGCCCCCACCAGATCCTCGCGCACCGCTTCAAACGGCAGGATGTGGATGCGCGACACTAACGCGGCAAACGCGCCCTGGGCGTCCACCCAGACCGTCTCGCGACCCCACACGACGCCATCCACACTGTAGCGGCGGAGCTTCACGGTCTTGCCACCCGCCTGCACGTCCTCGGCGCCGCGGAACGTCACCTCGATGAGGCTGTCGGCATCTCCGGGCAACAGCACGATGCTGGCCGGGCGCTTGTGACGCTCCCAGTAGTCGATCAGCGACGCACGCGCGGCGACGGGTGCCCAGCTTCTCGCCGGGAACCACGTCGCCGGCAACGCCACATCCTTGGACTCTCCCATCGACATCACCCGCGCCGTCTGGCCGGTGACCGTGACTTCGGCGTCCACGTTCACGAATCGGTAACTCTTGCCGGCGGCCTTGAAATGCCGCGGCGTGCCGTCGGGCAGCACGCTCAGCGATGCGGTCAGCTGGAGGCGGGTGCCACGGTCCACCAACTCCATCTCGGAGGTGAGTGTGCGACCCTCTGGCGTCACCACCGTTGTCGCGCGCTCAACGCCGACAGGCCGCTCGATTAGAAACAACTGGATTCGGGCGGTAGCCGTCTCTTGGGCGCCAGGTCCGGCCGAACCCAGCAGGGCGCAGACGACGACAGATACCAGAATCATGGGAGCGCGCATGCGGCGAATTCTAGCCGGGATTACAATGCGCGACATGCATCGACTTGTTCTGGCCGTCGCACTTTTTGCCGCGCTTGCTCCCCAACAAGTGCCCCGCACCGGCGACCCGGTCAAGCGCGGCTACACCGAGGCGGACTTCCCGCGGGTGCAGAAACTGGCCGAGGGCGTCTATTCGTACGAACAATTGCGTTCGGCCGGCAGTGAGAAGTTCACAACGGTCAGCCTCTTTGTCGTGACCTCCGAAGGCGTGCTCGTGGCCGACGGCCAGGGCAGCATGGAGGAAACCCTGCGCATGGTGCGCGAGATTGCCAAAGTCACCCGCCAACCCATCACCCATGTCGTCATCGGCTCTGATCATGGCGACCACACGGCGGGCAATGCGGCGTTTCCTTCAACGGCGAAAGCGTTCGCGCATCCCACATCGAAGGCGATTCTCGAAGGTCCCTCGGGCGTCGCGCCGCAGCCAATCACGGCCGTCCCTGACAAAACGACGTTGAAGTTGGGCGGAATCGAGATTCAGATTCTGTTTCTCGGGCGGGCGCACACGGGCGGGGACCTGAGCGTGTATCTGCCGAAGGAGAAGATCCTC
>Ga0138256_10003386_pt1 | contig 16959 bp, 15 predicted proteins | sample KNB2016incub_MG_FD_105486 | JGI IMG/M metagenome (GOLD analysis project Ga0138256, IMG submission 105486) | Active sludge microbial communities from wastewater in Klosterneuburg, Austria - KNB2014incub_MG | ecosystem: Engineered > WWTP > Activated sludge > Unclassified | place: Austria... | reverse complement strand
GGGTTGAAACCCGGGGCCGGAACAAGCCGCCGCTCGGACTGGTCTTCGTGCCGTTTTTCGACGAACATCGGCTGGTTAATAAACTGACACTGGATGCCACCTGCCCGATTTCGAAAGAGACCGACTACAAGAAATGCGCCTGCAAGGTGGTCAAGGCCTGAACCGTGATTAAGGAATAAGGCAAATCAGGGAGTGCCGAATAAGGGTGGGGCGACAGCCCCACCCGGCGGCTGATCTGAATTGAGATGAAACCGATGAATAGCAAATCACCCAAAAGCGGCGCAGCACGCCGCCAATTTATTTTTGATTCCGCCAAAATGGCCTGCGGGGTCGGCATGCTCGGGCTTGGTCTCGGGCTTTATGCCAAACAATCAAAAGCCTTGCCGGCGCTGGCGCTGCGCCCACCTGGCGCACTGCCGGAAGATGACTTTCTCGGCGCCTGCATCCGCTGCGGCCTGTGTGTGCGCGACTGCCCATACAACACTCTGGAACTTGCCAAACCGGAAACCCCGGTCGCCACCGGCACGCCATTCTTCAATGCACGTAACATCCCGTGCGAGATGTGTGAAGACATTCCCTGCGTCAAAGCCTGCCCGACCAAGGCGCTCGACCACGAACTGGTCGATATCAACAAGGCAAAGATGGGCATCGCGGTACTGATCGACCACGAAACCTGCCTCAATTTCCTCGGCCTGCGCTGCGATGTCTGCTATCGCGTTTGCCCGGTGATCGACCAGGCAATCACCCTCGATATGGTGCCGAACACTCGCACCGGGCGCCATGCGATGTTCCTGCCCACAGTACATTCCGAGCATTGCACCGGCTGCGGCAAGTGTGAAAAATCCTGCGTTCTTGAAGAGGCGGCCATTCGTGTCCTGCCGCCCAAGCTGGCCAAGGGCGAACTCGGAAAGCATTATCGGGTTGGCTGGGATGAGCAGAAGAAAGCCGGGCATTCGCTGATCGACGAATCGAAAATGCAGGACCTGCCCGACCGTCTGCCGGAGGGCGCCGTATTGCCCGGGCACTACGACCCGGCCAGTGGTCATACAGAATCCGCACGCGGCATGCCGGGTAGCGAGGCTGGCGCGATTCCCCGCTTCCCGCCGGGGCTGGGGGGCAAGCCATGAGTCAGATTGCCCACCAGAAACGGGTCGGCGCCGAAGCCGTCGAAGAGAAAGGCTGGCTGCGCGCCCACAAGTGGCTGATCCTGCGCCGTATCTCGCAGTTCGGCATTCTCGGCTTGTTTTTGCTCGGCCCCCTGGCTGGTATCTGGTTCGTCAAGGGCAACCTCAATTACAGCTATACGCTAGGCGTCCTGCCGCTGACTGATCCCTTCGTCGCCCTGCAATCATTGGCCGCTGGCCATGTGCCGGAAACGCTCGGCTTGATTGGCGTGGCGATTGTTCTGGCCTTCTACCTGCTGGTCGGTGGCCGGGTTTATTGCAGTTGGGTTTGTCCGGTCAATGTGGTGACTGATCTGGCTGGCTGGCTACGCGACCGCCTGGGCATCAAGGGTGGCAGCAGCCTGTCGCGCCACACGCGCTACTGGATACTCGGCATGACCCTGGTCGGCTCAGCGCTTACTGGCGTCGTCCTCTGGGAACTGGTCAACCCGATTTCGATGCTGCATCGTGGCTTGATTTTTGGCCTGGGAACGGCGTGGACCGTAGTCATCGCCATTTTCCTGTTCGATCTGTTCGTGATGACGCGTGGCTGGTGTGGTCGACTTTGTCCGGTCGGTGCTTTTTACGGTCTGGTCGGGCGCTGGAGTCCGGTGCGTATTTCAGCCCCGAAACGTGCTGCCTGCAACGACTGCATGGATTGTTTCGAGGTTTGCCCCGAGCCTCAGGTCATTCGGCCGGCCCTGAAGGGTGAAGCGAAGGGTATCGGCCCGGTCATTCTGGCGCCCAATTGCACCAATTGCGGTCGATGCATCGATGTTTGCTCGAAAGATGTATTCACCTACACCTTACGTTTCAATAACCCGGCTTCCACTGCACCGCTGGTCAGGGTGCAGACCGAGTCGAAGTGATTATCGAGTTCTAGAGGAGGAGCGCCCATCATGCAACAAGTTCTCAAGACGACATTCGTCATGCTGGCTTCCGCCGCCTGTTGGGCGCTCGCTGCGCCTGGGCATGCTCAGGATTCTCCGCAACCGATGCGGGGGGCAGAGGTTACTGCGGTCGACCAGGCGCCGGAGGCCAAAAAATACCTTGGTGGCAAACCGGGTAGGCAGACGAAGGTGGCGCGCACCTATCGCGACCAGCCGCCGATCATTCCGCATGCCGTCGAGAACTTCGATGAAATTACGCTGGAAGAAAACCAGTGCCTGACTTGTCACGGGCCTGACGTTTACAAGAAGAAAAACGCGCCCAAGATTGGCGACAGCCATTTCCTTGATCGCGATGGCAAGAAGATGGCCGGTACCTCGGCATTGCGCCACAACTGTGTGCAATGCCACGTGCCGCAGGTGGATGCGCCACCGCTGGTTGAAAACAGCTTCAAGGGCGACATCGCAGAAGGCAATGTCGAAAAAGCGAGTGCTGGCAAGAGGAACTGAATGGATTCAGCGCAATAAAAAAGGGGAGCGGAGGCTCCCCTTCTCGTTTTTACGGGCCTGAGCTTTCAGGCGGCAAGCAACACGCTGCGCATCTTTTGCAGCGCTTTGACTTCAATCTGACGAATCCGTTCGGCCGAGACGCTGAATTCGGCGGCGAGCTCATGCAGGGTTGCCGCTTCTCCGTCTTCGTGCAACCAGCGGGTTTCGATGATGCGGCGACTGCGTGGGTCCAGCGTATTCAGTGCCTCATGCAAACCCTCGCCTTGCAGGTGAGCGATGGATTTGTTTTCCAGCACACGGGTTGGTTCGTAACGCGAGTCGGCCAGATAGTCGATCGGCGCAAACGCCTCATCGCTGTCATCCGGATTGCCTTCCAGCGCCAGATCGCGGCCGGTGAGACGGGTTTCCATCTCGATCACCTCGGCCTGCTTGACACCAAGACGTGCCGCCACTTCGTTGGCCTGCGTACCGGACAGCGTATCAACACCTTCATAGCCATTCTTCAGGCTGCGCAAATTGAAGAACAGTTTGCGCTGTGCCTTGGTGGTGGCTACTTTGACCAAACGCCAGTTCTTCAGAATATATTCGTGGATCTCGGCCTTGATCCAGTGCATGGCAAAAGACACCAGACGAACGCCGCGCCCGGAATCAAAACGTTTAACCGCCTTCATCAGACCGATATTGCCTTCCTGAATCAGGTCGGCATGCGGCAGGCCATAACCCAGATAACCGCGGGCGATGGAGATCACCAGACGAAGATGAGAAAGCACAAGCTGTCGCGCCGCTTCCACATCACCCTCATTGTGGAAACGCTCGGCCAGCCCGATCTCCTCAGCCTCGGAGAGCATCGGGTAACGATTCGCTGCCTGAATATAGGCATCAATGTTGCCAACTGCCGAGGGGAAGTGAAGCGTTAAGGCTTGGGTCATTGCGTAATGTTCTCCTTCAAGTATCAATTTTATTTTAGCACTCGCTGCATCGGAGTGCTAATACCTGAAAAGGTTTCTCGGAATGGAGTTTTTATTCCACGAGAAGCACTGACCGCAGCCTTGAAGTTGAGAGTCTCTTGAACCTCTGCAGAGATTCGGTTCGCCAAAATCAATGATCAGAAGGCATACGGAGCAGGATCCACGTCCGGGGCTCGGCCAGCGATTAGGTCAGCTATTAGCTGCCCTGAACCACAGGCCATCGTCCACCCGAGCGTGCCGTGGCCCGTGTTGAGAAACAAGTTGTCAAACTTCGCTTTGCCCACGAAAGGTACGTTGCTTGGCGTTGCTGGTCGCAGACCCGCCCACACATCGAACCTGTCGCCATGCACGACTCCTGGAAAAACCGCTCTGAGGCGACGCAAGATTGCGTTGCAACGGACAGCATTAATTGACCTGTCATAGCCAGCAAACTCTGCGGTACCGGCTACGCGTAAACGATTGGCGAGGCGGGAAATGACAATTTTGTGGCTGTCGTCCGTGAGGCTGATGGTCGGGGCGATGCTGTCTGCGTCCAGCGGCACTGTGACGGAATAGCCCTTTGCGGGATAGACCGGAATGGTTACGCCCGCCGATTTGAGCAAAAGCGGGGACCAGCTTCCGAGAGCAACCACAAACGCATCGCCGGTAAGTGTCGTACCATTTGCGAGACGCACGTTGGCGATTCGATCGCTTTTTTCGCCAAGCGCATCGATCGCCTCGCCAAAGAGAAAAGAGACTCCGGCTTGCTTGCAACGCTGAGCAAGCGCTTGGGTAAACTTGTGGGCATCCCCGGATTCATCCTCGGCGGTGTAGGTGCCGCCAACAATTGGCACCGTTGTGGTCTTGAGTGCTGGCTCGAGCGCCAGGCATTCCTCGGCTTCTTTCGTGACCCGTTCACAGCCAAACTCTCGCATCAATGCTGCTTGGGAGGTCGCCAGCAGGAACTCTCGCTCATCCGTATAAAAATGCAGTATGCCGCGCTTCAGCTGATCGTATTCAAGGTCGAGTTGCTGTCGCAACGTACCCAGCTTTTCCCGGCTGTAAAGCGCAAGACGCAAAATATCAATGGTGTTTTGGCGCGCCCTGGCGGCAGAGCATTCAACCAGAAATCGCATTCCCCACGCCCACTGCGCCGGATCGGCGCGGAGCCGCCAGAGTAGCGGGGAGTCTTCTCGCCGGAGCCATTTAGCAATCTGCCATGGCGCACTTGGGTTGGCCCAGGGGGCAGCATGGCAGCTCGATATCTGGCCACCATTGGCGAAGCTGGTCTCCATGCCAGCTTCCGCTTGCCGATCGAGTACCGTCACCTCGTGGCCATCCTCTGCTAGGTACCAGGCCGAAGCAACACCCAGCAATCCGGCTCCGAGGATGACCACCTTCATCTTGTTTGCACCAGTCGCCTTGCTAAACGGCCGTTCGAGCTTTCGGCATGAACAGATCGGTGATTGATCCATCGATGATCTCGGCGGCTAGAGCCATCGACTCCGAGAGCGTTGGATGAGCATGGATGGCGTGCATCAGGGAATGGATATCAGCACCGGTTTCCAGTGCCAGTACCGCTTCTGCCAGAAGCTCTCCCGCATTCACGCCAACGATACCGGCGCCAAGCAACTTTTTGGTCACAGGGTCGACCAATAGCTTGGTCAATCCGTCGGTTCGTCCGTTTGCAAGCGCCCGACCAGATGCTGCCCAGGGAAACACCCCTTTTTCATAGGCAATCCCACGAGCGTCAGCTTCGGTTTCGTTCAAGCCAGCCCAGGCGATCTCAGGATCCGTATAAGCGATGTTTGGAATGCTCTTCGGTGCAAAACGTACGTCATGACCGGCGATCGTTTCGGCCGCCACTCGTCCTTCGTGCGTTGCTTTATGCGCAAGCATCGGACCACCAACAATATCGCCGATAGCGAAAATATTCGGCACATTGGTACGACAGCGATCATCAACCGGAATAAACCCCCGTTCATCGACTTGCAAGCCGGCCATCTCCGCACACAGTCGTTTACCGTTTGGCTGGCGCCCAACGGCGGACAATACCCGATCATATAGTTCTGGTTGGGAGGGTGCCTGGAGGCCAGTGAAGTGAACCAGCAGACCTTCTGGCAGCGCCTCAATGCGCGAAACCTGAGTGCCGAGCATGATCGCTTCACAGCGTTTCGCCAGGCGCCCCTGCAACACGGCAACGAGATCACGGTCAGCACCAGGGATCAGTCCCTCTGACATTTCGACGATGCTGATACGGCTGCCGAGTGCTTCGTAAACCGTCGCCATTTCCAGCCCGATGATGCCTCCGCCCATCACCAGCATCCGTTTTGGCACATCCGTCAAGGCCAGCGCGCCGGTCGAATCGATTATTCGTGGATCGTCATAGGGAAGGCTAGGAACAGAGGCCGGCGAGGACCCTGCGGCGACGATGCAATGAGAAAAGCGGATCTCGCAATTGGATTTTTCGCCAATTATGGTCACCGAGCGCGGTGAACTGAAGCTTGCTGTTCCTTGAAGGACCGTAACTTTTCGCTGGCGAGCAAGACCAGATAGTCCGCGGGTCAGTTTTCCGATGATTTTCTCCTTGTGATCTCGCAATCCCGCGAGATCAACTTCAGGAGCACCAAAGCGTATGCCATGATTATTCATCGATTGAGCATCAGCAATCACTTTGGCTGCATGGAGCAGGGTCTTTGATGGAATGCAGCCAACATTGAGACAGACGCCACCGAGGGTGGCTCTCGAATCAAGCAGGGTGACATTGCAACCAAGATCTGCTGCACGAAAGGCAGCGGTGTAGCCGCCGGGGCCACCACCAATGATCAGGACATCCACATCCAGATCAACCAACTGTGGTTTTGAGATTTTTTGATCAGTCATTACCCACCCGTGCCGTTGAGTTGATTTTTCACAGCATCAAGGGCGGCTTGAGCGCAGATCTCATCTTCATCTGCCGTTCCACCGCTTACGCCAATGCCACCCAGATGCATCGAACCATTCATTACGGGGAGGCCCCCGGCGAAAGCAATGATGCCTTTGACATGAGCCAAACCGGGAACAACCGCCGGTTTGGCGCCTTTTCCGTAAACCAACTCCTCAACAAGGCGTGTTGGAAAGGGAAACTTTGCCGAGGTTTGAGCTTTACTGAGCGCTATCTCGCCGCTTCCCAGGAATGCACGGTCCATCCGCTCAAATGCAATTAGATTGGCTCCGTTATCGACCACCGCGATATTCATCTTCCAGCCTTTTTCGCTGGCTTTGGCGGTACATGTCCTGATCATCACGCGGGCGATGTCGGCAATGAGGACAACTGGCGAAGCATTGGCCTGGGCCATGGCGCTGCTCATTAACAGCGTCGTAGCCAGGAAAAAATGTCTACCGTTTATACGAAACAAAATATTTTTCTCCAATGGTAAGGAAATGGAAGAACGTATGGCTATCAGGCAATACGTCAGCCATCGGCGTCGCAATTCCCATGCCATGGCTATCTGCCGAGAGAGCCGCCTGGCAGTGGGTGTGAAGCGACTGCTAATTGAATCAATCGTCTAAGCAAATGTCGCATCTCAGGTGTTACACCTGTCGCTGTGTCGCATGCGAAAGGCATTGAATTGGCCGGGTTGGCTCTCCGGATTCATGGTTTTCGGCGCAATTGTGGCTAGTGATCGCTCTGGCATGGTCATTGCAATGATTCGCTCAACCAAGGAGAGCAGAAGCAATGTCGGTTAAGCAATCACCCAGAACATCTTGTGTTGGCATCATCGCGAATCCGGTCTCAGCGCGCGACATTCGCCGCATCATCGCAAATGCCAGCAATCTTCAGACATCCGAGCGGGTCAGTATCGTGCTGCGGATTCTGTCTACGCTTGCGGCCTGCGGTGTCGATCGCGTAATTATGATGCCTGACAAATCCGGCATCAGTTCGATGCTGCTTCGTAGCCTGAGCCGGGAGCGCAACCTTCAGCACACCTTCCCGGAGGTTGAATTTGTCCCCATGAACGTGACATCGACGGTTGATGACACTTTCTTGGCTGCTCGCTACATGCAGGAAGCCAATGTCAGCGCAATCATTGTTCTTGGCGGTGATGGCACGCATCGCGCAGTTGTCCGTGAACTGATTGACGGTGTTCGCCAAGGGAAGCCGGCAGTGCCGGTCGCTGGTCTTTCGAGTGGAACAAACAACGCTTTCCCAGAAATGCGCGAACCCACCGTGGCGGCAATGGCCGTAGGTCTTTATGCCCAAAGGAAGCTCAGTGTTGAGCAAGCGCTAGCGGCAAACAAAGTGCTCGAGATTTCAATCGATGACGGTCTTCAACGCGACATCGCAATTGTCGATGCCGTCATTTCGTCTGATCGGTTTATTGGCGCACGCGCGCTCTGGAAGACGAAGAGTCTTCATGCCGTCTATTTGACCTTTGCAGACCCCGAAGTAATCGGCATGGCAGCGATTGGTGGCTTGCTAGAGCCGCTCGCCAGAACCGATGCCGGCGGGCTGGCAATCACGCTCAGCAATGATCCGGAGCAAGACTGTCTGCATCTGGATGTTCCGATCGCACCTGGAATGATCTGCGATGTTGGCATAGCTGACTGGCAGTCGATGCCCGCTGATCATGGATTCATTGTGCCGCTTGCCGCAGGCGTTGTTGCCTTGGACGGTGAGCGAGAACTCCCGTTTGATGCCGGCCAGCGAGTCAGCGTCACGCTGCGCGAAAACGCCTTTCCGACGGTGGATATTGCCAAATGCATGCGGATTGCCGCATGTGAGGGCCTATTCCGCCATACATCACCACGCCAATAAAAGGAGACATCCATCATGGCAGACAACAATCCGTTCCCTATGTCGCGCGACGAAATACTCGCGGCCTACAGAAAGATGCGCACAATTCGAGAGTTTGAGGAGCGACTGCATATCGACTTCGGTCGCGGTGACATCCCGGGCTTCGTACACCTTTATGCCGGCGAAGAAGCTACAGCTACTGGAATCATGTTCCACCTTGGTGATGGTGACCGAATCGCCAGTACGCACCGGGGCCATGGTCACTGCATTGCCAAAGGTGTTGATGTTATCGGCATGATGAAGGAGATCTACGGCCGAAAAGGTGGTTCCTGCAACGGCAAAGGCGGCTCGATGCATATTGCTGATTTGAGTAAGGGAATGATGGGCGCCAACGGCATTCTTGGGGCCGGAGCGCCATTGATCTGTGGTGCCGCACTTGCCGCCAAATTCCGTGGCAAAGGCGAAGTGGGTATTACATTCACCGGCGATGGTGCATGCAATCAGGGCACCTTCCTGGAAAGCATGAATCTTGCTGCTGTATGGAATCTTCCTGTGATCTTTGTCGTTGAGAACAACGGCTACGCAGAAGCAACTTCACGCGACTACGGAACCGCTGTCGAAAGCTTTGTTGATCGTGCGGCTGGTTTTGGCATGCCAGGTGTAAGTATCGACGGCACCGATCTATTCGCAGTCTACGAAGCGGCCGGAGAAATAATCAAGCGCGCCCGGCAAGGTGGTGGCCCGGCGCTTCTTGAATGCAAGATGGTCCGTTTCTATGGCCACTTTGAAGGCGATGCACAGACCTATCGCGCCCCCGGTGAACTCGAAAATATTCGTGAAAACTATGACTGCATCAAGATTCTCACGGCGCAGCTAAAAAATGCCGGAGTTGTGACTGCTGATGAACTCGCGGCAATCGATCAAGAGGTAATCGATCTGATCGAAACCGCTGTCAAGGAAGCCAAGGCCGCACCGCAGCCGACTCTTGCCGACCTGACCAGTGACGTCTACGTCAATTATTGAAACGAATAAACAAGACAAATCAGGAGATTGAAATGGCACGAAAAATCAGCATGAAGCAGGCGGTCAACGAAGCGCTTGACCAAGCCATGAAGGCCGATCCAACGGTGATCTGCTTGGGCGAAGATATTGTCGGCGGTACTGGCGGCCAAGGTGAAATGGATGCCTGGGGTGGGGTGCTAGGTGTCACCAAAGGACTCTACGGCAAGTATGGCGACCGCGTAATCGACGCACCGCTATCGGAAAGCGCCTACATCGGCGCAGCTATTGGCGCAGCAGCATGTGGCATGCGGCCGGTTGCAGAGCTTATGTTTATCGACTTCATGGGCGTCTGCTTCGACCAGATATTCAACCAGGCTGCGAAGTTCCGTTACATGTTTGGTGGCAAGGCCGAGACGCCGGTCGTTATCCGGGCAATGGTCGGCGCAGGTTTCCGCGCTGCGGCTCAGCACAGCCAGATGCTGACCCCGCTGTTCACGCACATCCCGGGCTTGAAAGTTGTTTGTCCGAGCAATGCCTACGACACCAAAGGTTTACTGCTCCAGTCGATCCGTGACAACGATCCAGTCATTTTTTGTGAACACAAAAACCTGTATGCACACGAATGTGAGGTGCCGGAAGGTCCGTATACGATCCCATTCGGCGAGGCCAGTATTTCGCGTGACGGAAAACATTGCACGATCGTCACTTACGGTCTGATGGTGCATCGCTCACTTGAAGCCGCAGCGAAGCTCGCCAAAGAAGGTATCGAAGTCGAGATTGTGGACTTGCGCACGCTTTCTCCGCTGGATATGGATACCGTCCTTGATAGCGTGACTAAAACCGGTCGCCTGGTCTGTGTCGATGAAGCAAGTCCGCGCTGCAATATCGCCACGGATATTTCCGCACAGGTTGCGATGCATGCCTTTGGCGCGCTGAAAGCACAGATCGAAATGGTGGCGCCGCCTCACGTTCCTGTTCCATTCTCGCCAACGCTTGAGGATCTATACATCCCCAGTGCAGATCAGATTGCCAATGCGGTACGCAAGACGATGAAGGGAGCCAAGTAATGTCAGGTATTACACCAATCGTCATGCCCAAGTGGGGCCTGTCGATGAAAGAAGGTACCGTCACCTCCTGGCTTGTGGAGGAGGGGACAGAGATTTCGGTTGGCATGCCGATTCTCGAGGTCGAAACGGACAAAATCGCCAATGCCGTCGAAGCACCCGACCCGGGGCTGCTTCGCCGCCGTGTTGCGGATGAAGGCGAACTTTTGCCGGTGAAGGCGCTACTTGGAGTATTGGCGGGCGATGACGTCAGCGATGCTGAAATTTATGCCTACATCGCCAGTTATGTCATGCCGGTAATCGATGAAGAAGGAGAAGATGCTGGGCCAGCCTATCTTTTCATCGAGGTTGATGGCATCCGCGTGCGCTACGCGCGAAAGGGGGCCGCCGAGGGTACGCCCGTGCTGTTCATTCATGGCTATGGTGGCGACCTGGATAACTGGCTCTTCAATATCGATGCCGTTGGTGAAAAGAACCCGGTAATTGCGCTCGACCTGCCAGGGCATGGTCAGTCGGATATCAAGCTGCCTGGCGCCAGCATCACTGCACTTGCCGGCTTTATTTCCAAATTCATGGATGCCATTGCTGTTGAGCGGGCGCATCTGGTTGGTCACTCAATGGGCGCTGCAATTGCGACCCAACTCTCTCTTGATGCGCCCAAGCGGGTTGCCTCGTTAACGCTGATCGGCAGCGCAGGCTTTGGCTCGGATATCAATAGTGGCTATACGGACGGTTTTGCAAGTGCTTCGTCGAGACGTGAGCTTAAGCCCATCCTTGAGCTACTGTTCGCCGACCCGAGTCTTGTTAGCCGGCAGTTGGTTGACGACGTTCTTAAATACAAACGCCTGGATGGGGTCAGCGAATTACTGAGCGAGCTAGGCAGTGCCCTGTTTGGCGGGGGGAAGCAAAGTGAGCAACCTGGCCTGAAGCTTGGCAGCACCGCCGATCGTCCTGTACTGGTGATCTGGGGGCGCGATGACCAGATCATTTCAGTCGAGCATGCTTCAAACGCTCCGTCTGGCGCCATTGTCGAAATATTTGATGGTGCTGGACACATGGCTCAAATGGAGCGTGCCAATGATGTCAACCGTCTTATCATCCGTCATGTCGGTGGCTGAAGAGCCGACAAACGTCGATCTGAGCAAGACCTGCGTCCATTCTTCCTGGACGCAGGTCTTGTCCCCGCTCGAGCCAATTGAGGGCGAGCTCGAGCTGGACTGGCTCGAATTCGCCCTCAGTGGGAAGTCGACCGCAGCATTGTGGATTGGCAAACAAGGCCTGGTTGCACCAATGTCATATCAGCGCCACGCGAATCTGATGGCGGCCTGCGCCGATTCGGCCGCGCGCGGGTGGCCAGTAAGATTTCGCCGTTCAGGCGGTGGCGTGGTTCCGCAAGGGCCGGGAATTCTTAACTTGAGTTTGGCCAGACCCTGCGATGGACCACCTGGAGACCTTGCTGAAAGCGTTTATACCGATCTCTGTGAGTTGCTTGCTGGTGCATTGGCCGGCCTGGGTGTCAAAGCAACGGCTCGCGCGGTTTCAGGCTCTTTTTGTGACGGACGTTTTAATCTCGCCGTCATCGGGCCTAACGATAAGACCGCTCGAAAAATTGCGGGCACAGCTCAATACTGGCGTCACGCTGGGGGACGACATGCGGTGCTGGCCCATGCTCTGTTAGTGGTTGATGCAGACCCCGCAACGCTTACTGCGGAAGCTAACCGTTTCGAGACAGCACTCGGTAGCGGCAAACACTATGAAATGAACGCACTTACCAGCGTTTCTCAAGCCTGGTGCGATGCACACCCAGGCAGGGATATCCCAAGCAGTCTCACAACCGAATTAAGGCGGCAAATTGTCGCCGCATTTTCCCGACAATGCCCAACAGGAGGTTTTCATGTTGTTACTTGAATTTGCAATGTTTCCAATGAGCAAAGGGGAGAGCGTAAGCCCCTTTGTCGCCCGCTCCCTTGACATCATCGACAGATCCGGTCTGCCTTACCAATTGACGCCGATGGGTACAATTATTGAGGGTGAGTGGGCAGAGGTGATGGCTGTCGTCACAAAGTGCTTTGAGGTAATGAGTACAGACTGTGACCGGATCAGCACCAGTATCAAAATTGACTATCGAGCGGGTACCGAAGAAAGGTTGAATGGCAAGGTGGAGTCTGTGCAGAAGGCGTTGGGGAGAAAACTTTCCACATGATTTTCAATGCGACTCATTGATAACGGATTGCCAATAAACGGCTGATCAGCGCGAAGTATCAGGTGCTTCAATGGCAATCCGTCCAAGGCGCTGACCAGATGCCATCTATTGATGTGTCGGCGAAATGATGTTGAATCGTTTCATCTGGCGATACACCGTAGCTCGACAGATGCCAAGTTCTTGCGAAACGGCAGTGATATTCCAATGATGCTTGCGCAGTACCGCACTCAGTGTTCCTGCTTCCGAGACAACCACATCGCAATTCTCATTCGGCAATGGTGTTACAGCCATCGGCAGTTTTCGCTCAAAAAGATCGCGTTCGTTCTCGTCATAGAGCTCTTGCGGCAAATGGGCAGTTTCGATATAGCCGTTGTCGCAGACAGCCAGGGAAAAGCGGATAACGTTACGTAATTGACGGATATTTCCTGGCCATGAAAAATTCAGCAAGAGGTCGAGCGCCGCATCATCAAATTGAGCATCAATACCCATTTGCTCACACTCCTGTTTCAACACACGGGCAATAACAAAGGTTTTGTCCGAGCGTAGTCGCAGCGGTGGCAGATGGAGCGCTGCGCCGCAAAGCCGGTAATAAAGATCCTCGCGAAAGACACCGTCGGCAATAAGGCGGCGCAAGTCGCGGTGCGAGGCTGCAACAACTGATAGCTCCACCGGCACTGGTTTTTCGGCGCCAAGCGGCATGACCTCATGTTCAGATAGCACTCGCAAAAGGCGGGTCTGCAAATGCAGCGGCATATCGCCAATTTCGTCAAGGAAGAGGGTGCCACCATCTGACTGCTGAATCAGACCTTTGGCTCCCTTGCTACGCCCGCCCGTGAAACTGCCCGCAACATAGCCGAACAGTTCGCTTTCGATCAGCGATTCCGGGATCGAGGCGCAGTTTACAGCGATAAAAGATTTCGTTGAACGACTGCTCGAATCATGCAATGCCCGAGCGACGACTTCCTTGCCAGTGCCCGTTTCACCATGCAAAAGAATATTGACTCTCTTATTGACCAGTCGCTTGGATTGGTCAATAAGGCGCTGCATCTGGCTGTCATTGCCGGCAAGACGATCAAGTGCTGGACAGGCTGCCTGTACGGTTTCGAGAACACGCTGATCACCGCCCGTACTACGACCTGGCGGGTGGCGAGGGGGCCTTGCCGCAGCATAAAATAGCTCAAGTCGGTGCGTGCTAAGCACCGCACGGTCACTGCTTGAGGCAGATCGGGCAATTTTCCAGATCTCATCCATCGTCCCCTTGAAGACATCAGAAAGCTGATGACCAACTACCGGCACAAATGAACCATCGGCGGAGATGGCCAGTAGAATTCGCCGGGCGACGCTGTTGGCGCCAACGATCACTCCATCGTCATCAAAGGCAAGCATGCAATTGCCGCTAATATCGACCAGCGCCCAGTCCACGCTGAGGCGAAGCAACCATCTATTGCTGAAGTAGCGAACAAAGTTCGCATCCTCAACCAACTGAGCGAACATTGTGGTCATGTGGCCAGCAAGGTGCTGGCTGGTCTTTTCGGAGGGAGAGGTGAGTGCCGAAATGTCGAGGACACCGATAAACTCGCCGGTCGGGTCGAACAGCGGGGCAGCAGTGCAGGTCAGGTTGATGTGCGTTGCGTCGAAATGATCTGTCTGGTGACAGGTAATCGGCACCCGCTCGACAATACATGTGCCAACGCCGCTGGTGCCGGAGTGCGGCTCCTTCCAGTCAGCACCGAGGCAAAGTCCGGAATGCTTGAGCTCACGATCCCATTGGTCATTGCCAATGTAGTCAACGGCGACACCTTGGGCATCGGTCAGTAATAACACGTAGCCAAGCGGCGAAACTCTTTTATACAACTGCTCCATGCCGGCACGGGCAACTCGCAAAAACGACTCGAGTTGTTCCTGGTGTTCGCGCAGGCCTGCTGCCTCCAGGACGCGTGCTGGCTGAGTGTGGGAGGGATCCAGGCCGTGGTCGGTGACGCAGCGCGTCCACGAGCGGGTAATAATGTCGTCGTCGGCGACTCCTTTGACATGACGCGAAGTTCGCTCGATAACCTCGTTGATATGTTGGGTCTGAGTATTCATTTCCATTGTCTCCTCTGAGAGGCTGAGTTTTATAGTCTGTCTTTTTGACAAGAGAAGCTCTCAGTGGCTTCCTGCACAAACTTTTACTTTTTTCTGAGGCGTTGCTGGGCCGCCCAAAACCCGAATTTAAGTCTATGACCTTTATCATACGAGCGCAAATGTTGCTCTGGAAACTTTACTGATAGTCAAGTTGCAATGATCAGAACGGACTACCGCAACGATAGTGCCGTCCAGGCAGCCAAATCATTTGTCAGGAGATTGCGCTGACAGATACATGATGTAGGCAACCAGTTCCCAGCGCTTCTCTGCAGAGAAACCATTACCCCAGGCCGGCATAATGTCGGCGCCACGCCGCCCGTGGGTGATAACTTTAAATAGCTCTTCTGGTTTGAGGTCTTTTCGTCCCTTGAAGGCCGCAACTTTGCCCCCGCTACCTTCGTTGCCGTGACAATAGGCGGCGCAGTTGGCGCCAAAGCGAGTCTTGCCTGCAGCGATGCGGGCTTCATCTTCAAGATTGAACGGTGGAGGACCGTATTCTGTGGGTGTCGTGGCATCTTTTTCTGCAGAAACCGACGGGGGAGCTGCTGCCTGTACTGATACAGAAGCGGATAGAAGGGCTGAGAGAAAGATCAAAAAGATTTTAGAAAATCGATCCATTATTTGTTACCTCGATATGGAAAAAAACCGGGAGAGACCGCACGGCCTCCCCCGGCCAAAGCTCAGGGAATGAGTCCTTTATTTACTCCAACGTAAATCCGATTAAAGCCGCACCACCGGGCAGATTCTTGATTTCCGGGAAAGCGCCAGCCAGGAAACCGGGCGCGTGCGAGCCGAGGCCGGTCGGAATTGCAATGTATTGCTTGCCATTCACCGCATAGCTGACGGGGCCGCCGCGAGACCCTGAACCAGCCGCAAAGGTCCAGAGCTCGTTGCCATTGTCAGCATCGAAGGCGTATAGATTGCCGCGCATGTCTCCGGTGAAGACCAAGCCGCTGCCGGTGGTCAGCACGCTACTCATCGGCGGCAGGTCAAAGCGCTTCTTCCACTTGACTTTGCCGGAAATCGGCTCGAAGGCGGCGAGGTAGCCGTCACCCTTCTTGCCCGGCGGGTTGACCAGGGTAATTTCCGAAAGACCGAGCGAGAGGCCGCTGATCGACGCGACTTCTTCCTGTTTGGCGCCGGTCACCGTGTTGCAAACCTCCATGCCATGCGAGTACCAAAGCTTCGTGTTCGGGTTGTAGGCGCCGTGATTCCAGCTGCGTGCACCGAGAAGGTTCGGACAGAACAGCTTCTGCTTGCCAACCTCTGGATAGTTCGGATTGCCGATCGCACCAGTCTTCGGATCAATGCCGGTCGTCCAGTTCTGGTTCTCGACATACTGCCAGACGTTTTCCAGCTTGCCATTGTCTTTGTCCATAACGAAGACAAAACCGCTCTTGTTGAGATGAACCAGAACATCCTTACCGTTGTGCGGGACCATCAGTGCCTCGTAAGCCGAGTCGAAGTCCCACGCATCATTCGGGATTTCCTGACGGTGCCACTTGATCTTGCCGGTCTTTGGGTTGAGGGCCAGCAGCGTCGATGTGTACAGATTGTTGCCCATGCGTTCGTCGCGGTAGTAGTCGGGTGAAGCGTTGCTAGTGCCAATGTAGATCGTGTCGCTTCGCGGATCATAGGTGCCTGGCATCCAGGCGCTACCGCCGCCTTTCTTGCGACTGTCACCCGGCCAGCTTTTCGGGTCGTCCTTCGGAATCTCGAAAGTCCACACCCGTTTGCCGGTATCGGCATTGACGGCGAAAATCTTGCCGAGGATCGGCTGGTCACCGCCAGTGGTGCCGCCGAACAGGACGTCGCCAGCCAGTTGCGGCGGTGAAGAGAAGAGGGCGCCGTACTCGTCCTTGAGAACGGTCAATTGTGTCGACCAAAGTTCTTTTCCCGATTTTTGATCGAGTGCTACAAAGCGACCGTCAAGGGTGCCGATAAATACCTTGCCTCGGCCGACCGTAACCCCACGGCTTGCGGCTGCATAAAAGACTTCTTTTGATAAAGGATCGAGCTTGGCTGCGTAATGCCAGATTGTTTTTCCTGTCGCCGCATCGATTGCCCAGACATTATTGTCGGCAGAGATGGTGTACATCACACCATCAATGACGATCGGGGTTGCCTGCAGACCATGGGTGATATTGCCAGGCTGATGAATCCAGGCGACCTTGAGTTTCTTGACGTTGCTTTTGTTGATCTGTTCCAACGGCGAAAAACGCCATGCGTTATAGCTGCGGTGATATTGGGGCCAGTTATTCGGGTCGTCGTAGCCGGGGCCT
>Ga0138256_10003385_pt1 | contig 16964 bp, 13 predicted proteins | sample KNB2016incub_MG_FD_105486 | JGI IMG/M metagenome (GOLD analysis project Ga0138256, IMG submission 105486) | Active sludge microbial communities from wastewater in Klosterneuburg, Austria - KNB2014incub_MG | ecosystem: Engineered > WWTP > Activated sludge > Unclassified | place: Austria... | reverse complement strand
GGTTGGCGCCCTGCTGGCGTTGACGGTCGAGCCGCGCACTCCCCCTGCCGGCTTGCGCGATCGTATCATGGCCGCCGCCACGCAGTCGCGCGCCGCCGACCGAACGCCGAGTGCAGCGTCGGCGACGACACCGGCACCGATCGCGCCGTCGACAGCTGCACCGCCGCTGCGAGTGTCGTCGACGTCCGCGTCGGCGAAGGGTCCTGCACGCGGGGCTCGCTGGAGCGTTCGGGTCGTCGCGCCCTACCTGCTGGCGGCGGCATCGCTGGTGGGGGTGGTGGTGATCGGACGCACCGTGTCCGTTGAACGCCAGGCGCGGCAAACGGCCGAGGGCGATGCGTCCACGTTGCGTTCGCAGGTCGCCTCGCTGGATTCGCTGGTGGCGACGTTGACCGCGTCGGAGTTGACCACGGTGACGTTGACCTCAACTGGGGCGCCGCCGTCCGCGCGCCTGTACTGGAACCGGGCGCGCGGCGAGGTGTTGCTGGCCGCGTTCCGACTTCCCCCGGCACCGGCTGGCCGGACGTACCAGCTGTGGGGAATCGCCGAGGGGGCAGCTCCGGTCAGCCTTGGGACGTTCGGGTCGGCAGGGGAGGGGCGCGAGGTGGTGCGCTTCCAGCTCCCGCCGGGATTGAACCTGGCGATCGGCGCAGTGACCGAGGAACCCGCCGGCGGCTCGCCACAGCCGACCAGCACGCCGTTTCTGGCGGGCACGGTTCGCGCGACCGAATAGCAGCTGTCGGAGGGTGCCGCTACGGACGCTGCGCGGCGACCAGCTCGGCTACAGCTCGGCTACGCTCGGCTACAGCTCGTGCAGGATGATGCGCCGCAGCGTCGCGTCGTCGATGTTGCCGCCGCTCACGATGATCCCGACAGACTGGCCGGCGAGCTGCGGTGCGAGATTGAGGAGTCCCGCGAGCCCGCCCGCGCCCGCCCCCTCGACCAGCGAGTGCGTGGTGCGCAGGAGCAGTCGCAGCGCCTCGGCGATCTCGGTGTCGGTCACCGTGACGAAGCCCGCGAGTCCGTCGCGCAGGGCAGGGTAGGTCAGGTCGTAGGTGCTGCGCGTCGCGAGGCCGTCGGCGAAGGTATCGGCGTGGTCGACGGTGAGACGCTGCCCCGCGTGCCAGGAGTCGTGGGCGGCCGCGGCGCCCGCCGCCTGCACCGCGTAGACCCGGGTGTGGGGCGAGAGGGCGCGTGCGACCGTCATTGCCCCGACGGCCTGCGAGCCACCGCCCACCACGGCGACGACGGCGTCGAGTGGCGTGTGCTGCGCCTCGGCCTGTTCGAACATTTCCAGCGAGAGGGTGGCAGCGCCGGCCAGCACCGTGCGGTCGTTGGTGGAGTGCGCGAGCGTGGCGCCATCGCGCTCCATGATCTGCAGGGCGACCTGCACCGACTCGTCGTAGTCGCGCCCCTCCTCGATGAGCGTGGCGCCTAACGCGCGCATCCCGGCATTCTTGTCGGGGTTGTTCCCGACGGGGACGCAGATCGTGGTGCGCACGCCGAAGGCGCGGCCGGCATAGGCGATCCCGAGGCCGTGGTTGCCGCGCGTGGCGGCCACGACGCCGCGGGCGCGCTGCGACTCGGGGAGCGCGGTCATGAACGAGAGTCCGTTCCGCACCTTGAACGAGTTGGTGGGGTTGAAGTTCTCGTGCTTCACCAGCACATGCACGCCGTGCCCCACTGCTGCGTCGAGCAGCGGGTGGTTGTACAGCGGCGACGGGGCCATGTAGGGCGCGATCCGTGCACGCGCCGCGTGCACCTCGTCCAGCGTGATGGGCCAGGGCAGAGTCATGCGAGCCGATGGGAGGGCGGAAGGGCGCGGATGGATGGCACGGCGGTCACTCGTCGAGCTGCGTCACGTCGACGTTGGCGTGCCCGTCGGCGTCGTACGACACGACGACGCGCCACGGCCGGCAGCACACCTGGCAGTCCTCCACGTACTGCTGCGACGCACCGCTCCCGGGATCGAGGAAGATCACGTTTTCCTCGCCGCAGTGGGGGCAGCGCACGCAGTTGTCGGTGTCGGCGGTTCCGTCACCAGTGTCGAAGTCGTCGGCGTCGAGCGGTTCCATGACCGATGCAAGGTAGCGCGGCGCTGCCGCAGCGGGTGAAACATCGCCGGGGGACGTGGCGTACCAGAGGAAGCGTGAAACGCGCGTGCAACGAGTGCACGCGCCGGTCGGTGGAACGGCAGGGGAACGAGATCGAGGAGCGCATGCAACGATACATTCGGGCCGGGATGCTGCTGTCGCTGGCGGTGATGCCGGCGACGCTTTCTGCCCAGGTCTTTTCGGTGGACCGGGATGAGCAACGGGCGCCGACCGGGCCGCGCCGGTCGCCAATCACTGCCGGTGGTGCCTTCACCTACGGGGTGCCGCAGGGCGACTTCCGGCTCAACGTGGAACGCGGCTTCGGCGGCGACGGCAATATCCACTACAAGCTCGACCGCGCCGGCGTCTTCGGCATTGGCGCGGAGGCGGGCTTCCTGACGTACGGTCGCGAGACCCAGCGCGTCCCGCTCAGCTCCACCATCGGTGGACGCATCAATGTCGACCTGACCACCTCCAACAACATCTTCTGGATGGGGGTGGGGCCGCAGCTGACGGCGCCGTCCGGGCCGATCCGGCCCTACGTGAACGGGACGGCGGGATTCGCCGTGTTCTGGACCCAGTCGAGTGTTAGTGGCCGCTTCGACGACGAGGAGTTCGCCAGCACCAACAACTACGACGACGCGACCTTCGCCTGGACCGGTGGCGGCGGGATCCTCATCCCGGTTGGCACGACGAAGCAGGGGGCGATCGACATCGGGGTGCGCTACCACGGCAACGGCAACACGCGCTACCTGCGCAAGGGCGACATCATCGACCTGCCGAATGGCAACGTGCAGCTGAACATCAAGGAAGGGGAGACCCCGATCCTCATGTGGCGCCTGGGGTTCAAGTGGGGGCTGTTCTAGTGCACGAGGCACGGTGCGCCTGACCTAACGACGGTGGTCACCGACGCCAACCACCGGCTGGTGGTTGAGGGACGACGTCGCGCGCCGTAGCATTGGGGCCATGAAAATCGGCGGCGGCCCCGCGGCCATCCTCTCCCTCGTCGGCGGCTTCGCCGTCGGGTCGCTCGCATCGGCCTACGCGCCGTCGTTCTCCGCGGTCCTCCTGACGGTGAGTGAACCGGTTGGGACGCTGTGGGTCAACGCGATCCGGATGACCGTGGTCCCGCTGGTTATCGCCCTCCTGGTGACCGGCGTGGACTCGCTGGGAGACCTGCGGGTTGTCGGGCGCATGGGCGGGCGCGCGCTCGCCACCTTCGTCGGGCTCCTCGCCCTCATGGCGCTCTGCTCGGCCATCGCCTCGCCGCCGATGTTCGAGCGCCTGCAGATAGATGCCGTGGCCGCGTCGACCCTGCGGTCGCAGGCGGCGGCCAGTGGGGCGGGGACGGTGGTGGTCCCGCCGTTCTCCACGTGGCTCACCTCGCTCATCCCGGTCAATCCGGTGGCTGCGGCGGCTGACGGGGCGATGCTGCCGCTGATCGTCTTCACCGTCGCCTTCGCCCTCGCGGTCTCGACGCTCCCGGCCGATTCCCGCGCCGCGGTCGTCGGCGTCTTCCGCGGGACGGGCGAGGCCATGCTCGGCGTGGTGCGCGGAGTGCTCTGGTTTTCACCCGTGGGGATCGGCGCGCTGGCCATCACGCTGGGAGCCAAGCTCGGGGGCGAGGCGGCGGGGCTCATCGGCTTCTACCTCGTCGCGCAGATTGCCCTCCTGGTCGCGGGCATCCTCCTGCTCTACCCGATCGCGATCATCGGCGGCCGTGTGGCCCCCGGCACCTTCGCCCGCGCCATGATTCCGGCACAGGTCGTGGCCATGTCGACGCGCTCATCGCTGGCGTCGCTCCCGGCACTGCTCGATTCGGCAGAACGCACGCTGCATGTGCGGCGCGAGGTTGCCGCCTTCGTCCTGCCGTTCGGCGTGGCCATCTTCCGGCTCTCCGGCGCCATCACGTGGGTGACGTACGGGTTGTTCATCTCGCGGCTGTACGACCTGCCGTTCGGCGCGCTGTCCATCGCCACGTTGTCGCTGGCGGCGGTCGTCATGAACTTCGCGGTCCCCGGCATTCCCAGCGGCGGCCTCCTCATCATCACGCCGATCTTCGTCACGCTCGGCCTGCCGCCCGAGGCGGTCGGCCTGCTGATCGCGGTCGATGCGATCCCCGACTTCTTCAAGACCGTGCTGAACGTGACCGCGCACATGACCGCGCTCGTCATCGTCGCGCGGGGGAGCCCGCCGGCGACGGCGGCGAGCTGACGAGGACGGCGAGTTGACGAGGACGGCGAGTTGACGAGGACAGCGAGTTGACGAGGACAGCGAGTTGACCGGATCCGGCAGCGCTGGACGGTGGAAGCGCGGCGCCGTCGCGCTGACTGCGGCGCTCACTGCGGCGCTCGGCGTCGGCTGGCTGATCGTCGCAGCACCGCAGGCCCCGTCCGCGCGTCGGGCATGGGCCCCGGATCATGCGCGCCTCGCCCGGGCCGATTTCGTGAACGACTCGCTGGTCACCGTGCGCGATGTGCGCGACTTCGCCTACACATCGGCAACGTCTTTCACCCCGCGCCACCGTTCCCACACCTACGACCTGTCGCAGCTGGAGTCGGCCTGGTTCATCCTCACGCCGTTCTCGACCAGCTGGCGAGGTCCGGCCCATGCGTTCGTGTCCTTCGGCTTCAGCGACGGCGAGTTCCTCGCGATCTCGGTCGAGGCGCGTCGAGAGGCGCGGGAGGAGTATGGCCTGCTCGCGGGCATGCTGCGGCGCTTCGAGCTGGCGTACGTCATCGGCACGGAGCGCGACCTGGTCGGGCGGCGGGCCCTGTTCGACGGCGACGATGTGTACGTCTATCCTGTCAACTCACCGCGCGATCGCACGCGACAGATGTTCGTGGAGATGCTGCGCCGCGCCAACGCCGTGCAGGACACCCCGGAGTTCTACAACACGCTCACCAACAACTGCACGTCGAACATCGTCGATCATGTGAACACCCTGATTCCAGGGCGCGTGCCGTGGAGCCTGCGCACGATCATGCCTGGTTACGCCGACGACCTGGCGCTGTCGCTGGGGCTCATCGAGGCGGGAGGGACGATCGAGGAGGTGCGGCAGCGCTATCGCATCAACGACCGGGCGAGGCGTGCGGGGCTCGGCGACGACTTCTCGCAGGCGATTCGTGGCCAACAGCCCTTCTGAGAGGGGCGAGCGATCGACGGGCCGCGCGCGTACTACAGGCAGCAGCGGCGCCGGGTAGCGCCGTCGTCGCATCCGTTCCACCATTCTCGGAAAAGCGCTCCATGGTAACCTCCGCGTCCCGTCGCTTGCTTGTCATCGCGCTCGCCGCCGCCGTGCCCGCCATCCTGGCGGCGTCCGTTGCGGCCGCGCAGGGATCACCGACATCGCAGTATCAGGAGATGCAGTGGCGCCACATCGGTCCGTTCCGCGCGGGACGCACCAAGGCGGCCACCGGCGTCCCGCAACAGCCGAATCTCTTCTACATCGCCGCCGTCAACGGCGGGGCGTGGAAGACCACCGATTTCGGCCGGACCTGGACCCCGATCTTCGACGGCCAGCCGAGCGGGTCGATCGGGGCGCTGGCGGTGGCCCCGAGCGATCCGAACGTGATCTACATCGGGAGCGGCGAGGGGCTGCAGCGCCCCGACCTTTCCACGGGCGACGGGATGTACAAGTCGACCGATGCCGGCAAGACGTGGACGCATCTCGGCCTGCGCGATGCCCAACAGATTCCCCAGATCGCGATCGATCCACGCAACCCCGACCGGCTGTTCGTCGCGGTGCTGGGCCATCCATACGGCCCCAATGCCGAGCGTGGCCTGTACCGCTCGCTCGACGGCGGGCGCTCGTTCTCGAAGGTGCTGGGGAAGGACGAGAATACCGGGGCGATCGACATCGTGATGGCCCCGAACGATCCCAACACGCTCTATGCGGCGCTCTGGGAAGCGCGGCAGGGGCCGTGGGAGAACGGGGTGTGGCAGGGGCCGGGGACCGGTCTGTTCAAGTCGACGGATGGTGGCGACAACTGGACGCCGATCATGCACGGACTGCCGACGCCGGCCGAGGGGCTCGGCCGCATCGGGATCGCCGTGTCGCCGAGCCGACCGCAGCGCCTGTACATCACGATCGACGCCGAGTCGCGCAGCGGGATCTATCGCTCCGACGACGGCGGCGCGACGTGGACCAAGACATCCACGGATGAGCGCGTGCACAACCGCGGCTCGGACTTCGCCGAGGTGAAGGTCGACCCGAAGAACGCGGACATCGTGTACAGCGCGAGCATCGTGACGTGGAAGTCGGCCGATGCCGGGGTGACCTGGAAGATGATCCGCGGTGCACCTGGCGGCGACGACTACCACCGCATCTGGATCAACCCCGACAACACCGACATCATCCTGATTGCCTCGGACCAGGGGGCGATCATCACGGTGAATGGCGGCGAGAGCTGGAGTTCGTGGTACAACCAGCCGACGGCGCAGTTCTATCACGTGACCACCGACTACTCGTGGCCGTATCGCGTGTGCGGCGGGCAGCAGGAATCGGGTTCGGCGTGCGTGCTGAGTCGCGGTAACGACGGGCAGATCACCTTTCGCGAATGGCGGCCGGTGGGGGTGGAGGAGTATGGCTACGTCGCCCCCGACCCGCTCAACCCCGACATCATGTACGGCGGCAAGGTCACCCGGTTCGACTATCGCACCGGCCAGACACAGAACGTCGCGCCGAAGCCGTTCCGCGACGGCAACTATCGGATGATTCGCACGGCGCCCGTCCTGTTCGCCCCGACCAACCCGCGCAAGCTGTACTTCGGCGCCAATACCATCTGGCAGACGGTGGACGGCGGCAACAACTGGACCGAGATCTCGCCCGACCTCACGCGCCGCGACTCCGTGGTTCCGGCGAACGTGGGCGTGTATTCGAACACCGCCAGCGCCCGCGCGCGACATCCCGGGGTGGTGTACACCATCGCGCCGAGCTACCTGCGCGAGTCCATCATCTGGGCCGGGTCGGACGACGGGCTGATTCACGTGACGATGAACGGCGGGCGCTCGTGGCGCAACGTGACGCCGCCCGAGATCGGCCCGTGGGCCAAGGTGTCGCTCATGGATGCCGGGCACTTCGACTCGCTGACCGCATTCGCCGCCATCAACACCATCCGGCTCGACGACCTGCGTCCGCACATCTTCCGCACGCGCGATGGGGGCCGCACCTGGCGGCGCATCGTCACCGGGATCGACAGCGGGGCCACGATCAACGTGGTGCGCGAAGACCCGAAGCGGCGGGGACTGCTCTACGCGGGGAGCGAGACGAAGGTCTGGGTCTCGTTCGACGACGGGGACCACTGGGAGTCGCTGCAGGTCAACATGCCGGCGACATCGATTCGCGACCTGGTCATCAAGGACGACGACCTGGTGGTGGGGACGCACGGGCGCGGCTTCTGGATCCTCGATGATATCTCGCCGCTACGCGAGATGGCGTCCAACCCGGGCGCGAAGGCTGCGCACCTGTTCAAGCCGGCGCTGGCGACGCGTGTGCGCTACTCGATGTACACCGACACGCCGCTCCCGGTGGATGAACCGCGCGCACTCAACCCACCCGACGGGGCCATCCTGCACTACTCGCTCGCGCGCCCGGCCACGTCGCTGACGCTCGAGATCCTCGATGCGGCGGGGACGGTCGTGCGCCGCTACGACCAGGGGGAGGTCGACGTCCCCGATCCGCGCGATGAGGGACACTGGCCCGACTGGTGGATTCGCCCGAAGCCGGTGCTGCGTGCCGACGCCGGCTTGCACCGTTTTGTCTGGGACCTGCGCCATCCGCGCCCGCGTGTGCTCTCCTTCTCGTACCCGATCTCGGCGATTCCCGGGCAGACCGTCCCCGAGCCGCTGGGGCCGTTCGTGGCGCCGGGGCGCTATAGCGTCCGGCTCACGGTGGACGGGACGAGGCTGACGCAGCCGCTGACGGTCCGCATGGACCCACGGGTGAAGGCGACGCCGGCGGGGATCCAGGCCCAGCACGCCCTCGCGCTGCGGCTGACGGCGGGGATCGACCGCGCGGCCGACGGGATCGCGCGTGCCCGGCAGCTGCAAACTGCCGCGAGCGCGGCCGGGAATGATGCGAGGGCGCGGGAGCTGGCGGGCGTGATCGGCGGGGGAGGGCGCGGGTTCGGCGGCGGCGGTGGCGGCGCCTCGACGCTCACGCGCGTCAGCGGGGACCTCACGCAGCTGCTGGACATCGTCGATGGCGCCGACTTCGCGCCGACGTCGCAGGTCAGGACTGCCGCGGTCGCCGCCCTGCAGCGCCTCGATGCACTGCTGGCGACGGTGAAGTAGCGCCCGCGCGGCGTCCGGCCGGCCCTGGGCGCGCTCACGGGCGCGCTCACGGGCGCGCTCACGGGCGCGCTCACGGGCGCGCTCACGGGCGCGCTCACGGGCGCGCTCACGGGCGCGCTCACGGGCGCGCTCAAGACCGCAGCGCCCCCGGCCGAAACTTCCCTTCGATGACTCGCATCAGCGTCGTACCTCCTCGGCCATCCGTCCTCGACACGCTGCGCGCTCGTGGCGCGGCGCTGGTGTCGTCTACCCCGCGCCAGCGCGCCGAGCTGCTGGACGGGACGCGGTGGAGCCACCGCCTGAGTTGGAAGGAGGAAGAAGGGATCGGGAGCTACCTCCAGTATTTCCGGCTGGCCGCCGGCACGGTCCTCTTTCACGAAGGGGACAGCGATGCCTTCGCCGCGATCATCGTCGCGGGGGCGCTGGAGATCCGAAAGGGGGATTCGGGACTGCACGAGCGGGTGGTCGCGCGACTGGGCGAGGGGAAGATGGTCGGCGAGATGTCGCTGATCGACGGCGCGGCGCGCTCGGCGACCGCGACCAGCGCAGAGCCCACGACGATTCTCGTGCTGTCGCGCGAGGACTTCGACCTGATGAGCGAGGAGCGCCCGGACCTTGCCCTGAAGTTCGCGATGATGGTGGCTGAGGCGATCGCCCAGCTCCTGCGACAGACGACCGGGATGCTGGTGGACCACCTCGACCACGACCTCGTGCGCCCGTCGCCGCCGGCTCAGGGCAACGGTGCCGCCTCGCCCGGCACCGTCGCCCCGCCTGGAGCTGCCGACTCGGCCTGAGCTGCGGCGCGACGGCGAACGCGCGCGCCGTCGCCGCCCCAACGCCCCTTCGGCACGGTAGCGGGCCCGCAGAAACGTCTCGTCCCTGCTGCATGGCGCACCCCTGTACCGGCCGTAGGTTAGGTGGTTCTGTTCGCCCCGACCACCTGCCGAGGACGCGATGCGACGCATGCGCTGGCTGCTTCCCGCTCTGTTTCTGTCTGTAACGACACCGACGCTGACGATCGCCGCGCAGCAAGCGACCTCGGCGCAGCGCGCCGTGCTCGTCACCGGTGCCAGTAGCGGCATCGGTCGGCGGATCACCGAGACGCTCGCCAAGCAGGGGCTGTTCGTCTATGCCGGGGCGCGAAAGGCGGAAGACATCGCCGAGTTGTCGCGGATCCCGAACGTGCAGGGGGTCCGGCTGGACGTGACCGTTCCGTCCGAGATTGCGGCGGCGGTGGAGACGGTCCGGCGTGGGGGGCGCGGGTTGCATGGGGTGGTGAACAACGCGGGCGTGGCCGTGGTCGGCCCGCTCATCGAGATCGAGGAACGGGAGCTGACCGCGTTGTTCGACGTCAACACGTTCGGCCCGTATCGCATCACCAAGGCGTTCGCCCCGCTCCTGATCGAGTCCAAGGGGCGAGTGGTCACGATCAGCTCGATCTCCGGCATCCTGTCCGGCCCGTTCTTCGGGGCGTACAGCATGAGCAAGCACGCGGTCGAGGCGTTCGGTGACGCGTTAGGCGCGGAGATGGCGCGCTACGGCGTGACATCGAGCCTGATCGAGCCCGGGAACTACCGCTCCGAGATCGGCCGCAACACGATGGCCCAGGTCGAGGCCGCGCTGGCGCGCACGGCCGGGACGCCGTTCGAGACGCAGATGCGCGGCATGCTGACGGCGATGGGCCAGTACGACAACTATCCGGAACCGGACTCGGTCGCGGCCGCAGCAGCGCACGCACTGCTGGCGCCGGAACCGCGCATGCGTTACATGGTGGTTCCAGCGGCGCGCCAGGCCGAGGTGACGATCCGGAAGGCGATCGACGAACTGGTGCAGCTCAACGGCGGCCACGAGTTCAGCTACGACCGCGCAACGCTCGTGAAGATGCTGGACGAGGCACTGGCGCGCGTGAAGTAGGCGGCGCTCCGGCGCGTGGATCGCCGCCCCACTCGGCAGGGCTCTCCCTCAACCCCCATTCGAATGCACGGCTCCCGACGACACTTCCTGCGGACCGGCTCGATAGTCGGCGCCGCGTTGGCGCTTCGTCCCACCTTTGGCGGGGCGATCGAGGCCGCGCCGCACGCCGCCGCGCCGCGCCCCGCGGCGGCCAAGAAGCTCCTGATCCTTGGCGGAACGGGCTTCATCGGCCCCAACACGGTCAAGTACGCGCTCGCCCGCGGACACGAGGTCACGATCCTCACCCGCGGTCGCAGCGCCACGAAGGTCGACGGCGTGGAGCACATCATCGCCGACCGCGAAGGAGACATGGGCATCCTCTCCAAGCGGAAGTGGGATGCGGTGCTCGACAACAACGCGCGCGACTATCGGTGGGTGCAGCGCAGCACCAAGGCACTTCGCGACTCCACGAGCCACTATCTGTTCGTCTCGTCGATCTCGGCGTACAACACGCCGGCCATGAGCTACGCATCCAGCGCGAACGTGCTGATGCGGCCGACTCCCGAGACCTACGAGCGCTTCGCACCGCCCGCGGGGTGGAAGGACGGCGATGAGGCGCCCTACGGCCTGACCAAGGCGCTCTCCGAGAACATCGTGCATGAGGTGTTCCCGGGGCGGACGACGGTCGTGCGTCCGGGGTTGATTGTCGGCCCCACCGATCCGACCGACCGGTGGACGTACTGGCCCGTACGCGTGGACGAGGGGGGCGAGGTGCTGGCGCCAGGAAACCCCAACCATTCGTCGCAGGTCATCGACCAGCGCGACCTCACGGAATGGATCGTCCGACTTGCCGAGTCGGGCACGATGGGCGACTTCAACGCCACCGGGCCGGCCACCCGGCTCTCGTTCGCCGAGATGCTCGCCGGCTGTCGGGCGGTCACGTCGGCGCCGGTGAGCCTGACCTGGGTCTCGGAGGACTTCCTGGCCGCGCAGAAAGTGGCGATCTGGAGCCAGATTCCGGCGTGGGCGCCGGGCGACCTGCTCATGTACGTGGACGTCTCGCGTGCCGTCTCCGCCGGGCTGACGTATCGCCCGCTGGCCGACACGGCGCGCGATACGATCGAGTGGGACAAGGCGCGTCCTGCTGCCGAACGAGCGAAGCGCGCGGCCGGGATCTCTCGTGCGCGTGAGCAGGAGCTGCTGGCGCTGTGGCGCAGGGGGAACGGGTAGCGCGGGAGACGCGAGCGCAGGAGCCGCGGGCCGCGGACTCGCCCGTGGCAGCGCCCGCTCCGACGCGGCTCGGGCGCCGTCGACTGTCTGACAAGCGGGCCGTCAGTCCCAGTGCTTGGGCCGACGGTCCTGCTTTTTCTGCGATTCGCGTTTCTTGGTCTCGAGGCGGCGTTCGGTCGAGGCGCGCGTCGGTCGTGTCTTCTTGCGGATACGGGGGACCACCAGCGCGCGCGCGACGAGCTCGGCCAGGCGCACTTCGGCGAGCACTCGGTTCTGCTTCTGGCTCCGGGTATCGCTGGCCACGATCCGCACGCGCCCCTCGGCATCGAGGCGCGCGGCCAGCTTCTCGAGCACGCGAGCCCGCTCGATGTCAGTGAGCGCCCGTGAGGTCGCGGGATCCCAGAGCAGCTCGACGCGGGTCGACGACGTATTGACGTGCTGTCCGCCCGCTCCTCCCGCGCGCGAGGCGCGCGCCGAGAGCTCGGCACGCGGGATGACGTGTCGCGCGTCGATCACGACGTCATCGTCGGGGGACGACGCAGCGGGTGCGCGACGGGACCGGCCTGGCGGAGGTGGCGGAGGCGTCATAAAGGCGTCAGTCCGGCGGTCGCGGAGGCGTGGCGAGGCGGTGGACGCGCACGGCAGCAACGCGTCGTTTGTCCATGGCGATGACCTCCAGTTCACCGCCGGGATAGGGCGCGCGCTCTCCCAGCGAAGGGACGTGCCCGAGCCGGGCGAATACGTAGCCGCCAAGCGTCGTCCACTCGCCGTCGGGAATCGCGAGGCGATGGTCGGACCGCACATCGACCAGCGAGAGTGCCCCGGCGAGTTCCAGCACGCCGTCCACCTCGACCGCGTCGCGCGAGGCCATGTCGTACTCATCGGCAATGTCGCCGATGACCTCCTCGATCAGGTCCTCCATTGTGACGATGCCGGCGGTGCCGCCGAACTCGTCGAGGACCACCGCCATCTGCGCGCGCGTGCGCCGGAGGTCATCGAGGACGCGTTCTGCCGAGCGCGAGGCGGGGACGAGCAGCGGTTCACGCAGGAAGTCCCGCAGCTGGAACGGGCGATCCCGTTCGCGCAGCCAGAGGTCCTTGGACAGGAAGACGCCGACAATGTCGTCCAGCGACTCGTCGTAGACGGGATAGCGCGAGTAGCGCTCGCGCCGGAGCAACGCCGTGACCTCGGCCTCGTCGTCGTCGATGTGGAGGGCGACGATGTCGGTGCGCGGCTGCATGACGTCGTGGATGCGCTTGGCGGCAAAGTCGAAAATGCCGGCCAGCATGGCCGAGTCGGTCTCGCTGAGCGTGCCGACGGCGCGCGCCTGCAGCACGAGGAGGCGGATCTCCTCGGGCGAGTGGGCGTGCGCCAGCTCCGACATCGGCTGGATTCCCGCCAGCCGCAAGAGTGCGGTCGCCGTCCCATTGAGCAGCCAGATGAACGGGGACATCAGGCGTGAGAACGCCATGAGCGGGAGCGCCACCAGGCCGCTGATGCGCTCCGGCATCACGAGTGCCACACTCTTGGGAGCCAGCTCGCCCAGCACGATGTGCAGGAAGGTGATGATCATGAAGGCGGTGATCGTCCCGGCGGCCGAATGGGCCAGGCCGGCGGGGACGTCGATTCCGAACTGCGCGAGGAATCGATCGACAAGGACCGCCAGCGCGGGTTCGCCGATCCAGCCCAGGGCGAGCGAGGCCAGCGTGATTCCGAGCTGCGTTCCCGAGATGTAGCGGTCCAGGTCGGCCATCGCGGCTTGCGCGCGACGTGCGCCGCGATCTCCTCGCGCCGCCATCTCTGAGAGCTTGCTTCGGCGCGCCCCCACCAGCGCGAACTCGGCCATCACGAAGAACCCGTTGATGAGGACGAGGATGAGGACGGCGGCTAGCCGACTGCCGATAGATGAGGCCGAGAGGGGTTCCACGACGTGGGGTTCGGGGTGAGGGGCGAGCGCGCCGAGACGGGCGCGCTCGCGCGCTACTTAGCGCTGCAGGCAGGCGCCCGCCGCCACCCGCTCGCGAATCATCGCCGGGGTGGGCACGGAGTCGCGCGGAGCTGTGCGGAAGACGGTGAGGTATTCGTCGGGGCCGGTACTCATGCTGCGCACTTTCTCGAAGCCCACCACCCCGAGCTCGCATTCCAGGAGCCAGGGGGGGGTGCCGTGCTGGTCGGTCGGAAACGTGGTGTCGAGAATCGCGAGGTGCGCGCCCGGCTTCAGGACTTGGGCAAGGTTCCAGAGTTGAGCGTACGGCTCGGTGATCTCATGGTACATGTGGATCATGATCGCCGCGTCGATCGAATCGCGCGGCAGCCGCGGGTCCGCGGCCTCGCCTCGGACGACGGTCACGTTGGTCAGGCCGGCCTCACGCACCCGGTCGGCGAGCAGGTTCAGGTACTCAGGAATGATATCCTGACCGTACACATGACCGGTCGGACCCACGCGCCGCGACATGCGGGTCACGTAGTAGCCATCGCCGGCGCCGATGTCGGCCACGGACATCCCCGGGAGGAGGGGCAGGTTGGCAATGACGGTCTCGGCCTCGCTGGCGGCATCGCGTGTGCCTTCGTCGGTCCAGCGCGGAGCGACAATGCGGGAGAAGCGCCGGCTGGGAGCCGGAAAGGAGTCGGCCGGGAGCCCGCGCGCGTACGAGGTCCAGAGCGAATCGACCTGCGCGCGGGGCTCGGGCGTTCCCTGCGTCGATTCGCACCCGGCGACCAGGGCGATTCCGACGGCCAGGATGAGGGTTCGGGCGAAGTGGGCGAAGCCGGGAAGCCGAACGATCACGAGGTGAACGACGAGGGGGAGGGGCTGGAGCGTCGGGTTGCAAGGGGCGCAGGTCGAGGGCGCCCCACGTCACACCTGCTCAAGGCTAACCGCGTCACGGCATTTCGCTACGACCTCAACGCCAAGGGAGGAAACGCGTTCCGTCTCGAATCGTCCTCACTACGGCACTTTGCCAGTGTTGCGTCGGCGCGCTGGCCTTGCAGGATGCAACGCTCTTTCCCGTACCGGATTGACCACGATCGCCCCCAACGCCTCGCGATCCCTCATTGAGCCGCAGCGACTGCTGCGGTCCATCTATGTCGGCCGACTGATCCTGGCGGCGGCGATCTACCTCGCGGCGGTCTTTGCCTGGCGCGATGCGGATCGGGAGCTGACGCTGATTGCCTCGCTCATGGTCACCGTGGCGATGGTCTTCACGGGGGCGTCGGCCTTCTATAGTGAGAGTGAGGGAAGCGCGCCCGGCCCGACCTTCCTGTCGCTCCAGGCGGTCTTCGACCTCATCCTGGTCACGGCCATCGTCCATATCACCGGTGACGGGTCGTCGCAGTTCGCCGCGCTGTACATCCTGGTCATCGCCACGTCGGCGGTCCTGCTGTCGACGACCGGGGCCTTCCTGGCGGCGGCGCTGGCCTGCGTGCTGTACTTCGGCGACGTGATACTCCTGACGGACTCGGCGCTCGAGGTGGCGGTCTGGCTGCAGCTCGTAGTCTTCGCCGTGGTCGCCTTGTCGTCCTGGTACATCGCGGCTCGGCTGCGCGAGGCGCGGGCGGGGACCGCAGAGCTGGCGGCCGAGCTGGTCAAGGTCCGGCTCGAGGCCAGCGATATTCTGCGCAACATCAAGAGCGGGATCATCACGGTGGACTCGCGCGGGACGCTGCTCTATGCCAATCCCACCGCCTGCAACCTGCTCGGGCTCCCGCTGGAGTCACAGGTGGGGGCGTCGTCGTTGCGCCTGATCGAGCCGGTATCGCCGGTGCTGGCGCGGGCGATCGAGCGCGCGGCGATGGAGGGGATTCGCACCACGCGCGCCGAAGGTTCGGTGACGACCGCCACGCGTTCGTTCCCGATCGGGTTGAACACGACGGTCTCGCTGGCGAACGGAAGCGATGCCGCAGGGGGCGCGGGAAGCACGGCCACGGTGATCTTTCAGGACATCTCTGACCAGAAACGCCTGGACACGCTGCACATGCGTGCCGAGCGACTGGAGGCAGTGGCCGAACTGAGCGCATCGCTCGCCCACGAGATCAAGAATCCGCTGGCGTCCATCCGGTCGGCGGTGGAGCAATTGGGGCGCTCGCCGCGGGCGAACGACGATGAGCGGTCGCTGTCCGAACTGATCGTTCGTGAGTCGGATCGCCTTTCCCGCTTGCTCAGCGAGTTCCTCGACTTCGCTCGTGTACGGGTCACGCGCATCGGGCCGGTCGACCTGGCGGCAGTGGCCCGAGAGGCGGCGTCGCTGGTCGCGGCGCACCCCGACCGGCCCGATGGAGTCCTCGTCCACTGCGACCTGCCGGGCGAGGGATTCATCGTGGAGGGCGACGAGGACCTGCTGCACCGGGCCGTCTTCAACCTGGCCTTGAATGCCATCCAGGCGTCGACCCAGCCGGGCGCGGTCCGTGTGGAGTTGGCGCCGTTGACCTCGGACGATGCGCCGGCCGGCGTGTCGTTCGATCGCGGGGGCGTGGCGCTGCGGGTCTCCGACCAGGGCGGCGGCATCCCGCACGAGATTCGCGACCGGTTGTTCGATCCGTTCTTCACGACGAAGCCCGGCGGGAGCGGGCTCGGGCTCTCGGTGGTGCACCGCGCCATCGAGTCCCATCGCGGCTTCGTCTTCGTGGACAGCGACGCGCGCGGGACGCGCGTGACCGTCCTGCTTCCTTCGTACCAGACCGACGCTGGAGTTGCCGCGTGACCGATCGCCACCTGTCCGGCCCCTGTGTGCTCGTCGTGGACGACGAGGCCGGGATCCTCGAATCGCTGCGCATCCTGCTCAAGAATGAGGGCTTCACGCCGCATGTGGCGTTAGGCGGCCGGCAGGGGCTGGACCAGATCGAGTCGCTCGCGCCCGACGTGGTGCTGAGCGACATCCGCATGCCGGCGGTGGGCGGGCTGGAGATCCTCAGCGCCGCCCGGCAGAAGGACCCCGACATGCCGGTCATCCTGATGACCGCGCAGGCCACGCTGCAGTCGGCGATGCAGGCGGTGAACGAGGGGGCGTTCTACTACATCCAGAAGCCGTTCCGCAACGACGAGCTGCTGGCCATCCTGCGCCGGGCGACCGAGCATCGCACGCTGCGGGTCGAGAACAAGACGCTCAAGCAGGAGATCCGCCGCCGTGACAAGTCGGTCGGCGGGCGGCCGATCGGGAAGAGCCGTGCCTGGATGGATGTCTTGCGCCTGGCGGAGACCGTCGCACCGACCGACTCGACCGTGCTGATCCAGGGCGAGTCCGGCACGGGAAAGGAAGTGATCGCCCGGTACATCCACGACCTGTCGCAGCGGACCGAGGGGCCGTTCCTCTCGATCAACTGCGGCGCCCTGCCCGAGTCGCTGCTCGAGAGCGAGCTGTTCGGGCACGTGAAGGGGTCATTCACTGGCGCGGTGAAGGACAAGACCGGGTTGTTCGCCTCGGCCGAAAAGGGGACCTTCTTCCTCGACGAGATCGG
>Ga0138256_10003384_pt1 | contig 16965 bp, 10 predicted proteins | sample KNB2016incub_MG_FD_105486 | JGI IMG/M metagenome (GOLD analysis project Ga0138256, IMG submission 105486) | Active sludge microbial communities from wastewater in Klosterneuburg, Austria - KNB2014incub_MG | ecosystem: Engineered > WWTP > Activated sludge > Unclassified | place: Austria... | reverse complement strand
TGCGGCTGGAGTTGCAGTACGCGCCGGAACAGCTTCTCCGCTTCCGTTGCGTTCCCGAGCTGCTCGAGACAGACTCCCTGCAGCCGCAGGGTGGCCGGGTATACGGGTGGGACATTCGTGAGGCTTGCGGCCGCGCGACTTTCCGCAAGCGCCTGTTCGTACTGTCCGTCTTCCCAAAGCATCGTCGCGCGGCGTACCCGCAGAGCGGCGGCTGCGGGCTGAATGGCGATCGCGCGCTCGAGTTCAGCCCTCGCCTCGTCACGCCGACCCTCAGCGCGGAGAACATCGATATAACGCTGTCGTGCCGTTACGTTTCGCGGCTGGAGTTCGACCGCACGTCGCGACGCCCGTTCCGCCCCTTTCAAGTCCCATTCGCGGAAAAACGAGATGGATGTGAGCACCGTCCACGCTTCCGCATCGCTGGCATCGACCTGCACGGCGCGGAGTCCGGCAGCCTTGGCCTCTGCCAGACGTTGAGGCGGCTTATTGCCGCGCAATTCGTACTCCCACTCGGCGGCTTCTGCCAGTCCGGCCCATCCTTTCGCAAAGCCCGGGCTTCGCTTCGTCACCGCGCGGAAAAGTTGAACAGCTTCGAGTACCGTGTCGGGAACTCGTTCGGTCGGCCCGTCCTTAAGTACAGGAATTCGAAGCAGATCATGGGCCCGGTTATAGATCTCCATGGTTTCCGCATCAGGTGTCCGCAAGTCCGTCCGCGACCACGCAAATACCGTAGCAAAAATGCCCAGCAGTACTGCCGCAGCCGCCGCCGTATACTGCCTCCGGGATTCCTGAACGCACTGAAAGACGGGGACATAACCGCCTTTGGGCAGTTCTATGCGGATTCTCTCATTCCGGCCTTCGGAGTCGTACCACTTGTGTAGACGCGTGCGCAGCCTTCCTGCCTCGACCCGAACGGTTGAATCGATCTGCGGGTTGTAATCGGGCGGGCGACCGTACACCTCCACCGCGATCAGCGATTCCTTGATCTCAGCGGACTTTCCGTCCAAAGCAGTGTCCACGACAAAACGAAGAAACGCGCTCAGCCGGGGAGCGGAGGCGAAGTCGCGGCTCGCGAGGACTCGTTCAAGATGGGTCCGGATCTCCTGAGGCGTCGCGGATCTGTCAGCCATAGTCGTGTCTGATAACGCGCGATGCAGACGCCGGAAAGCTCATCCTCCGTGGCCTAACGTGCTGTAACGTCCGCTTTTTCAGGTAAACAACCTCCACCAAACGTCTTGACCGCTCCCGAAAACCGCCACGAATGAGAGACGGCCGCCGCAGACCGGCGGTTGAAATTGGAAGGAATGCATGGAACTGATGAACTCACATGCAATCGATCAAACGAAACTGAATGCCTTTTTCGCCCGCGCTCTGGGCGACCTGTCGGCCGGCTATGGCGGCGTGATGGTCAGCCTTGGCAGTAAGCTCGGCCTCTACCGGGGAATGTCAGGGGCGGGACCGATCACGCCGGGTTTCTCTCACTTTCGACGGCCTCTGAAACACCTTTCAACCTGATTTTCGAAGTGCGCTGTTGAGCGGTTGACGCCGCGCACCGTCGATCGAGTCTGCTTTCGCCAGATTCACTTCCACCAGTGTGTCCGGATAACGCTCCGAGGATGTCGCCGGACGACAGTGCGGGTTAGCCACCCGGTCCCGAGCTTGTCAGTTAACCCAAAAGGAGACCACCACATGCTTACTCAAAAAATGGCCGCCACCCGGCGCGCGATTCTTCCCTGCCTCGTTCTCGCCCTTGTGACTTCGCCTTCGGCGCAACCCGTCAACGCGAGTGTCACGGAATTGCCCCACCAGAATTCTGTTACCTGGTGGAACGCTGTCGCGATCGAGGCGTTAACGCCGTTTGAAGGCACGAATCCGATGGCCCATTCGCGCATTCTCGCCATACTCCAGGCATCGGTTCACGATGCCATCAACGCCGTGAACCCGCGGTTCGAACCGTACACGCCAGGCCTGCTGCGCGCCCCTCGTGCGTCCATGGATGCCGCCGTTGCCGCAGCCTCGCGCGAAGTTCTGTTGGCGCTGCTGCCCGACCAGGCAGCATTTGTAAACGAAGCCTACAACCGTGCCTTGGCAGGGATCGTCGACGGACCAGCCAAGAACGGTGGTATCTTCACCGGCCAGGCCGCCGCTCGTGCAACCCTTGCCCGCCGGCTGGGTGATGGTTCTGAAAGCGGCAGTCAGCCGGTCTATGTGCCGAAACCGGGCCCCGGAGAGTATCAGTTCACTCCGCCTTTCAACTTCGCTGCCCAGCCCGGTTGGGGACGCGTCAAGCCGTTCATCATCGATCTGGAAGACCACGAACTCGAGGGACCATTGCCGCTGTCCAGCATGCAGTACACTCGTGACTTCGACTACGTGAAAGAAATCGGTCGAATCGCCAGCCGCACCCGTACGCCGGAACAGTCGGAAATCGCGAAATTCTGGTATGAGGACTCGACCCTCGGCTGGAACCGGATCGCGAACATTGCGTTGCGGGAGAGCCGGCTGGATGCGTTCTCGGCTGCGCGGGTCCTGGCGCTGGTCAACTTCGCCATGGCCGACGGCTTCATCGCGGGCTTCGACGCGAAGTACAAATTCCGGTTCTGGAGGCCGGAAACGGCCATCCAGCAGGCGGCCTCCGACGGGAATCCCAGGACGGAGCCTGACCCGGCATGGAGCCCTTTCCTTGTCACGCCGCCAGTGCCGGACTATCCTTCGACACACACGGTGCTGGGCTGGGCTGCGGCCGAGGTGCTGACCGAAGCGCTGGGCAACCGCGTCAGGTACACGACGACGAGCCTCACGCTTCCGGGCGTCGCACGAAGCTACCGGGGATTCTCCAAGGCAGCCGAGGAAAACGGACTGTCGCGCATCTACGCAGGGATCCATTTCGGAGATGCTGTCAAGGCGGGTCGCCGGCAGGGTCGGAGCATCGGTCAAGCTGTGGCGGAAGCCCTCCCGCCTGTTCAACGGTAATCGCGTCTTCGCCGTAGCGGATCGATTCTGTCCTGCGATCCGCTACGCGCGAACAATGCCTGGTTCTCCCCGAGACCGGCTGCACCCACGTGCTGAAACTGCAACTCGACCCGTACTGCTCTGGTCCGAGGGCGCCGCCCCGGCAAGCCTCCAACACACCCTCAGCGCGGGCTTCGTCGAGTTCTTCGTCCACCGCGCTCGATCCCCGTACCTTCAGATCGGCGACGATCTCCGAGATCATACGACCCGTAGGGTTTCGATCGCTTGAGCGCGGCGACAGTCCCGTCATCCTGCTCGATGACGATCTCGACGCTCTGTTGCACCTTGGCGAGTTCCGCGTGAAGATTGCGGGCACTTCGGCTTCGCCCAATGTGGATAGTCGCCATCCGCAATGGTTCTACCGCGGAACATGCACAGGTTTTTCGCTTCCGCCTGGTGGCACTTTGGTCAAAACTCAAATATGGTCTTCGGCTGTGGTCGCGCCAACGATCTCAGGCCGAATCGAGAGCCGCTACCAGATGGTCCGGACCGGATAGGGCTCAAAGGCCCGGTCTGCGGTGACGATCGCCATACCGCCCATCAGCGCTTGCGCAATCAGCATCCGGTCAAACGGATCCTTATGGAAGAGTTGAAGCTTTTCCGCCGCCAGTGCGTCCGCTTCCGTGAGTGGCAGGGCGGCGATTCCCGAGTCCTGGCGAAGAGCAGGAATCAGGATCGCGGGATGCGCAGGCAACGAGATCTTGCCCTGGGCGTACTTGCGGGCAATCTCCCAAACGGAGATCGCGCTCAGATAAACCTCATTCTCCGGGTTTTCAATGTGAGCCCGCGCGGCCGGCGAGAGTTGCGGCGAGTCCCCCAGAAACCAGAGAAAAGCGCACGTATCGAGCAGCACTTTCACTTCGAACCACCCTCCGGAACGACTGGCGCGCCGTCAAACTCCGCCACTTCCTCGTCCGTCATCGGGGCGAATGCGTCCGGCTCCCAATGGACTTTGCCCTTGAGCAAACCAGCAACCCGCGCGGGACGAACCGGTTCCGCCGCAACGGCGCGCAGTTCGGCCACCGGCCGGTTGTGCCGGCAAACAATCACGACCTCCCCGTCCACGACCCGGTCGATGTACCGCGAGAAATGCGTCTTTGCTTCTTGAATATTGACCTTGATCATGCCCCGCACCCAGTGTAGCGAATATCTGATCACATTTCTGACCATAATTCAGACCAGAAATCTGGACGGAATGCCGCCCGGCCCGCGAAGAAATCATATCTTTCCCTCTTGACATCTGATTCTCTCCATGATACCTTCGAAACTGCGAGGACCAGTGTGTCTTCTCCCCACCACAACGGGGACGAGCCACTCTGGTCCTTTTTTATTTCTACCGGAAAGGAATCCTTCTCCCATGGCACACCAGTGTGGACCCACCTCCCCCGAGGGCAAAGCCGCGTCGTCGCGCAATGCCTTGAAACACGGCCTCACCAGCCTCCAGCCCATCGTCACCGACGAAGACCGCCCTGACTACGAGGCCCTCCACGACAACCTCTTCGACTCCCTCCAACCCATCGGCCACCTCCAGGAACACACCTTCCAGCGCCTCGTCAACGCCGCCTGGAACATGCACCGCTGCCTGAAACTCGAACACATGGTGATGGAGTGCATCGGCGGCGTCGACCCCCTCGCCCATCCCGAGGCCGCCCAACAGGCCGCCCTCTTTGGGCGCTACTACCTCCGCTTCGAAGGCTCCTACCGCGCCAACCTGCGCGAACTCGAGCGCCTCCAACGCCTCCAAATCGCCCAGGACGTCCACTTCGGCGACGAGAATCCGGTCGGCGCGCTCCACGATCTCCAACTGTATCAACGGCTTGCGAAACGAAATGGCCCCCGGCCCCAAGCCGCCCCGCAACCCGCGCAACACCCGCAACCTCCTTCGAATCAACAGAGTGTGAAACAAATCCCCATTCGCCGCCAGAAAATCGGCCGCAACGAGCCCTGCCCCTGCGGCTCCGGCAAAAAGTACAAGCGCTGCTGCGGCTTCCACCAAGCCCCGATCCCCTCTGCCGCCTGACCGGCCGCCCAATGATTGCAATGGGTTGCGAAACGAAACCCCCTCGACACGGGGTGTCCCGTCCTTGCTGATCAGGGATCGGCGTTCACCGGCGTTCATCGGCGGCCCGATCAGAGCAGGGCTAACGGAATGCCCGCCCCGGAAGCGGCCCGGAATACGCAACCTCCCTCGAATCAACAGAGTGCGAAACAAATCCCCATCCGCCGCCGGAGAATCGGCCGCAACGAGCCCTGCCCCTGCGGCTCCGGCAGAAAGTACAAGCGCTGCTAAGGCTTCCTCCAAACCCCGGTCTCTCTGCCGCCTGACCCGTCGCCCAATGATTGCAACGGGTTGCGAAACGAAACCCCACCTCGACACGGGGTGTCCCGTCCTTGCTGATCAGGGATCGGCGTTCACCGGCGTTCATCGGCGGCCCGATCGGAGCAGGGCTAACAGAACGCCCGCCCCGGAAGCGGCCCGGAACCAGCAACCTCGCTCGAATCAATAGAGTGCGAAACAAATCCCCATCCGCCGCCGGAAAATCGGCCGCAACGAACCCTGCCCCTGCGACTCCGGCAAAAAGTACAAGCGCTGCTGTGCCTTCCACCAAGCCCCGGTCCTCGACGCCGCCTGATCCGCCACCCAATGATTTCAATGGGTTGCGAAACGAATCGGCGCTCGTGCGAAACGAACTCCGCCCTCATGCCTCGACGGCGACGTGGTCCGGACAGTGGATCTGGCTAAAGCAGTTCTCTTTCCACGGCTCGCACCACGGAAACCCAGTCGTTGAACCGCTGTTGCCGGAACAGCCGCATCGTGGGATACCAAGGCGACTGCGCCGACTCTCCGGTCCAGCGCCAGTCCGTGAACGTGCTCAACAGCGTCCAGACACGGACACCGAGTGAGCCGGCGAGGTGGGCAAGCATCGTGTCGGTCGTGATGGTCAAGTCCATCTGCTGAAGGATGGCCGCCGTGTCGGCGAGGGTGGCGGAGGCGGGGAGCGGATTCACCAGCGGCGCGGGCGGCGAGCCGCCGGGATCGAGATGGAACCAGGTACCTTTGCGATTTCGCCAAAGCGGCGCGAGCGTTTCGGCGGTGGTCGAGCGGAAGTGGTCCCAGGCGTAGCGTGGGTTGCCGCGCCAATTCACCGCGATCCACGGTTTGGGGAATCGAGCCAGTTCCTGCCGCCACCGATCGTTCATGCGGCAGGGAACTTTCAGGAAGGGCTCCGCCGCCGGGACCGAGTCCGGCGTCGTGTCGAACAAGCCCGGAAGGTCCAGCAGCAGTACCTGGTAGTCGATGCCAGCGGGCAAATCGTCGTACCCGTAGACGTCCGCCACGTAGGGTTGCTCTCGCAACAGCGCCACCAGCGGCGGCTGCGCGGCCAATTCCACGCGCGCGCCCGCCTGCCGGAGCAAACGGACGTACCGGAGGAACTGGAGCGTGTCACCCAAACCCTGTTCACAACGGACGTAGACGGCTTTCCCGGCGAGCGGCTGACCAGTCCACAAGGGCCAGCGCCGGGACAACGGCGGCGTGACGTCCGCTGACGTACGAATTGCCGACTCGGCCCAGCCCTCTCTCCACCGGCCCGCCTGAAGCAGCGCCAGTGCATAGTTCCAGCGCAACTTCGCATCTTCCGGAGTCAGCGTTAGAGCAGACGCAAACACCGCCAGAGCGTCTGGCATGCTGCCCTGGGCCTGCAAGGTCAGAGCCAGGTTCTGCAGGGCGGAAGCATCACCGGGATTCTGGGTCAGCGCGGCCTGGGCCGCTGCCGCCGCCTCGGCAAACCGGCCCGCGTGGACGAGAGCCGCCGAAAGCAGGGTCCAGCAACTCTTGCGTTGGTCCTCGGGAATCGCCTCCAGTTGCTCGATCGCTTCGGCCCATCGCCGTTCCGCGTGGAGGATCGCCGCCCAGCGCATCCGCGCTTCCCAATCGGAGGGCTCCGCCTCGACAGCGCTCTGCCACGCCTTGCCCGCTTCGGCCGCCGAACCGCGCCGCTCGAAGAAGCCCGCCAGCGCCTTCCAGCCGGCGCTCCGCCCAGCGGAACAGGCTCTGCGGTGGGCCGTTTCCGCGCCCGCATGGTCGTTCAGACACTCCAGCGCCAGGGCGTAGGTTTGATAGCAGGCGTCCGTTTCGTAACCACCCTCGATCGCCGCACCCAGGGAATGCCGTGCCTCCAACGGTCGGCCTGCTGCCAGTTGCGCGACACCGAGCAGGTATAGAATGTCGGGTTGCCCGGGCTGGTCCGTCGCCGCCTGCCCCAGCCGGGCGGCCGCCTCCACCGGCTGGCCGCGCTGGAGAGCGGCTATTCCGGCTTGGACGAGTGTAGCCATTCCGCCAAAACCTGCCGTGTCCGCGCGAAAAGCCCTTTCCAATCGCCGGGCGCCGGCTGCCGGAACAACCGCGCCGACGGGTACCAGGCGGTGGTCTCGCCCGAGTACGTCCAACGCCAGTCCGCCGCGAACGGCAGCAATAAATAGGTGGGCCGGTTGAGCGTCGCGGCCAGGTGGGCGATCATCGTATCGACGCTGATCACCAAATCCAGCTCACCGATGATCGCTGCCGTGTCGGCGAGCGTGTTGCCTTCCTGTTCGAGTTCCACCACACCGTGCGCCCGGAGCGTAGCCGAGTCTGGGGGCGAGATCTCGCGCTGGAGCGACACAAAAGTAGCGCCTGGAATTTCCGCCAGTGTCAGCAGTTGCGTCAGCGGCGCGGACCGCAGCGCGCCGCTGGGGCTCTTCGGATTCGCCAGCCAGCAAAGGCCGATCCGCAGTCCCGGCAACTTCCGCACTTCGGCGCGCCACCGTTCCCTGCCAGACTCCGGAACCGGCAGCGGAGCCGCCGGGGGGATTGCGTTTGTCTGGGTCACCGCAGGCAGGCTCATCAGCGGAATCTGGAAATCCACCCCGGGGAGCGGTTCCGGCCGGGCGTACAACTCGTCGATCCCTGGAACCCCGGCCAGCAACGCTTTCAACCGCGCCTGGCATTCGAACACAACTCTTGCTCCCGCCTGTTTCACCAGCGGCAGGTAACGCAGGAATTGCAGCGTATCGCCCAGGCCCTGTTCGGCCCACACGAGAATCGCTTTCCCTTGCAGATCCTCGCCCCGCCACTGCGGGATCTCGTCGTGGTGGACCGGACGGTTGGGCCGGCGCAACCGAACCTCGTAGTTCTTCCAGCCGTCGGCGAAATTGCCCATCGAAAGCTGTGCCAGCGCGCGGTTCCAGGCCGCGTCCAGATGGTCGGGCTGCGCCCGCAGCGCCGCCTCGAAAGCAGCCAGCGCGCTCGCCGGATTGGCCTGCGACAACAGCAGGCTGCCGGTATTGTTCTGGGCGTCGGCGTGGGTGGGGTCCTCCGCGATCAAGCTGCGATAGAGCGACAAGGCCAAGTCCACCTCACCGCGCTGCTGCCACGTATTGGCGAGGTTGTACCGGGCCTGAAGATACGCCGGATCGGCCTCGATGGCGCGCTCGAAATACCCCACCGCCTCGATCAAACGCCCCTTGGCCACCAACACGTTGCCGAGGTTGTTGAGCGCCTTCGGATGATTGGTCTCGAGGGCAAGACTCCGCCGGTAGCACTGTGCTGCCTCGTCCAGACGGCCCAGCGCCATCAGGGCGCACCCGCTGTTGAAGGGGTACTCGGCGTTGCCCGGGTCCAGTCGGGCCGCCCGCTCGTACTGTGCCGCTGCGCCGGCCCAGTTCTGCTGAGCAACGTCTGCTTCGGCCAGTTGCAGGGTCGCGGCAAGCAGATTCGCGGCCGCTTCGTCGTGGTTCGGATCCAGTTCGAGCGCCCGTTCGAAACTGCCGCACGCTTCGTCCAGACGGCCGGCGTTGGCACAAGCCGCGCCCAGCGCGTTCCAGGTGTCCGGGTCGCCCGAGTCCACCGCCAGCGCCCGCCGGAAAACGGCAATCGCCTCCCGTTCCTGGCCCGCGGCAGCCAGTGCCCGGCCTAGTTTGGCCAGCGTTGGACCATGGCCTGGGCGCAGTTCCACGGCCACTTGATAGCTGCTCGCGCCGCGGCCAGGTTCCCCCGCACGGACCAGTGCCAATCCTAGATTGGCGTGGTAAGTGGGCTCGACCGGCGCGAGCGCGACCAGTTTTTCGAGCAGCGCCACCGCATCCCCGTGCCGGCCTTCCTGGCTGGCTTGGATGCCGCTCACGTGCAGTTCCTGCAAGTTCATGCTTGACCTCCCGCGCACCAGGCGCGCCACATCATCCGGTATGCCTCTTCCAGGTGGGTCACAAATCTTCGTTCATCCATGAGCGGCGAACGCGCGAGCCGGGCGCGTAATTGCGTTCGAAGGGCCGCCCACTCGCGCCAGGTCCCCGCAAGTGCAACCGCCTTGGCGACGTACTCCTGCGGAGTGAACGTGATGTGGTCTTCCAGTCCCGCATGCCGCAGTAGACTGCACCCCACGCGCGAGACATGGGCTACGCCGGCCAGAGTGAGAACCGGAACACCCATCCAGAGGGCTTCGCAGGTTGTTGTCGTGCCGTGATACGGAAACGTGTCCAAGGCAAGATCGACTTCCGCATAGGTCACAAGGTGCTCTTGAATCCCAGGCGTCGGCGCCTTCAATACGAGTCGTTCCGGCCCGATTCCATGTTCGGCAAACTGCTCCAGAACCCAATCGCGCAGCTCGCTCTCGGCCAAAGCCTTATTTTTGATTAACAGGCGGGTCCCCTTGGCCTGTTGCAAAATCCCCGACCAGATCGTGATCGTCGCAGGCCCGATCTTTGACATGTTGTTGAAGGAGCCAAACGTAAACGCTTTTCCCGAGGCGGCTGGCGGGGGACCGGCGTCGGGAATCCCCGCGGCGGGACGGTAGCATAAGAAGGTTTCCGGTAGCCTGACCAGCCGTTCGGAGTGCCACGTTTCGGCCAACCCGGGCGGATCGGATTCCACGTCCGTAATCCGGTAGTCCATCGCGTCCAGGCCGGTCGTGTCCGGGTAGCCGATCCAGGTGACCTGAATTGGGGCGGGCTTCGCGGCAAACGACAGCAAGCGCGAATTGGCCGTGTGGCCTCCGGTGTCGACCAGAATATCGATGGCATCGCGGCGAACTATCTCGGCGAACCCCTCGTGGCTGGCGCCTCGCACGTCGCGCCAGCCGGCGCCGGCCAGCCGGCGGAAACGTTCCGTATAGTTATCCGGCCGGAGCACGTCGGAGTAGCAGAACAGATCCACCTGCCCGCGATCGTGCCCCTCCAGAACAGGCTCAAGAAAAAAGGCGACCGAGTGCCGGCGGAAGTCGCTCGACACGTAGCCGACCCGCAGGGGCCGTTCGGGTTCGCGCGGATTCGAGAATGGACGCCGCAAGGCCGCGACCGGCGGTTCATGAATCGAGGCGAAACGGCGATGCTCCTGGAAGATCTGCTCAGTGCTGAACTGCGGCAAGTAGTGCATGTTCAGCAAGAGGTTCGAGTGCGCATGGTGGTTGTCCGGCATCACCTCGATGGATTTGGCATAGCAGGCGATCGCGTCGCCCACCATTCCCAAATCACTGAGAACACAGCCGAGGTTGTTCCAAGTCCAGGGGCTGTTGGCTTTGATGGACAAGGCTCGCCGGAGCAAGTCGACCGACTTGGTCAGCCGGCCATGGTCGCGCCAATAGTTTGCCTGGTTGACCAGCGGATCGGCGTAGTTGGGCCGGATCTCCAGTGCGCGGTCAAAGACCGCGATGGCCTCGGCCCCGCGCCCCAGTTCCATCAGTACGACACCGCGATTGTTGTGACCCTCGACGAACTCGGGGTTTCCCGCCAGAGCACGGTCAAATTCCACCAAGGCCTCTTCCAGACGCCCAAGTCGACGGTATACGTTCCCGATGTTGTTATGGGCGGGGTAGAATTCCGGTTTGATCTGCAGAACTCGCCGGTAGGCATCGAGCGACTGGTCATACCGGCCCAGTTCCATCAGGCAGTTGCCGAGATTGTTCCAGCACTCGTGCGAGGAGGGACGCTCTTCGGCCAACGCTTCCAGCAGCGGCAAGGCCACGTCAAACCGGCGCTGCGCCAGGTACAGGCTCGCCAGATTGCCGCGAGCAGGAAAGAAGTTGGGCCGGCACCGAAGCGCTTCCTGAAACCACAGTTCCGCATCGGTGAACCGTTCCAGACTCTGCATCACCGTCCCGATGTTGCTGGCGGCATCGGAATTGTCCGGACGCAGCTCAAAAGAGCGGATGTACTGCGACAGCGCCTCCTGGTGCCGGTTGAGCGATTGCAAGGCGTTGCCCAGGTTATTGCGGATATCGGGAGAGTCCGGGCGGAGTTCGACCGCCCGCTCCAAGGCCGGGAGCGCTTCGGCAGGCCGCATCTGTTCCAGAAGAAGAAGTCCTAACTGATTCCAGGCGACCGGATCCTGCGGATGTGCCGAGGTGTATTCGCGAAGCTTGGCAACGCCCTCGTCGCCACGGCCCGATGCGATCAGGACCGCGGAAAGATTGAACTGCGCCATCGAATGGTCCGGCTTGAGTTGCAGGGCTTGCTCAATGGACTGGCTGGCCTCCGCCAGTTTGCCCAGTGAGAGGTAATAGCGACCGAGGTTACTGTGAAAGTCGGGTGCGGCCGGCTTCAGACGGACCGCCCGTTGTGCATACTCGATGGCCTTGCGGCAATCGCCCAACTGAAAGCTGGCCACACCGAGAATATTGAGAGCCTCGGGGTGGTTCGGCTTGCTCGCCAGCACCGACCGGCACAAAGTGAGGGCCTGCGCGGGGTCTCCGTTCTGGAGGCAGGAGACGCTGCGAACGATCTTTTCTTGTAGAGACTGCACGGTTACTCCTCTCGTCGCATCGGGCTGCGCGGGGCAGAGAACCGGGCGTGCGGCTCAGGGATCAGCCCGGTCTTGCTCATCTATCGGGCGAATCCCCGAGCCACTTTAGGGTGTTTAGCCTTGCAGGAGCGAGAGCACTGCCTGAGGCGTGGCGTTAGCCTGGGCGAGGGCGGCGATGCCGGCCTGTTGCAGGACTTGGGCCTTGGACAGGTTGGCGGCTTCGGCGGCCAAGTCGGCATCGCGAATCCGCGACTCGCTGGCGTTGAGGTTAATGATCTGGGTCTGAGCGATGCTGATCGCGAAATTCAACTGGTTCTGCCCGCGGCCAACAACGGCCTGGACTGCGCCGAGTTTTGTGACGGCTTGGGCGAGGGCGGTGACGGCAGCTTCCGCGTTCGCCAGGTTCGCAATATCGATGTCCGCTCCGCCGTCCAGTTTTTCGGCGGTCACAACACTACCCTGGTCGGAGGAGATGCCGGCTCCGCCTGGGGTCACGCCAATCGAGACCTTCATCTCCGTACCGGGGCTGAGGAACCGGATTTTCTCGGCGCCATCGTCCGGATCGCGTTCCTTGACCGCGACGACTTTGCGGACTTCCTCGCTCGGGTGCTCCTGGAGTTTTTCGTTGATGTAGTGGAGAGCCTCGTCAATGGTTCGGCCACCAGGTTCGGCGCCATCGCTTTGAAGTGTGATGGCCACGGCCTGATCATTCCCGGAAACGTCCTTGAGGCTGACCGTGATGACCTGGTCGTCATCGCCGGAGCGAATCGGATCGTAAGCCAGCAGGCTGGTCGCGTAAGCGCCGCCGGAGTTGACGGTGGCGGCGGTCGTAAACGATGTGGTCGTCACCGATGCCTCGGAGGCAGATCCGGCGACGGTTCCGAACCCGAAATTGGCCCCGGAGGTCTGAGAGCTGACGCGGAAGAAAGATCCGTTGTTGGAACTGATCTGAAGCGCGCCGCCAGCGGAAGTGGAGGCTACCAGGCCCGCCCGCTGCAGTGTAGCGTTCGTCGAGAAAGCGTTGTTGAGCGTGCTGGCGACTTCCGTGTTGCTGGTGCTGGCGTCGAAGGTATGGGAAACCGTAATGTAGTCACCGCCGCCGACCGAGAAGGCCAGGACGCCCGCGCCGGAGCCGGTCCCGACCGCGGCGCTGGTCACACTGGTGACGTCAAAACCGCTCACCGACGTGGAGACGCCGTTTTGCGCCGTGCCCAGACCGAGCACGTTGGATACGTCATTGACCGCAAGGACCTCGAAGTCTTCCCCGCGCTTGGACGTGAAGGCGATTTTGGAGCCGGCCGAGGCAGTAGCCACGCTGATTCCCGCCGCCATCAGCGACGAGTTGTTGGCCACAGCGCTGGTCAAACTGGTGAGCGCCTCATCCACGGTAGTGGACGTGGAGACGTTTAGAGTGAGGTCGACGGGTTCGGCGAGTGAACCGCCATGAACACGAACAACGACATTCCGCGCCGCACTGAAGGCGGTGCCGGTTGAGGCGGCGGCCTGAGCGCCTGTAATGGAGTAGTCGAGGCCATCGCCGACGTTGGATTCATGGTTGCCAAGCAGCGCGTTGGCCAGGCGGTCGCCGGCCGCGATCTGGAAGGCGGAACTGGAGGACTCAAAGATGAGCCGCGTATTGTTCTTCTCGTCGGTGACGAGTTTGGCCCGGACCCCGGCATTGCGGAACGCTTCGGAAACGTCCGTGCCGCCGCTGCCGGCCTGGTCGATGGCGCTGTTGATGGCAATGACCAGCTTTTCGGCATTGTCAACGCCGTTGAGATTGACCGATACACGGACCCGTTCGGAATCGGAGAAACCAGGGCCCCGCAGGTAAAACTCCGTCCAACCAGGCACCTCGGCCGAGCCGGTGTTGGTTGCGTCGGCGAGGATTCCGGAGACGTCGGTGACGAGCGCGCCACTGACGCGCTGGCCGCTCAGGCCCAAACCCTTGCTGTCGATGTTGGAGGTGGACAGGTCAACGGAGATTTTGCCGTTGGCGATCTGGTCCGCGGTTGTCACGCCGCGTCCTCCGCCAATAAAAACGGACAACTTTGTAGCGAATATCCCCTTGGCGTCCAAGCCGATCAGCTTGGCTTGGCGGTCTATTTCAGAAATGACATTCTGAAATTCGCTATTCAGGACGGCCCGATCGCCCGTGAAGGTGCCGGACGCGGATTGGGTGGCCAGCGTGCGCGCGCGATCCAGGAGTTGGGAAATGTTGTTGATGCCACCATCGATGGTTTGCAGAGTCGACAAACCGTCGTTGGCGTTGCGTACGCCTTGGGTAAGGACGGAACGGTCGCTGCGAAAGCCGTTGGCAATCGCCAGACCCGCTGCGTCGTCACCGGAACTCACGATCCGCAATCCGGAGGTCACCCGGTTGATCGTTTTCTGTTGGAACTCGGTATTGATTCGCAGATACTCCTGCGATTGGAGTGAAGCGATATTAGTATTGATCGTAAAAGCCATGAGTGTTTCCCCCGTGCCAATCGCGAACCGGATTGGGTGGGCGCCGGCGAATGCAGGGCCGAAGCCTACACTGGCCATATCGGGAGAAACATGCCAACAACAGTAGGGCGCCGGGGAGCGGAATCGACCAACTAAGATGAAATCGATTCCGAACTCAGGTAAAAACCTGAGTTCCCGGCGCCCACAGAAGGGCTCGCCGGGGGGGGAAGCCGGCGAGCCTTCAGATTAATGTTGCAATTATCCGCGGAGCAGGCTCAGAACGGCCTGAGGAGCGGAGTTGGCTTGGGCAAGAGCAGCGATGCCAGCCTGTTGGAGGATCTGGGCCTTGGTCAGGTTGGCCGCTTCGGCGGCAAGGTCGGCATCGCGGATGCGCGATTCGCTGGCCGCCAAGTTGTTCAACTGCGTTTGGGCGAGGCCGACCGCAAAGTTGAACTGGTTCTGGCCACGGCCGACGACCGCCTGGACGTTTCCGAGGACCGCGACGGCCTCGGCCAGGGCGGCGACAGCCGTTTCCGCGTTCGCCTGACTGGAGATGTCGATGTTGGCGCCGCCGTCCAACTTCGAACTGGAGGCGATAGCACCCTGGCTCGTGGTGACACCGCTGGCTCCGGCATTGGCGCCGACCGACACTTTGAAGTCAGGCAAGGCGCTCAGGAAACGGATCTTCTCCGTGCCGCCGTCGCGCTCCTTGACTGCGACGATCTTGCGCATGTCGGCGCTATCGCTGGCCTGGAGTTGGTCGTTGATGTAGTCGAGGGCCTCATCGATGGTGGCCCCGTGCATGGCGCCGTTCTCGGCCTTCAGGTTGATGGCTACCGATTGCTGCACACCGCTGGCATCCTTCGCCGTCACGGTAATCAGTTGGTCATCCCCGCCGTCGCGGATGCTGCTATAAGCGAGATAGCCCGTGGCAGCGGAACCGCCGGCCACTTTGGTGGCCGAGGTCGTGTAGGACTCAGCGGCATACTGTCCGGCCGTTGTGGTGACACCGTCGGCGGCGAAGCCGAGCGTGTCGTCACCGGTCACGCGGAAGTTGCTGTCGTTGGACGAGGCGAGGGTGATGTAACCGGCGCCCGTGCTGGAGGCCTGCAAGCCCGCGCGGGAGAGAACCGAGTTGGCCGCGATGGCCGCATTGATGTCTTCCACGGAGTTGGCATCGCCAGAAGTGGTGGAGGCGACAGCGATCGTCTGGTAGGCGCCGCCGCCGACCGAGACGAGCAGGTTGCGCGAACCCGCTGCCGTGGCCACCGCCATCGTGACGGAGGTGATCTCGAAATCCGTGTCCGAACCGGAAACACCACTACCCAAGCCTAAGCGGTTGGCAGCGTCATTGACGGTCAGAACTTCAAACTCCTCGCCCCGCTTGGAGACGAACTTGACGGCTGCGCCGCCGGAGGAAGCGGACACGGAGATACCAGCAGCCTGGAGGCTGGCGTTGGCTGCCACCTGGCTGGAGAGGCTCGTGAGGGCCTCGGTCACGGTTGTGGCGGTGCTGGTGGTGACATCCAAAGTTAAGTCAACCGCGCTCGAGAGCGAGCCGCCCTGTACGCGCACAATGATATTGTTGGCTTGAGTCGCGCCGAAGGCAGTGGTACCGGCGGCGGCGGAGGCCGCTCCGGTCACCGTATAGTCGATCGCTTCGCCGACGTTGCTCGAATGATTGCCGAGCAGGGCATTGGAGAGGCGGTCACCCGCGGCCACTTGGAAGGCAGCGTTGGACGATTCGAAGACCAGAGTCGTGTCGTTGCTGCTGTCGGTCACCAACTTCGCTTTGATGCCGGCGTTCTTGAAAGCAGCAGCGGCCTCGCTACCGCCGTTACCCGCCTCGGTGATCGCGTTATTGATCGCGGTCGCCAGTTTCTCGGCATTGTCCACACCCGAGAGATTGACGGAAACCTGTACGCGGTCGTCATCGCCGAAACCGGCGCCGCGGAAGAAGAAGTCAGTCTTTCCGGCGACGGCGAGCGACGCCACGTTGGTGGAGTCGGCAACGATTCCACTCACATCGGTTACGTTAACGCCTTCCGCGCGAAAGCCTTTGAGTTTCAGGCTGCTGGCATCCACGGTGGAGGTGCTGAGGTCCACGGCCACCGAGCCGTTGCTGATCTTGCTGGCATCGGTCTCCCCGCGACCGCCACCGATAAAGACTTTCAGGTTCTTGGCAAACGTACCGCCCTGGTTCAAGCCGATGACCTGGCTTTGGCGGTCGATTTCAGAAATGACGCTCTGGAATTCGGAATCCAGGATCGCCCGGTCGCTATCGCTGGCAAAAGTGCCGGTGGCCGACTGGGCAGCCAGAGTGCGGGCGCGGTCGAGCAGTTGGGAGATGTTGTTGAGGCCGCCATCAATGGTTTGCAGCGTGGACATGGCGTCGTTGGCGTTCCGAACGCCCTGCGACAGTACTGCCCGGTCACTGCGGAGGCCGTTGGCAATCGCCAACCCGGCCGCGTCGTCGCCGGAGCTGACGATGCGGAGTCCCGAGGTTACGCGGTTAATCGTTTTCTGTTGGAAATCCTGGTTGATGCGCAGGTAATCCTGAGCCTGCAACGAGGCAATATTGGTGTTGATCGAAAAAGCCATTGTTCTCTCCTGGGGTTCTTGATAAACCGGGAATCCTTCCCGGTCCAGCGATCTTTGCTGTTTGCTGGAAGATCGCTGTCAAAAGCCTTATCGGAGAGAAACGAGGAGTTTGACAAAAAAATGTCGCG
>Ga0138256_10003381_pt1 | contig 16969 bp, 12 predicted proteins | sample KNB2016incub_MG_FD_105486 | JGI IMG/M metagenome (GOLD analysis project Ga0138256, IMG submission 105486) | Active sludge microbial communities from wastewater in Klosterneuburg, Austria - KNB2014incub_MG | ecosystem: Engineered > WWTP > Activated sludge > Unclassified | place: Austria... | reverse complement strand
TTTAACATTGAGGGTTCAGTGCCGTTATTCACAGACTATTTGCTGTATGCGTATTTTGTGGGTGAACTGCTCGCACTGCCAAATGCCTTAAAACACGGGATTTCTTTACGGATAGCCTCTGAGTCCAGTTTTTGCTGACCGCCCTGAGAGTGCGTTCCGAGTGCTCGAATGCAGCGAAATAGAGGGCGACATTGTTCTCCGATCCCTCCTTCGCTTGGCGCGTGCGATTCATCGAGAAAGCCGGGCAGCGAAGGAAGTTGTTCGGCAAGTCTGCCGTGATTTTCCATCGACGATTGTCGTCTGCACACATTCCGACCTGCTTTCATACCTCCCCGGGATTCACCGCTCAGACCTTCGCGAAGCTGGTTGCAAGCTGTTTCCTGTTGGTTCAAGTGCTCGAATCGATCAAGTCGTACTCTCGGCGTCGTGGAAGCTTTCGATTCGGCCAGAACCTTTTGTTCCATCGATTCTGAAGGAGCGGCCAAGCGATGACGGTGCTCGTGAGCTTCTTACCTTGCTGGTCCAAAATCGCAGCATGACAGCTGTCTGGCGAAGCCCTCTGCAGCGAATTCGGAATTGGTTTACCGGTGTGCCCGCCGAGGTCAAACATGGAGTGCCACGTGGCCTGACGAAGAATGCACCTTAACTACAGCGAGGACGAACGACATCGTTCACGAAGCATCTTGTTTCCTTCACTCATCATTGGGAGTTGCAAATGACTGAAAATACGCAGCATACGCGTCTGGAGATTGAAGTCGGACGAAACAAGGACGACCCCGAAAATCCTAAACTTAAGCCTCGTGGCGGCTGCGTCGGCCCTTACAGCGGTCACGCACCAACCAAGTATGGCCAGCGCAGTCCTGCCATTGTGGGAAAAGGAGAAGTTACACGTGCTGTTGAGGAAATTGAGCCCGAAGTGCGAAACATTCGCATTCTCAACCCACTAACCAACGAAGCACTGTTGATACAGTCAATCTTGTTTACCCGAGATCCGGATGACTGGGATCAGGACATCGCTGAATGCGTTCCGCTCCTCAGGCAACTGCTCGCCATCGATCGCATCCTCCAAAACTCACTCGCTGATCAGCGACAAATAAAAGCCATTGAGCAAATGCTGATCGAGCATCCGGTAATCGGAGCGTCATTCCGGGCTCTCCTTGAAGAGTAACAATACTGAACTTTGCTGGTCACGTGCGATATTTCGAGACCTCAAATTGAGAAAAGACAAGACGTTCTATTTGAAAATCTTTCCAGGAGAAATTCATGACCACAAAGCTCTACCCAGCAAGCACTCCCGTGCTGACTGCTGAGGACTCTGCAACAGCCCTTGTTGCCGTACTTGAACGAACAATGCAGCAAATCGAGGAGGAAGATCGACTCTCTGCCACTCGGCAGCCTGAAACTAGTGATCAGCTGCAATCAGAACGCAATTCCGAGGCCTTGTTAAAGACAGCATCGGCCCTGATCGTGCAGGCGAAAAGCGTTCGTATCTCAGAGACCGAGTCCACGCTGACTGCATTGAGAACAGTGATTCGCAAAGCAGTCAGCAGTGTACTGACTCAGGTTTTGCAACACGATGAGGTTCGTCCGCTGCACGGACACTGGCTGGGGATCAAGAATACATTGTGTGACCCAGACTTTCCAGACGATGGCGAACTCGGAATTCTGCCTGCCACAAAAAAAGATCTCGTGCAGGATTTTCGAAAAGCCGGTGGGCGACCGGAGAAAACGCATCTGTTCTTCGAACTAGTGCGAAAAAACGCCTATGTAGCAAACGGAAATCCATATCTGGCAGCCGCCGTTGATATACCTATTGGCCCTGGCGCCGATGGCATGACGATTCTGCAAAATCTCGGACGCATCGGTGAACGCGGCCTGTTGCCATTTATCATTCAAAGCGCCCCTGAGTTCTGCGGAGTCGAAACCTGGTCCAGTCTCCCCGTTGATCCTGATATCCTGAAGAAATGGTATATGTCGGCAGAAATGTCCGAATACCGTGAATATCGAAAATCCTCAGCGTCGCGATTCACGGCCATAGCACTGCCGGAAGTTTGCCTGCGAAAGCCGTACGGGAAGAAAGGCAAAGAGTCGATGGCCTATGCCGAGTTCGAAGAATTATTTGCAGATGCCACTCGGTTGACGATGGGCTCTGCAAGCCACGCGGTATTCGGGAGGATCATGGCCGCAGCCGGAAGAAGTGGCTGGACCGCCGAAATCGTCGGCCGCAGCGGTGGTAAAGTCAGTGGGCTCGCCCAAGTCGAGTTTCGGAACGAGTTCGGGAAGAAAACAGGCCAAAACATTACAACAGCAATCGTCATCGACGATTTGCTGGAATGGGTTCTTTGCAACGACTTTGGCTTTATACCCATCAGCTACGCTCAGGATTCGGCGTATGGCGTTATCTACGCGGCGGGAAACGTCAAAGAGGCAATTGTCGGACTGGATCCCAGGAAGAACGCGACATCCGAGCTTGCGGCACAGTTGCCCTACACACTTGTCGCATGCCTCCTGGGACAACGGCTTCACGCTCGTTTGCGGAATCAGATCGGGAGTTCGCTCAGTCGTTCGCAACTACAAGCAGAGCTTCAAAACTGGGCAGATCAGTACGTGTTGACTGACCCTGACAGTTCCGGAGAGGAAGCTCGAAGGCTTCGACCGTTCAAGGAGATTCGAGTCCTGGAGAAGCCAGTGAGTGGCTCTGCAGATCGCTATGCCTACGAGCTGGAAATCATTCCCCACTATCTGCTCCGCGCAATCAAGGTCACGATTTTCGTTTGCGCGGATGCGGATCCAATCGACTAATGAGAACGTACCGTAACGAATTTCTTCCGAAAACTCTGTTAGAGGACAAACTATAATGGACGCCGAAAATCATCTCCGCTACTTATTGAAGCTTGAAGGTATCGAAGGAGAAGTTAAGACGAAGGGTTATGAAGGCACCATCGAGATCGATTTTGATGGTCTCGATGTCTTTGGCTCCAATCACCAGCCATCGAATACTGCTGCTCCCCGATCTGGGCAAGTCAATATGAGCGGACTGCGTCTTAGCAAGGCGTTCGACAAAACGTCTGCTGCTCTATTTCGGAAAACTCTTGCCAGTAGTGAAGTCATCAAGAAGGTGACGCTGACAGCGGTTTCGCTTGCCAGTCAAAAAGTCTTCGAGATGGAGTTGGATACTGTGACTGTAGGAAGCTGGAAAACGGGTAAAGAAACGCGTGACAAAGAAAACGTCACTCTGCACCCGCTGAAAATCACGCTGCAGTCCTTCGATGTTCAGGGCAAGCCAAGCTCCAAATGTACCTACAATCTGGTGGATGGATCGATCACTTGAATTTGAAAGGTCTGTGGCGGTGAACGCGATTCCAAAGTCCGGCCAGGAAATCGAAACCGTCCTTTCTGGTTTGTTCCAGGAAGTGAACGACGCGGTCGCGCGCATCGAGGCCAGCTTTCAAAGGTCGCTGATCCAGCAGATTCACCCGGAACTGGTCGGCTACCTGCCCGCAACAGGACTTGTTCGATTCTCTCCGCAGCCCTGGGGAGTTTCTCTGGAGCCGCGGACGAACATGCGTGCAAATCGAGGTGTGCAATCTTCTAACAATCATCTGTTTGAATCCGTTGCCACAACGTCTCCATTGCCACTAAATGTCTCGGAGGTGCATGCGGGGCCTCTGAAGTCGATTTCACTGGCTGAGGCAAAGTCTGAAATCTGTTTAAAGTTTTCGCGACTTTCTGATATTGAACCCAGACCGATCCGCGAATGGGAGGATTTCGATCGCGTCGTCATCCATTTCTCTGGGATGCAGGCGTGGCGATGCTATCAAGAATTCTGTCACGACACTATCGCCGTGCTGGCAAGAAACTCACCCACCGGCAAGTGGATTCCAGTGTCGATGAACTTCGAGTCGCCGCCGTTTCTTTTGGAACCAGCGCTTTCAAGACCAGGTTGCCGGATACTTCAGGAGTTCTTCCATTTCCCGTCGGCTATGTTGCGATGCGAAGTGCGGCTACCCAGGCAATTGACTCAATCGTTGGACGATCAATTTGACCTTATGGTTGTCCGCAAAGAAAGATTCACTGGTCTGTCAAGCTGGTCTGCGGAACAGATCCTGAGTCGGGTTGCGCCGGTCGTCGCTCTCAGGGAAGAAGTATCCATCGTCGAAATACCGCCACACTATTCGTGGAGCCCATTGGGGCTAACAAACGAACAGACACTTCACGAGGTCCTGAATGTAGAAGTCCTCGATTCTTCCAATGACCGCTGGTGCAAATTCCCGCGAACGATGAACGGACGTGACGGCTGGTGGATAGACTACCGTTTCGAAGTCCCGCGTCTCGTCGTACGAGGTTTGACATCTGAATCCCCTCGTACCTTTCGAGTCCGTATTCGTGCTGGAAACTCCGGCACTCAGGCAACCGACAGGGAACCGATTGTCACAAACGACGGGCTCCATCACGGGAAGCTACTTCGATTCACCAGGGAAGTGGAATTAGCAGAGACGCTTAGCGTTCCGATCTCCAGCACCTTTCAACAACTCGCACGAGGAAACGCCGAGGCGTTTCGTCAATTGATACAAGCCAGTTCCAATACCGGCGATTCAGGACAAAGTCTAAGAGAACAGATATTGGACGGCGTAAGCCTCACCTTAGTCACCCCGGTTTCATGGGAGGGAATCGCGTTTCCCGGCGAGCAGCCCGGAAGACATCGCGGACTTAACTTTCAGGTGGTGATTGAAGAGGCTGCCTTTCCCGATAACGCTCCAGCACTATTTGTCAATACCCTCGATCGATTTTTGGGATCGCTGGCTGAACCACCGCGTTTTCATCAGTTGACCGCAATGCTCGTCGGTACAGAAAAGGTCTTCAAATGCAAGCCACGATTTCAATGAATATGCCAGTTCAGTCGCTGCTGGCGACGCTCGACAGGTTGGGGGAGCAGTCTGGCACGCGCGATGTCCTCGCCGGCGGCAGGCTTTCCGACGCAACTGTACGAATCCGCCATCGTCGCTCGCGCATTCCTGCAACAACGGAGGTCGATGAGATTGTGTACCAGAAGAACGGGACCTTCGACGTCTACGTCAACGTACTGAATTTTTCAGGTCCCCTTGGCGTGCTTCCAAATCACTCTGAAACGCAGACTCTCGTAGATCAGGATCACTTGCTCCATCGGCTGGTCTCAGAACTCTACATATTGTACCAAGTCACTCGGTGCGATTCGAAGAACCGACTCAGTCATTTGATCCCATGGGGCGTACCACCGGATCTGGATGAGGAGTTCATTCCAATGGCAGCATTATTTGTCGGCCCCAGAACAGGTCCAGGTCTGGCGAAATTGCTTTCGACTTACTTTGACGTTTCGGTACATGTTCAGGCTGTCGCTGGAGGATGGGAACAGTTGGACGCGACAGTGCAGTGGAACAGTGCCCGTGAATGCAAAATCCGTATCGGCCCCATGTACCGTGTGCAATTTGAACAACTGTTGCCCGGCGAGCGGAAGCTTGGGATGTTGCTGAAACTGGCTCGCTACTACCTTGGCATTCACCATCCTGTGTCAGTTGAGTTGGTACTTCGCGGGAAGGATGTCCAGTTCGCCACGGTCCTCGATCGAGGTGATGTATTCGTTATGAGCGATGTAATGGATGACTCTGTCACAATACTGGACTCCAGCACTTGTTGGAAAGAACTGAATCGGGCCAAACTCTCAGCAGAGGGGGAATTCTGAAATGCTAAGCGTGATGGATCTTGGAATTCTCTCTCTGGCCGCGTATGCAGATCTGCCATCGGTATGGGGCTGGAATCTGCTGCAAATCGAAAACAACGGACCGTTTTTCGCAGCTCATTTCAAGGCGGCAAACGGAAGTCATGTTGTTGCCGTCCGTGGTTCTGAACTTGAATGGCGGGACTGGTTGCAGGACGACGCGTCGATAGTACTTCGCACATTTCCTCCACAGTGTCAGGCGATGGCCAAATTCGTTGCGAGGGTAAGATCAACGGCAGGCTTTTCGCGAGTTTTTTTTACGGGACACAGTCTTGGTGGTTACTTAGCCGGATACGCCGCGGCGCTGACTGGTTGTCCCGTAATAACGTTCAATGCACCTGGACGATTGTGGCCAGCGAGTTTGAATGATCTCACGGATGTTCGCCGCGCGCTCCACATTCGCTCAGCGCAGGACTGGCTGACAATGCCAACGCCAGATCTTCCAGGGAAAGTGATAAAGCTGGAAATCCCTCGCTCGAATGCATCTCGAGTCGCCTTCGCGGCAGCCAGTGCGCTGAGCAGCAGCGGATTTTCAATGCTGGTTCGCACTCTTGGTGCTGCTGCCGAGATTCACCATCAGCACCAGATGGACAATTTGCTCAATGCGATTTCACGTCACCACGACTTCACCGTGCCACTTCCCTGGTAGCGGGTGAACGATTAAACGAATGGTTGTTCTTAAAGGATACGCGCGATGCAAACTCTGATTATGTCAACTTTACTATTGCCAACTGAAATTGCCAAAGAACCAAATCTTTTGATTTTTGGTCCACTTGCCGTACCCGGATCTATCCTGTCGATGCAGGTCCATGATCAACTCGGCTCACCATTGACTGCAAAGGTTGTTTTTGCACCAGCGAATGAGAATGCTCTGGAAGCTGCCGCCCGAACTTTTGTTGGACGTTCCGTTAAGTTTGGACTCCGGTACAACCCCAAGGCTCAATACTCAGGAATTGTTCAGTCGAACCCCGTCTGTTTTTTTGAGCGGGGAGTCGTGGAATTCGAAATTCGTGGTCGCATTGGAAGACTTGAGGACCGGCATCACTGGCGAACATTCTCAGAACAAACAACTCAGGATATTGTCCGAAGTGTTCTCACAGATGCGGGATTTAATGCACAATTCAAGACGCCACCCGGCAGAAGTCATCCTTGCTGTATTCAGGCAGGCGAATCGGATTTGGATTTTGTAAGTGGACTCGTTCAGGCCGAAGGCTGGGAGTTTGACGATGAATGCCGCTTTCAGGCTATACCGCGCCCTCATTCGATCGAGCGGATACCGGTCAGGAGTCCGATGGCTGCGCAAGCGGAATCAGGCTTGGAATCGCTTCGCATGGTCTTCGGCAAGAAAACATCTGTTTCAGGTAGCGGTGACATCGTTATTCGTGCAGGCGAATTCTTAACAGTCGGTCAGGAGGGACGCATTTTTCGTGCCCAGGAAGTTGTCCTAACAGCCATCGAAGGTGGTTCTGGTCGGCAGGAATCGTGGGCCTGCGCATTCGAAGGCATCGAATCTTCAATTCCGCAGCAGAGCTTTGGTTCGGCGAAATCAAAACCACGATTGATTTCGAGGCCCGCAATTCAAAGCTGTCTCTGTGCAACGGTCGTCGGGCCAGATGGTAAACAACAGGACAAGGGAGCCCCGGCAGTCCATCCTGAAACTCAACGTGTTCGAATTCGGTTTGACTGGGATCCGATTGACGATTTGACTCGCAGCCCATTAGTTCCAGTTGCGACAAGCTGCCATGGAATGCACGGATGGCCGCGATGCGGTGATCGTGTGCTTGTGGAATTTGAAAACGGTGACTCGCGTCAACCCCGGATTACCGGCATTCAACTTCCGGAGCCTGGTGAATCCAGTGTCGATGGATCGGATGCTTACACCCTTTGCATCGGTCACTCACGTGGTTCTGGCAAGCAGAAAAGCAGTCCCACAATTATACGCATTACCCCGACCGGAACTGATGCAGGCTTGTCGATTCAGTCCGCTGGCCGGATGACTCGAAAGATTGCTCGGTCATGCCGGACCTCTGTTGGGAAGTCTCAGTCGATAACGATACGAGGCAGCCGTTACGAAAAGATCGGTGCTAATTCCTTCACGCATGCCGAAAAGGAAATTACGCTCGAAGCCGGAACAAAAATCACTCTGAAAGTCGGCGAATCTGTGATCGTCATTAGTGCCGAAGGCATCACGATCAACGGCAGGAAATTGTATCTGAACAGCCCCGGAGGTCCTCAGCCTGGAGAATGTGCGGCACCGGAAGATGTTCCAGATCTGAAACTCAGGAAATCAAATGGAGAATCCACATGAAACCCGCAGCCCGAGTCACAGATTTGCACGTCTGCCCGCGTTCAACAGGGCTGGTGCCCCATGTCGGTGGGCCAATTCTGGAAGGTGAGTCCACTATTCTGATCGACGGCTTCCTCGCTGCTGTCAGCTCAGACAAATGTCTCTGCGCCGGACCGCCAGACACAATCTCTGGTGGTTCCAGCACTGTCAATTTCGGCGGCAAGAAGGCAGTTCGACTTGGCGACAGCACGGAGCACGGTGGTAGAATCACGTCGGGATCATCCAGCGTGCTGATTGGAGATTAGTATGTGGTACCTTGGCTCAGTTGATTCAGTGTCGTTGGTTGCACAAGGTGCGAAATCAGTCGACAGCTGTCTCGTCTTTCCTGAATTGCAGAGTACCGAGAAACTGCTAGGATCTTCCAATGCAGGTAATGGCCTATTGCCTTTGGGAACGTGTCTTGGCAAACGCTCGGATAAACTGATGAGCAACGAAGATCGCAGGATTTCACTAACAGAATTCTCAAAGAAACCTTGGGGCGAGCGAGTCCAGTTCCTCCTGAAGAATCTGGAATCGCTTGGACCAGCGATGAAGCAGTTCCACGATGTTGCGTGGAAGACGAGTGGGGCAGAGGATAGCATTTTTCGCAAGGATTTTGAAATCCAGCACGCCGATGCGTTTTCCATAGAATCTGTTTGCCGACTTCTGGCCACGCGGTTCTCTCAGAAGGCGAATTCAGAACAAACTCCTGAGAATGAACTGCCCGTCGATACGTTCCAGATTGTTGCTGGAAGAGCGATCGTTAATGGCAAAGCCCTGAGTCTTGACAGCTCGTTCGCGGAATATGATAGCTGGCTTGGACAAAAACGAAAAAATGGTGGACTCAGTCGCTTAGCTGAACTGGCTCTCGTACGTGCCTGTGAAGACGGCTGCGCACCCGATCGGAACCACTCAAGGAGTATTGCGTTTCAATGGTTTTATGAGTACTTCGGGCAGCAGGTCGAGCAAAGGCTGAAACGAAAATACAGCAACATTCTCAATGAACAGCAGATTGAAGATGCCGTTGCAAAAGCCATGTTGGAATTCTACCGCACTTATCTTCCTGCGAATGACTCTCCTGAGCTGCACAAGAAACGAGTGCCGAACAGTGACAAAGAAACAAAGGACCGAAGTCGGTGGGCAGGGAGAATGTTTCTGTTCAATTTTCTCATGACGATTGCACTTCGGAGACTGCCCAAATTGTATTTCGTGCTGACGCAGCAGAGCTTGAATCTCCTGCGCGATTTCCCTGATTCTGTGATACTCAAGTTACGTGAGATTTCTGGCGTTACATACAAAACTGCACAAGAAATCATATCCATCGCAACGGATCCTGATTCGGTACTCACTGAAGAACAGCTCAACGTTCTTAGAAATGCGTTCACTCGAACGACCGACAAGAATCCGCGATTCATCAATCGACCACCAACACCTTCGGAACTCTGTGAAATTGACAAATTGATTAGATCTATTATTCACAATCATGTCCCCGAGAGAGGAACGTTTACAGAATTGCCATTAACCGGTCAAGAAATCATTAAGGTCGGTCGGCGGCTGGAAGATTGCATCAAAATGACACGGACGAATTGCGAAGAAACGCCTTACAAATTTTCGACTTGTGGCGTCTTGATCAACGGAATAGGTTTCGAAGAACTCACCAATGACGAGCAGGTTCGGCTAATTGATTATTTGTACCTTCAGCAGCCGACCAATGTCGATGATGCAACTCCTTCCGCCCAGCACTATTCTCGTGTCGATGGGTGGACAAAGCTCAGGCTCCGAAAGTGTTTTTCTGCTTTGCTGGGGATTGATCTGCTGAATCGCGCCGCTGAAACGCTTCGTACGCATATCGATGCCGGCACCTTGCCGCCAGGCGGACTGTTAGCCCTGCTCTTCACTGAGGAAGATGCAAAACAAATTTGGAATCGTGAGGAGTTTCTTTCAAGCCTGGCTTTTGACTACCACTACTGTGGTTATCCGATGCGAAGACTCATGACATTAAAACGAAAGAAACACTACCAGAAGAGGCTGGATCAACTTCAGCAGGACCAACATGTTGTGGCGCCTGATCTCCTCAACCAGGATTTGCAAAACCACTGGAAAGAAACCTGCAGCGTGGTCAATGAAGCGTTTCTGTCTATCGGAAAACAGATTTGCCGGAAGGAGGCATGAAATGCTGGCATTTGAAGAGTTTGAAAAGCGATTCCTGAAGAATCCAGATATCCAACAGGATAGTTCAGATGACGATCCAGTCCTCATCGAAAAAATCCTGTCAATAGAAGATCTGGATGAAATCGACGACGAGCAGCTGCACGAATTGATCACGGAGGTTGGCGGTGTCGATGCGTTTCTGGAAATCAGATCGCACACTTATGAACAGGAGGATTCTCTGTTGACAAATGAGGGAGAATTCAATTTGAGCAAAGCGGTAACCGAATTGAATCCGACCCCGCCTTTGGGCCAGCGAGAATTGGCAATAGACTTAATCAAACAGTACATGCGAGATAAATGTTCCATTGATGAAGCTCCTCAGCTAATGCCTGTTAGCGACGAGTTGTATCAGCTTGCTTGCGAAGCACTTAGATATCCCTCAGGGGAATCAACGCCCCGTCAGCGTCTTGATTTGTACGAGTGCATTGCGGAAGCACATTTGTCATTTCTCCACGAAATTGCGGATGAGACTCCGCGCACAAAAGACACAAATCCTCCGACCCGCACGACGATGCTGTCATCGGAGCGAACGACCCTCCTGATGGCAACAGAGAATCCCGCCTGGGTATTGCGTCGTGAGGCACGCCTCGAAGAATTGCGGCGACTCAATCCAGTTCAAGCTCGCATTTTCCTGTTGGGAGAATACGCCGGCTGTGATCCTGGAGTGATAACAGTATTACTGAACAGCGAAGCCCCGATTGAATTATTGTCTGAAACGCTTGCAGCCACAGAATTGGCGGCGGCTCGGACTTACTGTTTGATGTGAGATTTTACGTGATAGCATTGAGCAACGAGTCGCGGCTTGAATACGAAGTCTTCTCCGACCTGAGACTTCGATCAGAAGTTGAATGCACCGACATACTGAATACTGCCTCCGCAATGCGAGAATGCCTGGCGACGTTCCGGGGCAAAACTGTGTCGCATCTCCGACGACTGGTCTTCGACGGTAAGTATCGTTCCTTCAGCAAAATGCTTCGACAGGCGAAAACATCAGACGCTGGAAGTCGAGAGTTCCTGATCGCTCGTCTATTCGATTGTGACGAACGACAATTCGTCCGTGTCGATGTCATGCTTGATGCCTACAGAGCGAGTTGTGCCGGGACGGTCCTTAAATTGGACAACGAACCGAAATCTGGGCATTTTCTGGACACCGCCCGTGACGACTCTTATGCAGATCTTGAAAAAGTCGGCGGCGGTGGCATGGGCGAGGTTTTCAGGGCGTGGCAAAACGCTCTGGGGCGATTGGTTGCAATCAAGTTTCTGAATTCGAATTTGCGTTTGTCTCAAGCCGCACAGTGCCAGTTTGAGACAGAAGTCGCCAGCGCAGCGAAACTCTTTCACAAAGGCCTGGTTCCTGTGCTTGATCGGGGAACCATTCGTGTGAGCCGCGATAGCAACGACATGTTGCAATTGGTAACTGCACCACATGGCGTCCCTGAACGCTTCTATGCAATGGAATTTGTAAATGGCATTTCGCTTCGAAAACTATTGGAGCGAAACAAAACCATGACTGCTCGCGAAGCCGCAGAGCTGATTCATGAGGTTGCTCTGACAATTCATTACGCTCATGAAAACAACGTCGTGCATTGTGACCTCAAGCCGGAAAACATCCTGCTTATCGAAGAAAAGATGCCCGGATCGGACATTGGACGGCCGAGAATCGTTGATTTTGGCGTCGCACGCCTGATGGGCGCTTCAGGACAGGCGAACTCGTTGGGAGGTGGAACGCCTGCCTACATGGCACCAGAGCAGTTTATTTCTCTCGCACCGGCTGATCTCAAAAGCGATATCTATGCACTGGGAATTCTTCTTTGGGAACAGACGACCGGCAAACCTCCCCACGAAGCTTCCACATCGGCCGAACTTTTGGAGGCAAAATATCAAGTCTCATCTGCAATCGCTTACAGGTCCGATCGAAAACTGTCGCCTGACTTTGCTGCCATTGCGCGAAAGTGCATTCAACCAAACAAGCGACTGCGTTACGCGACAGCACTCGACCTTGCGAACGACCTAAGGCTGTTTCTCTCAGGCAAGGAAGTCACGGCCAGACCAATTCAAGCAACGGAACGCATTAGGAAATTTGCCAGACGCAAGCCAGCCCTATCTGGGCTATTGGCAGTCATCGCGGCGGCAATTGTGACTCTAATTTCGGGCCTGTGGATAGGCAATTCCGTTGTTACTGAGAAAAACAGGAGCCTTACCGAGAAAACAACTCTCGCCCAGCAACGGCTGATTGACCAACGTTACGGAATCGGCCTGAATCTGCTTAACAGCAATAGATATTTTGATGCACTGCCATGGCTTGCTCACGCAATTGAAAATAGACCAAACGACAGTTCCCCTACAATCCCACGACTGCAAATTCACAACTTCACTAGAGTGCTTCCTGGCATTGAGGCCATGCTGTTCCACGACGCGCCGGTGAAGTACTGCGAATTCTCACTGGACGGAACACAGATTGCCACAGCCAGCGGAAAATATGCCTATGTCTGGAATCGGGCCCAAAATACTAAACGTAAGTTGCCGCATAATGGCGATGTACTTTGGGTGAGTTTTTCCAAAAACGGCAAGCAACTAGCCACAGTATCGTTGGACAAAAAAGCTAGGGTTTGGGACTTAGATTCGCTGATTGCGGAAACGGAGCTAACAGTTACCGACGGAGTGCCCTACTTTTCCTCCGTGGATCCGTCGGGCGAGCATGTATTAATAGGCGTCTCCGAAAGCGATGAAGTCCGAAAGGTCATCATCTGGACATGGAGATCGAATACCTCGCGATCGTTTCCCTTAGCACCGCAAGCGTCGTTGGCCATTAATTCACTCATAAGCCACGATGGGAAGTTTCTGGCGTTGGCAAGCGCAAACCAAGTTAACATATGGGACCTTACTCGTAAAAATGAAAAGCCTCGTTGGGTTTTTTCACATAATGGAATGGTCAAATGCATGGACATGTCGCACGACGGACAATGGATTGCTATTGGAGGCGAAGACGGAATGGTGAAGCAATGGAGTCTCACCAATGGTAATGGTCGGTCTACAGTTCCTCTCTGGCACTCGGGTCCAGTTGAGGTAGCAAAATACTCGCTCGCCGGTGCTACTCTACTGACTAAAGCGAACAACGTAGAGTTTCTATATGACTCCTCCACTGGCAAGTATTTGCCTTACGAAGGCTTCGAGTCTGTACAGAATTACATTCCATTGCGACAGCTTTCACCAGACCACCGCTATTCGTTAAATATGATCAGGAATGTTGTACGAGTTATGGACCTAGCGGGACTTAGTGCCAATTGTAGCTACTTTGCGTGCTTGGACGACGTTACAAGAATGTCATTCAGCCCACATGGCACACGGGCCACAGTCTACCAGAAAAATGGTGCGGTCAACTTTCTCGATGTAATTGCTGGCAAGAATTACGATTCATCACCCACCGGCGACTGCCACGATATTCTGCCGGGCGACGACCCTCTTGAAGCATTCATTGCAGTAGGAAATCAAGTTTTCAAGGTGTTAGCCGACAGATCGAAGCCAACGATTGCAGTCGAGCGATCTGATGTGATTCAGGATATCGATTTTCAAGTTAGAACGCTGGCATGTGCTGGCAATGAGGGAGTCACGTTGGTTCAAGTCGATCCACCGAATGAACGGATTGAACTTCCCCATCCCGGCGAGAGTGTGTATTTCGCGAAGCTGAACGAGAGCGCGGAACGACTCCTGACAGTCGCAACCGGCCGTAAGAATTCGACCGTTCGGTTATGGGACACAAATTCAGAAACGATTGTCGCGACATTAGAGGGGGAAATTTCGGGAAAGTTTCTGTACTTTTCGCGCGATGGTAAGCGCGTAGTCGGCACTGAAGATATTGGAAAAGAGTCGAACAAATTGCTGTGTGCATGGGATGCCGCGACCGGGAAGCATTTATTTCCTCCAATTGAGTTACAGGACCTCTCCGGACTCGCCGCTTCGGCCGATTGCTCGCGGGGAATAATCATGGAGCCAAGCCAAAACTTCATGATCGTTGCAACTAACTGGGAGCTTGTCGATGGCGCCATCAATTTCATCAGCGGCGCACTAACTCACAACGGCGATGTGATAAGCGTCGCCATTAGCCCGGATGGCCGATTTGTGGCAACCGGTGGGGTCGATAAGACCGCTCGCGTTTGGGAGTTCTCCACCAGCCGACCGGTTACGCCACCATTGGTTCACGAAGGACCCGTCAAACAACTCGAATTCAGTCCCGATGGCAAAAGGTTATTGACATTTTCGGGCACCGAAAACGTCGCTCGCATGTGGCAGTTTGGCGATGAGGCTGCGTGGAATGATCAGGATCTGATAGAACTCTCCGAACTCTATTCGCAGCGCCGTATCCGAAACGATGGCGTTGAAATCGAAATTCCGACCGAACAGGTAGAAGCCGACTGGAAGCGGTTGCAGGAACGTCATCCTGTCGCGATGCGTCCCTCGCTTACCCAGGAATTCAACTATCATCGGCAGCAGGTGGATAGCAACTGGAAGCTTCAGGAGTGGAGCGAAGTGATTCGACACATCGATTCATTGCTCAGCGGAGACAACCTACCCAAACAGTCTGCCTTGGCGGCATACTTCTTGTACCTGCGAGGCCGCATTTACCTGAATTCAGAAGACCTGGAAAAGGCGACGGATTCACTCAAGCAATCGCTCAAGGCTTTTCCAGACGACCCCAAAGCTTGGGTTTATCTGGGACAGATTTACAATCAGCAAAAGAAATGGCCGCAAGTGATCGATTCGCTTTCGAAGGCCGAAGACTTGCTGCCTCGGAAACAGCGCGCTGATGACTTTGCCGATGCCTTCATTTACAAAACGCGAGGCTGGGCTCGTGCGTGCCGCAAAGAGTGGTCGGGCGCGGCAGAGGATTTTCGCCGAGCCATCAAATTAGACAAACAATCGGAATTGGAATACGAGCATTATTGGGCGATTTGTGTGCTCACTGCCGGTCAGTACGAAGAATATTGTGAACAGCGGGGCGAGTTGCTGAAAAACCTGCAAAGTTCAAACGATCCAAACACGCTCTGGAAATTGGCGATGCTGTGCATGCTGGCCCCCTTCGATGACCGCGCAATAGTTGTTGTCGCCGATCAGACTGAGTCGAGCGACACTCCGCCGACGAAGCCGATCAGAGACGTCATTCGCGACATCGTAGCGCGACTCACTGGATTCTACAGCCATCAAAACGCTCGCTGGTTGGTTGGGATTGTCTACGTCCGCTCGGAGATGCCCCAGTACGCACTGGGTCCTCTGAAAATGGAGATCCAATCTGCAAAGAGTGATACATCAGTGGCGCGTGAACGCCTCGCGCTGGCACTCGCACTGTACCAAAGCGGTGAGCCGACTGAAGCGAGGGAACAGACCCGGATCGCCCTCGAATGGTTGGCGGCGCAATCAGATCGGAGCGACTATGGCTGGAATTACGTCGGTGAGGTAACGCTGTTGGCGGCTGAAGTTGCGAAATTCTGCGCTATTGAGATTCCAAACATCGCCCACTTGGCCACGACTGAATCGATTCAAAACGAAATCAATGCACTAGACGCGAAGCTCGCGGCGGATCCATCTGATCGTTTGAATAAACTTCAACGGGCATTGTTGCGGATGAGGCTGGGGGCGCTGCAACCTGCGATGGCCGCGTGGAAATTGGCAGCCGATGATCTCGGTGAGGTCATTAAAAACAATCGCAGTCCGGAACTTGCCTATTACCGGGGCTTGGCGTTGGTTTATGCCGGCGATCTTGCCGCCTATCAAGAACTCTGCCGGACGATGGTGGAATCGACCGAGCCAAATGCACCCAACGCCTGGTGGATCGTTCGCCTAGTTGGGCTTGCCAAAAACGAAGCGGTCGCCATCGCGTTGCAAAAACAGCTGGTATCCTCAGCATTCTCGTACGGAATTAACGGACAATACACGGGAATCCGCGCGCAGTTGCGCTGTGTCGAGGTTCAACCTGATGGTGTGGTTCGCAATGCGGTTCTTGACGCGGCAGACCAAAGAATCGCTGAGGCCCAAGACTATATTGCCAAGTTGCAATTAACAGACAATACGCGCCTTGATCTAATGCGGGCCATTTCCGCGACACTTCGCGGCAACACAGCCGCCGCTCGCCAGTTGATATCCAGTAGCCAGACTGCACTTGCTGGCCGACTTGTCCTTGACTCGTATGCCTGGGAACAGGAACTGGAATCCAGGTTGTGGCTGCGTGAACTCCATCAGCAACTCCCGATTCCTTCCCTCAAGCCACAATAGACGCCTTACATCGCACTTGATCGAGTTTTACATTCACTTCTGTCTCGCGATTGTTGCACCTGCAGTTAAGGGTGATGTCCAAGCAGGGGTGGTTGATAATGGCTGATACGCCCCGTCAGCTTTCCAACGCGGGAATGCCGACTACGCTTCGATCCACGTCAAATTGCCTGAGCCAAAGGCAACCTGAAGTCGCGGCCAATGTTACCGTTCGTTTCCCGGACTGGAGAGAGGCGTGACGAGCGGCCCCACGGCATGCGCGAAAGTTGTGGAGAAACCTTAACTTAGGGCCGCATCCCACGACATGAATGCTGAGCACCGACTTGTCGTCTTGCTGGCTGCCACCGATCGCGCGGCATCTCATCGTTTGCCAGCGAAGCATCGTTCAGATTCTGGAGACTCACACATGGCCA